>Ga0189286_100441_pt1 | contig 11454 bp, 9 predicted proteins | sample UW69minimetaG_FD_130330 | JGI IMG/M metagenome (GOLD analysis project Ga0189286, IMG submission 130330) | Marine microbial communities from the Costa Rica Dome - UW69 mini metaG | ecosystem: Environmental > Aquatic > Marine > Oceanic > Photic zone | place: Costa Rica: the Eastern Pacific...
CCCACGGCCCTGAACGGGGCTGTCAATCGGCCACATTTGCGAAGAAAATGTCTGCGCCAAAATCAGACGCCAATTTGCCCCGCGAGGAATGGCTCGCCCGCGAGACAGGGGAAATTGGTGGCTGATTTTGGGGATGGACTAAGGTTGACCGCCACGGTCAGGGATGTTGGGCGGACCAAATCAGAAGAAGGATGCCTGGATTGGCGTAAGCGGGCCACAGGCCCATTGAGCCGCTGTTCAGTCCGTTTGCAAAAGCCGTCCTCACGGGACGACAATCATGTAATTTCGTGGTTAGAGTGAGCTGTGCAAGAAATTATTAGAATCATGTTTTCAAGGAACAAATCGTGCAAACAGAGGGCTCATTCGGTCGAACAATCCAGCTTTTCCTCGTAGACGGGAAGCCAACCGGGCTGCGAAAAGCGACAATCCATGGCTGGACAGGTTTGCTTTTTGTAAGCGGCGCTTCAGCTTTCGGCGACCTGACCGCTCGTGATGAAGTTGATCGGACCGGCATCTATATCCTATCGGGCCCTGATCCCGAAAAAACCGGTGCCACCCGCACCTATATTGGCTCCGGAAATTCGGTGGCCGAGAGGATCAAGCAAAGCGCGATCAAAAGAGATTTCTGGGAAACTGCCATCACCATCACCACAAGTGACGATGACCTTTCCAAAGGACACGCGGAGTATCTGGAGGCGCGGCTCATAGAGCAAGCCGCCCAGGCAGGCCGCGTCACGTTGGATAACGGCACGCAGCCGGACACAAGCAGGCGGCGACTGCCCGAGGCCGACGTGGCCAACATGGAGCAGTTTCTATCAAACCTACGCATCATCCTGCCCGTAATCGGTCTGGATATGCTCAAGCCACAACCGCGCGCGGTAACACAGACAGCGAAGCCGGTTGACCAGCGGACCGAGGGCGAAGTGCAATTCGAGATCCGCCACAAGAGCGGCGTCAAAGCGACGGCTGTCGAGGAAGATGGTGAATTCGTTGTCCTGGAAGGGTCTGAGGCGCTGACCGAAACTGGCTATGTCCAACAAAGCTACGGCAGCTTGAAGGAAAAGCTCATATCCGACGGCACTCTGGTCGCCGACGGCAATCAAAAACTCCGCTTCACGAAACCCTGGTCGTTCAATAGCCCTTCAGCCGCCGCTGCTGTCGTCCTGGACCGAAACAGCAACGGACGCCTGGAGTGGAAGGTCAAGGGATCAAAACAGACGTATCACGACTGGCAACAAGCAGAAGCAAAACAGCCATCGTAGGGCACCCGAACGTCTTGGCTAAACCTGCCCGCCAACACCTTTGAATTTTTCGACAAAAGCTGCAATCTTCTCGAAGACGGTCGTCTTCTTGGTCCGAAACTGAGGGTTTAGTGGGCTCATCTTGGGGAGTATGGCATTGAGGTCAGCACCGTTTTCACTTGCAAATTCGCGTTTTATGGAAGCAGAAATATAGCGCCTTGCCGCGTCGGAATTTAGATCTTCCGACTTGATAAGCTCGTCTACCTCTTTGCGTTGCTCCTCCCGAGCAAAAGAGAAAAATGCATCGATCACACCTGCCTTATCATCAATCTGATCAAAATCAGTCTGGTTGATAAAGTCCACAATCAGGCTCTCTTTGGCACGATTTCCAAGGCTGCTGCGAATGACGCGGCGAGCATCCTCAATCAGATCCCCTTTGCTCTTCACCTTTTTGTTTTTCTCAAAGATGAGCTCAAGGATGTAGTCGAGGTTAATCTCCTGCGATTTCAGAAGATCCACTTCGAAAACGACATCGTCCCACTCAATATTACTTTGTTCTTGTTCAGCCGAAGACTTTTCCCGGCGCAGCCAATCGCGAATGTCGTTGTATGTTGATCTATAGTCTTGAATTGCTCGGTCTGAAGGCAATTCTATCGCCTTCAGGTCGCGTAGATCCTCGTCGCTCAAATAGTGCTTATGCTTGAACTCCTCAACGGCAGCTGGATCTGTTAAATCCAGCCCCTGATAGGCTTTTAATGCTGAAAATTCGTCGTAGTTCCTGAGCACATTCTCAACTCTCAGATACTCACCAAAGAGCTTCGCGAACTCCTTTTTATCTACTTCTTTGACAATCTCGTCTGGCTTTGGAAAGCGCTCAGCCAACTCCTTCACAACATCAATGAACCCGCGTCGCGCCGCGCCGGTTTCCTGATCAACGAAACCGTTCATGTACTCGTCGTAGCTCTTCTCAAGCACGACGTTCTTTGTGTTCTTGTCACCGAACAGCGTGATCGCATCAACGGTCGCTTGTTCAAGGTCCCTGAACGCCACGATATTGCCGAACGTCTTGGTCGCATCGTAAATCCGGTTGGTTCTGGAAAACGCTTGCATCAAGCCATGGAAGCGAAGGTTTTTGTCGACAAACAAGGTGTTAAGCGTTGGCGCGTCAAAGCCTGTTAGGAACATGCCGACGACAATCAGTAAGTCGATTTCTTTCGAGCGAACCCGGCTGGCAAGATCGCGGTAGTAGTTTTGAAAGCCACTGCTATCGACACTAAAGTTTGTTTTGAAAAAGGAATTGTAGTTTTTTACTGCGGCACTCAGGAACTCCTTGGCGCTGCTATTCATCGCTGACACATCGAAGCTCTCGTCCTGAATATCACCGATCGCATCTTGCTGTTCGTTTGCCGCAAACGAGAAGATCGTGGCGATCTTCAGCGGCTTTTCACTGTCCGCCTGCAGAGCGTTCAAGGTTTCATAGTAGAGCTTCGCGGCATCCACACTGCTGACAGCAAACATGGCATTGAACCCACTGCTGCCCGCTTGCATCCGGTGAGTTTTTTGACGAAAGTTGTTCAGAATATACTGAGAAACCTCCCGAATTCGTTCTGGATGAAGTAGCGCTTGCTTGTTTTCAGCAGCGCTGAGTTTCTTTTCGTCTTGCTCTGTCTCGATGGCTTTGAACCGGGGACGCACATCGTTGTAGTCAACCTTGAACTTCAGAACCTTTTCGTCGCGAATGGCATCAGTGATCACATACGAATGCAGCTCGCGCCCAAACACGCCCGCGGTCGTTTCAGCTCCTAGCGCATTCTCGGGAAAGATCGGCGTTCCGGTGAAGCCAAACTGGTAAAACCGTTTGAACTTCTTCTTCAGATTCTTCTGCGCCTCGCCAAACTGGCTGCGATGGCATTCATCGAAAATGAAGACCACCTGCTGGTCATATACCGGCAGGTCACCCTCTGACTTCATCAGGTTGTTCAGCTTTTGGATCGTTGTGACGATGATTTTGTTATCGTCCTTGCCTAAGTTGCGCTTCAACCGAGCCGTGCTGTCGGAACCGTTGACGCTGTCAGGGGAAAACCTCTGGTATTCCTTCATGGTCTGGTAGTCGAGGTCCTTACGGTCCACGACGAAGAAGACTTTATCGATGAAATCCAGCTCGGTTGCCAACCGTGCCGCCTTGAAACTCGTCAACGTTTTGCCGGAACCTGTGGTGTGCCAGACGAAACCGCCGCCCTCAGGCTTCCTCCAGTTTTTGGCTTCATATGAGCTTTTGATCTTCCACAGGATGCGTTCAGTCGCTGCAATCTGGTAAGGCCGCATGATCAGCAACGTGTCGCTGACATCGAAAACGGAATACTGCAACAGAACGTTCAGCAGCGTACGCTTCTGAAGGAAAGTTGCGGTGAAATCCTTGAGATCTTTGATCAGCTCATTGTCTGACTTCGCCCAGTTCATGGTGAAGTCGAAGCTGTTCTTGTTACGCTTGGTCGTGTTGGCGAAATACCGGGTGTCGGTGCCGTTTGAAATCACGAAGAGCTGCAGAAACTTGAACAGGGAGTGCTCGCTGTTGAAGCTTTCCTTGCTGTAGCGGTGAATCTGATTGAAGGCCTCCCGGATCGCCACGCCCCGCTTTTTCAGCTCGATCTGAACCAATGGCAAACCGTTGACCAGAATCGTCACGTCATAGCGATTGGCGTGCGTACCGACCTGCTCGAACTGCTCGAACTGCTTGATAACCTGCAGCTTATTGCGAGCCATGTTCTTCTTGTCGAAGAGGTAAATGTTCTGGATGCGCCCGTCATCAAAGACGAAATCGTGGATATAGTCGTCGTGGATTTTGCGGGTTTTGTCGACGATGTTGTCGCTTGGCTTGTCGAGGTAGGTCTCGACAAAACGCTTCCATTCATCATCTGAAAACGTGACGTTGTTCAGCTGCTCCAGCTGCACGCGGACATTGGCAAGCATGGCATCTGGGGTCGTCAGAGCAGGTAGGAACTCATAGCCCTGATTGACCAGATCCTGCACCAATTCGCGTTCCAGATCGTCTTCGCTCTGGTAGCGATCGGCGGCGTCCCACTCCTTGGTGTACTTGTCGAGGACGACAAAGTTTTTCGTTTCCGCGATGGTTTTCGTCTTCTCAACCATTTTATTCATCCTGTTGCCAATAGGCGTAATTATTAACCAGATTTTCCAGTAAGAGCTTCACGGTGTTTTTCTCTGCAGGTGAAGGATCCCTGACCTGCTCATTCGAAAGCGCCGAATGCGTGAAAGTGTTAATTGCCCGTACATAGGCGTCTTTACTGCCTTCCACCGTGTCGAGCAGATCGCTCCACCGTGCATAACCCAGGAATCCAGCTGTTTTCTCATAGAGGTTTCGAAGCAGCGTAAAATGGTATCGCTCGACAGCGTTACCAGCGATCGCCTCCTCCAACACTTTCTTCAAATGCAAATGATAGGAAAAACTCTTGTTCGCATCGCCATATTTGACGTTCAGGTTGAAGCTCCCATCTTCCAACCGCTCGAGCAGATAGCACCCTTCCTTTTTGCCCTGCTTCTTTAGATCAAGCTCGTTGTGCAAAACGTTGTAGAACAGAGGGCTATGGGTGGTGATCACGAATTTCAGTTGGGATGGCGCAGCCTTGATCAGGTCCGCTAGGTTCACCGCCAATTCGATCAAGTGGTTTTCATCAAGCGAGCTGACCGGGTCATCAACAAAAACGTACTGCAGCCCATTGAACTGATCTGTTGGTCGATCACCGACCTCGGCGAGGTTCAGCACCGAGACCACTTCTTCGAGCAAGGTGAAGAATACGCTCCAGACGAAATTGCTCTCTTCGCCCTTGGAGATTTTCACGACTTCATACTGTTCGGCAACTATTGGCTTGCCGTCCTCGTCGACAATCGGCTCTTCGCCTTCTGTGACAAGGTTCGTCGGATTAACTCGGAAAGTCACTTCTGAGTTTGCCGGCACATCAATCTTTTTGCCGTCTTTGTCAGTTACCTGATAAACCGCGTTGAATGCTGGAGTGACCCTGTCTGTTGCGTACTTCTGAAAGTTGTTGACGATGTCCACACCTTTCCCCTGGTCCACCAAAATCCAGTCGGTAAAGCTGTTCGGCTGGATCTTCAGCTTTTGTATCGTGTCAGACTCAAGGTCATTGTCCCAATAGAACAGGTCCTCAGTGAAAGCGTTGTAGTACAGGATTTTTTCGCGGGAGAGCGCGCCTTCCTCCCCTTCTTCGGGTTTCGGGGCAATGAGCTCCTTCATGGCGCGGGACAGGCGGGTTTTGCCCGTGCCATTGAACGCGTAAATTAACTGCACCTTTTTGTTGGCATCCCGCAGCTGCTTTGCGAGCTCTTCGAGGGTCTGGCCCATTTACGCGGCCTCCTCGGGTTTGGGGAAGCTCAAGAGCAGGTCGCGGTAGTATTCATATTGCTGCTGACGCAACCTGATCTCACGCGGCAGGCCCTCGCTGAGCGATGTGGTCAGCGTGTTGAACTTATCGAGAATAGAGACGATGCGGGCTTGCTCGGCTAGGGACTTTTCCGGGTTACTTGGATACGGCACAGGAATCTGGGCCTTTCCAAATGCCTTTATCAGCAGAGTATTCACCTTTGTTCTGGCTACGTACTGCGACTTTTTCATTACGAATGACGATGCCTGCATGCAGTAGGCAACATACTTGGCATTCAATTCATGCCGAAAAGCATAGCAATGATCATGGATCGCAACCTTTTCCTCACCAAGCCAAGCTACAGGCTTACCCACTTCATCAACAGTCTCACCGACGTCAGTCAAAACAACATCCCCCGGCTCTGCATACTTCAGAGAACTCTCAAGACTTTTGTTGACCTGTGAAAAAGCCTTCGATGCGTAGACGCCATATCTTGTGTAGATTTCTCCATAGTGGATGACATCGATGCCTTCATCGACATAGTCAGCTTTCGTGAACCGTTTTCCACGAATGAACTCGCCAATCTCGTCGAGGGACTTCCACTCAGCAGTCCCACCTTCAAAACTCAATAAATGATCGAGATAGTAGTTGTATTGTTGTTTGCGGGCCTTAAGCTCGGCTGTCAGCTCGGCTGTCAGCTCGGTGAAGTTGTCCAAAATCCGAACAATCTCCGCTTGGATCTCACGTGACTTTTTCGGGTCTTCTGGGCATGGGATAGGCACCGGATATTGAATAATCTGTGGCTTGCTGCCGCGAGGCATCTTTGCCCCTTTGGAGTGTTGAATATTGTACTCAAAGAACTTTTCATCTGTGAGGACCTGATACAGATAGCGCGGGTTCACAACGTCGTCCGTTGGATGGATGACCAAAACGTCACCGTTGGTTCCGCCTGTCCGGTCGGCAAGCCAGATCTTCCTAAGGTAGGGGCGAATATTTCCGATTAGAATGTCACCCGCTCGAAACTCAGTCAGATTGCCAGAAGTGGGCACATAGTTTGAGTCCACCCTTCCAGCTCGGTTCTGCAGAAGGTTATCCACGCCTACATAGTTTGTCTTGTCGAGGTTCTCGGAACTGATCCGCGTCTTGGAATACTGCGCGATATCGCCCAATGGCTTCCACGCCACCGAGGCCCCATTCAGCAGCTTTTCCAGAAAGCCCCGATCGCTCATGCTTCGATCTCCGCGACGATGGCGTCAATCTCTGCGCGCAGCTGGTCGATTTTGGCGACAGTGGACACCAGCTTCTCGTTCAACTCCTCGATATTGACAACCTCGCGGGTGTCCTTGGGTTCAACATAGGCACTGACCGACAGGTTATAGTCTTTCTCGACAATCGTATCGTAGGTGACGGTTTCAGCTACATGAGGCACGTTCTCTTTGCTGTCGAACATCTTCATGATCTCGGCAATGTGCCGGTCTTCCATGAAGTTGTTGTTTGTGCCTTTGCGGAAGAACTCTTCCCCCGTCGCATCGATGAACTGAACAGCTGTATTGGTCTTGTTCTTTGCCAGCACCAGGATGTTCACCGCAATGGTCGTGCCGAAAAACAGGTTCGGCGCGAGGGCGATAACCGTTTCAACGAAGTTGTTGTCGACCAGATACTTGCGGATCTTCTGCTCTGCCCCGCCCCGGTAGAAGATACCAGGGAAGCAAACGATCGCGGCGCGGCCCTTGGCGGACAGGTAGTGCAGCGCATGAAGGACAAAGGCAAAATCCGCCTTCGACTTCGGGGCCAGAACCCCGGCGGGCGCAAAGCGGTCGTCATTGATCAGCGTCGGGTCATCCGCGCCCTTCCATTTCACCGAATAGGGCGGGTTCGACACGATGGCGTCAAAGGGTTTGTCATCCTGGAAGTGCGGATCCTCGAGCGTGTTGCCGTACTGGATGTTGAACTTGTCGTAGTTGATGTTGTGCAGGAACATGTTCATGCGGGCGAGGTTGTAAGTGGTGTAGTTGATTTCCTGCCCGAAGAAGCCGTCTTCGATGATGTGTTTTTCAAACTCTTCTTTGGCCTGCAAAAGCAGCGAGCCAGACCCCGCCGCCGGATCGTAAATTTTGTTGACGCTGGTCTGCTTGTGCATGGCCAGTTTGGCGATGAGTTTGGACACATGGGTCGGCGTGAAGAATTCACCGCCGGATTTACCCGCGTTGGCAGCGTAGTTCGAGATCAAGAACTCATAGGCGTCGCCGAACAAGTCGCCTTCGTTGTCGTCGAACTTCAACGGCAGGCCAGCCACGCCTTTGAGGACCTCAGCCAGTCTTTCGTTCTTCTGTTTGACCGTGCTGCCCAGGCGGTTGCTGGTGGTGTCAAAATCAGCAAAGAGGCCATTGATATCTTGCTCGGACGGGTAGCCACTGGCCGAAGCCTCGATCGCCGAAAAGATCTCGGCAAGGTCAGTGTTCAAGCTGTCGTTCTTGCTCGCGGTTTTCACCACGTTTTGAAAGAGTTGGCTGGGATATATGAAGTAGCCCTTGGTTTTGACTGCATCGACTTTGGCTTCATCGGGGATGTCTGTGTCGGACATGCCCGCATAGTTGATGCTGTCGTCGCCACCTTCGATGTAGTTGGTGAAGTTCTCGCTGATGAAACGATAGAACAAAGCACCCAGGACAAACTGCTTGAAGTCCCAGCCGTCGACAGCACCACGCACACGGTTTGCGATGCTCCAGATTTCTCGGCGCAATGCCCCAGCCTGTTGTTGCCCGGTCATTTTTGCTCCCCTTCTTGTTTTTGTTCCTGCTCGGCAATCCAGCGGTCGATCTCGCTTTTGCGAAACCGCCATGCACTTCCCACCTTGAACCCGGGAACCTTGCCGTCAGATGCGAACCGATATGCCGTTTTCTCAGCGATCTTGAGATACTCAGCGAGCTCTTTCACGGTCAAAATATCTTCATTGGGCATGCCGAAAATGTCCTCTCTGAGGGATATGAGTTGAAACTAGTTGAAAGGAGGCGAACCAGCAAGCTTGGCTTGCTTGAGGTCGTCGAGTTCAGCGTGAAGCAGTTCCCTGGCTGCGTTCCAGGGCGGCAAACCCGCCCTGGTGCCAAAGTCATTCGGTGACCTGATCGTCATCACGGCGAGGGAAGGCAACCATCTCGACATCGGGGAACATGCTGTGTTTGACGTTGATCGACGTGATGTTGCCGCGGTCGTCGGTGTTGACGAAGAGCACGCCGCAGCGGTCCCAGAAGTTCTTGCCGTCTTTTTCACCGGATTTGACGTTCAGTTTCAGAGTTTGAGCAGCCATTGTTTGATCCTCATTTTGAGTGTTTCGATGAACACGACCAACGCGGGCACCAAGGAGATGTCAGCTGGAATATTGGGTCGCGAGGAATGCGCTGGCGCAGGGGAATATTCCTGTTGAAGCGGTGTCCACACCGCGTCTTACACGGCTGCCCGCTTATGTTCAGCAATCAGAAACACATCATTGAGGAACTGCTGATGGCTACGGCAACCTGACCTGATTTCGTTTGACTCGGAAAAGACGCATCTTCGCACCAGTCAAGCGCGACCAGTTTCAGTTCAACAGGTGCAACCTAGCCTTCAGCGCGCCATCGATCGAAGCAAGCAACGAATCTGGAAAATCCTCTGGAAGCTGGCTGAACGTGGCCTCAATGATCGCGTGCGAGGTCTCCTGCAGTTCTTCGAATAGGCCCTGTACGACAGCGCGGGATAAGCCGGATTGAACTCCGGTCTCCACGATGTGCCGACCAACGATATTCGAAACCTTGTAGTGGTTTGAGTTGCCGAAATTCATGGCCAGTTTGAAGTACTTTCGCTCGACCTGTCGCGCATCGACAGTCGGCTGCACCGTCAAAACGTCGTATAGCGGTGTCATGCGAAAGCGACCGCCGGGTAAGAGGCTGACGCTGAAGTTCTTACCATGTCCGTCTGTCGCGCCCAGCAACCAGAACAGGACATTCGCTTTGAAAAAATCGTACCGGTCTTTGTTGGGGTCATCACTTCCCAATAATAGATCCATGATATCTGAGATTCCTGGGCCGCCCTCGTTCTGGTACTTCTGGGTAGGTACAACGGACAATGCTTGACAGCAATCCTCCTGCGGCAGACGGATCAAGCGGCCATCAGACGTCCAGCGCCGATCAAAACGCTCAACCACCAAGGCTTTCTTGTCGCCAAACTGAGCCATTTCGACATTCGCTGCCCGAAGTCCAAACGCCTCCATCAGCTTGAGACACAAGTATTCATTCTCAACGCTGCCGGACAGATCCATGCCGTTGGGCAGTCCGCCTATTTGCGGCTTGATGATGTGCGTGGTTGGCGTCGTACCGGTTGGCTCTATCCACTGGCCATCTTTACGAAGCAGCGCCGTTTTTTCCTGCGCGCCAGCGACAGAAATTCGGAAGTCATTCTCGCGGCGGATACCCAGTGGCGCGAGGTCGAGGTCGCTCAAAATGGCCCCGATCTGCACCTCGTCGACAAGTTCTCCAGTCAGCTCGGACATTGGCTGTGGCTCTTGTCCATCGGGAAGGAACTGCAGCGCACCAATGCAGTCCCGCCCAATTTGGGACAGCAAGCTAAAGGCATCAACGCCCTCGGCCCCGACGCGCTCTGCGACCCTTCGGCGAATGAGGTCACTGTCGGGCAACAGGTTGTCAAAGACGGCCATCACAGGTGCGCCGCTGTAGCGGTTCTCCTGCAATGGCAACGATAGCGACACCGGCATCCGGTGCTCCCACTCGAGCCAGTCTCGTGCATAGGCAAAACTGACGCCGCCTGAGGGCTCACGTACCAATTGACCCACGAGCCGCGAGTTTAGAAAGACGTTCAGCGGTGTGTAGCTGCGCTTGCGGCCCATGTCAGAAAATTTCCTCTAGCCCGTCTGATGTGCCTTTGCTGCGCTCGGTCACCGTAATTTCGAGGTCCAAGGCCGCAACCAAATCGAATAACGTTTCCAGCTTTGTGCCCCCGCTGCCGTTCTCGATCTTGGAAATTGTCTCCTGCCAGACACCGCTCATAGCGGCGAGTTCCGTCTGGGTCAGGTTCTTGGCTTTCCGAGCCTGGCGAATTGCGTGGCCCAAGTTTTTTGATGTACGAACGAGGTGCTTCATGGCGGTTCTCCTGCCACTGTATATGACCCCTAGATCATAAATTGTCAATATGATCTCCAAATCATAAAGCAACAGTATGATCTGAGCATCATAAATATCAACAGCGTTGCGAGCTGTCTCCCAGACTTCACCAATGCTATCACGTCTGCAGCCCCGCAGAGCGCACTTGCTCGGGCGTCACCATCTTTGACGCGATCAAGTCTTCGATCTGGCGGTTCGTGATATGGCGGCAGAGGGGATGGCGCTCGTGAATCCACTCGGCAAGGCAGGCACGACCTTTGGCTTTGGCCTCTCGCGCCTTCTCGCGGTCGGCCTGGATCTGGACCAGTCCCTTTTCCCACCGGCGCATCTTGAACCAATTGTCCGAGAAACAGACCTTGCTGCGGGTGTAGCCCTCGCTTTCTTTGGCATAAGCTTTGACTGCCGCCAGCAGGTCATCGGGCGTCACACCGGCCTTCACAGCCGCTGCGATCAGGCGCAGACTGGTTCGCCGATCTCGGACCCTATCTTCGGGATAGGCCGCTAAAATCTTCTCAGATTCAAGATCTTCAACCTCCTCCGCCGCCTCGCGCCTGCGCGTAGGTGGTTTATGGATGGTTTTAGGATGGTTTGGGGTCCACCGTGAACCCCGTACCCCGTTCACCGTGGACCCCGTACCGGGTTCAGGCTGGACGGGGTTCA
>Ga0189286_100442_pt1 | contig 11400 bp, 7 predicted proteins | sample UW69minimetaG_FD_130330 | JGI IMG/M metagenome (GOLD analysis project Ga0189286, IMG submission 130330) | Marine microbial communities from the Costa Rica Dome - UW69 mini metaG | ecosystem: Environmental > Aquatic > Marine > Oceanic > Photic zone | place: Costa Rica: the Eastern Pacific...
AGGGACGTATTTACAGCGTGTCCTGGCAGACAAGTCCCATCTCGTGCGCTCGACTACTCCGTTATCGAAGGGAAACCCGAGTGCGCGCCTACGCTGACAACGAGTACCCCGTCAACCACAAACCCGACTGGAAAGTTATCGCTGGCCTGTGGCCCTATCTGGCGGAATTCCGGGGCCGTGTCGTTCTGGCATTGGCTTTCCTGTTGATCTCCAAATTGGCGACAGTTGCGACCCCAGTCGCCCTGAAATACATCGTCGACTACCTGGACGAAAATCAGGGCGGCGAGGTGCTGCTGTGGATACCGGTCATACTGGTCGTCGCCTACGGCCTGCTCCGATTTGGCAGCACGCTGTTCAGTGAACTGCGGGACGCGGCTTTTGCGAGAGTGGCAGAGAGAGCCATGCGACGCGTGTCGCTGCGGGTTTTCGAACATCTGCACAACCGGGAACTGGCTTTCCACCTGGACCGGAAAACCGGCGGACTGGCCCGGGATATTGAGCGGGGCACCAACGGCATCAGCTTTCTGCTGCGCTTCACCCTCTTCAACATTGTACCCACCCTCCTCGAAATCCTGCTGGTGGCCGGCATTCTCTTCGTGGTGTTCAACGTGGGCTACGTGCTGGCGATTTTGGTGGCGGTGGTGGTGTATGTGGTGTTTTCCATCAAGGTCACCGAGTGGCGCACGAAATACGTGCGGGAAGCCAATGCCCGTGACAACCAGTCCAATTCCCGGGCGGTGGACAGCCTGCTCAACTACGAGACCGTAAAGTATTTCAATAACGAACGCTTCGAAGCAGAGCTCTACGACAAGGACCTGGATGACTGGGAACAGGCACGGCTCAAAAACCGGCTGTCGCTGGCGGCCCTGAATTCGGGCCAGGCCCTGATCATCGGCGCAGCGATGATCGTCATCATGGCCATGGCGGTGCAGGAAGTGGCCAGTGGAGAGATCACCCTGGGAGATTTCACCATGATCAACGCTTACCTGCTGCAGCTGTTTATCCCGCTCAACGCACTGGGGTTCGTGTATCGGGAGATCCGCCAGGCATTAGTGAATGTGGAGAGGCTGTTCGGTTTGCTCGGCGACGAACCGGTCATCGAGGACGCACCGAGCGCCAAGGCGCTGGTGGTGGAGAAAGGCGACGTTCGTTTCGACCAGGTTCATTTTGGCTATCGCCCGAACCGACAGATTCTCCGGAACGTGAGTTTCTCTATTCCCGCAGGCCACACCGTCGCCGTCGTGGGCGCCAGTGGTGCGGGGAAATCGACGCTCGCCCGCCTGCTTTTCCGGTTTTACGATGTGAATCAGGGCAGTATCACCATCGATGGTCAGGATATCCGTGAGATCACTCAGGATAGCCTGCGGTCTGCCATTGGCGTGGTGCCCCAGGATACGGTGCTGTTTAACGATACGCTTTTTCGCAACCTGGCCTACGGTCGGCCTGAGGCCAGTGAGGAAGAGGTATACCAGGCGGCCCGAATGGCGCACCTGGAACAGTTTATCCACAGCCTGCCCGATGGCTACAACACACAGGTTGGTGAACGGGGATTGAAACTTTCCGGCGGAGAGAAACAGCGGGTCGCCATTGCCCGGGTGATTCTCAAGAATCCGCCGCTGCTGATTCTGGATGAAGCTACTTCATCCCTGGATTCGCTGTCTGAACAGGCGATCCTGGGGGCCTTGAAGGAAGTCAGCCGCCAGCGCACCTCCCTGGTTATCGCTCATCGGCTGTCGACGACGCGGGATGCGGATACCATTCTGGTGATGGAAGGCGGCCGTATTGTTGAGAGTGGAAACCATGTCGAGCTGCTGGGCCAGAAGGGGCATTACGCCAGGCTCTGGGAACAGCAGCATCGGATTGGTGATGATGTTGTCAGGCAAGCCCCTGATCACGGGCCATGGCCATAGCCGCTTTTGGCCCTGTCCAAAGGGATGGCAGTATGACAAAGGAGACCGGTATGGCAGTTATCACAATGAACTGCTGAAGCACGCCGATCTGGCCTGAGCCCATATACAGCAGAATGGCGGCCATCAGGGCCATGGCACCGCCCCAGAATACCCGGATCCAAGGATTTGGCTCATCATGGCCCGCGCCCACCATGGCGATGGAATAACTCATGGAGTCACCTGTGGTGGCAACAAAAATGGTGGTGAGCACCAGTATCGCGGCGGCCATCCAGGTGCCTCCTGGCAGTGCCTGGGCAACGGTCAGTGTGGCGACGTCAAAACGGAAATTGTTTAACGCTTCGGTCAGGTCAAAGGTGCCGGCCAGCTGATGATAGATACCGGAGCCGCCCAGCAGTGTAAACCAGATTGTGGTGGCGATGGGTGCGAGCACGGCAACCGCGAGGATCATTTCACGAACCGTGCGTCCGCGGGAAATTCGCGAAACAAACACCGCCATCAATGGTGTGTAACCGATAAACCAGGCAAAGAAAAACACCGTCCACCATTTCATCCACCAGTCCGGCGCCGTTTCAGCGGTCATCGTCGACATCGCCATGAAAGACGTCAGGTACTCGCCGAACGACTGAGTAAAGGTGTTGGTTAGAAACAGTGTGGGACCGAACAGGAAAATCACCGCGGCGATGGCCAGGGCGAGGAGCACGTTGAACCGGCTGAGCAGCTGAATGCCCTTGTGCAGGCCGGTCATGGCGGAGGTCATGTACACCCCGGCCAGAATGATCAGTACCGCGAGCTGGGTGCCATAGCCATCGGTGGTGCCAAACAGCTCATGCAAGCCAAAACTCACCTGGGTGGCCAGGAAACCAATAGGGCCTACGGTTCCTGCGACCACGGCAATGACGCAGAGAGCGTCAATCACTCCACCGATCTTGCCTTGAACAGCGTTCTCACCAAACACCGGATACAACAGGGTTCGCGGCTGCAGCGGTTTGCCCTGATCATAGTGAGCCCTGCTGAGAACCAGTGCGGTCAGCGAGCCCAGAACTGCCCAGGCAAGGAAGCCCCAGTGAGTGAACGACTGCGCCATGGCGGGAGCAGTGGCCGCAGCCGTTCCGGCTTCGGTATCAAACGCCGGTGGTGTTACCACAAAGTGATAGACCGGTTCCCCGGCGGCGAAAAACACCCCTCCTCCGGCCAGCAACGTACACATAATCATTGAAAGCCAACGGAAACGGCTGATTTCCGGCTCGTCCAGGCCACCAATCCTTGCATTGCCCGCCTTGCTGACCGCTGTTCCGAGTGAGATGAAAAAAGTTGCCAGCAACAGTAATTGGAAGAACGACCCCAAGTATTTTGCCGTCCAGGTAAATCCGGCGCCAATCGCTGTAGCGACGGCGCTGCTATCAATAATGGAAGCGCCAACGAAAAGCAGGATGAAGCCAATCGTAAGCGTCAGAACGATCGGGTCGCTATCGGAGAAAGCGCCCGGCCGTTCAGAGGTAGCCAGGGAGTCTGTCTGGGAGGTCATGGTTGTTCCTTTCGCGAAGAGCCGCGCAGGGTACAGAAAAGTTCAGACCTCTGCATTCCTTTGTGGGCGTAGCCGCCCTCCCAGGCACTGATAAGCTCGTCAGGACTCCGGAAATGCCGTCCAGTCGTCCAGCCAGGTTGATGTGGCCCTGGGGTTGATTGCGCCCTGGTATATCGCCGACTCATCAAAGAATTCGGCTTTCGGAGGCCGTTTGGCGGTCATGACGCGCACTGAGCTTCTGGGGCGGAAATGCGGCGAAGACTCACTGGTGACAGAGGGCTGCAAGCCGGTTTCAACCTGAACGGTGTTCTGCAGTTCGGGGCTTCGTATCCACAGTTCTTCGTTGAACCCGAAGTCATCGTCGTCCGCCTCGTTGACAATGTTGAGGTTGCCCAGCCTACCGTTGTTGGCAAGCAGGTTGTGGCTGAACGTCAGGGCCTTCATGCCGACCAGCGCGGTCACTTCGTCCCGTGTATCCAGGGCTTCAATAGCGTAACTGTCGATGATCATATTGTGGAAGTGGCCGCCGGAGCCTTCCCTCAGCAGAATGGCCCGATGTTCCTTCGCGGAACGGCCGCTTCCATAAAGGGTGACGTTGTAGAACGTGGGTTCGGATTGCGGCTGGGCCGAGTGGCTGGAGCCATTGTTGTCGCCCTCAAAGGCGTTGTCGCCAATGTCCCGGTACTGCTGGACAATGGCAAACTGTACCCGGCCTCGCCAGCCCCAGTCCCAGTCGATGCTGTCATCGGCGGCGCCGGTCACCAGGATGTTTTTCAGGTCGACAGTGCCACCGAACATTTCGATGCCGTCGTCCAGTGCGCGGTGAACCTGCACGTTTTGGATAATGGTGTTGGAGCCACAGCCACCCAGGGTTAAGCCGTTCAACTCGTTGTTCTGGTAGACCTCGAAACCGGCAAATTCAATGCGGGTGTATTGCACCACGCCGCAGCTGTGTTGCGTGTCGCTGCCACCGAACTGTCCACGGGTGTCGTTTTCAGGTACGCCCTCAATTCGCGCATTCGGTTCGTTAACCGGCGCCTTGCCCAGAAGCACCACGCCACCCCAGTCCCCGCGAGCCCGTTGGCCGGGTTCCTTGCTGCTGGTGAAGACCACCGGTTGGTTCCGGCTACCACGGGCAAACAGTCTGGCACTGGGCGTTACGATCAGTGCGGAACCGGGTTCACCCTCGACGGTTACGCCGGGTTCGATGGTCAGGTTCGCGCCCTCCACAAAGACGGTGTTCTCAAGGGTGTATCGATGCCCGCTTTGCCAGACTGTGTCTGCGGTAATGTCGTCGCTGATGCGTACGTTGCGATTCTCAAATGCCGTAAAGCCGGCGACCGTGGCGACAACGGCGCCAATCACGGGCACCAGTACCAGTGCGTGACGGGCAAACCAACTGCGTCTTTTCTGGGGCGTGACGGGACTGGCCTGAAGTTTCTGGTTCGACGATTTGGCCATCAGCGGACGGCCATCATCATTGGCCATGATCTCGCGCGCCAGCGCCTGAAGCTCAGGTGTGCCATTGGCTTCCACGCGCATCAGAACGTCGTTGCGATAGTTTGGCTCTCTCAGCAAGACGTTGAGATGGACAAAGTCGACGCCCGGGCACTGGCCCTTATCGATACGGCGTTTGAGTCGCCAGAGCTTCTCTACCAGAAGGGAGGATTGGTCGGACATTACTGCTGCTCCGTTGGGATGAGAGCACCGTTGTACCTGTCCTTTGTTAAAGCTTTATGTCAATTGCAGGAAATAAATCGGGTATCCAGGGAAATTGTTGCGAGGGAGGGGGCAATAGCGGGAAAATGGTCGGCGTGGCAGGATTCGAACCTGCGACCCCTTCGTCCCGAACGAAGTGCGCTACCAAGCTGCGCCACACGCCGATCAACGGCCGGTATTATACGGATTGGCTGGTTATTTACCAGCCCCCGTATGATTTTCACTGCCCACTGGCAGTGGGCAAAACCGAGATATCCGCCACCCGCAGAAACAGGTTTCTCAGCAGGTTGAGCATGGCCAGGCGGTTATTGCGCACGGCCTCGTCGTCAGCCATCACCATGACTTCATCAAAGAAGTTGTCCACCGGCTCCCGCAGGCTGGCCAGGGAGCTCAGGGCAGTGGCGTAATCGCCTTTTTCGAACAGCGGCAGTGCCTTATCGGCCTGCTGGCGAATTCGGTCGGCCAGCGTTATTTCAGCCTCGTCCTGCAGCAACTCGCTGTCGATGCTTTCACTGATGCCGTCGCCACCCTGTTTGGTGAGGATGTTGGACACCCGTTTGTTGGCACCGGCCAGGGCCAGGGCTTCCGGCAGTTGGCGGAAGGCTTCCACGGCTTTCACCCGGCGGTCAAAGTCCAGCGGGCGTGTGGGACGGCGGGCGTGCACGGCGAGGTAGACTTCGGCACTGATGCCCTGCTCTTCATAATGCGCGCGGAAACGCTCGAGCATGTAGTCCACCACCGTGTTGGCCATTTTCGGTTCGGTGAAGCTGTTGTGTTGCTCTACCGCCCATTCGCACAGGGTTTGCAGGTCCAGCGGCAGCTCTCGCTCGATGATGATGCGCAATACGCCCAGTGAAGCTCGACGCAGCCCGAACGGGTCACGGGTACCGGACGGTGGCTGATTGATGCCGAACAGCCCCACCAGGGAATCGATGCGGTCGGCAATGGCCACGGCGCAGCCCGTCAGTGTTGCAGGCAGGTCGTCACCGGCAAAGCGGGGCATATACTGCTCGTTCAGGGCGCTGGCCACGTCTTCGTTTTCACCGTCGTTGGCGGCGTAGTACTGGCCCATGATGCCCTGCAGGTCAGTGAATTCCAGCACCATCTCGGTGACCAGGTCGGTCTTGGCGAGCATGGCGGCGCGCTCGGCCAGAACGGGATCGCTGCCAATGGCGTCGGCGATCTTCTTCGCCAGTGCGGCAACCCGAACGGACTTGTCGTAGATGCTGCCCAGCTTGTCCTGGAACACGATCGGCTTGAGCTGGTCGATGCGGTCCTCCAGCCGGGTCTTGCGGTCAGTGTCATAGAAGAAGGCCGCATCGGACAGGCGTGGGCGGATGACCTTTTCGTTGCCGGAAATGACCTGTTGCGGGTCCTTGCTTTCCAGGTTGGCGACGGTGATGAACAGCGGAAGCATCCGGCCGTCGGCGGAGACGACGTGAAAATATTTCTGGTGCTCCTTCATGGAGGAAATCAGTGCCTCGGCGGGAACTTCCAGGAAGCGTTCCTCGAAACGGCCCATGAGAGGAACGGGCCACTCGTTGAGGGCGGTGACTTCGTCCAGCAGGTCTTCATCGATAACCGCCTGGCCGCCTGCTTCCTTCTTGGCGATAGCGGTGACGCCATCACGGATCTGCTCGCGGCGTTCGGCGAAGTCAGCGATCACATACCCTTCCTGGCGTAGCACCACTTCGTAGTCGCTGGGCGTGGGCACAATCAATGATTTCGGGCAGTGGAATCGGTGGCCACGAGTCTTGTTGCCCGGGGTCAGCCCCATGATCGGGGCGTCGATCACCTTGTTGCCAAACAGAAGGATGGCCCAGTGCACCGGACGCACGAACTCGGTTCTGTGCGCGCCCCAGCGCATGCGTTTTGGGATCGGCAGTGCGGCCAGGGATTGGTCCACCAGTTCCGGCATCAGTTCAACGGTGGGACGGCCTTTCTCGATAGTGCGATAGACCACCCAGGCACCCTTGTCGGTTTCCATGGTGTCGAGCTGGTCTGGTGTCACGCCCAGGGATGTGGCGAAGCCGGTCAGTGCCCGGGTGGGGTTGCCGGAATCGTCGAACGCAGCTTTCACGGCCGGGCCGCGTTTTTCCACCGGTTTGTCCGGTTGAGCGTCTTCCAGGTCCCTTACCCTGACGGCAAGCCGGCGTGGTGCGGCAAAAGCTTCCACTTTGCCGAACTGAATACCGGCCTCTTCCAGGCCATTGGTAATGCCACGGGTAAACGCGTCCGACAGTGGCTTGAGGGCCTTGGGAGGCAACTCTTCAGTGCCCAGTTCGACCAGAAAATCCTGTGTTGCCATGATTATGCGTTCCCCTGTTCCTGCTGAGCTTTTTTCGCTTTCTTACCCTTCTTGCCGTTCGCCTTTTCGGCGGCGGCCTCGGTCGCTGCCAGTACCTCTTTGCGCAGGGCGTCCGGTGCCAGCGGGAAGCCAAGCTTGCGACGACTGTCGAAATACGCCTGGGCAACGGCTCGGGCCAGGGTGCGAACCCGCAGGATAAAGCGTTGGCGCTCGGTCACGGAGATGGCGTGGCGGGCGTCAAGCAGGTTGAAAGTGTGTGAAGCCTTGAGCACCTGCTCATAGGCGGGCAATGCCAGGCCAGCTTCGATCAGGCGCGCGCTCTCGCGTTCGTGTACATCGAAACTGTGAAACAGGAACTCGGTGTCGGCGTGCTCGAAGTTGTAGGTGGACATCTCCACCTCCTGCTGATGGAACACGTCTCCGTAGGTGACCACACCATCCGGGCCTTCGGTCCACACCAGGTCGTAGACACTATCCACGCCCTGCAGGTACATGGCAATGCGCTCAAGCCCGTAGGTGAGCTCGCCAGTAACGGGGTAGCATTCGAGGCCGCCCACTTGCTGGAAGTAGGTGAACTGGGTGACTTCCATGCCGTTCAGCCAGATTTCCCAACCCAGGCCCCAGGCGCCGAGGGTCGGTGATTCCCAGTTGTCCTCGACAAAACGGATATCGTGTACCAGTGGATCCAGCCCAAGAGCCTTCAGGGAATCCAGGTACAGCTCCTGAATGTTGTCCGGAGACGGTTTCAGCACCACCTGGAACTGGTAGTAATGTTGCAGGCGGTTGGGGTTCTCACCGTAGCGGCCATCGGTGGGTCGACGGCTGGGCTGAACATAGGCGGCGTTCCAGGTTTCCGGGCCGATGGAGCGCAGGAAGGTGGCCGGGTGGAAGGTGCCGGCACCCACTTCCATGTCCAGGGGCTGTAGGACTACGCAGCCGTGCTGCGCCCAGAAATTCTGCAGGGCGAGAATGAGGCCCTGGAAGGTTTTGATATCCGGCGTGTTTGCGGAAGTTGCCTTGTCTGTCACGACGTTTGCCTGCTGGTCAGTCTGTGTGTGGCGCCCGGGCATTCGGCCGGGGCACTCCGAAAAAAGGGGCATTATACGCCTGCCAATCGCGTATTTCTAAGTTGGGTTCAGACGATTGATTTTGCGCTAGAAGAACGTCAGTCCCACCTGGAACAGTTTCTCCACATCCCGTATCCGCGACTTGTCCACCAGGAACAGGATAACGTGGTCATCCGGCTGTACCCGCAGGTGGTCGTGGGCGATGAGGACTTCGCTGTGGCGGACGATGGCGCCGATGGTGGTGCCTTCCGGCAGGTTGATCTCGTCAAGCCGCTTACCCACTACCCGGGAGGACCGGTGGTCGCCATGGGCGATGGCCTCAATGGCTTCGGCAGCGCCCCTACGGAGTGAGTGAACGTTTACTACGTCCCCACGGCGAATGTGGGTGAGCAGACTGCCAATGGTCGTTTACTGGGGCGAAATAGCGACATCAATGTCGCCACCCTGGATCAGGTCAACATAGTCCGGGTTGTTGATCAGCGTCAGTACCTTGCGGGCACCCAGACGTTTGGCCAGCAGTGACGCCATGATTTTGGCTTCATCATCGTTGGTGACCGCACAGAAGACATCGGTATTTTCGATGTTTTCTTCCAGCAGAATGTCCTTGTTGGCGGCGTTGCCCTCCAGCACCACGGTTTTACGAAGGTTCTCGGACAGCATCACGCAACGTTCGTGGTCCCGTTCCAGAAGTTTCACCTGGTAGCGGGATTCGAGGGTATGGGCCAGGCGCTGGCCGATGTTGCCACCGCCACAGATAAAGATGCGCTTGTAGGGCTTCTCCAGTGGCTGCAACTCGCTCATTACCGAGCGGATATGGTCGGAGGCAGCGATGAAGAAGACCTCGTCGCCGTCTTCGATCACCGTATCCCCCTGAGGCATGATCGCACGGTCCTTCCTGAAAATGGCGGCGACCCGTGTTTCGATTTTGGGCATATGGCTGCGCAGGTACGACAACTCGTGGCCAACCAGTGGGCCGCCTTCCGTCGCCCGAATGGCGACCAGCTGAACAAGTCCCTTGGAAAATTCCAGTACCTGCAGGGCGCCGGGGTATTCGATCAGTCGTGTAATGTGCTTGGTGACCAGGTGCTCCGGGCTGATCAGAACATCTATGGGGAAACCCCGCAGGCTGTCCAGATCCTTTTTCTGATCCCGCTGGTAGAACAGTTCCGGTTTTGCCAGGTAGGCGTTGGCCCTGACCCGGCAGATGGTTGTCGGGGTTTTGTACAACAGCTTGGAGACCTGGCAGGCCACCATGTTGACCTCATCGCTGTTGGTCACGGCGATGACCATGTCGCCATCTTCAGCGCCCGCCTGACGCAGAACCGTGGGGAAGGAGGCCATGCCCTGGACAGTCCGAATATCCAGGCGATCCTGAAGCTCCCGCAGGCGGGTACTGTCACTGTCGATCACGGTGATGTCGTTGGCTTCGTTGGCAAGGTTTTCTGCCAGGGTCCCGCCCACCTGGCCGGCACCGAGAATCAGGATTTTCATGGTTCGGGTTTCTCCAGCACAGCGTAGAAAAATCCATCGTGGCTTTCGGGAACGGGCAGCATCTGGCGGCCGGTTTCCATATCGCGCCCCCAAAGGACGTCAGGCTCCACCAGGGCAGCGTCGTCCTGCTGTTTCAGGAATCGACGAATTATACGGTGATTCTCCTGCGGAAACACCGAACAGGTGGCATAGACCAGGCGCCCTCCGGGCGCGAGCACTTGCCACATCGACTCCAGCAGGCCCAACTGAATGCTGGCGAGCGGGACAATGTCTGATTCCCGGCGCAGCAGCTTGATGTCCGGATGGCGGCGAATCACGCCGGTGGCGCTGCAGGGCACGTCGAGCAGGATGCGATCGAACGGCTTCCGGTCCCACCACTGGTCAATATCTGCGGCATCGGCCTGTTTCAGTGTCGCCACGAGGTCCAGCCGTTCCAGGTTTTCCTGCACCCGAGGCAGTCGATCAGCGGATTCGTCGATAGCGACCACTTCTTCCAGTTGCCCACAGCTTTCAAGGATAGCGCAGGTTTTGCCTCCCGGTGCGGCACAGGCATCCAATACCCGTTGGCCGGGCGCCAGGTCCATCAGGGTGGTGCAGAGCTGGGCTGCTTCGTCCTGCACACTGACCGCGCCTTCGGAAAACCAGGGCAGGAGGTCTACCGGCACCGGGGCGGTCAGTTGGATGCCGTGGGGCGCGAACAGGGTGGCTTTGGCGTCGATGCCGGCATCGGACAGCAGCTGCAGGTAGTCGTCGCGGCTGAAGCGCAGGGCGTTCACCCGCAGGGTCATGGGGGCCTGGGTGTTATTGGTTTCGAGAATGGCCTGCCAGTCGTGGGGCCAGTTATGGCGCAGCTTTTCAAGCATCCAGGGAGGATGGCTGAAACGACCCGCTTCGTCGGCAAGGGGCGGTTCCCCTTCCCGCTCCGCAGCCCGCAGAACGCCGTTCACCAGCCCTGTCAGATGCGGTTTGTCGAGGGCGCGGCAGGCTTCCACGGTTTCATTCAGAATCGCGTAGGTGGCCTGCTGGCTGAAGCGAAGCTGGAACAGTGCCACCAGCATCAGGTGATGGACCACCCGGTCGGATTTGCGCAGCGGTTTTTTCAGGCGCGTCTGTAGTTCGCCATCAAGCCGGTGAAACCAGCGGCAGGTGCCGTAACACAGTGCCTGTAGTGGTGGCCGTTCGTTGTCTGCCACATCACCCATGGCGTGGGGCAGGCATTGGGACAGCGACTGGCCGTTCTCAACGGATTGCAACACTCGGGCAGCAACCGCCCGCAGTGGCTGGCCCTGCTGGCTCATTCAGTTCAGCTCCTGGCCGGGCATCAGTATGTCCTTGCCGCCGTTGATCAGGTCGTTCACCGATTGTGGCCGCGAGCCGGAC
>Ga0189286_100443_pt1 | contig 11384 bp, 2 predicted proteins | sample UW69minimetaG_FD_130330 | JGI IMG/M metagenome (GOLD analysis project Ga0189286, IMG submission 130330) | Marine microbial communities from the Costa Rica Dome - UW69 mini metaG | ecosystem: Environmental > Aquatic > Marine > Oceanic > Photic zone | place: Costa Rica: the Eastern Pacific...
CGGCCTGATTGCCGCGCTGATCGCATTGACCGTCCTGCTCGTTGCGGTGCTGTTCATTATCAATCGGGACAGCCAGAACGATCAGGAATACATCGCTCACTCAGCCGAACTGAGGGTGCTGTCCCAGGAAATCGCGAAAAACGCGACGGAAGCCGCCGGTGGCACCGCTTCAGCGTTCGACGCACTGCGACGTTCCCGTGACGAGTTCGAACAGCTGTGGAGCTATGTAGTTGACGGCAATCCGGAAACCGGCCTGCCCCCGAGCGAGGTTGCACAGAACAGCAACGTGCAGGCAACCTGGGAGTCCGTTCGTGACAACGCCGACAGTATCCTGTCCACCCAGGACGCGGTACTCGGCCTTCACGAAGTGGCGCGGACGCTGAACGAAACCATCCCGCAGCTGCAGGTGGAATACGACGACATCGTTCAAATCCTGCTGGACAACGATGCGCCCGCCGAACAGATCGCACTGGCTCAGCGCCAGTCACTGCTGGCGGAGCGGATCGTTCGCTCGGTCAACAACGTTCTCTCCGGTGACGAAGACGCGGTTATCGCCGCCGACCGGTTCGGCCGCGACGCCAGCCTGTTTGGCCGGGTTCTTGACGGCCAGGTCAATGGCAACCCGGCCATGGGCATCTCCCAGGTAAACGATGAAGACGCCATCTATGGCCTGGAAGCCGTTGGCGAACTGTTCGAATTCGTTTCCCAGAACGTAGACGCCATCCTTGAAGCCTCTCCCGACCTCTTCAAGGTGCGTACTGCAGCCAGCGACATCTTCCAGAATTCACAGGTTCTGCTGGACGAACTGTCGGTTCTGTCCGAGAAATTCACCGGCCAGGCCGGATCCCGTTTCATCAGCCCCACGCTGGCGTTCATCATCCTGGCCGCGATGGTCGGTATCGTTGTGATGATCGGTGTGGTGCTCTACCGCGAAGCCCAGGAGCGCCTGGCAACAACCCAGGAACAGAACGAGCAGAACCAGAACGCAATCCTGCGACTGCTGGACGAACTGGCTGACCTGGCGGATGGTGACTTGACCACGGAGGCCACGGTTACCGAGGACTTCACCGGCGCCATCGCTGACTCCATCAACTACGCGATCGACCAGATGCGCGGACTGGTACAGGCGATTCGTGGCACTGCGGTACGGGTAGCGTCAGCCGCCCAGGAAACCCAGGCCACGGCCATGCACCTGGCGGATGCCTCCGAGCACCAGGCCCAGGAAATTGCCGGCGCCTCCGCCGCGGTGAACGAGATGGCGGTGTCCATCGACCAGGTATCTTCGAACGCGGCTGAATCCTCCGCGGTTGCGGAGCGGTCGGTTGCGATCGCGAAAAAAGGCGCGGAAGTGGTACAGAACACCATCCGCGGCATGGACAACATCCGTGAGCAGATTCAGGAAACCTCCAAACGGATCAAGCGTCTGGGTGAATCTTCCCAGGAAATCGGTGACATCGTATCCCTGATCAACGACATCGCCGACCAGACCAACATCCTCTCCCTGAACGCTGCGATCCAGGCCTCCATGGCAGGTGACGCAGGCCGGGGCTTCGCGGTAGTTGCGGACGAAGTTCAGCGACTGGCGGAACGTTCCTCTGCGGCAACCAAGCAGATTGAAGCGCTGGTTAAGACGATCCAGTCGGATACCAACGAAGCCGTTATCTCCATGGAACACACCACCGCCGAGGTGGTCCGTGGTGCCCGCCTGGCACAGGACGCGGGTATCGCCCTCGAGGAAATCGAGAACGTATCCATGTCTCTGGCGGAATTGATCCAGAACATCTCCAACGCAGCACGTCAGCAGTCGTCCTCTGCGGCGCACATTTCCAACACCATGAACGTCATCCAGGAAATTACCTCGCAGACGTCCTCCGGTACCAACGCGACTGCGAAGTCTATCGGTAACCTGGCAGAAATGGCGTCTGAACTGCGGTCCTCTGTTGCGGGCTTCACACTGCCCGAGGAAGAGTCGGCCGACCAGGAAGAAGAGGAAGACAGCGACGTACCGGTGGTGAGCTGACAACCGCTCCGAGGCTGCTGACAGTTTATGGCTGAAACACGCAACCATCTGTCACCCGCCGAAGGCGTCTGGTCACTGCGCCGACTTCCCGACATGGATGAGGCGCAGTTCAACCAGTGGCAGACACTGCTTGAGCATCGTACCGGCATCATCCTGTCTTCCGGGCGCAAATCGTTTCTCGAGACCAACCTCGGAATCCGCATGCGGGAGATTGGTTGCAGTAGCTATCAGGCCTACTACGAAATGATCGTATCCGGCCCGGACGCTGTTATTGAGTGGTCCACCCTGGTGGACCGGCTGACGGTTCAGGAAACCCGGTTCTTCCGGGATCCGGATGCTTTCCGGCTGGTGTCTGACTATGTGCTTACCCGGCCCCGGGAAACGCTGAAGAGGCGCCCTCTGGAGGCCTGGAGTGTGGGATGCTCGACTGGCGAGGAGCCTTACACGCTGGCCATGCTGTTGAACGAATGCATGGAAGGGTTGTCGCTTCAACCGTTGTTCGGTGTCACTGGCTCTGACATCAGCAAACCGGCTATCGACAAGGCCCAGTCCGGCCTGTTCAGTGCCCGCAAGCTGATGGGAATGAATGACGCCATGAAGGCCCGGTATTTCCGGCCGGCGGAGCGGAACAACGTCGAGATTGTAGAAAGCATCCGGGAGCGGGTGTGTTTTACCAGGCTGAATGTACTGGACTTGAAACACGCTCCGATGCACGGAATGAACATTATCTTCTGCCAGAATCTGCTGATTTATTTCCGGCGCTGGCGCCGGCGGGAAATCGTGAAAAGACTTGCGGAGCGGCTGGCGCCCGGGGGGTTGCTGGTCCTGGGTCAAGGGGAGTTGACCGACTGGCAGCCCCCTGGCTTACAGAGGGTACCCTCGGAACATGTGCTGGCGTGGATCAAGCGCCAGACTGACGAAGAATAACCGGAGTGGTTATGGGCAAACACCATGACAGCATCGCCCTGGACTGGGTTCGGGGCGAAATACAGGATACGTTGACCCAGGGTCAGCACGCACTGGAAGCGTATGTCGAGAATCGTGACGACACTGCGCGCCTGCGCTTCTGCCTGAACTATCTCCACCAGGTCCACGGTACCCTGCAGATGGTTGAGCTTTATGGCGCCGCCCTGCTGACCGAGGAAATGGAGAAACTGACCCAGGCGGTCCTGAATGAAACCGTCACCAGTGTGGACGATGCCGTCGATGTGCTGATGCAGGCCATCCTGCAACTGCCCCAGTATCTGGAGCATCTGACCAGTAGCAAAGACGATTTTCCGATGGTGCTGCTGCCATTGCTGAACGATCTCCGCGCTGCACGGGGCGAGTCTCTGCTGTCCGATACATCGCTGTTCAAGCCCGACCTGTCGCCCTCGCGGGCAACCGCTGCCGCTAATGTTTCCCAGCGTCTTCAAGATCCGAAGGTACTTGGACATATCCGCAAACTGCGCCAGATGTATCAGTTCGCCCTTGCTGGCGTGATCCGTGAGGCCGACCTGGACGCGCACTTTGACTACATGCAGAAGGTCATCCAGCGGCTGATCCGCCTGTGCCAGAAAACCCCCCGGGGCGAACTCTGGAAAGCGGCCGGAGCATTCGTGGAGACTCTCCAGCAGCATGCGAACCCCGCCAACACCGCAGTGAAGTCCCTGCTGCGCGAGCTGGACGCCGAGATCCGCCGCCTCACTGACGAACATGTTGATATCCTGCAACAGGCCGTTCCAGAAGCGCTGCTGAAACACCTGCTTTACTACGTGGCTCGTGCCCGCGACCTCGACACGCCCCACGTAAAGGAACTGCGCGACAGTTACCGGCTCGACCAGGCTTTACCCTCCGACGATGATGTGGACGCCGCCAAGAGCCGGGTTTCTGGCCCTGGCCGTGACGCGATCCATTCGGTGGTCAGCGCCCTCAATGAGGAATTGGCCAAGCTCAAGGACCAGCTCGATCTGTTTGTGCGCTCCGAGCTACGCCAGAACGATGAACTGGAAGAACTGCTTCCGGGCCTGCGCCAGGTCGCTAATACTCTGGCCGTATTGGGCCTTGGGATACCCCGCAAAGTCATTACCGAACAGATCGAACTGGTGGAAAAGCTCGCCAGCCAGTCCGACTCCGTGGATGACGGCACCCTGATGGATATTGCCGGCGCCCTGCTTTATGTCGAAGCCAGCCTGGCTGGCCTCGACGGTGACCGACAGTCGGAATCCGATGTCACTGGTGATGACACCCAAACAATCAACCTTGGTTCCCGCGAACTGGGTGAAGCCAGCAGCGCTCTGCTGCGGGAATCCCGCAATACGCTGGAGCAGGTAAAAACGGCCATCGTCAATTTCATCGCTTCTCAATGGGAAACCGGTGAAATCGAACACGTCCCCGGCCTGCTGCACAGCATCCGTGGTGGCCTGAGCCTGATTCCCCTTGATCGCGTGGCCGACATGCTCGCCTCGGCCGAACATTACATCTCCGACGTACTGTTGGGGGGCAAGCAGGTTCCCGACTGGAAACAGCTCGACACACTGGCTGACGCCATTACCAGTATTGAATACTATCTGGAGCGGCTTGCCGAGGGCATAAGCGACAACGAGAGTGTGCTCGGGGTTGCCGAGGCCAGCCTGAACTCCCTCGGCTTTCCGGTTGGCGAAGAGCCCACCTGGAAACATCCGACCGCCGACGAAGTACCGGTTGTTGGCGCGGAAGTACCCGTCGAGTCGGTGGAAGCCGAATCCAAGAGCTCTGATAAAGAGTTGTTGGATGACGAAATCCTCGGCATTTTTATCGAGGAAGCCGAAGAAGTTCTGGAAACCATCAACGAATTCTATCCTCGCCTGCGTCAGAACCACGATGATCGCGACGCACTGACTGAAGTCCGCCGCGCGTTCCACACTCTTAAGGGCAGTGGCCGGCTCGTGGGCGCCACTAGCATCGGTGAGCTGGCCTGGTCGGTGGAAAACCTGCTCAACCGGGTGATCGACCAGACACTCCGGCCTACCGATGACATGTTCGGTTTGATTGATGACGTCAACAGCCGAATTCCCTCGCTGATCAACGATTTCCGTGACGGACAGGCCGATGGCGAGGTTGCCGAGCTGATTGAGCGCGCTGAAGCTCTGTCTACCACGCGAAAAACCGACATCGACAGCGTATCGGAAGAAACCGGTGCAGCGGATGAAGAGCTACCCGTAATCGATGGTAGCAATGACGGCGAAGCCGCCAATGCCGGGCAACAGTCCATACCAGAGGCTGAGTTCGGGGATGACCTGATCGACGATGAAATCCTCGAAATTTTCATTGAAGAAGCCGGCGAGGTGCTGGACACCATTCGCGAATACCTTCCAATGCTCCTGCGTCAGCACGATGACCGCACGGCGCTCTCGGAAGTCCGGCGCGCTTTCCATACTCTGAAAGGAAGCGGTCGGATGGTTGGTGCGCTGGTTGTCGGCGAACTGGCCTGGTCTGTCGAGAACATGCTGAACCGCGTGATTGACGGCAGTATTTTCATGAATGACGACATCGCGGCGCTGCTGGACGACGTTACTGCAGCCCTGCCCGAGTTGGTTGACGATTTCGAGAAACGCCAGACCCCCTCCCGCGATACATCGAGCATGGAAGCACGAGCCAATGCCTTGGCAAACGGCGAAATTCCAGATACCAGCACCATGCCTCCGTCTGAGCCACAGTCAGAAACCGTGAGCGGCGAAACCGCGCCAGAATTGACAGCAGCAGAAGAGGATGCCGTCGATCCAGTGCTGCTGGATATTTTCGAGAGCGAGACCGAAACCCACCTGCAAACCCTGCAGGACTTCCTCGACGCCGCGGGCGACAAAGCGAGCGTTGCCTATACTGACGACCTGTCACGCGCGCTTCATACCCTTAAAGGCAGTGCGCACACCGCCGGTATCGCACCCATTGCAACAGTAATTACGCCTCTGGAACGCTTCGTCAAGGAAGCCCGGGCACGAAACAAACGGGCCGATCGCGACGTTATAAGCCTGATCGGCGATACCTGTCATTTCCTGACTCAGGGCCTTGGCCAGATCCGGGAGAATCCCCAGGCTGACCTACCGGGCACCGAAACCTTCCTGGCAAAACTGGAACAGGTCAGCAATGCCACCCTTCGTGGCGATGGCTCCCGGACCGACAAGCAGGAAGAGAGTGCCCGTCCGCAACTGGTTCAACTGTTCCTGAATGAAGGCCTGGATATCCTGCTGGATGCCGACCGGATTCTTGACGAATGGGCGGAAAACCCCAAAGCAACCTCCGCCCTGGAAACGCTGCGCAGGGAGTTGCACCAACTCACCGAAGGCGCACAGGACGCCGGGCTGGGCGACGTTGCCGAACTGTCGAGTGCCCTGAAACAGGTTTACGAGCGCGCCTCAAACCCCGATTTCGTTCCCGATTCACCTTTCTTCGATAGTGTACGCGCAGGCCATGAGCACCTGATCAACATGATGGATCAGGTAGCGGCCGGGCTTGCGACCGAGGCCAACGTCGATCTGATTGCCAACCTGGAAACATTGGCTCCCCAGACGCCCACAGACAATGGCCCGGATGCGTTTGAGCAGGAGTTCACCGGGGATCTGGAAGAGATCGATCGCAGCCTGGAGGTCGAGGCGGAAGATGCCCCGGAACCCAGTGGTGAGCTGCCGCCACTGGCGGAAACCGATGAAGATATGGATCAGGAACTGGCGGAGATCTTCCTTGAGGAAGCCCGTGACCTGATCGACAGCACCGCCGATGCCTTGCAGAGCTGGAGCGACAGCACCGAGAATCTGGATCTTTTACGCCTTTTACAACGGGACCTGCATACCCTCAAAGGCGGCGCTCGCCTGGCAGATATTCAGCCGGTGGGTGATCTTTCCCATGAGTTGGAGAACCTGTTTGAAGGACTGACCGAGCAACGGCTTGCCGTTACCGGGGAGCTTTCCGACCTGTTGTTCCGCTGTCATGACCGACTGGCTGGCATGGTCGATGCTCTCGAGCATCAGGAGCCACCGCGTCCGGCGCCGGACCTGATCAGTGAAATCCATGCCTACATGGACAGCGCCACAGGCTCCAGGCCCGTGACTGATGTCAGACAGCAGGACGCTGAGCCGGAAGAAGACGACGAGATTCCACTGGCTGAATTGGAAGAGGATGATACCGAAGAGCCAGAAATCACGGCCGAGGGACCTGAAGAGGAACACGCCACCGATCTGTCTCACCTGGACTCGGAACTGATCGGCATCTTCCTGGAAGAAGCCTACGACCTGATTAACTCGACCGGCAGCGCTTTGCATACCTGGAGCGAGGATTCCAACAACCGCGACGTGGCGGCCGAGCTTCAACGTGATGTGCACACCCTCAAAGGCGGTGCCCGCATGGCGGGCGTCGATGCCATTGGCGACCTGACCCATGTTCTTGAAGATTTGTTCGAGAAGGTCGCCGAAGGCCAGCTTGACGCCAGCAACGACATGAACGACCTGCTATTTGCCTGCCACGACCGGTTGGCACAAATGGTTGAACAGGTTGCCACCCAGAAACCCTGCCCGCCGGCAACGGAACTGGTGGCCAAGGTCGAAGCCATCCTCTCTGGCAAGCCATTACCATCCGCTGAATCTGAAGAACCTGCGGAAGAACCGGAACCCTTCGACGAGGCATCCACAGCCGACGAACAACCGGCATCCGTCACGGAAGCCATTGCAAAGGCCTCCGATGATGATCTGGTCGGCATCTTCCTCGACGAGGGTCTGGAGATTCACGAAGCCATCGGTGAATGCCTGGCCCAGTGGCGTGAAGAGCCCGAAGAATTGACTGGCGTTACCCAGCTACAACAGGAGCTGCATACGCTCAAAGGCGGTGCTCGCCTGTCCGACGTCGACCCGATTGCTGATCTGGCCGAGGCCTGGTCCGATGCCCTGGACCCCCTGATCGCTGGCTCCGGCAATCAGTCAACCCTGCTGGAACTCAGTGAAAAAGCACATGACACGCTGAAAACCATGCTCACCAGTCTGGAAGAGGGCAACAAGCCTAGCGCGGACGAAGTGTTGGTTGAGGCGCTGAACGACGCCCACAAAGTCTCCGGTGACGAGCTGTCAGGGTCCGTTGATCAGGCTGAGCCCTCTGCAGGCGGTGAAACCGTCGATGCCGAAGTCCTGGAGATTTTCCTGGAAGAGGCCGGCGAGATCCTCGACCAGTTGGAGCAGTTACTGGATGACTGGCGTAAGGACCCGGCTAACCACCACTTTAACCAGGAAGCCCAGCGCGCCCTCCACACCCTGAAAGGTGGCGCTCGGCTGTCGCAGCTTGTCGAGTTGGGCGACAAGGCCCATGCGCTGGAAACGCGGCTGATCGACCTGGGCGGTAATACCCCGGGCGACGAGGCCTGGCAGGCCATCACCAATGACCACGACGCGATTGTGGCGCTGGTGGGCGATATCCGTAAGCGGTTTGAAGACACAGGCGCTGTTCCAGAGCCCACCAAACCGGACGCAACAACAGAGGAATTGCCGAAGCCCCAGGAGCCGGGGGCGGAAGCGCCTGCCAAACCGGAAAAACCGGTCGCACCCGCGCCCAAACCCAACAAGGTTCCGTCCAAGACGCCCGCGAAAGCGGCTGCCGCCCAGCGCGCACCCCAGGAAACCATCCGGGTCTCCGCGCCGCTGCTGGACGAATTGGTTAACCTGGCCGGTGAAACCAGTATTACCCGTGGTCGACTGGAACAGCAGACCAGCGATTTCAGCCACAACCTGGACGAAATGGCCGCCACCATCGAGCGTCTGCGCGAGCAGCTGCGCCGAATGGAAATCGAGACCGAGACCCAGATTCTGTTCCGCGCTGAGAAAGAGCACGGCCCGGATTACGGCGACGACTTCGATCCACTGGAGATGGACCGCTATTCCGCCATCCAGCAGTTGTCGCGGGCCCTGACGGAGTCATCGTCTGACCTTGCGGACCTGAGGGAAACCCTGTCCGACCGGGTTCGGGATACCGAGACCCTGCTGGTGCAGCAATCGCGGATCAACACGGAACTTCAGGAAGGCCTGATGAAGACCCGGATGATTCCGTTTGCCTCCATGGTGCCCAGGCTGCGCCGGATTGTCCGCCAGATCAGCGGCGAGCTCAGCAAGAAAGTCGAGTTTGATGTCCGCAACCCGGAAGGGGAAATGGACCGTAACATCCTCGAGCGCATGATCGCGCCGCTGGAGCACATGCTGCGTAACGCGCTGGACCACGGCATCGAAAAGCCGTCTGACTGCAAGAAGGCCGGCAAACCGGAAACCGGCGAAGTCACCCTGTCGCTGACCCGCGAAGGGGGCGATGTGGTGTTGCGGATGATTGACGATGGTGCGGGTATCCCTGCCCAGGTCATTCGCGACAAGGCCATCAGCCAGGGCATGATGGCCAAGGACGAGGACCTGAGCGAGCGGGAAATCCTGCAGTTCATCCTGCAACCCGGTTTCTCCACCGCCCAGGCCGTTACCCAGATTTCCGGCCGTGGCGTGGGCATGGACGTGGTGGCCAGCGAGATCAAGCAGCTCGGCGGCAGCCTGGACATCGACTCCACCGTTGGCAAGGGCACGGTCTTTACGGTTCGACTGCCATTTACCGTATCAGTCAACCGGGCATTGATGGTGTCCACGGGCGAGGATTTCTACGCCATTCCGTTGAACACCATTGAGGGCATCGTTCGGGTCAGCACCTACGAGCTTGAGGAATACTACAAGCCCGACGCACCAATGTACGAATACGCTGGCCAGCAGTACCGCCTGCAGTATCTGGGTAGCCTGCTGAACAGTGATCACCATCCCAAGCTTCAGGGTCAGGCCCTGCCGTTGCCGGTCATCCTGGTGCGGGGCGCCGAACAGCCCATGGCCCTGCAGGTGGACAGCCTGATGGGCAGCCGCGAAATCGTGGTTAAGTCGCTCGGACCGCAGTTCAGTACGGTCCGGGGTGTGTCGGGCGCCACCATTCTGGGTGACGGTAACGTGGTGGTGATCCTTGATCTGCCGGCCATGATCCGTTCCGATATACTCTCGGAGCGCCAACGCCTGGCGAACCTCGAGAAGGCGAAAGAGGCCTCGCGCCGTGAGGAGCAGTCCACCGTGGTGATGGTGGTGGATGACTCGGTAACGGTGCGCAAGGTAACGTCTCGCCTGTTGGAGCGCAATGGCATGGAAGTGATCACGGCCAAAGACGGCCTCGATGCGGTCGCACAGCTGCAGGACCACAAGCCGGATATCATCCTGCTGGATATCGAAATGCCCCGCATGGACGGCTTCGAGGTGGCGAGCTTTGTACGCCATGATGACAATCTGCGAGACACACCGATCTGTATGATTACCTCCCGTACCGGTGAAAAACACCGCGAGAGGGCGCTGGCCATTGGTGTCAACGAATACCTCGGCAAGCCTTTCCAGGAGACCGAGCTGCTTGACACCATCACGCGGCTGACCAGGGATCAGTGATGGCCGGCCAGCCAGGACGGCCAGCGGTCGGTATCGTCTCGGATATTGTCTTGCAGCGCCACCGCCTGCAGGAAGCATCGTCCAGGTTTGGCCTGGACGTTTGCTTTTCCGGAGACCCGGATCGTCTGCAGAGCTATTCTGAATTCCCGGATGCCAGCCTGTGGTTGATTACCCTGGAAGACGAAGCCGATCACCCGGTGCTGTTTGACCATCTGCTAGAGAACACCGAAGCACCCGTTCTGTTTGGCCTCGACCCCGCTCCAAAACCGGGCACCACTGAGTATTTCCGCTGGGAACGCCGTTTGCTGGACAAGCTGGAGCAGTCCCTGGGTCACCTGGAAAAGCTGGATTCCGCGGCCGCTATTGAAGAGCTGGCCACGGAACAACCGCAACCGGCAAGCTCTCCCAAACTGCCTCACTGGATCCAGCCGGCCTCAGCGGAGCTGCCGGCGGACGAGGTCTGGATTCTGGGGGCATCGTTGGGCGGCCCCGCAGCGGTGAAAACCTTCCTGGACAACCTGCCGCCCGGGTTGCCAGTGGGGTTTGTCTACGCCCAACACATTGATGATAACTTCACCGAAGTGCTAACACGGGTTCTTGGCCGCCACGCCCACTACAAGCTGAGACGGGCGGAAACCGGGTATCGTGTTCACAATGGCGATGTGGTGCTGATGCCGGTCGAACGCGAATGGACTCTCGATGACAGTGGTGCACTCAAGGAACGGGAAACGCCCTGGCCGGGCCCCTATGGCCCTTCTATTGACCAGGTACTACTGAACATCGGTGATCATTACGGAGCCCGATGCCATGCCATCATCTTTTCCGGTATGGGCAACGATGGTGCCATTGCCGCGCCACTGCTGAAAGCCTATGGTAGCCGCATATGGGTCCAGGAGAGCGGCAGCTGCGGTAACAGTTCC
>Ga0189286_100445_pt1 | contig 11337 bp, 7 predicted proteins | sample UW69minimetaG_FD_130330 | JGI IMG/M metagenome (GOLD analysis project Ga0189286, IMG submission 130330) | Marine microbial communities from the Costa Rica Dome - UW69 mini metaG | ecosystem: Environmental > Aquatic > Marine > Oceanic > Photic zone | place: Costa Rica: the Eastern Pacific...
CGGCTTTGATGTGGTGATGGCGGGCGGGCTGCTGGCGACCGGTCTCAGCCAGGGCTATGTCATGGCGCTTCTGTTCACTTTGGGCAGCTTTAGTGTCTATTCCTACTTCATTATGGCCACCTCTCTGGGCCAGCGCGCCGCGCTCAGCCTCAGCTTTGCGGTGGCACTGGCGGGCTTTGGCGCCGGTCTGGGCACCGATGCCTATCACCGCTGGCAAAGCGAGAAGGCGCTGGAACTGCTGCTGCAGGGCGACGCCACGGGCCATGCCCCCGCTCTTTGGGGCGCGGCTATGGCCGATACCCCTTCTGTCACCGTGACCGCTAGGCCGCTGAACCCACATCAGGGGTACAGTGAGGGCCAAAGCACCTTCATCCGCCAGGAGGCGCGGGAGATCGGCATCGACAAACCGGTCGAGTTCACCATGCGCGACATGTGGCCCCCTTTCTGGGAAGGCCGCAGCCTGGCCTCGGGCGACATCGACAATGACGGCGATCTCGATCTGGTCGTCGCCTCCACCGAAGCGGGCCTCTACCTCTATGCCAATGACGGCAGCGGCCAGTTCAGCCGGATCCCTGTTGATCTTGGCCCGCTAGCCGAGCGCAAGATCTTCAACGCCGCTTTGGTCGACCTCGACAATGACGGCTGGCGCGACCTTTTTCTGACCAGCTACCTGGAGGGCAACTTCCTCTGGCGCAATCAGGGTGGCCAGTTCAGCGGCCCGCCGCTGCCCGTACAGAACCGTGCCGACACGCCGCTGACCCTCGCGCTCAGCTTTGCCGATGTGGACCGCGACGGTGACCTGGATGTGGCTATGGGCAATTGGGCGGCAGGCTGGTATCGCCGCATCCCCGGAGAGGAAAGCCGCAACCGGCTGCTGTGGAACCCCGGCGCGGGCCAGTCCTTCACCGGTGCGAAGTACACCGACCTGCCCGGCCTGCCCGGCGAAACCCTCAGCATCCTGTTTTCTGACCTCGATCGCGACGGGGCGACGGACCTGCTGGTCGGCAATGACTTCGACATCCCAGATTATTTCTACCGCGGCGATGGCGCGGGGGGCTTTGCCATGATCGACCATGGCAGCGGCATGATCCCCTATACCACCACCACCACCATGGCGCTGAAAGTGGCCGATCTGATGAATGACGGCCAGCCCGAGGTCTATATGGCCCAGATCGCCGGCCGCGCCTCCGGCGTGTCGGAGCGGCTGAAGATGCAGCCGCTGGCGCAATATTGCGACGCCATCAAGGACCCCGCGGCCAAGGCCACCTGCGCCAAGAACATGGCGATCAAAGACTGGTATAAATCCGGCAACAACTTTGACCCCACCTATGCGGCGCGCTGCCAGCAGCTGAGCGGGCGCTACGGCGAAGAATGCCGTGCCATGCTGGTCAAGGATCTGGCGATCCAGAAACGCGACGCCAAGGTCTGTGCCCTGATCCCGGCCACACAGGTGATCCCGCGCGCCTATTGTGACCTGCATTTCAAACCCACCCGCCAGCCTTTGGCCGAGGAGATTGCCCTGACCCACCCGCAGCGGCTGCGCGCCAATGTGCTGCTGGAACAGCCGGACGCAGGTGCGCCCTACGCCGACACCGCCGTGGCCCGCGGGTTGGAGGTGGGCGGCTGGAGCTGGGACACCAAAGTGTTTGACGCCGACCTTGATGGCCATCTTGACGTCTATATCGTCAATGGCACTTGGGTGCCGAATGAGGTCTCGCCCTCAAACCTGTTTTTCCACAATCAGGGCGATGGTGGCTTTGCCGAGGCCTCCGGCCCCTTCGGGCTGGAGGATTACCTGATGACCGCCGCCGCCACCCAGGCGGATATTGACGGTGATGGTGATCTGGATCTGCTGACCCATCCGGTGAACGGGCCGCTGGTGGTGTTTCGCAACACCATGGCGGGGCGCGACGGCGCTAATGCGCTGGTGCTGCGGCTCCGCGATCAACGCGGCAACCGCGACGGCATCGGCGCGGTGGTCACGGCGGTGCTGCCAGATGGCCAGCGCCTCAGCCGCGAGATCCAGCTGGGCGGCGGCTTCATGAGCTTTGACGCCCCCGAGGTGCACTTCGGCCTGGGCCCTGCCACAGAGGTGAGCACCCTGGAAATCCGCTGGCCCGACGGCCACACCACCCAGCTGCCCGGCCCCTTCCCCGCCCGCCAGCGCTACCTGGTCGAGCGGCAGTGATCGCTCAGCGGTGGATCAAATCCCGATAGTGCCGTCGCAACAGCAGAAGACCCAACGTGGTTAGCACCAGGGCAAGGCCGAAGACATAGAGAGGCGATACATAGGCCGGTTCATAGGTCGCATAGATCCCCTCCCGTACCTGTCCTGTGACATGAGCCAAAGGATTGTACCACAAGATCCCGCGATACGGCTCGGGCACCGTTTCCAACAGGAAAAAGATACAAGACACGAAAACCAAAGGCCGCGTTAATATCGCCCAAACACGCTGCCAGGCGGGATATTTCATAAATAAGAAACCGTTCAAAACCCCCACCCCGAATCCCAATGACAATGCCATCAAATAGCCGAAGACAATCTGCGGAACGTTGACGATCACATCAAGCTGATAGCCGATGATGAGGGCCGGGAACATAATGCAAGCGATCAACACCTGCACCATTGCATTCAGCAATCCACGTGCAAGAAAGGGGTCCACATAGGTGATTGCAGGAAAGGCCAGTAAAGGGCGCGAAAAACGAAGAGACAGGGCCACTTTGGCGCTGACATCGCCAAAGGCCAAATAAGGCAACAGGGCGGACGCATAGTAGAGTGCAAAGTTTGTCCCTAGGCCGGGACTGCGGAGCGCCGCAGAGAACACCAAGCTCAGGAGCAGAATCGCGCCAACAGGTTCGATGATGGCCCAAACATACCCCATCGCCGTACGCCCATAAGTCGAGGACATTTCTCGCAACATCAGCGCAAAAATCGTACGTAACGTCCGAAAAGAGCGCGGTTTCTGAGGGAGATGTTGAGAAGGGGACATCGAGAGATCTCAGGCTTTGAGGTTGCTGCGGCAGGTTCCCTCATCCATAGTGCGAAATAACTGACCGGTAAACAATGAGGGTTGTTGTGTCCCAGACTTCTGCTGCCGATAACCCATCCCCCATGCCCGCTGGTCCGGCCGCACCGGATGCAGCGCAGCAGCAGCCGAACCTGCCTCCCGCCTCTGACAAAAACCGCAGGGCCACGCCCCAATCCCAACCGCGCCCAAAAATTGCGGGCCCGGCCCGACGGCGCAGACGCCACACCGGTCTGGCCGTGTTTTTTATTCTCTGGGTGTTGCTGCCCGCAGCCAGCACAGGCAGCTACCTCTACACGGTGTCCGTTGATCAATATGCCTCCTATGTCGGCTTCGCCGTGCGCAAAGAGGAAACCACCTCCGCCGTCGAGGTTTTGGGAGGGATCGCGGATCTTGGCAGCAGTTCGTCTTCAGATACCGATATCCTCTACAAATTTATCAAAGGCCGGCAAATGATCCGCAACGTAGATGCCCAGCTGGACTTGCGCGACCTCTACAACATGCCATCAGATCCCCTTTTCGGATTGGCGGAAGGTGCCAGCCAGGAAGAGTTGGAACGGTATTGGGATCGAGTGGTGCAAATTTTCTATGACCGCAATACCGGTCTGATCGAATTGCGCGTCAACGCCTTCCGCCCCGAAGATGCCCAGAACGTCGCCCGCGCCATCGTGGCCGAAAGCACCCGCATGATCAACGACCTATCGGCCATCGCCCGCGAAGACACCACCCGCTACGCCCGTGACGAACTAGACCGTGCGCTGGGCAGGCTGAAACAGGCCCGCCAGGCCCTCACCACCTTCCGGGCACGCACCCAGATCATCGATCCACAGGCAGATGCCCAGGGCCGCATGAGCCTGCTAACCAGTCTCCAGGGTCAATTGGCAAGCGCGCTGATCGACCTGGATCTGCTGCGCCGCACTGCGCGTGAAAACGATCCGCGCATCACCCAAGGCGAACGCCGCGTCGAGGTGATCCAAATCCGCATCGACGCAGAACGCAACCGTTTTGGCAGCGAGCAAAACGCCGGCGATGACAACTACTCAAAACTGGTCGGCGATTTTGAAGCCCTCGCCGTGGATCAGGAATTTGCCGAGAAAAGTTATCTCTCGGCCCTTGCAAACTACGATGCGGCCACTGCCGAGGCACAGCGCCAGTCCCGCTATTTGGCCACCTATATTCCGCCAACCCTTGCAGAAGACGCGGAATACCCTCAGCGGATCCTGCTTTTGCTCATGGTCACGGGGGGATTGCTATTGAGCTGGGCCATTACCGTGCTGATCTACTATTCCGTCCGGGACCGGCGATGATCCAACTTCAAAACCTGTGCAAAACCTTCCTTTTAAAAGGTCGGCGAAAAATTGTTGCGAACGATATAACTGCGACCTTCCCCAGTGGCGCCTCAGTGGCACTTCTGGGACGGAATGGGGCTGGAAAGTCCACCCTCCTGCGTATGATAGCAGGCACAATGTCCGCAGACAGCGGCCAGATTATCTCAACTGGGTCGATCTCTTGGCCCGTTGGCTTTGCCGGCAGTTTTCACGGCGACCTGACAGGACTGCAAAATGTTCGTTTTATCGGCCGTATCTACGGCGTTGACACGGATGATCTGGTAGAGTCTGTGCGCGATTTTTCCGAACTGGGGCAGCATTTTGATCTGCCCGTACGAAGCTATTCCTCGGGCATGCGATCGCGGCTGGCCTTCGGCGTCTCAATGGGTATCGATTTCGACACCTATCTGGTGGATGAAGTCACCTCGGTAGGAGATGCCTCTTTCAAGGCCAAGAGCATCAGCATTTTCACAGAGCGCATGGCCGAGCGTGGGGCGATTGTGGTCAGTCATGCCCCTGACATGGTGCGTAAGATGTGCCAACACGGGGCGGTGCTCGAAGAAGGGAGACTAACCTATTATGAAGATCTTGAGGTTGCGCTGGAGCATCACATGCAACTTATTGAAGCCAATCGGGCGAAGTGAAGAGCAATCCTAGCACGATTGCTGCCTTTACGCCCCCAGCGCAAACTAGGGCAGTTCCAACAGGGCTATCAAGCAAACATACCGACGGTATGCTGAGGGGCATACACGCCTGCAGATACACCTACACTGATGCTCAAGCGTGCATTTTTCTTCAATGAAAACTGCACAATCAAAAACAGGGTTCATCTCGTGTGGAGATCAATGCTAAGGCTATGATGACATAAAAAATCAGAAGGCCGATCGAGGTCAAAAACAGGGGTTTGTGCCATAGTTCAGTGTAAAATTTTGCATCCGAGTCAAACTCCCTTCACCCACGCATCCCAATCCTGAGCTGTACCATCACGCCGCCATTGAACACCAAGCTTCTTTTGCGCGCAATCAGGCCCCCAAAGCGATGAAAGCATTTATATGTTTCAAAAACTCAAGCGATTTCGACCCAACCATATAGCGGCGTCTCTAAAAGCATCCAAAACAGCAACGTCGGAACAAGCAGATCTGATCCGGGAACATATGGATTTCGAATATTATCGAAACGTTGCCGAACTTCCCTATGCTGACCAAACAGAGTTGGTGAAACATTACCTGAGCTCCGGGGCGACCAAACATCTCGCGCCTGTGCCCTGGTTTTCTCCCGAACATTATCTGGGGACCAACAGCGATGTACGCGAGTCCGGCACCAACCCATTTTATCACTATTTAAAGTGGGGATGGGCGGAAGGGCGTTCCCCCTCAGAGGCTGCCCCTGAAGGCGTTGTTGTGTATGACTACTAGGAAAAAATCATTGCCGACAACATGGACGGCGAGTTCTATCTGGATCAAGTCAATCCGGGCCGCACCAAGATTCTTGACCCGGTGAAACACTACTGTGCTTTCGGTTGGCACCAAAATTTCGACCCACATCCAGATTTTTCAACCCAGTTCTATCTGGAGCACAACACAGACGTCGCACGTCGAGGCCTCAACCCCTATTTCCACTTTCTGACGGAAGGCAAGTTCGAGGGCCGACCACGCGGTCGCTCCAACCTGCAGCCAATCAGACAGAAAGCCGAGCTCCCTGACGAAGGCGGGCTGCGTACTGGCGTTGTCTCAATGGTTAAAAACGAAGGGGATATCATTCGCATCTTCGCGGCCCATCTGCTGCAGATGTTTGATGAAATCATCTTCATTGACCATCAGTCACAAGATGACACCAAAGACGTGCTACAGGCACTTTCTGCTCAACATCCCAATGTCCACCTCTATGAATTGCAAGAGCCTGGATACATCCAAGACGTCGTATCGAACCACATCCTGCGCAACAGCGACGTGCTTCGGGACGTGGATTGGATGATGTTCTTGGACGCTGATGAATTCTTGCCTTTTGCCAATAAGTCAGAATTCAAGAGTTTTCTCGCAGATCAAAGCGCCCATCCTATTATCAGCTTCCGCTGGAAAAACCTCATTCCAGCCAGCTATTGGGAGTATCAGGTTTCTGATCTAGAGAGCCATGATTTCTTTGTTCCCGAACAACTGAGCCCCTATACCAAGGTGGCGCTGCAACCGGCAAAACTGGCAACACAGGACTATTGGGTTAACCAGGGCAACCATTCGGTTTCACGGGCAAAGGGCATGGATCCCATGCCGGTACACGATACTGGCGCCACCCTGTTCCACCTGCCAATCCGCTCAGCCAATCAATTGGCTATCAAACTTAACCAAGGTGTTCTGAGCTATCTGCGCAGACGCGCTGGCAATAGCAGCTCGGTGGAAGGACAGCATTGGTTTGAAATCCTCGACAAACTCAGCAAAGAGGGAACAATCCACCCAGAGCTGCTAAACGGCGTGGTACGCGATTACGGCCGGCTGGAAGACAAAGTCGCACCATTGGACCACAGCGCTTTGACTGAAGCTGGTTATACCAAGCGTCAAATCACTGTAGGGTTGGCGGCTTCTCTTGAGGGGCTTCCCGCTGCCAAAGACGAAAACCTTGCTGAACTGATGTTTCAATTGGGCGGAGCCTTTGCAGCCAGCACTCAGGACCAGCCCGAAGAAAATGTCAGCCATGTGACAATCAAGGAAGGCAACCAGCTGGTTGCCGACCGCACTTCCAGCCAGCATCGCTATACTCACCTGCCCCCCCGTTCGGAGACAGAAACCAAGCGAATTGCCGATTGCTTCCAGTCACCCGAGAAAACCATCTTTTCCCTGCAAGCGGATTCCTATCAGGAAATTCGCAACCTGACTCCCACCGCGTGGGGGGGCCATTTGCCTTTCATGTTCTCTCTGGCCAGCATTCTGCAACCGCGGCGTTTTGTTGAACTGGGCAGTCACCACGGAGCAAGCTTTCTTGCCTACTGCCAAGCAAGCCAGCGCGCGATGTCCCAAACACAGGCCGTGGCAATCGATTGCTGGGAAGGTGATATTCAGGCTGGTTTCTATGACAATCAGGTGTTTGAGGATTTCAAATTCCTAATCCGTCCTTATGAGGATTTTGCCCGCTACATCCGAAGCTATTTTGATGATGCCGTGGATCATTTCGAAGACGGTTCAATCGACTTGCTGCATATTGACGGGTTACACACCTATGCCGCGGTTAAAAACGACTTTGATACCTGGCTCCCAAAGATGTCTTCTGAAGGGCTCATTATTTTTCACGACACCAATGTCCATGAACGCGATTTTGGGGTCTGGAGATTGTGGGAAGAGCTCACACAAGTTTACCCAGCCGCACAGTTCATGCATAGCCACGGCCTGGGCATCCTTTATGTTGGAAGCAATGAAAAATCTGGTGTCAAAACCATGGTTGAAACCATGGCCCGCCCGGATGTCAGCAGCGTACTGCAGGGCCATTTCGAGTCACTCAGCCAACTCAGCGTGAAACTGTCGGCTCAATCTTTCGAAAAGCAACAGCAGGAAGACCAGCTGCAAAATCTGGCTGCCAGAGAAGAACTCTTCAGCAAGCTGCGGCAGAGAAACAGCACCCTCGAAGCAGAAAATCTCGCCCTCCGGGATGCGCTACGCGTTGCTCAATCAAAGGCAACATCATGAGGCTCATTCTTCACATTGGCGGTGCCAAATGCGGCAGCACTGCAATCCAGGGAAGCCTGCGCGACAATGCCGATCGCCTGGCCAAAGAACGTGGTATCCTGATCCCTGGTACGACTCTTGAGCCCACCGAGAACGTCACAGGCGAACAGATCTTCTTTTTCGAGCGCATGCGCACCGATAAAGAACAAGGGCTAATCGCCGTTACCAACCGGCTGCGACGGTTGCAAAGCTACATGCGCGAACGCGATCTGCATACGTTGATCATCAGTGCGGAGAATTTGATTAATCCTGGCGGCTTTGAGGAGTTCTTCATCGAAGCCCAGGCCTATTTCGACATTGAAGTCATCCTCTACATCCGCAGGCAGGATCAATATTTCGTTTCGGCTTGGCAGCAGTGGCACCTCAAGACCTTTCCCAGCCTGCAAGACTATGTTGATGACCGCCTAGGGCGGGATGCCAACTGGAATCAGCTCATTGCTCCCTGGGAACAGACACTTGGCGCAGAGAAGATCACCCTGCGCCGGTTCAGCCGTAACTTGTTGGTAAATCAAGATATCGCTTCGGACTTCTTTCAGACCATGCGTCTCGGTGACATCTATGAGAACGCGGCTGGAAAAACCCGGAACAAATCTTTCAACGAGCATCTGGGCGAAGTGGCGGGCCGTGTACAAGACCTCTTTGAGGGGCCCCATGACAATACCTTCTATGACGTCATGCAGCGTACAATCGGTGAGAAAGCCCTGAAACCTTCCAGTGGGTCCTTCCTGTTCACCTCGGAGGAAAGGCACGCAATCCTTGCCGCTTATGAGGAAGATAACGCCGCCCTCAAGGCCCGTTATTTCCCTGAGTTGGGCCCTGATGAACCACTGTTCAAACCGCCAAGCGAAAAAGAAATCCTCAAGATCAGCGAAGACGACAAGCGCAAGGCCGAAGTCGATCTTCTGACACGAGCCGTTTACAATCTTGCCAACCGTCTCACTGAGCTGGAGAAGGACAAAGCATGACTGTCACTGCGCCGCGCGCCCTCATAGATGTAGCACGGGACTATTTCGACCCGAGCTACTATGAAAGCCAACTGAGTGCACCAACCGAGATCGACCTGTTCCAGCATTATCTTACAATCGGAGTGCAAGACGGTTTGAACCCCTGCCGCTACTTTGAACAAAAGTGGTATGAGTGGCAAAACCCCGACTATGCGCGCAGCCATGAGACAGGGTATTTCCATTATCTGGAAGTGGGCCGCTTTGAAGGCAGAGATCCTTCTCCCCTCGCCGATATGCCGAAAATTGCCACCACTCTGGGCAGCGGTTTGCCGCCGGAAGAACAGAGCAGCCGCATTCTGCAAGAAACGCTTGGAACAGGGGCCGGCCTCTATCGTGACTATAAGGAACTGGAGGCCAACCAGCGGGCCTTTCTGGAGCAAATAAACCCAATCAACATTCGGCGCTCTCCGCCTGCGCATCCAAGACGAAATCTGGTTTTTCTGCAGGCAGGCCCCAGTGGGTTGCAATCGCAATGGTTCAATGACGCTGCGGATCGAAACTGGGATATGTTTGTGAACCTCTATGATGCCCGTACACCGCTGCCGGAGGCAGCCGAGTACATTATTGCACAAGCCGGCACGAAATCCACGGCAATGTACACGTTTTTGCACAACTATGCTGACATCGCCCGGCTCTATGACCACGTTTTGTTTCTCGATGACGACATTTCGGTCACCGGCGCTCTGCTGAATCAGCTGTTTGATAAATGTGCTGAATACGAATTGGATGCAGCGCAAATGGCCCTGTCGGAGCAGTCGAACTGCATGTGGCCCATTTTCTTTGGTCAAGGCAGCAACGGTCCCCGCTACTGCAATGGCGTCGAAATCATGATGCCCGTGCTGTCAAAGCGGCTGTTGTTTGCCTGTCGGGATCTGTTTGGCCGCTCTGTCAGTGGCTTTGGCCTGGATCTGGCAATTGGTCAGCGGGCCCAGGAACTGGGGGAAAACAACATTGCTGTGCTGGATGAGGTGGTGGCCGAGCATCTGAAGCCAATCGACACAGATGGTGGCGCCCTCTACAGCTACCTGCGTTCGGCGGGGATCAACCCCAAAGCGGAACTGTGGAACCTCGTTCAGACACTGGGTTTGGAAAAGACCTTCAGCGGCAAATGACACACCAAACACAGTTTAGGCCGGTTTGTCACATGGGGCGCTCATTACCGGAGAAACCCAAGGACACCGTTTATCAATGATACGCAAAGAAAAAAGCCAACAAATTTTTTGCCAATAGAAATAGGAAGACCTCATGCTGGAAATTGGAGACACATTTTCACGTAATCTCGGCTTAGAGAACGATGCAAAATCTGCTGTATTTGATCTAGACGGCGAAACTTTTCGCCGCGACCTGCGAATTCGGCATGAACGTAAATCTACAGATGATAACGCTTTCACCATAGTGAAAACCAACAACCACTTAAATCTGTACCACTACCTAAAAAAATCTCAGCCCAAAAGCATTGTAGAAGTAGGTTATTTTGAGGGTGGTAGCAGTGTCTTTATCGATAAGCTATATAAACCAAATAGCCTAACCTGCATCGACAACCGGAAAACAAGGGTTCCTCAGGTAGACGAATATATTGGTCGAAATCATCGACAGGATGAAATGCGTGTTCTGCATGATTTTGATCAAGGCGATGTTGAAAAACTGAGATCTATCACAAGCGAGTTCCACCCCGAGGGGATCGATATTGTTTTTGACGATGCGTCTCATTTGTATGACCTTACCAAGGCAACCATGAGTGTACTATTCCCAAAACTTAATCCGGGAGGGTACTATGTTTTGGAAGACTATGGCTGGGTACATTCTAATGGCTTCCAAAGCGCCGACCACCCATGGTCGAACCTATCTGGAATAAGCACATTGGTACACGAACTGATTGCTGTTCTGGCCCGAGGCAGCAACATCATTTCAAATATTTACATCGAAGCGGACGTGTGTGTGATCCAGAAAGGGTATACTAACGTCAGCGATCCATTTGAACCAACTGCACATCTTGTATCGCGCGGCAAACCTCTGCCCATCCTTTGAGGACAGCGCCCGCAACCCGTTTTCTCTGCCAGATCTCAGTCAGATCCCTGTCAGATCTCTGTCGGGCGCAGCGCTTGAGGGGCTGTGCGCTGCCGGTTTGTCGGCAGCGCGTCTTGCCTTGAGCGTCAGAAGATAAAGTCGGCAGCATCGAGGTCTGCAATATTGACGCCTGTGAGGGTGATGCTGTTGCCGCTGCCGGTGTCGATCTCCACATTGCCGCCAGCTTGCGTGGCGTGGTTGC
>Ga0189286_100446_pt1 | contig 11303 bp, 10 predicted proteins | sample UW69minimetaG_FD_130330 | JGI IMG/M metagenome (GOLD analysis project Ga0189286, IMG submission 130330) | Marine microbial communities from the Costa Rica Dome - UW69 mini metaG | ecosystem: Environmental > Aquatic > Marine > Oceanic > Photic zone | place: Costa Rica: the Eastern Pacific...
AACCCCGGCAAGGTGCCGATGGTGCTGATCGAAATCCAGACCGGCGCCTATCTCGGCGAAGATGACATCATCCGCTACGAGGACATTTACGCCCGTGGCCAGGGCGCAAAAGGGTAAGCCCCGCCCCCATTGTTTCGACAGGCGCTGATTTTGCGTCCTCTCCTCGCGAAGGAAACTACATTTTGAAGATTCTGGTTCACGATTTTGCCGGCCATCCCTTTACTGCAGAACTTTCCCGCAGCCTTGCCGCGCGGGGTCACAATGTCACCCATGTCTGGTTCTCCGGTGACACCGGCCCCAAGGGCCGGCTGAGCCTGCTGGAGGATGACGCCGAAACCCTGTCGTTCCTGCCGTTGGGGGCCAAGATCGACTATTCCAAAACCAACTTTGTGAAGCGGCGCCAGGGTGACATTGCCTATGGCCGCGAAGTGGCCGAGGTGATTGCCAGAACCCGACCGGACATCGTGTTGTCCGGCAATACGCCCACCGAAGCGCAGGAACCGATTGTTGCCGCCTGTCGCAAGGCAGCGGTGCCGTTCATCTACTGGTGTCAGGACTTCTACTCGATCGCGGCCTCCCGCCTGCTAGAGGCCAAACTGCCCGTCGCCGGTCACCTGATCGGGGCCTATTACCGGTTTCTGGAACGGCGTCAGATGCACCGGTCAGCCCGAGTGCTGCATATCACTGACTCGTTTCGTGCCCAGACCGATGCCTGGGGCATTCCCGCAGCACAGGTTGAGGTGATCCCGAACTGGGGTGCGCTGGACGAAATTCCACTGACCCCGCGTGACACCCCTTGGGCCCGCGCGCATGGTCTCAGCGATCAGGCGCGTTTCGTCTATTCGGGCACGCTGGCGATGAAACACAACCCCGCCTTCCTTTCAGGTTTGGCGGCGGAACTGGCTGCGGGGGAACAGTTAGTGCTGGTCTCCAACGGGGTGGGCGTGGACCACCTGCAGCAGGAAAGCACGCAGAAAGACCTCAAGGCGCTGAAAATCCTGCCGCTGCAGCCCATTGCCGACCTGCCCAGCATTCTGGGTGCGGGGGACGTGCTCTTGGCGGTGATCGAACGCGAAGCGGGCATCTATTCAGTGCCCTCCAAGATTCTCAGTTACCTCTGCGCTGGCCGTCCCATTGTGCTGGCGGCCCCTGCGGACAATCTCGCGGCCCAGATCCTCACCCAGACCGGCGCGGGCAAAGTGGTGGAGCCGGAAGATATCGCCGGTTTCATCAAGGCGGCGCTCAGCTATCGCGACGATCCCGAAGGTGCGGCCAAAGCCGGGGCCGCAGGCCGTGAATATGCCGAGGCGCATTTCCAGATGGACCGGGTATGCGACCGGTTCGAGGCCCTCTTTGACGCGGCGCGAAAGGGCTAGACGATGTTGTTTGAAACCCTGATCGACCAGCCTTTTGTGAAACGCAACGCTGTGCTGCGCAAAGGTTTGGGATTCCTCAATGAACCGGTGGCTAGAGGGGAACGGCTGTTCCTGCGCCAAAGCGCCTATGACACCCGCCCGCCGGTCTTTGCCAACTCATTGCCCAAAAGCGGCACCCATCTGTTGCTGCAAGCCACACGTGTCCTGCCGCGCACCCGCTATCTGGGTCGTTTCATCGCCACCAGCCCTTCACTGACCCAACGAGAAAAGTCACCCGAGCAGCTGGCCCGCGCCGTCTCCCAGATACTGCCAGGGGAAACCCTGGGCAGCCACCTGTATCACGCGCCGGAAGTGGCGGCGCAGCTGGCGCGGATGAACGCGCTGCATCTGTTCATCTACCGCGACCCGCGCGATGTCATCACCTCGGAAGCCTATTATCTGGCCGAAATGAACCGCTGGCACCGGATGTACAAACACTTCAACAAGCTCAGCGATGACAAGTCACGGCTGACCCTGGCGCTGGACGGGCTGGACCACCGTTACCCCGAATGCAACGCCCGGCTGCTGCCCTATGCCGGCTGGTTGCGCGATCCCAATACGCTGGCCATTCGTTACGAAGACATCGCGGGCCCACATCAACAGCGCGAACTGACCCGGATCGCCGAGGCCTACCGCAGCCGTGGAGGCTCAGACGTGGCCGCCGCCCGTTTGGTTGAGGTCATGACCCGCGCGATCGACCCGCAGAAATCCCACACCTTCCGGCGCGGCGGCAGTGGCAAGTGGCATAAGGCCCTCAGCACCGCCGAAGCGGCGGCGGTGACCCAGCGCCTGCGCCCATCGCTTGAGGCGTTTGACTACCCGCTTGTCGCCCCCCTTCCACAAAGCTGAGCCAGCATCGTGACCGGAAAGACCGCCCTCACCTATCTGAACGTCATCGCCAGCCGCCTTCTGGGCACCGGGGGCAACTTCCTGTTGCTGATCGTTATTGGACGGCTCTACGGGGCGGATGCAACGGGGCTGTTTTATGCGGTCCTGTCCCTTGGCTTCCTGACCTCAGTGATTGCCAATATGGGTCTCAGCCGTTTCACCCTGCGCCACGCAGGCGTGGATGGCGAGGGCCCCGCGGCGCAATCCGGACGTGCCGATCCCAATGCGATCAAAGCAATTGGCGGGATATTGGCACTGCTGCCCCTGCTGGCGGGCGCGGTCGGATTAGTCTTGGGTGGCAGCGTGCCTGACACGCTCAACCTCTATCCGTTTGGCCTGCTCACAGGGGCGGCTTTGGCCCTGTTGCTGGTGGTCGCGGACCTTCTGAAAACGCAACACCGGCCCGGTCTGGCGCTGATTGTGGAAAACACCGCTTTGCCCTGGCTAACCCTGCTGACCGTGGGTCTTGCCGCCAGCGTCGCCTCAACCGCGGAAACACCGGCAATGGCCCTGACCCTATGTGCCCTCCTGCTGGCGTGTGTGCTTGCCAGCACGCAGGTCGGTGGCGCTATCCCTCAGGCACGCGGTAAGATCGGGCCGCAATGCACCGCGCTGCTGCGGCAGAAACTGACCTTGGCCACCTATTGGCTCAACGGGGTTGTGGTGATGGGCGCGTCCCGGCTGGTGGGGCTTGTTGCGCCCCTGCTGCTCACTGCGGCGGACACCGGTGTGCTGGCCGCGGCCATCGGCCTTGTCTCACTTGGCGGAACGGTGCTGCAGGCCTCACAGGCCTATTTCGCCCCCCGCTTTGCCCGCGCTTTTCGCGACGGCGCGCCGCGTCACCTGGTGCGGGGCCTTCTGGCCTCCTGCGCGATGAGCACCTTGCTGTTCCTGCCCATAGCGGCCCTGTGCTGGTTTTACCCCGCTGCCTTGCTGGGGCTTTTCGGGACCGAGTTCGCGGCTGCCGGAACCCTGATCCTGCCAATCCTTGCCACCGGTCAAGCCCTGCGGCTGCTGGCCGGAAATGCCGAGATCTTCCTGTCGATGGTCGACCGCCCCCACGCCGAGCTGGCGGCGCTGCTGCTCTCTATCGCTGTGTTCTTCGCCGTGCTGATGTTTGCAAACGCGCCACAATCGACGGACAGCCTCGCCCGCGCCTGCGCCGCCATGTTCGCCAGCCGTGGCGCGCTGTCCATGGGCTTCGCGCTTTGGGCAGTAAGGCACATCACATCGCGCACTGGCAACGTCGCGCCCGCTGGGGACCGTGTCTGATGGCGGCCCCTCACGTTCAGGCCAAACGTCCGCACAGCCCCTTGGTCACTGTCCTGTTTTTTGCCGCCGTGACACTGACCCTTTACAGCGCAATGAGCCCACGGTTTTTGCCGTTCGAAAAACAATTCACAGCCCTGCTCTATCTGGCGCCTTACGTACTGCTGCTGACGGAACGGCGGGCGCGTGTGGGCCGTTTTGTTCTGGCGCTGCTTCTATTCACCCCGCCGCTGCTGCTGGGCACGTTGTTTCAGGTGCAGGTCATCCCGGCGAATTTTGCCTCTTCGATTGCCACCATCTACGGGATTCTTGGCTACTACCTCAGTGCCCGTGCCGGTGTGGATTATGGTTCGCGCACTGGATTTACCATGTTGATCGGCGGGCTGCTGCTGGCGGCGCTGATGGCCCCCGCCTTTCCCGACCGTACTGATTTCAACCGATTTGAGCCGCCGGCTTTCTTGCTGCTGTCGTTTGCAATTGTTCTGGCGGTGAAGGCCCCCCGACTGAAACTGCGGGCCATGGCCACTGGCCTGCTCTTGCTGTTGCTGATGCTGGGGGTGTTTAGCCAATGGCGGTTCTCCCCATTGTCCGCGCTGCTGGTTTTGGGGGGATTTTACCTGATTTCAAGAACCGGTGTGGCCCTCTTGATTGCCCTGAGCGCCATCTTCCTCTTGGGCATTCTGGAAATCGCCGGGGTCATGCCAACGCTGGAGATCACCAGCAGCAACCGGCTGGCGGCGGTTCTTGATCCGGCGAAACTGATCGAGGAACTGGGCGTGCGGGCTTTGGAAGTGCGGGATGTCATTGCCTTCAGCCGGACCCAGGGCAATCTGATGACCACGTTGTTCGGCTTTGGACATGGGGCAAACTTCTTTGCGGATTCGACCATCACTGCCTTTGAAGGGGTGGCACAATCCAGTTGGAAATGGCGTTTCGATGAAAATTCACTGGCCTACACCGTTCACTTTGGCCCAGCGCGGATTTTCTTCCGCTACGGGATTTTTGGTCTGGCCTGTGTCTGTTATCTGGGCTGGCGCATTCTGCGCAGTTTTTTCGGCCTTGCCCGTCGCGATCTCCGCGACAGGCAGGACCTGATGTTTGCTACCGCAACGCTGGCCCTAACGTTTTACCTGATGCGGTTCTTCCTGCAGCCTGTGGAACATGAGCTGTTGCTCATGCTCTCACTGGCACTGTTTGCAAGTGGCCTGCCGCGCAGAACCGGTAAGTCACGCAACAGCTGAAAGTCCCGACAGATCGGATCCGACATAGGGCGAGGTATGATGGGTGACGGCATGCAGCACAATCTCGGGCTTGTTCGCCGTTGCGCTGGAACCGGCCAGAAACAGCTTTGTCAGACCCGACGGCAGAGCACCCGCGCCTTGTAACAGCGGGGCAGCCCCATTGACCGAAATGGCAAAACTGTCGGCAGCAAAGCTGACCGCAACCCGCGCGGTGGTCCCAAGGCTATAGGCGGTTTCCGGTCCCGTCAGCACGGCCTGCGCCACGCCGCTGTCGTAGACGCCCAGCACAAACCGGCCCAGCGCCTGATGATAAAGCAGAGAGATCCGGCTGGCGGCAGACAGGCCGCCGTTGATCTCAAACACCCGGTCAAAACCGCCGTTGGTGGATGTCATGGTGAAATCACAGACAATGGCGCCGCCAGAGCCGGACCACCACGTCCCCAGATCCAGATCCAACTGGTCAGGCGCGCCGCCGTTCACTCCGCAATGCAGCCCGCGCCGCCCACTGGACCAGTCAAAGGCGGGCGTGTTTTCCGAGACCTCATGTGACAGGCCACTACGATCCGCGACGGTTTTTACCCCGTCCCGCGCAAAACTGAGGCTGGCAGGCCAGGCCCATTCAGGCCGGTTCTGCCCATAAACACCCCGTTCAAAATCCAACGTTAGGGCCGGTGGCACCCCACTGGGGCCACAATGGCGGGTGTTCCAAGGCGGCGGGACTTGCCCGCTGGCCCGTGCAACAGATGTCACATCAAGGCCGATCATTTGACGATATACCCGAAGATGTCGGTCACCGTGGTGTCGGTGGCATAGACCCGACGCACACCCACCGGCAGGGTCACGTGATCCGCCACCGGCAGGGTCACATCGCGGCCATCCACCGTCTGGATCCGCAGCACCCCGCCGCCCGCAACATAAAGCGCAACGGGGATATGGCTCAGGTCGGTGCCATCGTCAGGGGTCACCGGCATCAGATCGGTGGCGGGGCCATTTAGGCCGGATGCATAGGTGGAAAAGGGATTGGACATAGGAGCCTCCGCAGTTTCTGGGCAAGTTCTGGTTCGCGCAGAACCCTATCCAGAAACCGATAAACACCGAGCTAACGCAGCGTACGGTGCTCTCTGCCCAGAGGCCTCTTAGCCGCCGTAGTACCCGTCATAGCGATAGCTCTGCACCCCACCCTCAAAGCAATTCAGCACCGAAAGCACATCTGCCTCTACCGGCAAGGTGTCGCGCAACTGGGCATAGGCAGTGCGCAGTTCCACCTGGCTGGCTTCGCCGAAACGGACACAGATCACTGCTGCATCCACCAGTGGGGCGATATACTGGGTGTCAACCACCGGGATCAGCGGGGCCGAGTCGATCACCACCACATCGAAGGCGTTGCGGGCGTTTGCCACCAGATCCCGAAATGCGTCCGATTGCAGCGGAGCATCCGTCGGCACATTTGCGCGGCGGCTGCCTAGGATAATGCCAAGGCTGCTGAGCGGATCCAGCACATAGAATTCCTCAGCCGGATCGGTGCCTTTGGCGTCCGGGTCTGCTGCAGTGGGCTGGCCGGCCTGCAGATACTCCAACAAGCCCATCCCCGGTTCTTCGCGAATGAACTGATGGATCGAGGGGTTGCGCAGATCGGCGTCAATCAGCAGCGTGCGTTTACCTGCCAGCGCATAGGTGCGCGCCAGCGACAGGGCGGTTGTGGATTTGCCCTCTGCCGGAATCGCCGAGGTCACCAAAACAACGGCCCCGCCTGTGCGGTCCCGCAGGGCCTGATCCACCGATGCGCGCAGCTTGCGGAAGGCTTCGGCGAACTGGGTCATCGGTTCTTTTGACACCTTATCGGCCAGCGTATCCCGCCCTTGCTGATAAGACAGTTTCGGCACCACTGCGCCCACTTTGACCGGCACGATATTGCCCAGCTGGTTCGCCGAGGTGACGCCGCCGTAGTAGAACTCTTTCAACAACGCGAGGCCCACGCCCAGCACAGACGCAAGGGTCAGCGCCATCGCCAGAACCAGCGTTTTATTGGGATAGGACGGCTGGCTGGGCACCAACGCCTCAGAGATCATGCGGCTGTCAGCGATTTGCACCACCGCCTGCGCCTCAAGATCACGCAACCGGCTGATGACATTGTCATAGAGCTGCTGTGCCGCAATCGCATCCCGGTTGAGGCCGTAGATCTCTGTCACGGTCCGGGAACTGAGGTCGCGTCCCGCCATTGCTTCTTGGATCTCGTCGAGGATACCTGCTTCGACCGTTGTTACCTGCTGCACGTCCTGTTTCAGATCCGAAACTGCGGTGCGGGCGCGGTCTTGCAGACGTTTGTCCAGATCAGCCAAGGCCCGGTCCAGATCCACCCGTGTTGTGCTGTCCGCCCCGGTGCCTTGCAGCTGCTGCAACAGGCCCTGGCGTTCCTGTTCCAGTGTGACAAGCGCCTGATCGCTGATCCGGTCGGCCAGCATGGACCAATTCTGTTGCGCAACGGCGGTATTGGCCGCGTCCAGCGATTGCCGCAACTCCCCAAGCCGTCCTGTCACATTCCCCAGTTTACCCTTGAGCGCGGCCAGCTGTTCGGTGCCCACCTCTTCGCTGAGCCGGTCGATGTTGTCGGCCACATACCGCCGCAGGGACTCATTGCTGCGGGCCAGGCGCTGGCTGGCTTTGTCGCGCTCCTCACGCAGCAGTTTGCTGGCGTTGTTGGAGGTTTCGATCCGGCTGGAGACCTGCGCATCGATATAGGTCAGCGCGTGGGTATTGGCGATGTTGGCAGATTGTTCGGGGTCGGTGCTGGTGACCTGCACCCCAACCAGATAGGTCAGCCCGCGCCGACGCACCGTGAGGGCGTCATCAAACTTCTTCAGGCTCTCGTTCAGCAGCGCCTGCCCCGTTGGCGGCGGCGGCAGTTCCATACCCAAAACAGCGCGGAACTTGTCAAACAGGCCCACGGAACGGCCAAATTCCTCGGACTTGTGCAACTTGGCCGTCTCAATGGTCTTGAGCGCCAAACGCGAGGATTTCAGGATCTCGACCTCGGTCTCAATCTGTGTGGTTTCGACATTGGAATTGGCTGCAGCCGCAACGGTTGGGTTCAGCAGGTTGGTTTCCTGAGGGTTCACCCGGATCAGCGCCATGGCCGTGTATTGCGGCGTGGTGCGGATCACAAAAACAAAGGCCAGCGCCAGCACGATCACCACTGTCATCACAATCAAACGCAGCTGCCGCCGCAGGATGGCAAAGACTTCGCGCAGGTCGACAATGTCTTCATTCAATTGATTCATTCTTCGATGTCCTGAAATGCTGCTGCAGCCGGTGCAGCCGTGTTGGTCTGAGAAACGGAAAAGACTTTTGGCGCGGATCCGTCCGGCATCAGCCGCACGGCGCCCAATTGGCCCGAAAGATAAGCCCCCAGATCGGTATTGATCCGGCGCGGGGTCACGAGGGTCTGATCCACCGGGGTATGCCCATGCACCAGCACCTGATCCGAGGCGCTGTGATCTGCCATCTCGGGAGGGCCCCACAACAGCCGTTCCTGCGACTGCCGGGCGGCGGGGGTCCCCAGATCATAACCTGCATGAGCAAAGCGGTAGCGCCCCACCTCCAGACCGCAGGGCAGCGCGGCCAGAAACGCGCGGTGGGCCGCTGGGATAGCAGTCCGCACCTTGTGGCTAAGCAGGGCGCCATCGGCCTCAAACCCGGCGTCGCTCTCTGGGGTGATTGCATAGGATCGCAGGGTTTCTGCGCCGCCATAATGCAACCAGCGCAGATTGCGGGCCGGCGCGGTAAGGAACTGTTCGAACATCTGTTCGTGGTTGCCGCGCAGGGTCACCCGGTCAAACCCCACCGGCGCAGGGTCCAGCAAACGAGCCACCACACCGGCGCTGTCCGGTCCCCGGTCAATCACATCACCAAGGCAGACAATCAGCTTGCGCCCCGGCAGCGCCGCGCTGTCGACGATGATCGCTTCTTCCAACTTCTGAAACAGCGACAGGCAGCCATGAATGTCCCCGATGGCATAGATTGCCGCCGGAAATCCGGCCAGCCGCAGGATTTTAGGAGCCGCAGTCTCTGCGGGTTTACGGCCAAAGAGCCACCTCATGACGTCCCCCTCGAATACGACCGCCGGGCCAGCCCAAGCGCAATCAATGTCACATACAAATAGGTGTTCGCGGCAATCTCGAGGCTGAAGTCCCCCATCGAATGCGCTGCCGCAACAACCATCACCGCAACCGCCACCACCGCTGGCAGATAGGCCAGTTCACGCCGTCTGATGGCGCGGATCAGCACCATCAAAACGGCGATCTGCACCCCGATCACCACAGTGCCCAGCGGCAGCCCCAACTCGGCCCAGAGAGTCAGGTAACTGTTGTGCGGCTGCGCCCAGGTGCGATCCATCCGCAGCGTGGGCTGGTGGAACATCTCAAAGGCCAGCGGGAAACTGTCGAGCCCGTAGCCCAGCCAGGGGCGGGCCAGGATCATATCCCATGTCTGGCTGAACAGCTGCAACCTGTGGCGGCTGTCGACAAAACTGTAAACCAGCCGCTCGGCGGTGACATCCCGCCCCATCAGCAAGACCGCCCCCAAGGCCAGCCCCAACCCGCCGATGCCACAGACAAGCACCACCCGCGCCGCCGTCATGCCGGTTTTCAGCAGCACCAAAACCGTAACGCTGACAATGCCCAAAAGCCCCACCATCAGCCCCAGCCGGGATCCGGTGGCGAACAGCGCTGCCAGTACCACCATGAGCCAGACAAGATGCACCAGACTGTCCAGCGTCAGCCCCTGATAAGAAGACCGCAACCGGGGGGAGCGGGCCCGTGGCCCACGCATCTGAACCCAGAGACGCGCGGTGCCAATCACCAGCCCAAAGGCCAGATAGGTGGCAAAGGAGTTCCGGTTGATAAAGGTGCCGGTCGCAACGCCCTTATAGGCAGTCTTTGGCCCCAGCAGCAGCGTGTCGCCAAAGAAGGTCAACGACATCAGCCCCCAAATCGCATGGGCCACAATCCCGCAATAGATCCAGAACAACAGACGTTCGACCCGGTAGCGGTTGGTGCCGATCTCCAGCACCAGAACAAACAACACCACATAAGAGGCCAACCGGATCAGCCCCAGCCCGGTTGCTGTGGGGCTGAAACTGGCGGTCACGGGGTACAGAGCATCAGGCAGGCTGCGCCAGGCAGCCCCCAGACCACCCCAGATGGGCAACAGCTGTAAGGCCACACCCAAGAGGATCAACCCAACCGACCAAAGCAGCCAGCGGGCACGGACAAATTGCAGTGGTCGGCCCGGATCAACATAAAGGATGGCCAGAAGATACCCCGCCATCATCACCGCCAGCGCCACAGTCGCCGCCATCCAGGCAAGCGCCGTATTGGCCCCATAGGGGATCGGGATCAGCACCAGAAAAAGCGCAACTAGAAACGCCATCAGATTGTTCACCGCTGTGGCTGCCTTTGGGGACTGCCGTTGCGCTTCTGACGCCAGTTCCACCGTTTCAAACACCAGCGCATCGCCGTGTTGCGGTGCCGGCTGGGCGGCGCTGTCTGGGTGATCCACGGGCTGGGCCTGCCGCGACCTGTCCGGCGTTTTCAACACCCGCGGCGCGGTCTGGTCAAAATCCATCATGACCCGGCCTCCGCATTGCCATCTACAGCTGCCGCCGCTTTGCGCAGCCCTTTCAGAAACCTGCGTTGATCGGCTTGATCTGCGGCTGCGACAATGTCTGTGATCCACTGCCGCTGATCTACATTGCGCCGATACATCTGCACCAGCTGCGGCAGGTAGGCCTCGCTGGACAGCACCACGGCCACATCGGCGCCCAGCGCTTGCCGCAACGCGGTCTGCGCGCTCACCTCCCCTGTCGCAAAGGCCAGTCGCAACCGACGCGCGGCCAGCCAGCCCTCATGTCGCGCAAGACGATGCGACAACAGCAGGCTGTCCACCATATCCTGCGGCTGTCCCAGGGTGCGAAACGCCCCCGCTCGCACCAGATGTGCAGCACTTGAGCTGGGCGAGGTTTGTAGGATCGCTTCCGCCCGCGCCAGACAGGCCGCCGCCACCTTATCGGCCGGGGCACCGCGCCGCAGCTGGGCAAAGACCGAGACCATCAGATCATCACATTCCGCCATCTGCGCCCGTTGCGCCCGCACGGAGGGTGCGGGGGCAAAAACCAAGGGGTCTGCATCCACCCGCAGATACACAAGCGCCGGATCGCGTCCGGTCTGTGCCATCAGATCCAGCTCAGCCGGGATCCGCGCCGCTGCCGCCACAAACAGCGCCAGACAGCCCGCCAGCAACGAGGCGCGCGCCACACTCACCCCGCGCATTGGCACCGCCCGCCGGCCTCACCGAACGTATGGCCTTTTAGCCTTTTGTCTCGCCTGTTGCGCAATTTGCCCCCTGATTCCGCCTCATTCTCCTGCCATCCCAAACACAAGCGTTGGCCCGTCGCCCCCATTCGACCGGTGCTACCGCCCAAAGTCTGCCAAAG
>Ga0189286_100450_pt1 | contig 11208 bp, 9 predicted proteins | sample UW69minimetaG_FD_130330 | JGI IMG/M metagenome (GOLD analysis project Ga0189286, IMG submission 130330) | Marine microbial communities from the Costa Rica Dome - UW69 mini metaG | ecosystem: Environmental > Aquatic > Marine > Oceanic > Photic zone | place: Costa Rica: the Eastern Pacific...
CCCCATTGTTTCGACAGGCGCTGATTTTGCGTCCCCTCCTCGCGAAGGAAACTACATTTTGAAGATTCTGGTTCACGATTTTGCCGGCCATCCCTTTACCGCCGAACTTTCCCGCAGCCTTGCCGCGCGGGGTCACAATGTCACCCATGTCTGGTTCTCCGGTGACACCGGCCCCAAGGGCCGACTGAGCCTGCTGGATGATGACGCCGAAACCCTGTCGTTCCTGCCGTTAGGGGCCAAGATCGACTATTCCAAAACCAACTTTGTGAAACGGCGTCGGGGTGACATTGCCTATGGCCGCGAAGTGGCCGAGGTGATTGCCAGAACCCGACCGGACATCGTGCTGTCCGGCAACACACCGACCGAAGCGCAGGAACCGATTGTGGCCGCCTGTCGCAAGGCAGCGGTGCCGTTCATCTATTGGTGTCAGGACTTCTACTCGATCGCGGCCTCCCGCCTGCTAGAGGCCAAACTGCCCGTCGCCGGCCACCTGATCGGGGCCTATTACCGGTTTCTGGAACGGCGTCAGATGCGCCGGTCAGCCCGGGTGCTGCATATCACTGACTCGTTTCGTGCCCAGACTGATGCCTGGGGCATTCCCGCAACCCAGGTTGAGGTGATCCCGAACTGGGGCGCGCTTGACGAAATTCCGCTGACCCCGCGTGACACCCCCTGGGCCCGCGCGCAGGGTCTCAGCGATCAGGCGCGTTTCGTCTATTCGGGCACGCTGGCGATGAAACACAACCCCGCCTTCCTTTCGGGTTTGGCGGCGGAACTGGCGGCAGGGGAACAACTGGTGCTGGTCTCCAACGGCGTGGGCGTGGACCACCTGCAGCAGGAGAGCGCGCAGAAAGACCTCAAGGCGCTGAAAATCCTGCCGCTGCAGCCCATTGCCGACCTACCCAGCATTCTGGGTGCGGGGGACGTGCTCTTGGCGGTGATCGAACGCGAAGCGGGCATCTATTCGGTGCCCTCCAAGATTCTCAGTTATCTCTGTGCTGGCCGTCCCATTGTGCTGGCGGCCCCGGCGGACAATCTGGCGGCCCAGATTCTCACCCAAACCGGCGCGGGTAAAGTGGTGGAACCGGAAGACATCGCCGGCTTCATAAAGGCGGCCCTCAGCTATCGCGACGATCCCGAAGGTGCGGCCAAAGCCGGGGCCGCTGGCCGTGCCTACGCCGAGGCGCATTTCCAGATGGACCGGGTGTGCGACCGGTTCGAAACCCTCTTCGACGCGGCGCGAAAGGGCTAGACGATGTTGTTTGAAACCTTGATCGACCAACCCTTTGTGAAACGCAACGCTGTGCTGCGCAAAGGTCTGGGATTCCTCAATGAACCGGTGGCCCGAGGGGAACGGCTGTTCCTGCGCCAAAGCACCTATGACACCCGCCCGCCGGTCTTTGCCAACTCATTGCCCAAAAGCGGCACCCATCTGTTGCTGCAAGCCACCCGTGTCCTGCCGCGCACCCGCTATCTGGGCCGTTTCATCGCCACCAGCCCTTCGCTGACCCAACGCGAAAAGTCACCCGAGCAACTGGCCCGCGCCGTTTCCCGTATCCTGCCGGGGGAAACCCTGGGCAGCCACCTGTATCACGCACCGGAAGTGGCGGCGCAGCTGGCGCGGATGAACGCGCTGCATCTGTTCATCTACCGCGACCCGCGTGATGTCATCACTTCAGAGGCCTATTATCTGGCGGAAATGAACCGCTGGCACCGGATGTACAAACACTTCAACAAGCTCAGCGATGACAAATCGCGGCTGACCTTGGCGCTGGACGGGCTGGACCACCGTTACCCCGAATGCAACGCCCGCCTGCTGCCCTATGCCGGCTGGCTGCAGGATCCCAACACGCTGGCCATTCGTTACGAAGACATCGCTGGCCCACACCAACAGCGCGAGCTGACCCGGATCGCCGAGGCCTACCGCAGCCGCGGTGGCTCAGACCTTGCCGCCGCCCGTTTGGTTGAGGTCATGACCCGCGCAATCGACCCGCAGAAATCCCACACCTTCCGGCGCGGCGGCAGTGGCAAGTGGCAGAAGGCCCTCAGCACCGCCGAGGCCGAGGCGGTGACCCAGCGCCTGCGTCCGGCGCTTGAGGCGTTTGACTACCCGCTTGCCGCCCCCCTTCCGCAGAGCTGAGCCAGCACCGTGACCGGAAGAACCGCCCTCACCTACCTGAACGTCATCGCCAGCCGCCTTCTGGGCACCGGGGGCAACTTCCTGTTGCTGATCGTCATTGGACGGCTCTACGGGGCGGATGCAACCGGGCTTTTTTATGCGGTCCTGTCTTTCGGCTTCCTAACCTCAGTGATTGCCAATATGGGGCTCAGCCGTTTCACCCTGCGTCACGCAGGCGTGGATGGCGAGGGTACTAACGCGCAACCCGGACGTGCCGACCCCAACGCAATCAAAGCTATTGGTGGGATAATGGCGCTGCTGCCCCTGCTGGCGGGCGTGGCCGGATTGGCGCTGGGCGCTCGGCACCCTGACACGCTCAACCTCTATCCGCTTGGCCTACTCACAGGGGCGGCATTGGCATTGTTGCTGGTGGTCGCGGACCTTCTGAAAACCCAACACCGGCCCGGTCTGGCGTTGATTGTGGAAAACACTGCTCTGCCTTGGCTGACCTTGCTGGCCGTGGGCCTTGTTGCCAGCATCGCCTCAACCGCGGCAACACCGGCAATGGCACTGACCCTATGCGCCCTCCTGCTGGCCAGCGTGCTTGCCATCACACAGGTCGGTGGCGATGTCCGTCAGGCGCGTAGCAAGATCGGGGCGCAATACGCCGTGCTGCTGCAGCAGAAACTGACCTTGGCCACCTATTGGCTCAACGGGGTTGTGGTGATGGGAGCGTCCCGGCTGGTGGGTCTTGTTGCGCCCCTACTGCTTGGTGCGGCGGACACCGGTGTGCTGGCCGCGGCCATCGGCCTTGTCTCACTAGGGGGAACGGTGCTGCAGGCCTCACAGGCCTATTTCGCCCCCCGCTTTGCCCGCGCATTTCGTGACGGCGCGCCGCGTCGCCTGCTGCGGGGCCTTCTGGTCTCCTGCACGATGAGTACCTTGCTGTTCCTGCCCATCGCGGCCCTGTGCTGGTTTTACCCTGCCGCCTTGCTGGGGCTTTTCGGGACCGAGTTCGTCGCCGCCGGAACCCTGATCCTGCCAATCCTTGCCACCGGTCAGGCCCTGCGGCTGCTGGCTGGAAATGCCGAGATCTTCCTGTCGATGATCGACCGCCCCCGCGCCGAACTGACGGCGCTGCTGCTCTCCATTGCCGTGTTCTTCGCCGTGCTGATGTTTGCCAGCGCGCCACAGTCGGTTGACACCCTCGCCCGCGCCTGCGCCGCAATGTTTGCCAGCCGTGGCGCGCTGTCCATGGGCTTCGCGCTTTGGGCGCTATGTGGCCTGTTTCCAACCAACGCCAAGGAGGCCTCATGACACCCATTGGCGGCCCTTTTCTTCCCCGCCGCGACAAACGTGCTGTGCTCTCGGTTGCGCTTATTCTGTCGCTGCCGGTGTTCTTTACCGTGCGAGGCGGATTCAGGTTGGCACCGTCCTATTCGGCCGAAACCATTGGTACCCTGCTCCTACCTGTTTCCTATCTGTTGATCTTACCCTTGACGGTTTTGTTTCTGCTGCGTGCCAAAACCTGGGCATTGCCAAAGCTGAGATTGCCGCTGCTCTACGCCACGATCATGATTTGCAGCTTGCTTCTTGGGTTGCTGATGGGGTGGGTCGACACAAATATCGCGCGCTCTGTGTTGCGTTGCGTGCAAACAATCTACCCGGTTACCGCCTTTGTGGCGGCTGTTTTTTTCTTTTCGCGCTGGCGGAACGATGACGACCGCGCACTGGCCATTGCACTTTTCTTCAAAGCTCTTTGCACGTGTTTCACCCTCTATTTGCTGCTGTACACATTGCAAACTGCAATCTCCGGCCCGACGTCACGTTTCTCCTCCCTGGCCGATCACATTGGTCCGTTCACAAATCCCAAAGTGAAGCGATTTTTTCCGGTGTTGCTGGCCTTTGCGGCCACCTATTTTATCGCCAGTGCCGTAAAACAGCGCGGCCTGAAACGAGGCCTCAGCCTGCTGATTGGCGGCCTTCTGATCTTGGGAGTGTCGGCCTACTGGTCGCGCACTGCGCTGCTGGCACTGGCAATCGGGTTATGGTGCGTGTTTTTTCAGATCCGTGGCATTCACAGCAAATATCTGGCCTTCTCCGGCACAGCCGCACTGTTGGTTGTTGCAGGGCTGTATTTAAGCACCGTCGACGATGGGGCCTTTGCGGGTCTTAGTCGCACGATCAACACATTGCTTCAGGTATCAGGCACCGGGGGCGAAACCAACGAAGGCGACACTGTCCGCGCCGACCGACTCGCCTTTGCCATTCAGGTGACCCTGTCACGCCCATTTGGGTCATCATTCGAACTTTACCAGCAATATCTATTTCCAATTGCGGATATTCCAATTGCCGAAAGCGGCTTTTTGGATGTCAGTGTCAGAGGAGGGGCGCCCGCCCTTGCTGTAATCATTGCCATGATCCTCAGGGCGGCGCACAACCTTCGCCGTGCGCACAACCAGCCGGGAATATCCAACATACTCCCGGCCTTTATTGGTTTGGTTCTAGCTTCATTCACATTCTTGCAGCTTGCGACGGAGGCCTATAGCTCAATCTTGTTCTGGTTTATGTTAGGCAGTTGCCATGTTTTGGTCCCCACCACCCCTCGGGAAACCCCGATGCAGGATTAGTGCGTGTGGTAAACAAGGCTATGCATGACCAACTCTGGGATATTGGTAAATCCAAAGGCCGAAGCGATGTTCATTTGTGTCAGCCCCGACGGCAGAGCACCCGCGCCTTGTGACAGCGGGGCGGCCCCATTAACCGAAATGGCAAAACTGCCGGCGGCAAAGCTGACCGCAACCCGCGCGGTGGTCCCAAGGCTATAGGCGGTTTCTGGTCCCGTCAGCACGGCCTGCGCCACGCCGCCGTCGTAGACGCCCAACACAAACCGGCCCAGCGCCTCATGGTAAAGCAAAGAGATCCGGCTGGCGGCAGACAGGCCGTCGTTGATCTCAAACACCCTGTCAAAACCACCGTTGGTGGATACCATGGTGAAATCGCAGACAATGGCGCCGCCAGAGCCGGACCACCACGTCCCCAGATCCAGATCCAACTGGTCAGGCGCGCCGCCGTTCACTCCGCAATGCAGCCCGCGCCGCCCACCGGACCAGTCAAAGGCGGGCGTGTCGTCTGGGACCTCTTGTAACAGGCCACTACGATCCGCGACGGTTTTTACCCCGTCCCGCGCAAAATTGAGGCTGGCAGGCCAGGCCCATTCAGGCCGGCCCTGCCCATAAACACACCGTTCAAAATCCAGCGTCAGGGCCGGTGGCACCCCACCGGGGCCACAATGGCGTGTGTTCCATGGTGGCGGGACTTGCCCGCTGGCCCGTGCAACAGATGTCACATCTAGACCGATCATTTGACAATATACCCGAAGATGTCGGTCGCCGTGGTGTCGGTGGCATAGACCCGACGCACACCCACCGGCAGGGTCACGTGATCCGCCACCGGCAGGGACACATCGCGGCCGTCCACCGTCTGGATCCGCAGCACCCCACCGCCTGCAACATAAAGCGCAACGGGAATCTGGCTCAGGTCGGTGCCATCGTCAGGGGTCACCGGCATCAGATCAGTGGCAGGGCCATTCAGGCCGGATGCATAGGTTGAAAAGGAATTGGACATAGGAGCCTCCGCAGGTTCTGGGCAAGTTCTGTTTCGCGCAGAACCCTATCCAGAAACCGATAAACACCGCGCTAACGCAGCGTACGGTGCTCTCTGCCCAGAGGCCTCTTAGCCGCCGTAGTACCCGTCATAACGATAGCTCTGCACCCCACCCTCAAAGCAATTCAGCACCGAAAGCACATCTGCCTCCACCGGCAAGGTGTCGCGCAGCTGGGCATAGGCGGTGCGCAGTTCGACCTGGCTGGCTTCGCCGAAACGGACACAGATCACCGCTGCATCCACCAGGGGGGCGATATACTGGGTGTCGACCACCGGGATCAGCGGAGCCGAGTCGATCACCACCACATCGAAGGCGGAGCGGGCGTTTGCCACCAGATCCCGGAATGCGTCCGATTGCAGCGGTGCATCTGTCGGCACATTGGCACGGCGGCTGCCCAAGATGATGCCAAGGCTGCTGAGTGGATCCAGCACATAGAATTCCTCAGCCGGATCGGTGCCTTTGGCGTCCGGGTGTGCTGCAGAGGACTGGCCCGCCTGCAGATACTCCAGCAGGCCAATCCCCGGTTCTTCGCGAATGAACTGATGGATCGACGGGTTGCGCAGATCGGCGTCAATCAGCAGCGTGCGCTTGCCTGCCAGCGCATAGGTGCGCGCCAGCGACAGGGCGGTTGTGGATTTGCCCTCTGCCGGAATTGCCGAGGTCACCAGCACAACGGCCCCACCTGCGCGGTCCCGCAAGGCCTGATCCACCGAGGCGCGCAGCTTGCGGAAGGCTTCGGCGAACTGGGTCATCGGTTCTTTTGACACCTTATCGGCCAGCGTATCCCGCCCTTGCTGATAAGACAGTTTCGGCACCACCGCGCCCACTTTCACTGGCACGATATTGCCCAGCTGGTTCGCCGAGGTGACACCGCCGTAGTAGAACTCTTTCAACAGCGCGAGGCCCACACCCAGCACAGACGCAAGGGTCAGCGCCATCGCCAGAACCAGTGTTTTATTGGGGTAGGACGGCTGGCTGGGTACCAGGGCTTCAGAGATCATGCGGCTGTCAGCGATTTGCACCACCGCCTGCGCTTCGAGATCACGCAACCGGCTGATGACATTGTCATAGAGCTGCTGCGCCGCAATTGCATCCCGGTTGAGGCCGTAGATCTCGGTCACGGTCTGGGAACTGAGGTCGCGCCCGGCCATCGCTTCTTGGATCTCGTCGAGGATACCTGCTTCGACCGTTGTTTCCTGCTGTACGTCCTGTTTTAGATCCGAAACCGCGGTGCGGGCGCGGTCTTGCAGGCGTTTGTCCAGATCGGCCAAGGCCCGGTCCAGATCCACCCGTGTTGTGCTGTCCGCCCCGGTGCCTTGCAGCTGCCGCAACAGGCCCTGACGTTCCTGTTCCAATGTGACAAGCGCCTGATCGCTAATCCTGTCGGCCAGCATGGACCAATTCTGTTGCGCAACGGCGGTATTGGCCGCGTCCAGCGATTGCCGCAACTCCCCGAGCCGCCCTGTCACATCCCCCAGCTGACCCTTGAGCGCGGCCAGCTGTTCGGTGCCCACCTCTTCGCTGAGCCGGTCGATATTGTCGGCCACATAGCGCCGCAGGGACTCATTGCTGCGGGCCAGACGCTGGCTGGCTTTGTCGCGCTCTTCCCGCAGCAGCTTGCTGGCGTTGTTGGAGGTTTCGATCCGGCTGGACACCTGCGCATCAATATAGGTCAGCGCGTGGGTATTGGCGATATGGGCAGATTGTTCGGGGTCGGTGCTGGTGACCTGCACCCCAACCAGATAGGTCAGCCCGCGCCGGCGCACCGTGAGGGCGTCATCAAACTTCTTCAGGCTCTCGTTCAGCAGCGCCTGCCCCGTAGGGGGCGGCGGCAATTCCATGCCCAAGACCGCGCGGAACTTGTCAAACAGGCCCACAGAGCGGCCAAATTCCTCGGATTTGTGCAGCTTGGCCGTCTCAATGGTCTTTAGCGCCAATCGCGAGGATTTCAGGATCTCGACCTCGGTCTCAATCTGCGTGGTTTCGACATTGGAATTGGCTGCGGCCGCGACGGTTGGGTTCAGCAGGTTGGTTTCCTGAGGGTTCACCCGGATCAGTGCCATGGCCGTGTATTGCGGCGTGGTGCGGATCACAAAAACAAAAGCCAGCGCCAGCACGATCACCACTGTCATCACAATCAAACGCAGCTGCCGCCGCAGGATGGCAAAGACTTCGCGCAGGTCGACAATGTCTTCATTCAATTGGTTCATTCTTCGATGTCCTGAAATGCTGCTGCAGCCGGTGCAGCCGTGTTGGTCTGAGAAACGGAAATGACTTTTGGCGCGGATCCGTCCGGCATCAGCCGCACGGCGCCCAATTGGCCCGAAAGATAGGCCCCCAGATCGGTATTGATCCGGCGCGAGGTCACGAGGGTCTGATCCACCGGGATATGCCCATGCACCAGCACCTGATCCGAGGCGCTGTGATCGGCCAGTTCAGGAGGCCCCCACAACAGCCGTTCCTGCGATTGCCGGGCAGCGGGGGCCCCCAGATCATACCCCGCATGGGCAAAGCGGTAACGCCCCGCCTCCAGCCCGCAGGGCAGCGCGGCCAGAAACTGGCGGTGGGCCGCAGGAATGGCGGTCTGCACCTTATGGCTGAGCAGGGCACCATCGGCCTCAAACCCGGCGCCGCTCTCGGGGGTGATCGCATAGGATCGCAGGGTTTCTGCCCCGCCATAGTGCAGCCAACGCAGATTGCGGGCAGGCGCGGCAAGGAACTGTTCGAACATCTGTTCGTGGTTGCCGCGCAGGGTCACCCGGTCAAACCCCACCGGCGCTGGGTCCAGCAAACGGGCCACAACACCGGCGCTGTCCGGTCCCCGGTCAATCACATCGCCAAGGCAGACAATCAGCTTGCGCCCCGGCAGCGCCGCGCCATCGACGATGATTGCCTCTTCCAGTTGCTGGAACAGCGACAGGCAGCCATGAATGTCCCCGATGGCATAGATTGCCGCCGGAAATCCGGCCAGCCGCAGGATTTTGGGGGCCGCGGTCTCTGCGGGTTTACGGCCAAAGAGCCACCTCATGACGTCCCCCTCGAATACGACCGCCGGGCCAGCCCAAGCGCAATCAAAGTCACATACAAATAGGTGTTCGCGGCAATCTCGAGGCTGAAGTCCCCCAGCGAATGCGCTGCCGCAACAGCCATCACCGCAACCGCCACCACCGCTGGCAGATAGGCCAGTTCACGCCGCCTGATGGCGCGGATCAACACAATCAAGACGGCAATCTGCACCCCGATCACCACGGTGCCCAAGGGCAGCCCCAACTCGGCCCAAAGCGTCAGGTAACTGTTGTGCGGCTGCGCCCAGGTGCGATCCATCCGCAGCGCCGGCTGGTGGAACATCTCAAAGGCCAGCGGAAAACTGTCGAGCCCGTAGCCCAGCCAGGGGCGGGCCAGGATCATATCCCAGGTCTGGCTGAACAGCTGCAGCCTGTGGCGGCTGTCGACAAAACTGTAAACCAGCCGCTCGGCGGTGACATCCCGCCCCATCAGCAGGACCGCCCCCAAGGCCAGCCCCAACCCGCCGATGCCACAGACCAGCGCCACCCGCGCCGCCGTCATGCCGGTTTTCAGCAGCACCAAAACCGTGACGCTGACAATGCCCAGAAGACCCACCATCAGCCCCAGCCGGGATCCGGTGGCAAACAGCGCCGCCAGCACCACCATGAGCCAAACAAGATGCACCAGACTGTCCAGCGTCAGCCCCTGATAAGAAGACCGCAACCGCGGGGACCGCGCCCGCGGCCCACGCATCTGAACCCAGAGGCGCGCGGTGCCAATCACCAGCCCAAAGGCCAGATAGGTGGCAAAGGAGTTCCGGTTGATAAAGGTGCCGGTCGCAACGCCCTTATACGCCGTCTTTGGTCCAAACAGCAGCGTGTCGCCAAAAAAAGTCAGCGACATCAGCCCCCAGATCGCATGGGCCACAATCCCACAATAGATCCAGAACAACAGACGTTCGACCCGGTAGCGGTTGGTGCCGATCTCCAGCACCAGAACAAACAACACCCCATAAGAGGCCAACCGGATCAACCCCAGACCGGTCGCTGTGGGACTGAAACTGGCGGTCACGGGGTGCAGAGAATCAGGCAGACCGTGCCAGACAGCCCCCAAACCACCCCAAATGGGCAACAGTTGTAAGGCCACCCCCAACAGGATCAGCCCAACCGACCAAAACAGCCAACGGGCACGGGCAAATTGCAGCGGTCGGCCCGGATCAACATAAAGGATGGCCAGAAGATACCCCGCCAGCATCAACGCCAGCGCCACCGTCGCCGCCATCCAGGCAAGCGCCGTATTGGCCCCATAGGGGATCGGGATCAGCACCAGAAAAAGCGCCACTAGAAACGCCATCAGATTGTTCACCGCTGTGGCTGCTTTCGGCGACTGCCGTTGCGCTTCTGACGCCAATTCCACCGTTTCAAACACCAGCGCATCGCCGTGTTGCGGTGCCGGTTGAACGGGGCTGTCTGGGTGATCCAAGGTCTGGGCCTGCCGCGACCTGTCCGGCGTTTGCAACACCCGCGGCGCGGTCTGGTCAAAATCCATCATGACCCGGCCTCCGCATTGTTATTCGCCTCTGCCGCCGCTTTGCGCAGCCCTTTCAGAAACCTGCGTTGATCGGCTTGGTCAGCGGCTCCGACGATGTCTGTGATCCACTGCCGCTGATCTACATTGCGCCGGTACATCTGCACCAGTTGTGGCAGGTAGGCCTCGCTGGACAGCACCACGGCCACATCGGCGCCCAGCGCTTGCCGCAACGCGGTCAGCGCGCTCACCTCCCCTGCCGCAAAGGCCAGTCGCAACCGACGCGCGGCCAGCCAGCCCTCATGTCGGGCAAGACGATGCGACAACAGCAGGCTGTCCACCATATCCTGCGGCTGTCCCAGGGTGCGAAACGCCCCCGCTCGCACCAGATGCGCCGCGCTTGAGCTGGGCGAGGTTTGCAGGATCGCTTCCGCCCGCGCCAGACAGGCCGCCGCCACCTTTTCGGCCGGGGCACCGCGCCGCAGCTGGGCAAAGACCGAGACCATCAGATCATCGCAATCCGCCATCTGCGCCCGCTGCGCCCGCACGGAGGGTGCAGGGGCAAAAACCAAGGGGGCTGCATCCACCCGCAGATACACAAGCGCCGGATCGCGTCCGGTCTGTGCCATCAGATCCAGCTCAGCCGGGATCCGCGCCGCTGCCGCCACAAACAGCGCCAGACATCCCGCCAGCAACGCGGCGCGCGCCACACTCACCCCAAGCATTGGCACCGCCCGCCAGCCTCACCGAACGTATGGCTTTTTAACCTTTTGTCTCGCCTGTTGCGCAATTTGCCCCCTGATTCCGCCTCATTCTCCTGCCATCCCAAACACAAGCGTTGGCCCGTCGCCCCCATTCGACCGGTGCTACCGCCCAAAGTCTGCCAAAG
>Ga0189286_100452_pt1 | contig 11206 bp, 10 predicted proteins | sample UW69minimetaG_FD_130330 | JGI IMG/M metagenome (GOLD analysis project Ga0189286, IMG submission 130330) | Marine microbial communities from the Costa Rica Dome - UW69 mini metaG | ecosystem: Environmental > Aquatic > Marine > Oceanic > Photic zone | place: Costa Rica: the Eastern Pacific...
AAAATAAATGCACCCGGTCGACCGCCGCCAACCGGGTGCCACCCCTCCTGAGTACAGGAGTTGGCGAAACAGGGCTCCTCCCTTCCCCGTTTCGCAGGAACTGATTCGTCAGGAACTATAGGGGCAACTTTCTAGAATCGCCTAGGATTTTTCTTTGACACCCCCTTGTGTGTCAAAAACCTTCGGTTGCCTGATCGGGCCCGCTGCCACTCTGCGACGTTGCGTTCCCTTAACGTCAGCTGGCTTGTCCGGGCCAATTTGCCCCCCTATCCTCCGGCTTTGAAACATGCATCAGGGAGGGGTGACATGGAGGAGGCGCAGAACGCTCAAGCGGCTTTCCGCAAAGAGATTTCCAACTGGATCGACACCCATTGCCCCGCCAGTCTGCGCGATCAGAACCTTGGCGAAGACGGCATCGTCTGGGGCGGCAAACGCTGGCAGTTCCAGCGCGAGGATCAGAAAATCTGGCTTGAGGCCGCGATTGTCAAAGGATTGACCGCCCCAACATGGCCCAAACCCTACGGTGGCGCAGGGTTCAGCCGCGTGGAAGAAAAGATCTTCCACGAGGAAATGACCCGGCTCGGCGCGCCTTCTCCGCTCGAAAGCTTTGGCCTGTGGATGCTGGGCCCAGCGCTTCTGGGATTTGGCAGCGAGACCCAAAAACGCCACTTCCTGCCTCCCGTCACGCGGGGCGAGGTCCGCTGGTGCCAGGGCTATTCCGAACCCGGTGCAGGGTCGGATCTGGCAAACGTGCAGACCCGCGCTGAGGATATGGGCGATCATTGGCTGGTCAACGGTCAGAAAATCTGGACCTCCTACGCGGATCAGGCGGATTGGATCTTTGCCTTGGTGCGCACTGACCGGGAGGCGCCGAAACACAAGGGCATCACCTTCCTGCTGATCGACATGGAAAGCGCCGGGGTGACCACACGGCCGATCCAACTGATTTCGGGCAAATCGCCTTTCTGCGAAACCTTCTTTGACAATGTGAAGGTGCCCAAGACCTACGGTGACGGCATCGACGCCCATGTTGGTGAGGTCAACAGCGGCTGGGATGTGGCGAAATATCTGCTGACCCATGAAAGAGAAATGATCGGCGATGGCGCAGGTGGCCTGCTGTCGGGCCGTGCTGTTAGCAGCTTCCTACAAGACATCGACGCCGCAGTGTTGGAAGATCCGGTGATCCGGGCGCAGGCAATGACGCTTGAGGTCGATGACATGGCCTTTGCCCTCACCCTGCAGCGCTACAAGGACCGCGCTGAGGCGGGGACCTCATTGGGCGATTCCTCCGCGATGTTGAAATATGCGGGGACCGAGTTGAACAAACGGCGCTACGAATTGCTGATGTCCGCTGCTGGGGCGGATGGTCTGGAATGGGATGGGGCCCACGGCGCGTTGTCACCGGAATGGCTGCGCAGCAAGGCAAACTCTATCGAGGGCGGCACTTCTGAGGTGATGTTGGAAATCATCTCGAAACGGCTTCTCGGGATGCCGATGAAATGAGGGGCCAAGGATGACAGACATGCAGACCCTGATTGAAAGCGAAGATGAGGTCATGTTGCGCGATGCAGCGCGCGGTTTCCTGGCCGAGGCCGCGCCGGTGTCCGCCTTCCGCGCACTGCGCGATGCGGGTGGGGCCTATGACAAGGCGCTTTGGTCCGAGATGGCGCAGATGGGCTGGACCGGGGTGCTGGTGCCAGAGGCGCAGGGTGGCGCGGATATGGGCCATCGCGCGGCAGGTATTCTGGCCGAGGAAATGGGGGCAAACCTTGTTGCCTCCCCCTTTCTGTCTACCGCCGTAATCGCTGCCACCGTGCTACGAGGCGCAGGCGCGCAGGCGCGGCTGGAACAGATCGCGCGGGGTGAAGTGGCCTATGCGCTGGCCGTGGATGAAGGCAGCAAACATGCACCCGATGCCGTTGCGATGCAGGCGGTGCCTGTGGGCAATGGCTACCGGCTAACAGGCACGAAACGGCTGGTTGCAGATGGTGGGTTTGCTGACCGGCTCTTGGTGCTGGCACGGACCTCGGACACTGGGCTGTCGCTGTTTGATCTGGATGCCGGAGCCGCCGGTTTGGCACGAACCCCAAAGCGCACCATCGATGGGCGGGATCATGCGGATCTGTCGTTTGACGGAGTCGAGGCCACGCGGGCAGACATCCTTGGCACACTCCACGATGGTCTCACCGCATTGCGCCCTGGCCTGCTGGCCGGACAGGCCGCCATCGCGGCTGAGTTGAGCGGGCTGGCGCGTCAGGCGGCCGGCCTGACGCTGGCCTATCTGGGCGAACGCAAACAGTTCGGCCGCACCATCGGTAGCTTTCAGGCGCTACAGCACCGCGCCGCGCATCTGTATGCAGAGCAGGAAATCACCCTCTCTGCTGTCATAAATGCGGGCCGGGTGCTGGACCATTCGCCTGCGGAGGCAGAGCTGGCGGTCTCTCTGGCCAAGGCCCGCGCGACTGCCACGGCAAAACTGACGGTGTCAGAGGCGGTGCAGATGCATGGCGGCATCGGCATGACGGACGAACACGACATCGGGTTTTACATGAAACGCGCCCGTGTCGGGGCGGAATACCTTGGCGATTATGGCTACCACGCCGCCCGCATTGCGGCTGCGCGTGGTTTCTGACGGGCTACGAAGGACAAGACATGAGCAATATCACCAAATCTCAACTGCTGGCATCCAAAGGTGCCGATATGGGCACCTCCCGCTGGTTCGAGATTGATCAGAGCCGCATCGACATCTTTGCTGATGTGACCGAGGACCGGCAATTCATTCATGTCGACCCTGCGCGCGCAGCGGAGACGCCGTTTGGAGGCACCATTGCACATGGGTTCCTGTCGCTGTCGCTGCTGTCGGCGATGATGCTGGACGGGTTTCCCAAGATGACGGGCATGCAGATGGGGGTGAACTACGGCTTTGACAAAGTACGTTTCACCGCCCCCGTGCCCGTGGGTGCGCGGGTGCGCGGTCATTTCAAACTGGCCGATGTGGCCGAGCTGCGCCCAGGTGAGATTCAGACAACCTCGGAAGTGACGGTCGAGATTGAGGGGCAGGACCGGCCTGCCCTCGTCGCGCTGTGGCTGGGCCGGTTCTATTTCGGAGAAGAGACATGACAGACGTGAGATTTGACGGCCGCGTGGCCCTTGTGACCGGTGCAGGTGTAGGCCTCGGCCGCAGCCATGCGCTGGGACTGGCCGCCCGAGGTGCCAAGGTGGTGGTGAATGATCTGGGCGGTGCGGTTGATGGTAAGGGTTCTGGTTCGGACGCCGCCAAAGCCGTGGTTGAAGAAATCCACGCGATGGGCGGTGAGGCGCTGGCCAATGGTGCAGACGTCTCGGATCACGCTCAGGTCAAAGCCATGGTCGCTGAGGCGATCGATACCTTCGGGCGGGTCGACATTCTTGTCAACAACGCGGGCATCCTGCGCGATAAGACCTTTGCCAAGATGGAGATGGCGGATTTTCAGGCAGTTATGGATGTGCATCTGCTTGGCAGCGCCAATTGCACCCATGCGCTCTGGCCGCAGATGGTGGCGCAGGGCTATGGCCGCATTGTCTTCACCACCTCGGCGTCTGGCATGTATGGTAACTTTGGTCAGTCAAACTACGGCGCCGCAAAATCCGGCATGCTGGGCCTAATGAATGTGCTGGCCATCGAAGGCGCGAAATTCGATATCCGCGCCAACATGCTGGCCCCCTCTGCGGCCACCCGCATGACCGAAAGCCTGCTGTCCGAGGATGTACTGGCACTGCTGCAGCCGGAAACCATCACCCCCGGTGTGCTGGCGCTGGTCAGTGACGATGCCCCCACCAAAATGGTGCTGGGTGCAGGCGCCGGTTGTTTTGCCGAAATCCAGATCCGCGAAACAAAAGGTGTGGCCTTGACCGATGACACCCTCACGCCCGAAGCTGTGCTGGGTTCGATGGATCAGATCCGTGATCCCGCAGGCGCGGAACCCATGGTGCATGCCTTTGCCCAGACCCGCAAATATGCGCGGATGGCCGCCGCAGCGCGGGGGCTTCCCCTGCCTTGGAACGAGTAGGAGAGTGGTATGAACACAGCAGCGGATTTGGATCTGGACGCGGTTGCCGCCTATCTGAAGGGACGGATCACCGGCTTTGACGGTCCTCTCAGGGCTGAAAAATTCGCTGTTGGCCAATCCAACCCAACCTACCGGCTGACCGGTCCGACCGGATCCTGGGTGTTGCGTCGCAAGCCACCGGGGGTCCTGCTGAAATCGGCCCATGCGGTGGACCGGGAATTTCGGGTGCAGCAGGCCTTGGCGGGCAGCGATGTGCCGGTGCCTGCGATGCATCACCTCTGCGAAGACGACACGGTGATTGGGTCGCCCTTCTATGTGATGGCTGAAATCAAAGGCCGACATTTCAACGATCCCCGCCTGCCCGAGGTCGCCCCAGATGATCGCATGGCGATCTTTGAGGAAATGAACCGTGTGCTGGCGGCCATCCATTCGGTGGATCTGTCCGCTGTTGGTCTTGCGGACTACGGCCCCGACGGCAATTACTACCGCCGCCAGATCGACCGCTGGACGAAACAATACCGTGCCTCGGAGACCGATCAGATCGGCCCGATGGAAGAGCTGATCACCTGGCTGGATCAAAATATTCCGGCAGAGGACGGCCAGCGCACCTTGGTGCATGGGGACTACCGGATCGACAACATGCTGTTTGCCCCGGACAGCGCCCAATGTCTGGCTGTGCTGGACTGGGAGCTTAGCACCACCGGCCACCCCTACGCTGATCTGGCCGCCGTTATCATGCAGTGGCAGATGCCCCCCGGCGGCGAAGGCCGCGGTCTGGCAGGCGTTGATCGCAGCGCGGAGGGTCTGATGAGTGATCAGCAGTTTATCGAGGCCTATTGCAATCGCCGTAACCTGCCCGGCATTGACCGTTTCGGCTTCTATCTGGCTTTTGCATTCTTCCGCATGGCGGCGATCCTGCAAGGGGTCTACAAACGGGCGCTGGATGGCAATGCCTCGGACCCGGCCCGCGCCAAGGCTTTTGGAGCCTATGTGCCGATGTTTGCCAAACATGGCCTTGCGGCCGCTGACTGAAGGATCTCCGATGATCGACCCCGCCCTGCGCGAAGACCCCTATGCGCTGCAAAAACACCTCGGTTTTGAAATCACCAACTGGCAAGAGGGCTCTGCCCGCGTTGAAATGCCCATCCGTGAGGTGCACGGCAACCGCTACGGGATCCCGCACGGCGGCGTTCACGCCACGCTGATCGACACGGCAATGGGCTTTGCCGGCTGTTTCACCGGCGATCCCGACAGGCCGCAGATGGCAATGACCCTGTCCCTGACGGTGAACTACCTGGGCCAGGTCAAGGGCGAACGCCTGATCGTAGACGCCCGTAAAACCGGCGGCGGACGCAAAACGTTCTTCGCCGAAGCATTGATCACAGATGAGCTGGGCAATCGGGTGGCCAGCGGCATCGGCACCTTCCGCTACCGCACCGGAACCACCGCCCCCAAGGAGACCACACCATGACTGAAATACAGCATATCGTTCTGGCCCGCCGCCCCAATGGGGCACCCGTGGCCGAAGATTTTCGTCTGGAAACGGCCCCCCTGCCGGTCCCCGGTGAAGGTGAAGTGCTGGTGAAGCTCAGCCACTTCTCGCTTGATCCCTATATGCGCGGCCGGATGGATGACGCCAAATCCTACGCCGCCCCGGTCCCTTTGAACGGCACAATGGAGGCCGGCGGTGTGGGCGAGGTCATTGCCTCCAACCACGCGGGCTTTGCCCCCGGAGACATCGCCTTTGGCATGTTCGGCTGGGCCAGTCACGGCTGCCTGCCGGGCAAAGAACTGCGCAAACTTGATCCCGCCCACGGCCCCGTGACCGCTGCGCTGGGGGTGCTGGGCATGCCCGGCCTGACCGGCTGGGCGGGCCTGAAGGAATATGGTCGCCCCCAAAAAGGCGAAACGCTGGTGGTTGCCGCTGCCACAGGGCCGGTGGGATCGATGGTGGGACAACTGGCCAAGGCGGCGGGGCTACGGGTCATCGGCATTGCAGGCGGCGCTGACAAATGCCGCATGGCGGTGGAGACCTTTGGCTTTGACGCCTGTCTCGACCACCGCGCCCATACAGATGCCAAACCCCTGCGCGCAGCCCTGTCCGAGGCCTGTCCGGACGGCATCGATATCTACTTTGAAAACGTCGCAGGCAAAGTGCTGGAGGCGGTCATTCCGCTGATGAACACCGGCGGGCGCATTCCGCTGTGCGGTATGATTGCCTGGTACAATGCAGGCGCATTGGGGGCCAACCAGCAAGGCGTCATGGACCAGCTGCCCAAACTCTGGCGCAGCATTCTGGTGAAACGTCTGCATGTGCATGGCTTCATCATCACCGACCACTTCCACCGCTACGGCGATTTCCTGAAAGAGGTCGGCCCCATGGTGGCCCGCGGTGATATCCGCTTTGTTGAAGACATTGCCGAAGGCCTGGAAAACGCCCCAGCTGCCTTTATGGCAATGTTGAACGGCGGCAACACCGGCAAGCAGATCGTCGCGCTCTGATCTTTGGCGCACCGAGGAAGGGGCGCTGCCCCATCTTGCCCTTTGGGCAATTCATCCCCGGGATATTTTTGCCAATGAGAAGGCAGCAAGAAAACGGCTTTCTTCTTGGTCCAAATATCCTCGCCGAAGGCGAAATTATCCGGCGTAACCGGCAAGCAAACGGCTAAGGTGTTCATCCGTGTCGCCCAGCTGAGCGTCCAGCATGGTGAGGCGTTTGGCGTAGTGCGACAGCGGGTATTCCCAGGTCATGGCGATGCCGCCATGCATCTGAATCGTCTCCTCTACCACCTGCCGCGCTGCGCGGCCAATCAGGTGTTTGGCCATCGAGGTGTAGCGCGCGCTTTCAGGTCCACCGAACTCCGAAGCTGCTTTGATCGTGATAGAACGCGCCTGTTCGATCTCCATCAGCAGGTCGACCGTGCGGTGTTGCAGCACCTGGAACGTCCCAATTGGCACACCGAATTGTTTGCGTTGTTTCAGATAGTCCAAGGTGGTGTCATAGGCCCATTGCATCGCCCCCACAGCCTCGGCGCAGAGCGCCAGAGTGGTGGCTTCGAAGGCCTGTTCCCAAGCGCCTGAGGCGTCCGCCAACAGCAGACGGGCCTCTGTGTTGTCAAGTAACAGTTCGGCCGCGCCACCGCCATCGATCATGGCATAGGCCTCAACAGTGGTCTCACTTGCCTGCATTTCGAACAGGGCAAGCGTACCATTCAGGCGTGCGGCAACAAGGATATGACTGGCAGCAGCACCGCCATAGACCAGCGATTTCCGGCCCGACAGGCGATACCCGCCATCCGAAGTCGTCGCCGTCATGGTGATGTCTTGCAGTGCAAAAGGGGCGTCCGGCTCCATCCATGCCGCGGCGTAGGTTTTGCTGCCGTCCATCAGCGGCGCCACATCCTGCCCTGCCAAAATCAGTAGGTTGGCCGCGATCAGAGCGGGCAGAACGGGTTCCGGGCAGAGCGCCGCGCCGAGGGCTTCAAACACGGTCGTGACGTCAAACCCGGTGCCACCAAAGCCACCCATGCCCTCTGGGACCAGCGCATGCAGCACCCCTAGGTCCACCAGTTCCGCCCATTTGGCAGGGTCGTGGAATGGCGCGTCATAGGCCACAGCATTGCGGTGGTCTGCGGGATATTGCTCCGCCAGGTAGCGGCGCAGACTGTCGGCAAGCATCTGGCGGGTCTCGGTCGGGGTGAAATCCATCGCTCAGAGCTCCAACATGGTTTTGGTCAGGATATTGCGTTGGATCTCGTTTGATCCGCCGAAGATCGAGGTTTTACGGTTGTTGAAATAGCGTGCGGCGTTGTTGCCGGTGTCGGGCGGGCCAAACAGCAGGTTGCTTTCGGTGGCCACCCCCATTGGCGCAGCCAGCGGGCCAAGGGCGCGGCGGGCCAGATCGCGCAGTTCCTGATTGATCAGAGTGCCTTTGATTTTCAGGATCGAGGTTTCCGGCCCTGGGGCACCCTGTTTCTGGGCCTGAAACAGCATCCGGAGATTGGTGATTTTCATCGCCTCCAGATCAACCTCCACCCGCGCAAGACGGGCGGCGAAGAGCGGATCTTCGATCAGCGGGCGGCCGCCGCGGCGCAGCTTGCGCGCCAGCGCCTTGACCTCTTCCAGCGCCTGAATGGAAAAGCCAACGCCCGCAATGCCGGTGCGTTCGTGGGTCAGCAGGTATTTGGCGATGGTCCAGCCTTTGTTTTCTTCGCCCACCAGATTGCCCACGGGAACGCGTACATCGGTGAAGAAAACCTCGTTCACCTCATGGCCGCCTTCGATCAGCTTGATCGGGCGCATTTCGATGCCCGGTGTGTTCAGATCAACAAGGATGAAACTGATGCCGGCCTGTGGCTTGGCCTCAGGGTCCGTCCGGCATAGGCAGAAGATCCAATCAGCGTGTTGGCCCAGCGTGGTCCATGTTTTCTGGCCGTTGATGACGTAGTGATCGCCGTCCCGCACTGCCCGGGTTTTCAGGCTGGCCAGGTCTGACCCAGCACCGGGTTCAGAATAGCCCTGACACCACCAGTCAGTGCCGTCCAGAATGCGGGGCAGATAGTGATCCTGCTGCGCCTTGCTGCCGAATTTCTGCAACACCGGACCCAGCATGCTGACGCCAAAGGGCACGATGCGCGGGGCGTAGGCGCGGCAGCATTCCTCCTCGAAGATATGGCGTTCTACCGGCGACCAGCCGGGCCCGCCGAAGGCCGTGGGCCAGGTGGTGGCAAGCCACCCTTTTGCGTTCAGGAGGGCGTGCCATTCTTCCATGATCTCTTTGCTCAGCTCGCCTCCGGCGCGCACCGCGCTGGAGATATGCTCTGGCAGATGTGTCGCCAGAAAGCCCCGGACCTCGGCCTGAAAAGCCTGTTCTTCAGGGGAGTAGCTGAGATCCATAGATCATCCTTTCCGATTGAGTCCTGCGAAAGTTTCGCCGTCTTCTTGCATCTTGCGCAGCAAGGCGGGCACCTGCCAATAGCGGGCGTCCTCTGTGCCGTAACGTTCAATGCGGGCAATCAACGTGTCGATACCGATCTGATCCGCCTCATGCAGGGGGCCGCCGCGGAAACGCGGGAAGCCGTAGCCGAAGAGGAAAACCATATCGACGTCAACGGGCCGTTTGGCGGTGCCATCTTCGACCACACGCACCGCTTCGACGATCATGGCGGTGATGTAGCGTTCAACAATTTCCTCGGCCGAGAAGGCCTGAGGCGTGATACCCAGCTCGCTGCGGATCTCGTCGATAATGGCGAGGGCGGCGGGGTTCGGAACTGGACGATCGCCAGAATAATCGTAGTAGCCGGTGCCGGTTTTGCGGCCAAACCAGCGCTGTTCGCAGATACGATCAGCATGTGGCGTGGCGTAGCGGTCTGCCGGGTCGCGCTGGTCGGCGGTGCGTTTGCGGTTGGCCCAGCCGATATCGAGGCCGGCCAGATCGCCCACTTTATGTGGCCCCATTGCCAGGCCGAAACCCTCCAATGCCTGATCCACCTCTGCCGGGCTGGCGCCGTCCAGCACCAGATAACCCACCGCTTTGGCATAGTGGTTCATGATGCGGTTGCCGATAAAGCCGTCACAGACCTGCGCTAGCACGCCGACTTTCTTCAACCGTTTGGCAAAGGCAAAGCCTGAAGCCAGCACATCGGGTGCGGTGTCTTTGCCCTGAACAATCTCCAGCAGGCGCATCACATGTGCGGGCGAGAAGAAGTGCAGGCCCAGCACGTCCTGCGGCCGTTTGGTGCAGGCTGCAATGTCATTGATGTCGAGGTAGGAGGTGTTGGAGGCGAGGATCGCCCCCTCTTTGCAAATCACGTCCAGCTTGCCAAAGATATCACGTTTGACGTCCATGCTTTCGAACACGGCTTCGATCACAAGATCCACATCTGCGAGGTCTTCCATCATCAGGGATGGCTGGAAGGCCGCCAAAGCCGCGTCTTTCTTGGCTTCTGTCAACTTGCCACGTTTGACGGCGCCCTCCAGGTTTTTGGTGACGGTGGCAAGGCCCCGGTCCAACCCGTCCTGCGCCACTTCGATCATGCGCACCGGCAGGCCCGCCAGCAGACAGGCGGTGGCAATGCCTGATCCCATCGTACCGCCACCGATAATGCCAACCTTGGCAATATCACGGGTGTCGCCTTTGGCCTCGGGGATGTTCGACACGGCACGCTCACCAAAGAAGGCGTGGATCAGACCGGCGCGCTGCGGGGTGTCCATGCAGGACAGGAAGGCGCCACGTTCGATTTGTAGCCCCTCTTCCAGCGGTTTGACCGAGGCGGCAACGGCCTCAACGATCTTGTGCTGCGAATAGAGGTGCGGCTGTTTCATCCGCAGTTTGTTGGCCGTGGCCTCCAACAGGTCTGGATCCGCTTCTACAGTCAGCGAGCCTGTGGGACGGGCGGGAAGTGTGCCGTCGATCACCTCTTGCGCGACGGACAAGGCCACTTCGCGCGGGTGGCCGCTCACCAGACGGTCAATGGCCCCCGCCTCCAAGGCCGTCGCACCGCTGACGGGTTTGCCACCTAGCGCCATATCCAGCGTAAACGCCATTCCGGCCAAGCGGGGCAGACGCTGAGTGCCGCCCGCGCCAGGCAAGAGACCTAGGTTCACCTCGGGCAGCCCAACCTTCAGCCCCTCAATGCCGATCCGCGCGTGTGTCGCCAGCGCCAGTTCAAAACCGCCGCCCAGCGCAGTGCCATGCAGGATCGATATCACGGGGATCGAACTGGCCTCGATGGCGTTGAACACATCCGGCAGGAAAGGTTCCACCGGCGGCTTGCCGAACTCTTTGATATCGGCGCCAGCGACAAAGGTGCGGCCTGCCGCATAGATCGCGATCACCTTGACCTCTGCCGCCGCGTTCAAATCAGTGATCGCTGCCAAAAGCCCCTGACGCACCAGCAGCCCCGAGGCGTTAACGGGCGGATTGTTGATACAAATCAGCGCGATATCGCCGGTTTGTTCAATCGAGATATTGTCATTCAGGGCGCGGGTTTCGGTCATTGAAGTCTTCCCATGTTTGCCGGCCTGGGCCGAATTGGCAGGCGTGCGTCAAAAACCGACCCAGTGGTCAGCTTTATTTCGGCGCACGGTAATGTGTGCCCCGCAAGCCGTCAACGCCGCAGGATTACGAGATGATTTCGAACTTGTTCACATCCACA
>Ga0189286_100455_pt1 | contig 11021 bp, 13 predicted proteins | sample UW69minimetaG_FD_130330 | JGI IMG/M metagenome (GOLD analysis project Ga0189286, IMG submission 130330) | Marine microbial communities from the Costa Rica Dome - UW69 mini metaG | ecosystem: Environmental > Aquatic > Marine > Oceanic > Photic zone | place: Costa Rica: the Eastern Pacific...
AACTCCGGCGTGCCCATGAAAACTACCCGCATCCTCGCGCTCCTTACCCCTGAACCTTACCCACGTGCCTTGCGGGATTTCTTGATCAACATGTCCCGCTTCATCTTGCTCAGATGGTCAAAGTACATCTTGCCATTGATATGATCGATCTGGTGCTGCACCGAAGTGGACCAGAGCCCAACAAAGTCCTTTTCCACCGTCGCGCCATGTTCATCCATGTAACGCACCGTCACCGCACGCGGGCGCGAGATTTTGGCCGAAACCCCCACCAGATTGGGGCTGGCCTCATCATGCTCACGCGGCTGGACCGAGGCATGCAGGATCTCTGGGTTGGCCATGCGGATCGCCTGATTGCCCTCCTCCGTGGCATCCACAACGATCAGACGCAGCATCTCGCCAATCTGATTGGCGCCCATACCGACACCGGGCATCGCATACATGGTGTCGATCAGATCGTCCCAGACCTGCCGCACGTGATCGGTGATTTCGGTCACCGGTTCCGCCGCCGTGCGCAGGCGTTTGTCGGGCCAAGGGATACAAGTGCGGACAGTCATTGCTGCGCCTCCAGATAGGCGGCCTCATACCGCCGGCGTTCATCTTCTGGCAGGTGGTCAAAAATCACCTTGCCGTTCAAGTGGTCCAGCTCATGCTGGGCGCATTTGGCCTCAAACCCCGTCATGCGGCGTTCCTGCTGCAATCCGTCCATATCCCGCCAACGCATCGTCACCTCAGCGGGGCGTGTCACCTCCAGCGGTGTATCAGGGATCGACAGGCAGCCCTCTTCGCCGCCAACATGCACCTCGGACACTGCTACAATCTCGGGGTTGATCAGCACCTGCGGGGCGCGAAGCCCCTCTTTCCAGGTAATATCCATCACAAAGATCCGTTGCATGACGCCGATCTGCGGCCCGGCCAAGCCACGGCCATTGGCATCATACATGGTGTCCAGCATATCCGCCGCCAGCGCCGTCAGGTCCACCCCAGCCTCAACCGGTGCACAGACCTGCGTCAGACGCGGGTCCGGCCACAGGAGAACCTGCCGCACCGCCATCGGTCAGGCGCGCGCCCGTTCGCGCTTCAGCTTCTGCATTTTGCGGGTGATCATCTGGCGTTTCAGTGGCTTCAGATAATCAATGAACAGCTTGCCGTTCAGATGGTCGATTTCGTGCTGCACACAGGTGGCCCAGAGATCGGCAAAGGTTTCCTGCTGTTCCTTGCCGTCCACATCCATCCAGCGCACGGTCACCTCGGCGGGCCGCACGACCTCGGCGTATTGATCGGGGATCGACAGGCAACCCTCTTCGTAGCTCGAAGTCTCTTCCGAGGACTCGACAATCTCGGGGTTGAACATCACCAGCGCACGGTTGTCTTCGTCCTGCGCGGTGCAGTCCAGCGTGATCACCCGCTGCAGGATGCCGATCTGCGGCGCTGCCAGCCCAATGCCCGGCGCGTCATACATGGTTTCCAGCATGTCATCCGCCAATGCGCGTAGCGCATCACTCATGTCCGCAACAGGATCACAGAGCTTTTTCAGGCGGGGGTCGGGATGGATCAGGATGTTTCTTTTCATAAGGGGGATTTAGGCGATGGTGGGCGTTGGCGCAATGGTGCAATCCCCGCGCCAAGCCCTGTTTTACCGCAAAAATACGGTCGTAGCCTCCCTCCAACCGCCCCGACCTGCGCCCCTGCGCGACCGCACTGCCCGCTTGTGCATCTTTGCGCAGAGAAACCCCGCCTCAGATCTTGTGACTGCCCCCTCACTGCCCCTAGGCTCTGGCACAATCCGGCGGCGCAAATGACCGCCCTGACACAGCCAAGTAAACACCTCTGGGAGAGCCGCATGAATTTCGATGAGATCCACAACCGCGTTGGCAGCCACTCGGTCAAATGGGACATGATGGAGACCCTCTATGGCGTCTCCCCCGAAGACGGGTTGTCGATGTGGGTCGCCGATATGGATTTCAAAGCGGCAGACGTCATCCAGGACGCGGTCAAGGCAATGGCTGATCACGGCATCTACGGCTACTACGGTGATGATAACGGCTATCGCAACGCAATCTGCTGGTGGATGGAAAACCGTCACGGCTGGACCGTCGATCCGTCGTGGATTTTCACCACCCACGGTCTGGTCAATGGCACCGCGATCTGTGTCGACACCTTCACCCAGCCGGGCGATGGTGTGGTGCTGATGACACCCGTGTACCACGCCTTCTCCAAGGTGATCCGCGCCAACAACCGCCGTGTGGTGGAATGTGACCTGCGCAACATCGATGGCCGCTACGAGATGGATTTTGACGCATGGGACCAACAGCTGGACGGCTCTGAGAAGATGGTCATCCTCTGCTCGCCCCATAACCCCGGCGGCCGGGTCTGGACCCGTGAAGAACTGGAAGGTGTGCTGGCCTTCGCCAAACGTCACGATCTGATCCTGGTTTCGGACGAAATCCACCATGACCTTGTCTTCCCCGGCTTTACCCACACCCCAATGGCCAATATCGACGGTGCGGCGGAACGGTTGATCATGATGACCGCCACCTCCAAGACCTTCAACATCGCCGGCACCCATTGCGGCAATGTCATCATCCCCGATGCCACCCTGCGCGCTCAATTTGCCGCGCGGATGGCCGGTCTTGGCCTGTCGCCGAACTCGTTTGGCCTGCACATGACCGAAGCCGCCTATTCGCCGGAAGGGGCCAAATGGGCCGATGCGGTGCTGGAATACATCGACGGCAACCGGCAGTTCTTTGATGCCGGAATCAATGCCATCCCCGGCCTCGCCTCAATGAAAATGGAAGCCACCTATCTGGCCTGGGTCGATTTCTCTGGCACCGGCATGACACGGGAAGAGTTCACAGATCGCGTGTCCAAAGAGGCAAAGATTGCCGTAAACCAAGGCCCGACCTTCGGTTCCGGCGGTGACAACTTCCTGCGCTTCAACCTCGCCACCCCGCGCGCCCATGTGGAAGAAGCGGTCAAGCGCATGCAGGCCGCCTTCGGCGATCTGCAATAACGACCTTCTCGGAAGCAGGTGCCAAGCCGCAACATCCCGCGCCTTGGCACCCTGCAGCATACAATCAGGGCCACCACCATGCTTGAAATCTGGGGGCGTAGAACCTCTTCCAATGTGCAGGCGCTGATGTGGTGTGTGGGCGAGCTGGACCTCGACTACACCCGCCACGACGTAGGCCATGTCTACGGCGGCACGGACACCGATGAGTTCCATGCCCTAAACCCCAACCGCACCGTGCCGGTGCTGAAAGACGGCGACGGCCCGGCCCTGTGGGAAACCGGCGCCGTGCTGCGCTATCTTGCCAGCCGCTACGCGCCCGAACCGTTCTGGCCCACTGACCCAGTTCGCCGGGCCGAGGTCGATGTCTGGGCGGAATGGGCAAAGCTCAATGTCGCGGGTGGCTTCACCGGTCCCGTCTTCTGGCGTGTGGTCCGCACCCCAGAGGCACAGCGCGATCCCACCGCCATCGCCACCGCGCTCACGGCCCTGAACGCCAAACTGCAGATCGCCGAAGATCGCCTGCAGAACCGTGAATGGCTTTGCGGGCCGGCGTTTTCACTGTCCGATATCCAGTTCGGCCATATCCTCTACCGCTATTTCGACGTCGATATCGCCCGCCCCATCCGGCCAAATCTGACACGCTATTTCGACCAGCTGATGCAGCGCGACGCCTACCGCGAACATGTCGCCATTTCCTACGAAGAGCTGCGCGATTCCCCAGCCGGATAGCAGGATCAAACGCCCCCATAGACAACGCCCGTTGCCCTCCCCTAGAGTCGCGCACAACCAGAGATCACACACACGAGTTCACGCAGCGAGTTCACGGGAGGGAGCAGAGCATGGCCTGGATTGAAACCGTCGAATACGAAGACGCCACCGGCAAATTGAAACGGCTTTATGATCGGGTGAAAGGTCCCGACAACAACGTCGACAACATCATGATGATGCACAGCCTGCGCCCCCATTCGATGGAGGGGCATATGGCGATCTACAAATATGTCCTGCACCACTCGGGGAATACTTTGCCAAAATGGTTCCTCGAAACGCTGGGGGTCTGGGTCAGCGCGCTGAACCGGTGCAACTACTGTGTGGAGCATCATTTCAACGGCCTCAAACGCCTGCTGCAGGACGATGCCCGCGCCGATGCCATCCGCGCCGCGATTGAGGCCCGCGATCCTGCCGCCGCACCGCTGGACGCTGCGCAGCAAAAGGCAATGGACTACGCCCGTCTGCTGACCGAAGCCCCGTGGGATCTGACCGCGACCCATGTCGCGGACCTGCGCGAAGCCGGCTTCACCGACGGGGAGATCCTCGAAATCAATCAGGTTTCGGCCTATTTCTCCTACGCCAACCGCACTGTTCTGGGCCTGGGCTGCTCAACCGAAGGCGACATCCTCGGCCTGTCGCCCAACAACTCGGACGATCCCGACGACTGGAACCACAGTTAACGCCCAATCAACAAGCCCGCTCTCCGGCACTCGCCGGAGTCTGCGCAACAATAGGAAGTTTCTCCGTGTCCGTTTTAAGACTCTGCGCGGTAGCCAGCCTGCTCGTGCTCGCTGCCTGCGAAATCCCAGCCGTCGACCCGACTTACATTAGTGAAGTACCCGCAGACACCCGTAGCTTTGCTCGTGCCCAGAAAGCCGTGCGGGCCTGTGTGATCGACAAAGACCGAGAGACCGTGCTGAAACGGTTCAGGCAGGCCGGTTTCGACGTATCTGAACGCCCGTTCAAACTGCGCACAGGGGCAACGATCAACCGTGCCTTTATTTCTGATCCTGACGATGAGGTGTTTGTTTTTTCACCCCAACCCGCTATTAGGTCGGTCTAAAAAACATGACACCGAGCCAATCCGCCAAGCTGGCGCAACGCTGGGTCCGTGCTTTTGACGCAAAATCAAATGCCGAAGTTGGCGATGGCCTCTCTGATCATGTTTCAGGGGCGTGGCGCCACTTTTTCACCGAACCCGCCCGTATTCCAGACAAGGCAGCTTACTCGCACCGTGTATACATCGCAGCCTATAAAACCTGGCCTCAAGGCCCCTATGATCCGCAACGCCAATTTGGCTATGACATTTATGGGCTGTTCCCAGAGGCACCAGGGGCGGCCATCGGGTTGAACCACGTTGTAACCTGCCAGCCCCACATAAAGACGGGCCCAAGGTCGGGCATTTTCCTACCCTGTTCAGGTCCCTCTTTCCGCCCCCGCTGATCCCAAAAACAAAAGCGGCCCCTGAGGAGCCGCTTCCTATCCTAACAAAATCCGGTTGCTTCAGCTCTGGTGGCCCAGCAGCGCAATAACCTCGTGCTCTTCCTTGACGAAGTCCGCTGGCTGTTTGCCGCGGATCGCAGTGAGGCGTTTGAACTCGTAACACATCTCGCCACCTTCTTCTTCCGAGGCAAGGATCAGCCCCTGATAAAGGTGCTCCCCACGGTCATAGAGATCCACAAACCCGCGCAGATGCGGCGCGGTTTCAGCGTCCAGCGCAAAACCGGTTTCCCAGAACCGCAGCACCCGATAGGTCTGGCCATCGGCCTCCACCAACATGCGGCTGTTGCGCTTCTGATCCTTCTTGCGGGCCGCATCCAGACCAGCTTGTACCTCTTTGGGCAGGAATGTCGTCATGTCACGTCTCCTCGTAGCCCCAAGATGGGCGATTCCAAGTTAAGGTCAAGTAAAGCCTTGATGAAATTTATTCATCGATCGGCTCTTCCAGGACCTTGCCCTCCACCGGACGCAGCACATGCGGCATCATCGGATCATAGAGAGCTGAGTCTTTGAAATCACGAACCGTGCCAAGTGCCGGCCCCACAAGGATCAAAGCGGTGCGGGTGATCTTTTCCGCCCGTACTTTTTTGCGAATATCGCTGAGGGTGCCCTTGATGAACATCTCATCCGGCCAGCCGACGCGGTAGCCCACCACAACCGGACACTCCGCGCCATAGTAGGGCACCAGCTGACGCTCGATCTCGCGCAGGTTCCGAACCCCCAGATGGATCGCCAGGGTTGCGCCGGTGCGGGCGAAGTTTTCCAACGTCTCGCCTTCCGGCATTGAGGTCGATTTCATCGACACCCGCGTCAGCACGATCGACTGCGCCACCTCTGGAATGGTCAACTCCTGCCCCAGGGCCGCCGCCATCGCGGCATAGGCCGGCACGCCGGGGATCACCTCATAGGCAATGCCCTCTGCTTTCAGACGACGGATCTGCTCGGCAATTGCACCGTAAAGCGACGGATCACCGGAATGCACCCGCGCCACATCCTGCCCCTTGGCATGGGCCGCCACGATCTCGGCATGGGTGTCATCTAGCGTCATCGGCGCCGTGTCCAAAACGCGCGCACCATCCGGGGCGCAGGCCACCACCTCCGGCGGCACCAAGGAGCCCGCATAGAGGCAGACCGGGCATTCACCAATCACCCGCTCAGCCTTCTTCGTCAGCAACTCGGGATCACCCGGCCCCGCACCAATAAAATAAACGGTCATGCGCCGCGCCCCTCTTTCATCTTGCCAAAAATACTCACTGCGCTGCCTTCTCGGCCAGATCACCGTCAATTTTACGCGCATAGCCCCGCGGCGTGAACATGCGGGGGCCTTCGCCCAGTTCCGCCAGCCGCGAATTGCTGGAGCCAATCAAAACCACGGTCAGCATGTCGACCTCATCCACCTCCAGCTGGTCCAAACGACGGTAGCGCACATGTTCCTCGGGCCGCCCCAGCGATGACGCCAGCATCACCGGCGTATCGGCAGGGCGGTGCTGCAACAGGATCTCACGCGCCTCGGCCAGCAGGGTCCGGCGGGTCTTGGAAACCGGGTTATAGAAGGCGATCACGAAATCGCCCTCCGCCGCCGCTTTCAACCGGCGCAGAATATCCTCACGCGGGGTCAGCAGATCCGACAGAGAAATGGTGCAGAAGTCATGCCCCAGGGGCGCCCCGGCCCGTGCCGCAGCCCCCTGCAGCGCCGAAACACCCGGCGAACAGATCACGTCCACCCGGTGCGCCGCATCGGAAACGCCATGTTCCTCCGGCCCGCGATCCAACAGTTCAAAGACCAGCGCGCCCATCGCATAGATGCCCGCATCACCCGAGCAGACCAGCGCCACGTTCTTGCCCTTCGCGGCCTGTTCCAGCGCGTAGCGACAGCGCGCCTCTTCACCGCCCAGTGGGAAGTCCGACCGTTCCTTGCCCACCGCCAATGGGCCCAGCAGATCGATGTAGAGGCCATAGCCGACCAGCACTTCCGCTTCTGCCACCAGACGCGAGACCTCAGGCGTGCGCCAGCTGGCCTGACCCGGGCCAATGCCCACAACTGACAGACGGCCACGGGCGCGGCCCGCAACCTCTTTCACAGGGGCCTCGGCCATTGCCAGCGCCGCAGTTCCCATGGCGGTTTTGCGTTTCGGATGGGTCAGCGTCACAACCGCGCCCCCCGCTGCCAAGGCCGCGTTTTCGGCCACGCCGTGGGTGCCAATCTCGGCAAAAACCACCTCGGATGTGGTGGCGCACCTCGGGGTTTCCGCGTCGAGCTCCGCCGCCGTGAACAGGCGCAGCGGCACGTTGAACTTCGCCGCCAGCGCGTTCATCGCAGGCTCATCCGCCTTCAGATCCGCCGTGGCAATGGCCGCCAATGCACCGGGTGCAACACCCGCATCCGCCAGCAGCTCTGCGACCAGACCATCCAGCTCTTGCGCCGGACAATTGCGCGAACAGCCAACACCCAGAGTGGCGCGCTGCGGGTGGAAGACCAGCGTGGTCTCCTCAGTCACCTCAACAGGTGCCACGGTGCAGTGAATGGTCACCCCGTCGCCTCTCGGCAGATCCGCAAGCCAGCCAGCCGCATCAACCGCATCACCCTGCAACGTAGCCCCAGCGCCCGACAGCAAAGCCGCCATCGCCGCCTTGGCGTTTTCGGGATTGGCCAGAACCCAGCCCTGCGGTGGCTCATCCAGCGCCACGCCCATGGCCACATCGCCTGCCGTGGTCACAGCCGCCGTCGCCTCGAGAGCCGCCGCAATCTCACCAGCCAGACGGTTGGCCCCACGGTGCCCGCCCAGAAGCGGCACCACAACGGAGCCGTCATCGGACACCGACACAACCGGCGGCTCCGCCCGTTTGTCACTCAGCAGCGGCGCAACCGCACGGATCAGGATGCCGCTGGCGCAGACACCGACCACCGGCACACCGGCCGCAAACAAATCCCGCGCATGGTCCAGCGCATTGGGGAAAAAGGCATGCGCCTCTGCCACACGGCCTTCACGGCCATGCACCTCAGCGCCCAGAACCGCCGCCACTTGATGCGCCACCGCTTCGCCCGAGGCGCTCAGCGCCAGAACAACCGGCGTCACATTTTCGCCCGCAGGCCCAGAAGTTACAGCCATGGGTCGCCCCCCTTCACCAGTAGAATCATTGAGAAATAGGGCGCCTTCTCCGGCGCCTCCTTAAGCGGGCAAACCACCTCTTCGGGCAGGCTGGCACGCTCGATATACATTGCCTTTCCGGTCAGGCCCAAGGCTTCGATCACGCCACGGATCTTGGCCAGATGGCGGCCGACCTTCATGATCGCGACGCTTTCGGCGCCTTCGATCCGGCTGCGCAACTCCGCCTCCGGCAAGGGGCCGGGCAGCACCGTCAGCCGCTCATTACGCGCCGCCAAAGGCACACCGGCCCGCGCCGCGCAGGTGGTGATTGAGGTCACGCCGGGCACCACCTCAACCTCAAACTGCTCAGATAGGCGGGCAAAGAGATACATGAAGGAGCCGTAGAAAAACGGATCGCCTTCACAGAGGCAGATCACATCCTCACCCGCCTCCAGCACCGCCGCGATTTCCGCCGCGCCCTTGTCATAGGCGGCCTGCGCCGGGGCGCGGTCCAGTGTCATCGGCACGTCCATCACGATCTCACGCGCAGCCGCTGGGATCACATCTGCCGCGATGGCGCGGGCAAAACTGTCACCGCCCGCAAGGGCCGGATAGGCCACCACCGTGGCCCCCGCAATCAACCGATGGGCCCGCAGGGTCATTAGGTCCGGATCACCCGGCCCCAGCCCCACACCGTAGAGTTTTCCGGTAACTTTGCCGGTCATCGTTTGATCAGGCTCCACTGGGTCACGGTGCGCAGCGGTTTCCAGCCGCTCAAGGGACCAATCGCCTCCGCCCGCTCGACCGAAATCTTGACCAGTTCACCGCCATAATCCTTCTGCAAGGCAATCAGCGTGGCTTCGCTTTCGATGGTCACCGCATTGGCCACCATCCGCCCCAAGGGACGCAGCGCCTCCCAGGCAAATTCGAACGTCTCCCGGCTCAGGCCGCCACCAATGAACACCGCATCGGGGGCCGGCAGGTCCTGCAGGGCGGCGGGCACGGTGCCATCCACCAGCTGCAGTTTCGGCACCCCCAGCGCCAGCGCGTTCGCTGCCGCCATCGACCGGCGGTCGGCGCGCGGCTCAATCCCGATGGCCTGCGCATAAGAGGCTGAGCGCATCCATTCCACTGCCACCGAGCCACAGCCGGTGCCAATGTCCCACAGCAGCGCGCCGCGCATCGGCATCAGCTTGGCCAGTGTTGCCGCACGGACCTCTTGTTTGGTCATGGTGCCGTCGTTCTGGAACAAATCGTCCGCCAGCCCCGGCACCCGTGGCAACAGCGCCGCGTCAGGGGCGGCAATGCAATCCACCGCCAAAGTGTTAAAGGGCGGTACTTCGTGTTCCCAGGCTTCAGCGACACCATCAAACCGCTGTTCCTCCTCGCCGCCCATATTGGCCAGCACCGTCATCTTGGATTTGCCAAATCCACGGGCGGTCAGGAAAGCAGCGATCTTGCCGGGGGTCTCAGACCCGGTGGTCAGGATCAGCAACCGTGCATCCGGCTGGATAAAGGCGATCATCTGCTCCACCGGACGGCCATGCACCGTCAGCGTCTCCAGATCCGCCATCGACCAGCCCATCCGCGCCGCCGCCAGCTGAAAGGCCCCAACCTGTGGGTGATAGACCAACTCGCCAGGATCAATCTCACGCCCGATCCGCGCCCCAACCGAGAACCACAGGGGATCGCCGGTGGCCAGAACCACCACACGTTTGCCTTTATGCGCCTGCAACATGCCAATCAGCGCATCAAAAGGCGAGGGCCAGGCCAGCCGCTCTGCCGTGACCGCCGCTGACAGCTCATGATGGCGTTCACCGCCCACAATCACCTCTGCCGCTTCGACAACCGCGCGGGTGGCGGGCAGCAGCCCGTCCATACCGTCTTCACCAATGCCAACAATATGCAACCAAGGATCAGACATGGGCCGCCCCTTTCAATGATCTCCAAATACTCTCGCCGAAGGCGTGCTGATCTCTCATCGGGATGCCTCCGCTTGTTCTTCTGGCAGCCCCGCTGCCAAAGCGTTCACTGCGGCCGAGGCAATGGCTGAGCCGCCGCGACGGCCACGCAGGGCGACAAAATCGCAACCGCGCGGGTTGGCGGCCAGTTCAGCCTTGCTTTCTGCCGCACCAACAAAGCCCACCGGGAAGCCCAGGATCACTGCCGGTTTTGGCGCGCCCTGGTCGATCAGCTCCAACAGATGAAACAGCGCGGTGGGGGCGTTGCCGACAGCGACGACTGCACCGTCCAGATGATCCGCCCATAGCTCAACCGCAGCGGCTGACCTTGTGTTGCCAATGCCCGCTGCAAGGCCCGGCGTGCGGGCATCGTTCAGGGTGACGATCACCTCATTTTCCGCAGGCAGGTAGCGCCGGATGATGCCCGCGCCAACCATTTCGCAATCACACAGAATCGGCTTGCCCGCCTGCAACGCCGCATGTCCGGCCGCATAGGCGTTTTCAGAAAACGCCAGACGGTCCGCAACCTCGACCATGCCGCAGGCGTGGATCAGCCGGATCGCCATACGCTCCATGCCGGCATCAAACCGGTCCAGACGCGCCTCGCGCCGGACGGTGGCGAAGCTTTCGGCGTAGATCGCCGAGGGGTTCTTCTCATAGGGTCGCATCAGCCCCCCCTTTGCGCATGTGGCC
>Ga0189286_100457_pt1 | contig 10983 bp, 13 predicted proteins | sample UW69minimetaG_FD_130330 | JGI IMG/M metagenome (GOLD analysis project Ga0189286, IMG submission 130330) | Marine microbial communities from the Costa Rica Dome - UW69 mini metaG | ecosystem: Environmental > Aquatic > Marine > Oceanic > Photic zone | place: Costa Rica: the Eastern Pacific...
GCCTGCATCAAGGACTTTCGGTCGGCGCCTTCCACCAGCCCGACATTCCAGCCCTGCCGCGACAAGCCCAGCGCAAGGGCCGAGCCCACCATGCCGCCGCCGACCACCAGAATATCGAATTGCGGTTGCTCACTCATGGTCATTACGTTCCGGGAAAGCGTTGTCAGGAGTGCGAAGTTCGGCCCGGCGCCCACCCATGCCCATGGCCTGGCGAGCAAACCAGCGCTTGGCGCCAGGCAACAGATCCAGCCCCATCAGGCCAGCGTCGCGGGCCGTAGTCACCAGGGGCAAGTGATTGCCGAAGAGCTGGATCAGTGAGTCGGAAAACCGCACTGTCTGTTGCCAGTCCCGGCGATGACGAATCTGGTAAGCGTTAAGTACTCCCAGGCTGCCCAGGGGTTGCTGCTGCTCGACCGCCACACGAAACTGCTCAACCAGAGCCGTCAGCCCCCTCAAGGCCAGGTTGAAGCCCTGACCGGCAACCGGATGAAGGGTGTGCGCCGCATTGCCTACCAACACAACACCGGGGCGAACCGCCTCATCCACGGTTTTCAAGGTCAGCGGATAGTGGCTGCATTCCCCGATGTGGGTAAACCGCCCGAGACGCCAGCCAAACCGTTGCTGAAGCCGCTGACACTTGTCCTCATCACTCAGCGACAGCAGTTCCTCAAGTGCCCCACTGCTCAGGGTCCAGACCAACGCGGCAGTGGTTCCCGCCCGGATTGGTGAGCCGTGAGGCAACAACGCCATGGGGCCGGCATCGGTGAAACGCTCGAACGCCGTGAACCCGTGGCTATCGGAGGTGGAAACATTGGCGATCAGGGCATGTTGATCATAGGCCTGTTCGTTGGCCCGGAAGCCCAGCGTTTCACGCAGGCCGGAGCGGCCACCGTCAGCCACCACCAGGCACTGCGCAGTCAGTTCCCGTTCGCCCTCGCCGTCGCCCAGCGTTACGCGGACCCCCTTTGGTAACGGCTGCATCGCCGTCACTTCCGCCGGTGCGTCCCAGACCACATCGGTCTGCAGCAGCTCCCGCATCAGGCACAGCCCCATCCAGCGGTTGTCCGCCACGTAGCCCAGGGCCTCCTGTTGGTGCTCGGCCGCGTTCAGGCGCGTGGCGCCAAAATGCCCACGGTCCGATACATGAATATGGCGAATGGGCGTAGCGTGCTCGGAGAGCCGCGACCAAAGGCCCAGCTCCTCAAAAATCAGCCGCGACCCCCAGGCCAGCGCCGTGGAACGGGCATCGTAGCTGGGCTGATAGCTGTCCGGCAGGGCCTCCGGAGACAACGGAAACGCCTCCACCACGGTCACCCGCAGTTGCGGCAGGGTTCTCGCCAGCGCCAACGCCAGGGTGGCTCCCGCCAGCCCGCCACCGGCGATAATGATATCGGTATCGTGCTGGTTCACGGTCAGTCGGCCATCAGCGCTTCAATCTCGGGAATGGTCTTGGGAACCGCATCAGTGAGGACCCGACAGCCCTCTTTCGTCACCACCACGTCATCCTCAATGCGAATGCCGATACCACGCCACTTCTCATCCACGCTGGTGTTATCCGGCGCCACATATAACCCGGGCTCCACGGTCAGCGCCATGCCTGGCTCCAATTCCCGCCACGCATCGCCCACCTTGTAGTCCCCGACATCATGCACATCCAGGCCCAGCCAGTGGCCAGTACGGTGCATGAAAAACGGTTTGAACGCCTGCTCCTCGATGGCCTGCTCTACCGTCGTATCCTTTAACAGGCCAAGATCGATCAGGCCCTGGGTAAGCACTTTCAGTGCTGCCTGGTGGGGGTGGTCCCAGTGATTCCCGGGACGGACTTCCTCAATGGCCGCGTACTGGGCCGCCAGCACCACTTCATACAGGGCCCGCTGCTCATGGCTGAACTTTCCGCTGACCGGGAAGGTACGGGTGATATCGGAGGCGTAGCATTCCAATTCACAGCCCGCGTCGATGAGCACCAGATCACCCTCGTTCAACGGGGCGCTGTTTTCGATGTAGTGGAGGATGCAGGCGTTCTGGCCGCCACCCACAATCGACGGATAAGCCGTGGAGCGGGCACCATTTTCCATGAAAGTGTGAATCAGCTCAGCTTCCAGGGCGTATTCAAAGACACCTTTGCCGGCCCGCTTCATTGCCCGCTTGTGGGCCTCACAACTGATCTCACCGGCCCTGGCCATCACCTTGATTTCCGCTGCGCTCTTGTACAGGCGCAGGTCGTGGAGCAGGTGCTCCAAGGCTACGAACTCTCCTGGCGGATGAGCACCCGAGCGAACCTTGCTGCGGATCATCTTGACCCAGTCCATCACCTTGGCATCAAAATTATGATCCTTGCCCAGTGGGTAATATACCCGGCTGCGGCCTTCGATCATGCCGGGCAGGATGTCGTCAATGTCGGCAATGGGAAAGGCATCGTCCAGGCCGAAGGTCTCGATAGCACCCTCGGGGCCGGCCAGGAAACCATCCCACAGCTCCTTTTCCGGATTTCGTTCCTTACAGAAGAGAACGGACTCACCATGCTCCCGGCCGGGAATCAGCACCAACACCGCTTCCGGCTCGCCAAATCCGGTCAGATAATGGAAGTCACTGTCCTGACGAAACGGATGCAGGACATCCCGATTACGCACCCGTTCGGGGGCGGCCGGCAGGATGGCAATGCTGTCCGGCGCCATTCGCTCCATCAGCCGGTGCCGGCGATCGTTGAATTCCTTGACGGGTATCAGTGAAGCCATAATGTCTCCCACGGGTATCAGCGTTGTTCAGTGCAAAGTCGGGGTATTGGGTGACGGCTTTTCCGGCGGATTGAACTCGGTGAACACCGCCAGCGCACCCAGACGTACATATTCGACGATTTCCATCAGTTGTTGTTCGCTTTCATCGTCCGGCTCGTCATCATCGGCCACCTGACTGATCGCCACCATGTCTTCAATGAGCTCTCGAATCTCGTCCGGCGCCTCGCCCAGTGCCTGGCCAGCGGACAGCGCCATACCCTCAAGGAAACCACGCACCCAGGAGGTGAGCGCTTCCAGTCGCTGCTCGATGGCGTAATCGTCATCCGGCAGCAAGGGCTGAAAACTCATATCGGTAGCCTTCAGCAACTCGAGCGTCTGGCTATAGGCCGAGGCCATAAATTCCCGCAGTTCGTCCGATTCGTCGATCGCAGCCTGGGGCAGGCCCATGTGCTCACAAACCATGGCCAGCCATTCCTCTTCACTAATACGTGCGCCAACAGCAAGCCGGCCACAAAGTACGCCGTGGAGCTCCGATGGATGACTGAAAGCCTTGTGAGCGGTAAACACATTGGCCCAGCGCTCAAAGGCGACGGCGCGGGCGTTGGAGGTGTCGGTTTCGGACATGAAACGGGACGGTCCTGTATGAATGAGTGAAGGCCCTATCCTAGCATTCAGGCGCATTTAAGACACTTGCCCTCTTGATTCCGGACCGGGAAAGAGTAAATTATGTTATAACATATCAATACCAAGGAGAGCCGTTAGCCATGTCCGCCAAATGCATACCCCCCAACCGTCCCCGCTCGCTGCATAAACTTGGATGCATGATCGCCGCCTGCAGCCTGGCACCGGTGGCGCTGGCCGCCGACAATCCCGGCGCCCACGAGCACGGCCATGCCCGATTGCAGATGGCGGTGGAAGAAAACCGTATTGACCTGATGCTCAATTCCCCGGCCTACAATCTCGCCGGGTTCGAGCATGGCGCCCGCACGGACGCGGAGAAAAGCCGGTTGGCGGACATTAGCCGCTGGCTGGAAACCACGCCGCTGATCAACACCGCAGCGGCCGACTGCCGCGTGACAGCCGCAGCCGTGGAACTCGGCGGGGAAGAAGAAAACCATGATGGGGATACTCATCACGAGGACGGACATCACGACGAAGAACATCATGGGGAAGCCACTCATCGGGAATACGATGTATCCCAGCAACTGGAATGCAACCGCATCGATGCCGACCAGGAATTCACATCGGCACTGATGGAGAGGTTCGAGGGCATGGCGGAACTCACCATTGAATGGGTCAGCCCCTCCGGCCAGGGCAGTGCCCGGCTGACACCTTCAAACCGGGCATTCACTGTCAACAACTGACTTACGAACGCCCTGACGAGGCATTATTCCTCGTAGGGCGAGACGTTCTCCGCCACGATGGAATATGAAGACGAAGCAATGTCGTTCTCGGTCTTCTCGATCATCAGGGTGCCCTCAATCCACACCGGATCGTAGAGTGCTTCCAGCTTGAAGCCTTTCTTGTATTTCACGTGGATGATCTGGTTGGGAGGGGGTGGCGGCACATGTATGCAGGCGCCATAGTATGGCACCAGGAAAAACTCCAGAATGCGCATATCCTGCGTGGTTTTAAGCGGCACAACGAAACCCGGAATCCGGCCCGACCGACCATCCATTTCAGGCACCACACGGCCTGTCATGATCTCGTCCGGCAATGTGGCAGGGCCGTCACCCTCATGGGAAACTTCTGGCATATTCTCGAGTAGGTTGAGATCCTCCTCCGGCATCAATTCCAGCCAGTCGATCTCTTGCGAGGCGTCTTTTGCGCTAACCGCGGTTGAAAGGCTGATGGCGGCAACCAGCGTCACCATAAACAGGGTGGCAAACAGAGAGCGTTTCCGTGAGCGGGATTCCAGAGGTTCTGACATAAAACTGACGTCTCCTGTAACGATTCAGGGATCATACACCGGATGACCAATGCCTGACATGACCGGCAAGACAGACTTGCACAAAGAGAGCTCTGTAACCCCAGAGAGTTCCGTAACCCCACGGCAGACCCTCCGCATCAGCGAACTTACTTTTCGTTGGGACCGGACCCAGCCGGGCATCCGCTACCCCGACGTGGCACTGAACAGCGGTGAACACCTTTTCCTCCAAGGCCCCAGCGGCAGCGGTAAAAGCACACTCCTGAGCCTGCTGGGCGGCCTGATCGTACCGGATTCCGGTCGCCTGGAATTGCTGGGCACAGACCTGGCAGGCCTGACCAGCGGCCAGCGGGACCGTTTCAGGGCGGACCACATGGGCGTTATCTTTCAGCAGTTCAACCTGGTGCCTTATCTGAGCACGCTGAACAACGTCACACTGCCCTGCCAGCTGTCACAGAAACGCCGGGCGCGGGCCTTGTCTTCTCCGGAGGCAGAGGCGAAATCCCTGCTGACTGCCCTGGGCATCCCCCAGAACCATTGGCACCGACGTGTCACCACCCTCAGCGTCGGGCAACAACAGCGAGTAGCCGCCGCCAGAGCACTGACCGGCGCCCCGGAACTGATCCTGGCGGACGAGCCCACTTCTGCCCTGGACAGCGACAACCGGGACCGCTTTATCGAATTGTTGTTGGGGCTGGCAGCGGAAAAACACTCATCCGTTGTCTTTGTCAGTCACGACAGTAGCCTGGCGCAACGTTTTAACCACCAACTGGCCCTTGAGGTAACCCCATGAACCTGCGGCTGACGTTGTCTCTGGCCATGGCAAGCCTGTGGTATCGGCGCAGGGTACTGGCGCTGGTGACCCTGACCCTGACGCTCAGTATCACCTTGCTTTTGGGCGTTCAGTACCTTCGCACCGAAGTGAAGCAGTCCTTTACCAACACCATCTCCGGCACAGACCTGATCGTGGGCGCTCGCAGCGGCCAGCTGAACCTGCTGCTGTACACCGTCTTCCACATCGGTGACGCCACCAACAACATCCGCTGGAGTACCTACGAGAAGCTGCAGGAGGATGAACGCATCGGCTGGCTGGTGCCCATTTCGCTGGGCGACAGTTATCGCGGGCACCGGGTTGTGGGCACCAGCGAGCAGTTCCCGGAACATTTCCGCTACGGCCGGGACCAGCAACCCGAGTTGGCTGAGGGAGAATGGTTCGCCGATGTCTTCGACGTGGTGTTGGGGGCCGAGGTGGCCCTCACGCACGCCCACCAGACCGGCGACAGGGTTACCCTGTCCCATGGCGGCGGCAAGACCAGCTTCTCCAACCACAAGGACACTCCGTTCACGGTCACAGGCATCCTAGCCCCTACCGGCACACCGGTGGATCAGGCGGTTTACGTCAGCCTTGAGGGCCTGGAAGCCATCCATATTGGCTGGGAATCCGGTGTTGCCATCCCCGGGAGAACCGTCACACCCGAAGAGGCCAGGCAACGGGATCTCACACCGGACGCGATTACCGCCGCGTTCGTGGGCATCGACCGTAAAGTGCTGACGTTTCAGGTTCAGCGCCAGATCAATGAATCGCAGCTCGAACCACTATCAGCGATTCTTCCGGGGGTGGCACTCAGCGAACTGTGGCGAATCATGGGCCAGTTCGAAAAGGCCCTACTGGGGATCACCGGCTTTGTGGTGGTCACCAGTTTGATCGGGCTCGTGGCCGTGTTACTGACGCTGCAAGCGCAGCGCCGGCAGGAAGTGGCGATTCTCAGGGCTACCGGGGCTTCGCCGGCGCTCATCTCGGCATTGCACGTGATCGAGTGCGTTTTGCTGGCCATCGCGGCCTGCGGGCTCGCGATACTCGCCGGAGCGGCCGGCATCGCGGCTCTTAGCCCCTGGCTACTGGATACGTGGGGCGTTCAGGTAGGCCTGCGGCCGCTGAATGCAACGGAATGGTCGATCATCGCCAGTGTACCTCTGGCAGCATTGCTCGTGGGACTGATTCCGGCGCTCCAGGCCTGGCGTGGCAGCCGCAAACAGGGACTGGGACACGTGGCCCCCGAGTGACGGACATCACGCAACGCAGGCCATGACATCCCTGTAAATTGACCAACTTGCAGTCCACACTTATAGTTAGTTCACTTCTTTGATATAGGCGTTGGACGACTCATGGAACAGTCCGAACTACAGGCACTGGCGGACAAACTCGACAGATTGATCGAACACTGTCGCAAACTGGAACGTGACAACGCGATGCTGCGCGAGCTGCAGGACGACTGGAACCGTGAGCGGTCGCAGCTCATGCACAAGAATGATCTTGCCAAAAACAAGATCGAAGCCATGATAGGCCGCCTCCGGGCCCTGGAGCACCACTGATGCCACAGCAGCCGACAACCGTCGAAGTCAAGATTCTCGACAAGGAATACCTGGTCGCCTGCCCGCAGGAAGAGCAGGAAGCCCTTCTCCGCTCCGCCAGGCACCTGGACACCAAAATGCGGGAAATACGCGCCAGCGGCAAGGTATTCGGTACCGAACGTATTGCCGTGATGGCAGCTCTCAACATCACCAATGAAATGCTCGAGCGGGACACCATGTCGGACACCGCCAGTTCGATTCTCAACGCCATGGACGAAAAGCTCGATACCGCTTTGGGCGAAGGCACCGGTAACTAGTCTTTGCGCAGGAATCCGATTCAGGTGTTGCAATCAGCCCCGGCAATGCCCGTATAATAAATCTAACTTCCTGGGCTGTTCGCTGGTCGGATTCGTCCTCGAGCCGATGCGCACTACCCAGGTGGCTACTTCAGGGCATTGTGAGCACGTCCCCATATGGGGAAAGCCTAATATGTCACAGCGGCCACCGACCTTGAACTCTGGGTTCAAGGGCCACATCCGATAAACGGCAGCCCGGGAAGCTTTACTTTCAACCAAGGCCATCAGAAACTCGACAATTCATCCTGCAGGTCGCGTTTCAGCTCTTCCGGCTCGGTTATCCAAAGGGTTGCATCCACACCGGGCAGCACTCCAACGTCCAGCCCATCTTTCGTCAGACCCGGCACCCATTTCCTGAAAAAATCCGGCAACGGAATACACTTAGGCGTGAGATCCTCGGACCCTTTACCGTATTCCACCGCGAATGCCTCACTGGGCCATACCGGCAAATACTCCACATCGCCATCTTCAGACACGATTTTCAGGAAGCGATTCTCCGTATTCACCAGAATCCAGATTTCACGCTCCTCCCCGACTTGGCTCAGAAAATAGTCGTATCGTTCTTCGCCGTCTAATTCGAGGACACTCGTTAATGCATCTTGGTTCATGGATCGACCTGCTGTTGAACGAAAAAATTGAAGGGCCAATGATAGCGTATCGACCCTCCACACCGACATAACCAGAGACCGGTGACAGACGACATTTTTCTGTACAACAGGGGCAACCCGATGGTAGAAAAAGCGTTATGTTGACCAACGTTGTCTCACCCCAGCCCTTTGAAGAACGCCCTGACTCGCAATCCCGAAGCAATCTTCGCAAAGCCCTTCGGAAGAAGCGCCGCTCGCTGTCCGTGGAAGAACAACAGGTCGCCGCCGACCAGCTTGCGCTGAACCTGTTGAAACACCCCGACCTGTTCCGGGCCCGCCATGTCGCGGTTTACCTACCCAACGACGGTGAAATAGACCCCCAGGTCTACGTTCACGTTGCCCGCAGGCGGGGTATCCAATTCTATTTGCCGGTGCTGCATCCCGTTCACCGCGGCAGACTGGTCTTCAGCCCCTTTACCAATGGCACCGAACTGACAGCCAACCGCTTTGGCATTCCGGAACCGCCTTTCCATAAAGGACTGGAGCGGCCGCCATGGGCGCTGGATGCGGTGCTGTTTCCACTAGTAGGGTTTGATGGTTTTGGTGGCCGGCTGGGCATGGGTGGCGGCTTCTACGATCGCACCTTTGCGTTCACGCGAATCCGGCCACGCCTGGCACCGAAGCTGATCGGGCTGGCCCATGACTGTCAGAAAGTATCGGAGTTACCACTGGAGCCCTGGGATATCCCTCTACACAGCGTGGTGACTGACAGGGAACGATACCGAATGAGGGAAAAGAGTTTTCGGTAAGGTTTAGTCTCGAACGGCGGACACTGTTATGGCGTTGCTATCAGAAGCCGTCGGCTCATCGTCAGCGGCCTGAAGCGACGTGAAGCCTGTAATAACGAGGCCAACGGCGAAAATCAGCGCAATCGTCCGGATAATGTCAGGCTTGCGGCCCATGGGGGAAGTCTCCGGTGTTTTGAATAGTAAAATCGATCTAAATCAGTTAACTATTCTTGTTTTCAAGAATTAGACGAAAGACTAACACCTATCCGGCGTTTTACAATTTTTCACAGATTAAATTTTTGTAAGCTCAGCCAAAATTCGCCGAACCGGGGAGGGAATATCCTCCCGAAAATGTGCGGAGCCATGGATGGCGGAGCTCAAGCGCCACATGGATGTGCCCGAGCGTGTTTCGGGAGGGTATTCCCTCCCCGGTTCTCGCAGCAAATTACGAGGACTTGTTGTTCCCGGCTCCCAAAAACAGCTGATAAGCCTCGTTATCAGTCATGTTCTCGTAGCGGAAGCCAACCTTGCCGAGCATTTTCTCGAAGTCCTTCACTTCGTCGTCTTCCACCTGGGCTCCCAGCAAAACACGGCTGTAGGCGGCACCGTGGTTGCGGTAGTGGAACATGGAGATGTTCCAGCGGGTGCCAAGCGACATCAGGAACTTCAGCAACGCGCCCGGACGCTCCGGGAACTCAAACTGGAAAACCTTCTCGTTGGTTATCGTCGGGGCGTGGCCGCCCACCATATGACGAATATGCTGCTTGGCCAGATCGCTCTCAGTCAGGTCTATGACAGAATAACCGGTTTCCCGCAGATCCTGGATAAGGTCTTCACGGCCATGGCCGCCTGCCGCAATCTGGATGCCCACGAAGATGGTCGCATTGGTGGCATCGGCGTAGCGGTAATTGAACTCGGTGATGCTGCGCTTGTGCAGGGCGTTGATGAACGTCTTGAAGGCCCCCGGTTTTTCTGGAATGGTCACCGCCAGGATCGCTTCGCGTTTTTCGCCGATCTCCGTACGTTCCGAGATATAGCGCAGGCGGTCAAAGTTCATGTTGGCCCCGCTAAGGGTGGCCACCAGGTTTTCATTCTCGATCTGCTCGCGCTCGATGTACTTCTTGATGCCAGCCACGCCGAGCGCACCGGCCGGCTCAGCGATGGAGCGGGTATCTTCGAACACATCCTTGATCGCGGCGCAGATTTCGTCGGTGGAGACGGTGATCACCTCATCCACGTAGTCCTTGCAGATCTCCCAGGGGTATTTGCCGATCTGCTTGACGGCTACGCCGTCCGCGAAAATGCCCACTTCATCGAGCACCACCCGCTTGCCGGCCTTCATGGCCGCCTGCAGGCAGTTGGAATCCTCGGGTTCAACACCGATCACCTTGATTTCAGGGCGCAGGTATTTGATGTAAGCCGCTATGCCAGCAATCAGTCCGCCGCCGCCAACACAGACAAAGATGGCATGGATGGGTTTGCTGAACTGCCACATGATTTCCATGGCCACCGTGCCCTGCCCGGCGATCACGTCTGGATCGTCAAAGGGTGGGATGTAGGTGTACCCGTGCTTTGCAATCAATTCCTGGGCATGGGCTGCAGCTTCGTCAAAGGCATCGCCCTTGAGAACCACTTTGGCGCCGTGATCACGCACAGACCGCACTTTGATCTCTGGCGTGGTCTGGGGCATGACGATAACGGCCTTGATGCCCAGGTTCTTGGAAGCCAGGGCCACGCCCTGGGCATGGTTGCCGGCGGAGGCGCAAATCACACCCTTGGCTTTCTGCTCTTCAGAGAGCTGCGCAATCCGGTTGTAGGCACCGCGAATCTTGAAAGAAAACACCGGCTGAAGGTCCTCGCGCTTGAGCATAATGTTGTTGCCAAAGCGCTTGGAGAGGCTGCGGGCCTCAGTCAGCGGGGTCTCGATGGCCACATCGTAGACACGGGCATCGAGGATTTTCTTTATGTAGCGTTGCGGCATGGGTCCGTCCGGAGTTGGATTGTCGTTGGGAAAACGGACAGTGTAGAAACTTTGCCGGGGTTCCGTCTATAAGCTCGCCCCACAGACGGGCTATAATGGCGGTTTGAACCACACTTTCCTGCGAAACCGGAGTTGATCGATGAATCAGGACGAACTGAAGAAAGCCGTCGCCAAGGCCGCACTGGACCATATCAGGCCGCACCTGGATCAGGAGAGCGTTATCGGCGTGGGTACCGGCAGTACGGCCAACTGTTTCA
>Ga0189286_100458_pt1 | contig 10979 bp, 9 predicted proteins | sample UW69minimetaG_FD_130330 | JGI IMG/M metagenome (GOLD analysis project Ga0189286, IMG submission 130330) | Marine microbial communities from the Costa Rica Dome - UW69 mini metaG | ecosystem: Environmental > Aquatic > Marine > Oceanic > Photic zone | place: Costa Rica: the Eastern Pacific...
CCACCATCAACCGCTTCTGTTCATCTGGCCTGCAGGCCATCGCCATGGCAGCGCACCACATTGCTGTGGATAAAGTACCGGTCATGGTCGCCGGCGGCGTGGAATCCATCTCCACCGTGCAGGCCAACGTCAACCAGAACTACTTCATGGAACCCTGGCTGGCGAAGAATAAGCCTGAGCTCTACTGGTCCATGCTGGACACCGCCGAAACCGTCGCCAAGCGCTACGACATCAAAAAAGAAGACATGGACGAATACGGCGTCCGCAGCCAGAACCTGGCCGATCAGGCTCGCCAAGACGGCAAGTTCGATGACGAAATCGTGCCCATCACCACCACCATGGGCGTCGCTGACAAAGCCACCGGCCAGCTCAACAGCCAGGAAGTGACCGTCAGCCAGGACGAAGGCATCCGCCCGGGCACCAATCTGGAAGGCGTCAGCAAGATTCGCTCGGCGATGGAAGGCGGCGTAGTCACCGCCGGCAACGCCAGCCAGTTCTCCGACGGCGCCTCTGCCTGCGTGCTGATGGACAGCAAAGTGGCCGAACAGCGCGGCGCGACGCCGCTGGGCATCTTCCGTGGTTTCGCGGTTGCTGGTTGCGAGCCCGACGAAATGGGCATCGGCCCCGTGTACGCCGTTCCCAAACTACTGAAGCGTGCCGGCCTGACCGTGGATGACATCGGCCTGTGGGAGCTCAACGAAGCCTTCGCCGTGCAGGTCCTCTACTGCCAGCGCAAACTCGGCATCCCGATGGACCGCCTGAACGTCAACGGTGGCGCCATCGCCGTCGGCCACCCCTACGGCACCACCGGCTCCCGCCTGGTCGGCCACGCCCTGATCGAAGGCAAACGCCGGGGCGTAAAATACGTCGTGGTCACTATGTGCGTCGGTACTGGTATGGGTGCTGCTGGGTTGTTTGAGGTTGCCTAAGGCTTTGGTTGCTGCCTGAAGCCTCGGTTGCCCTTGGCTTGGGTGAAAGTGCCCGTTGGGAGTGGGTGTCCAAAACACGCTCCTTACGGCACGTCCATGTGACGCTCGGGCTCCGCCATCCATGGCTCCGCACGGTTTTGGACACCCACTCCCAACGGCCACCCAGAGCTGTGTGCAAAGGCAAACAGGTGCAACCATTAAACGCAGTGCGAGTGCTCGTTAAAGCTTTTTCAATAACAGGCAAGCGCGGAGTCAAAGCGTCGGATGGGTATCCCCTTTCAAAACTGTACGGAGCCATGGATGGCGGAGTCCAAGCGCCCCATGGATGGGCCGAAGGAGCGTGTTTTGAAAGGGGATACCCATTCGGCGCCGCCCCCGAGTTCGTAGGCCCGGCATCAAAAATCAAAAGGCCACTCACAAGTTAAAACCATTAACCTCAGCCATCAGACAAGAGGTGCAACATGGACCTGAATTACACCCCGGAACAAGAGGCCTTCCGCGCCGAAGTTCGCCAGTTCCTGGACGACAACCTCCCGGACGACATCCGCGAGCGCGTTCAGAAACGCTTGCGCCACGATAAAGAAATGACCCAGCGCTGGCAGAAAATTCTGTTCGACAAAGGCTGGGGCGCCTCCACCTGGCCGGAAGAATTCGGCGGCCCGGGCTGGAGCCCGATTGAACAGATCATCTTTGAAGAAGAGTGTGCCCTCGCCGGTGCGCCACGCCAGCTAGACTTCGGCCTGCGCATGGTCGCCCCGGTGATCATGACCTTTGGCAACGACGAGCAGAAACAACGCTTTCTGCCGGGCATTCTCAGCGGCGAAGACTGGTGGTGTCAGGGCTATTCCGAGCCGGGCTCCGGCTCCGACCTCGCGTCACTACGCTGCTCCGCCAAGCGCGAAGGCGATCACTACATCGTCAACGGCCAGAAAACCTGGACCACCCTTGGCCAGCACGCTGACTGGATCTTCTGTCTGGTGCGCACCAGCAACGAAGGCAAGCCGCAACAGGGCATTTCCTTCCTGCTGATCGACATGAACGACCCCGGCATTGATGTGAAGCCCATCATCATGCTGGATGGCGAGCATGAGATTAACGAAGTCTACTTCGACAACGTGAAAGTGCCCGCTGAGAACCTGATCGGCGAAGAGAATCAGGGCTGGACCTACGCCAAGTTTCTGCTGGGCCATGAGCGCACCGGTCTGGCGAACGTCGGGCAGTGGAAAGCGTTGATGAAGCGACTGAAAGTCGTGGCCAACGAGGAACAGGACGGCCAGCGCCCGCTGATCGAGAATACTCGTTTCCGCGATCGTCTGGCGCAACTGGATATCGAGCTGCGTGCACTGGAGCTGACCGTACTTCGGGTGCTGACCGACAAGCGCGGCCCCGGCCCGCAGGCATCCATCCTGAAAATCCGTGGTACCGAGATCGGCCAGAAGCTGTTCGAACTGCTGATGGAAGCCACCGGACAGGACGCCATCGCGCACATTCCGGACGCACTGGAACTGGACTACAACGGTCCGCGCACTGGTTCCATCGATGCCACTCCGGCGGCCGGCGATTACTTCAACATGCGCAAGCTGTCGATCTTTGGCGGGTCCAACGAGATCCAGCGCAACATCATCGCTCAGCTCGTACTTGGTCTTTAAGGAGGCGCTGCTATGAACTTCGATCTTACCGACGAACAGCAAATGTTGAACGACTCGTTGCGCCGCTTTGTGACCAACGAGTACAGCCTTGAAAAGCGCAGCACCTTCATCGAATCCGGCAATGGCACCGACCCGAACACCTGGGCAGCCCTCGCGGATATGGGCCTGCTGGCGTTCACCTTCCCCGAAGCCTTTGGCGGTCTGGATGGCAACGCCGTCGACACCATGGTGGTGATGGAAAACTTCGGTCGCGGCCTGGTGGTTGAGCCCTATCTGGCTACGGTCGTTCTGGCCGGCGGGCTGATTCGTGATGTGGGCAACGACTCCCAAAAAGACGAGTACCTGACGGCGATCGCTTCCGGCGAGCGCAAGATGGCCTTTGCACATTACGAGCCCGGCGCGCGCTACAACCTGAGCCAGGTACAGACCACCGCCCGCAAGGACGGCGACCACTTCATGGTCAGCGGCCAGAAAACGGCCGTCATTCATGGCGGCCAGGCGGACCAACTGGTCGTCTCTGCGCGCACCAGCGGCAATGCCAGCGACGAGACCGGGCTGTCGCTGTTCATCATTGACGTCAACGCCAAAGGCGTGAAGATCGACGACTATGCCGCTCACGACGGCTACCGTATCGCGGACATCAGCTTCTCCAACGTCGCCGTCAGCGCCGACAATCTGCTGGGCGAACTGGATCAGGCATTCCCGCACATTGAGAAAGCCATCGATCTGGGCATTGCGGCGGTCTGTGCCGAAGCCGTGGGGGCCATGGAAGCCATGAACGAAACCGCCCTGGACTACATCAAAACCCGCAAGCAATTCGGTGTACCTATCGGCAAATTCCAGGTGCTTCAGCACCGCATGGCGGACATGTTCATTCAGGCAGAGCAGTCCAAATCCATGGCGATTCTGGCGGCCAACACCGCCGATTCAGACGACACCGCCGAGCGCCGAAACGCGCTGTCCATGGCCAAAACACTGGTCGGTCAGGGTGCCCGCTATGTGGCCCAGGAAGGCGTTCAACTGCACGGCGGCATGGGCGTGACAGACGAAATGTTCGCGGCGCACCTGTTCAAGCGGCTGACCACCATCAACCTGCTGTTCGGCGACGCGGATCATCATCTGGCCCAAGTCAGCGACGGCCTGCTAGCCGCCAGCGCCTGAACCTTCGGACTGATAACAAGGAATCGACTATGAGCGTAAAACAACTACTGGACCTGTCCGGCAAAGTCGCCTTCATCACCGGCGGCTCCCGTGGCCTTGGCCTGCAAATGGCCGAGGCGCTGGGTGAACTGGGCGCCAAAATCGCCATCAGCGCCCGCAAACAGCACGAGCTGGATGCGGCGAAAGAACACCTGGAAAGCCAGGGCGTGACGGTGGTGACCATCGCCGCCGACCTGGGCGATCTGAAAGGCATTCCCAAGGTGGTGGATCAGGTGGTCGAGCAGCTAGGCGACATCGACATTCTGGTGAACAACGCCGGTGCCACCTGGGGCGCCCCGGCAGAAGACTACCCGCCTGAAGGCTGGATGAAGGTGATGAACCTGAACGTGAACGCCAGCTTCTTCCTCACCCAGACGGTGGGCAAGCGCTGCATGATTCCGCGCAAGACCGGCAAGGTGATCAATATCGCCTCCATCGCTGGGCTATCCGGCAACCCGGAAGGCATGCAAACCATCGCCTACAACACCAGCAAGGGCGCCATGGTGAACTTCACCCGCGCGCTGGCGTCCGAGTGGGGTCATTACAACATCAATGTGAACGCGCTTTGTCCAGGCTTCTTCCCGTCCAAGATGTCTCAGGGACTGTTGGATGCACAAGGCGACAAAATGCTTGAGCGCATTCCACTGAAACGCTTTGGTGGCGGAGAAGACCTGAAAGGTGCTGCGGTGTTGTTGGCCTCGGAGGCCGGACGGCACATTACCGGACAGTGCCTGGCGGTGGATGGCGGTACGCTTGTGAGCTGATCGATGCAGACGGGTAGCGAATCAGATACACTCAGTCCAGTTCATGTGCGTCATGGAAGATGCACTGTTTTGCTGAAAGACAAGGATCGTGTCGATGCCATCCCTACTCCTGATTCTAGTGCCGATTTTGGCCACATGGCTGACTGCTCTTAGGTTCGATGACTCTACCCCTAAAGTCCAGGTACTTTTAGCTGAGGCGCAGCCGGTCCAAAAGAATCGCGCCTTCTTCTACCTGTTGGGGATCAGTGCACCCGCAGATCAAGACCTAATCCATGTAGGTCACAAACAAACCGAGTACTACCGCGATCAAGTGCCAGCCCGAACCAGTTTACGGCCCCATACGAATGAAGTTCCGAACACCCGACTGGATTACGAGCCCCTCACAGAGGCCGAGGGCAACCTGTGCCTTTTAGAAAAGATTGAGGAAAGCTGGGTACGCAACTACGCAGGAACGGTACTCAATCAAACGGACGTGACTGATTACGCGAGCTGGACTGAGAAGGCCCAATTCCCCCGCGCGAAAATCGCCCTCATCAAAATCAGCTATCGGTGAATGAACTCAGTGATCTTACTCAGTCTCGCATGCGTTGCCACACCTGCAGTCATTGTCACTGCATTAGCACTTGTCCTCGGTACTTCAGGAATGGACGGGCCTCTTCATTCAATGCTTCTCATGACGCTATTGCTCACAAGCCTGCATTTCCTGTTTCTGAGCCTGCCGGCTTTATTGATTATCCGTTGGCTAAGCAGGCTTACCCTGATACCAGTGCTTACTGTCGGTTTTTTGAGTTCAACTATTCCAAGTGCCTTTAAATTCTGGCCCATAAAAGACCCGTATTATTCAGGAATCGGACGAAGCCGTTTCTTCGGCGAAGCCGTGGTGACGTCTGTAGATGGGATTCCCACTATATGGGGCTGGATAATTTACGCTCAGAAGCTCGCAATGATCGGAGCTTTGTTCGGTGTAACTTCGGCTCTCGTTTTCTGGTTTTTCTATCGAAAGGTCCATAAATCTTCGCATTGATTCTGAAGGTTCAAGCTCTCGTGAAAACCAACTCCACTGAAAAAGGAATTTCCAATGACCACTAAAAAGAAACACGGGCTTATTTTTGCAGCAACGTTCGTATTGGTACTGAGTATCTTTCTATACCTTCCGTTTCCACTTATCTCTCATTTGATGACAAAACCCAATCTCGACGACCCCGTGCAAAGTGCCCTGTCTGACACCTACCTTCTGCTCTACAACTGGTGGCTGCCAAAGCTACCGGAAACCAACCCTTATAAAAGCCATTTTCTGGATCACATTGCACAGCTTTGTCTAGAGCACACAGAGTCTTGCAACCCTACCGGTCCGAGAGTGGCAGACTGAGCTTACGTAGATTGTGTCCAGGCTCTCCCAGACCGATGGCGCTCACTAAACTAGGATCATAGACACTGACCGACCTGCTCCAGATCCAGGTTGCCGCCGGTAATAATCAGAACTGTAGTCTTCTCTGGTTCAGGCATAACCTGGCTTTCCAGTACCGCCGCCAAGCCGACGCTGGCACCGGGTTCCACATAGAGTTTGGCCTCGGTCAGCAGGCGTCTGCTCGCCTCCCTGATACCTGCCTCGGTAACCGTCACAATCCGGTCCACCACCTGGCGGGAGGCGGCATAGGTACAATTTCCCACCACCGCCGGTGCCAGGCTGGCAGCCCAGGTATCCACCGAGTCGAGGCTGGCGCTGGCATCCTGCTTGTGCCAGGCGTTAAACATGGTCGCCGCACCCTCCGGCTCCACGCCGATCAGCTCCACTTCCGGCCGCTGTGCCTTGATGGCCAGCCCCAGCCCGGAAATCAAACCGCCGCCTCCGATGGGGCACAGTATCCGATCCACATCCGACTGCTGGCGCAGCAATTCCAGGCCAACGGTGCCCTGTCCAGCCATGATGCGGACATCATTGTAAGGGTGAACCAGCGTCCGCCCCTTGTCATCCCGCAATTGATGGCACAGCGCCACCGCCTGCTGGATATTTCCGTGCACAATCACTTCGGCGCCCAGCGCCCGGGTGCGGTGAATCTTCAACGGGCTGGAACCTTCCGGCATCACCACCGTGAGCGGAACATCCTGCATGGCCGCCGCCCAGGCCAGGCCGATTGCATGATTCCCGGCGGACACCGTCACCAGGCCAGCCTCGAGTTCGTCAGCACTGGCGGTCAGCAGCCAGTTCAGTGCACCCCGAGCCTTGAAACTGCCGGTGCGCTGAAAGCTCTCACACTTCAAACCCAGCGGCTGGCCCATGGTGGCATCCAGATCAGGCACCTGTAGCAATGGCGTTTCGCCTAGGTATGGTCGAATACGCCGCTCCGCCTCCAGAATCCCGGATTCATCGGGTAGGGTTGGTTTGGTCATGGTGTGCTCTCCGTTGCGCCCTTTTACAAACGATGATGCAGGCAAGGTTTTCTATCAAGCCTTTGGTAAACTAAACAGACTTTCCAAGGATCAGGAAACGACCTATGTTTTTCATGCCTTTGGTGATCATCGCGCTGATACTGCTCCAGTTTGATGAACCTCTATCCCCGGAAGTCCCTGCACTGGTTGAGCAGACGACCGCGAAAAAGACCAACGAGGCCTATCTTTATCTGCTGGGCATTGACGCGCCGCTGAATGGGGAACCCTCCGATATTGGCGAGAGTCTTCTTGCCTATTCCCGGGAACAGGATCAACTCGAAGCAGACGACCCGTTCACCACGGAGCGGGCCCCCTGGCCAGACTACGAGGCTCTTGCCAGGCCCGAGGGCGCCTTTTTCTGCCGGTGGACTGATGAGAACTGTAGAGTTCGGGTGCTATCGTCCTGGAATGAGGCTCCAGCGCTTTCCGAGGCTGACAAAACGGTGCTCGACCGCTACCGCACCTTCATGACCATGGACGGTTTCCAGTCGCTGGCCAAACCATCGGTCCACGAACCTATGCCCAGTTTCCATTACCTGCTCAGTGGCCACCGGCTGGTGATGCTGGAAGCTCTTCGGGAGGCCGACCGGGGAGATCCTGAAGCGGCCGTTCGGCTGCTGGAGAGCACCCTCGATCGTGTGCGCACTCAGTTGGTCAGGGCGGATACCATCATTGGCAAAATGGTCTACCTGGCGCTGATGTCGGAGAATCTGGACGTGCTCTCCGAGATATTAGCGCGACATGGCTATGATCTGGCACCAGAAGTACCCCCAATGACCAGGGCCGAACGGGATTTCACGCTTGCGATGGCAAGGGAGTTTGCCATGGGGTATTACATGTACCAGTCCCTTGATCGGCACCCTCAATTCTTTGACACCTCAAGCGACAATACCTGGACACCGGGCTGGTGGGTGCGAGCGGTTTTCAAACCCAATATGACCATCAATTCCGTACTGCCTGCCTATCTGCAGGCGATCGAACTCTCACAGCTCACCCCGAAAGACTACCGTGAGCAGGTTAATGAGGCTGCTGAAATCGAGGTAAAGGCATCCTGGCTGCGCAATCCCACCGGCACTATACTCGCCAGGGCGGGAGGTCCCGCTTTCCAAAACTATGTGACTGAAGCCTTCAACATCCACGGCAAACTCAGCCTGCTCAATCAGGTTATTGCCTTTAAAGGTGTACCCGACGATCTCAAGAGCCTGAATAACCCTCTGTCCCGCAAAAACAATGGTGTCCAATTGTCCCATGAAGGTCAGCAACTGTGCCTATCGGGCCACGGCGAGGATAATCGAGGATTCCGATGCCTGATTGTGCAAAATACCCAATATGAGTAACTTTCAGCCCATATTGGGTATACACCGAACCAGGCAATCTAAACCGCCGGAGCCGCCTGCTCGACGTCTACAGCCTCTGGCTCACACACGTACTGCCCCGCGTCAAACCGCTTCGTCTGCTGGCGGAATTGCCAGGTGAAGCCCGGCCACAGCGTGGTGTTCTTGCCGTTCTCGTTTACATACCAGCTCTTGCAGCCGGTCTGCCACACGGAGTCGCCGAGCTTGGCGTGAATAGAGGCGTTGTATTGGCTTTGGGCGTCTTCCTTCACTTCCACGCTCTTCCAGCCGTGCTTGTCCATTTTCTTCAGGGCATCCAGCACATACTGGATCTGGCTTTCGATCATATAGACCATGGAGCTGTGGCCGAGGCCGGTATTGGGGCCCATGAGCATGAAGAAGTTGGGGAAGCCGGCAATGGCGCTACCCTTGTAGGCTTCGGCACCGCCTTTCCATGCGTCCAGCAGGTCCTGGCCGCCACGGCCATGTACCATGCCTGCGGGTATCGGGTCCTGGGCCTTGAAGCCGGTGCCATAAATGATGCAGTCCACTTCCCTCTCATGGCCGTTGTTATCCACGATCATATTGCCGCGCACTTCGCGGATGCCGTCGGTCAGCACGTCGACGTTATCCTGGGCCAGCGCCGGGTAATAGTTGTTTGAAATCAGCACCCGCTTGCAGCCGAAGTGAAAATCCGGGGTAACTTTCCTGCGCAGTTCCTTGTCCTTGATCTGGTTTCGGATATGGCGGCGTGCCTGTAATTCGCCGATTTTGAGGATTCGCGGATTGCCTACAAAGCCCAGTACCCGTGCTTCCAACATCCAGTAGATGCTCTGGCGAAAGGCGTTCAGGGTCTGCGGGAACTTGCGGAACATCATCCGTTCCAGCGAGCGGATCTCGCGGTCAGGCTTGGGTACGATCCATGGTGGAGTCCGCTGGTAGAGGTCGAGGTGAGCTGCGTCTTTGGCCACTTCCGGTACGAACTGAATGGCTGAGGCGCCGGTGCCAATCACTGCTACGCGCTTGCCCTTGAAGTCGTAGTCATGGTCCCAGTCCTGGGAGTGGAAGCTTTTGCCGGTGAAGGTGTCGATGCCTTTGATGTTGGGGTATGCCGGGGTGCTAAGGCCGCCCATGCCGGAAACCACAACATCCGCCTTGAAGGTGCTGAATTTGGGCAGGCCCTTGTCTTTGCGGTTGAGTTTGTCGCCGGGGTTCAGGCCCTTGTCCTGCATGTAGGCCCAGAGCTTGGGGCTGTCGCAGGTTTCGACGGTCCAGCTTTGGGTTTTCTCGTCAAAGCGGGCACCCGCCACGTGGGTGTTCAGGCGCACGTGTTTCATGAGGTCGTATTTTTCGGCGCAGCTTCGCAGGTAGGCCTGGATTTCTTTCTGCTGGGCGAACATGCGGGTCCAATTGGGGTTTTGTTCAAACGAGAAGGAGTAGAGGGCGGATTGGACGTCGCAGGCACAGCCGGGGTAGTGGTTTTCGTGCCAGGTGCCGCCGACGTCGTCGCTTTGTTCGAGGATGACGAAGTTGTCGTATCCGGCTTCTTTGAGTTTGATCCCCATGCCCAGGCCGGAGAATCCGGTGCCGATGATGGCGATTTTTGCTGTCTGACTCATGTTTTCCACCTCGCTGTTCGCTGGCCTTCTGGCCTTGCCTGTTGTTGTCTGTTTCGCCATGATGATTGGCGGTAGACACATGTATACCCAACGAAGTAGACAGCTGTATACTTTTGATCTACAGAATTTGACCGTTTGGCCTGGTTTGATAAGCAACTGTCCCTCATACCAAACTTTGGAGAAGGACAAGTTGGGGGAGGGGGTTCCCGAAACACGCCTCAAGACATCCATGTGCGGCTTGAGCTCCGCCATCCATGGCTCCGCACAGTTTCGGGAACCCCCTCCCCCAACTCGTCCGCATACTTTAGGTGCATGCTCAATGAACATGATTACCGGTGGAAAACTGAAGCTGATTCAGGCGGCGCTCAGGTTGATTACCCAGAGCCGCAGCCTGACATCTCTCGGTCTCCGGGAACTGGCCCGTGAGGCCGGACTGAATCCCAATACTTTTTATCGGCACTTCAAGAATCTGGACGAGTTCGGTCTGCAGGTACTTGGGTACATTGCCGAAGACATGAAAGCCGGCGTGCGGGAGTTGCGGCGGATGGCGGAGTCGTCGGAGCAGGCGTCCCACGATACGGTGACGTTTGTTTACCACTACTTCCTGGCCAACCCGGCAGCGACGACCGTGGCGGTGCGGGAGCTTCACGGGCCGTCGGCTTTGTTGCGCAGGGCGCTTGAGGCGCAGTTGGATGCCAGCGCGCGCGAGATGGCGGAGGATATTATCGAGCGGCGGCTGGTCAGTGCTGTGCCGACGGAGACGATTCATGAGATCTCCCGCATGACCATTCGCTATATCCTTTTCAGGGCAATGGATTACATCGAGAAACCGGCGCAGCGGGCAATGATCCAACATGAAACCGAGCGGTTTATCAACCGCCAGTTTCGGGGGGCAATGCTGGATGGGCTGGCCGAAAGTGAGGTACAGGCACTGTTAGAGAAGGACCTCTAACGGGCTTATTATTTTTTTCGTTTTACCTTTCCGTTTTTTCGCTTTGTTCGTTTTTAGGAAAACCTTTGTAAATCTGTTAGCGTCTACCTATAAGTAAAAACC
>Ga0189286_100461_pt1 | contig 10935 bp, 15 predicted proteins | sample UW69minimetaG_FD_130330 | JGI IMG/M metagenome (GOLD analysis project Ga0189286, IMG submission 130330) | Marine microbial communities from the Costa Rica Dome - UW69 mini metaG | ecosystem: Environmental > Aquatic > Marine > Oceanic > Photic zone | place: Costa Rica: the Eastern Pacific...
GGCACGTTCGCGCACTTCTGGTGAATACTTGTTCGTTGTCTTTGTCATGATGCTCCATCCTACTCCTGAGTTGGAGCCTCCGGCAAACCCGGCGCGGTTCAGATGCCCTCAGCGTCGACCCCAAGGAATTGTTTAACGAGAGGGGTTAGTTTTGCCCGAACTTGAGAGTGTTCGCACGACGGCAGAAGCCATCGGTCGCATTACGTGCATCAAGACTGGCGAAGAAATCGGTCTGCTGTATCAGTGGGATAATGGCGAGACGCAGGCAGCGTTATACGATGGCGGGCATCCCAAAAAACCACACCGCTCAGATCTTACCGCTGAGCCGAACCTTGGTGCAAAACGCAGCTAACGGCCGGAAGGAGCCCGACCCGGTCATTGTGATTTAATGCCGCGCGCGCTCGCAGCATTAAAGATGCGGCGTGAGCGAAAACCGCCATGCCGTCGCGCGGCGAGGTAAACGACCATTGGTGTGGCCCGCAGAAAGGTTCAAGCGTCGAATTTACAGGTGGCGGACAAAACCGACCTTGGATTCCCCCCTCGCTGACGCAGTATTTGCTTGCATGTAAGTGACAGGTTTCGCCGCGCAGCTGCAAATGTCGAGGAAGCGGTCATTGTTCTACGCAAAGGACATGTTGACAAATGGCCTAGCCACAGGCGAATAGATGCGATGTCGAAGAAGCCCAGAAAGCTCTCGGCTGTTTTGTCATAACGGGTTGTGACACGGCGGACGTTTGAGCTTGTTGAAGCTGCACTCGACCATGTTGCGCAGCCGGTAAAGCGTGTGGTCCACACCGACCCGCACTTTCCGGGTCTTACGCATCGGAATTTTAGTGAGAATGCCCCGTTTACCCATGTTTTTCAGAATGCGGTCAGCGTCATAGCCGCGGTCGGCCAGCAGCACCCTAGGTTCCGGCAGGTTGTCTGCCATGACCAGATCAAAGCCAAGATAATCCGACGTTTGCCCCGGTGTTGTCACGGTTCTCATAAGCAGGCCATGCGCATTAACGTAGAGGTGGATCTTGGTCGTGAACCCCCCTCTTGAACGACCCAAACCCTGTCTCGGCGTCCCTCATTAGCACCCCCTGCCTGATGCTGGGTCCGGAACACTGTGCTGTCGACCATTTGCAGGGCGTCCGGAACGGCCCCGCTCTGGTTCATGGCATTCAGGACGTTTTCCCACAGCCCAGCCAAAGTCCAACGCCGGAACTGGCGGTAGACGCTCGACCATTTTCTTAATTCTTCTGGCAGGTCACGCCACGGCGAGCCTGTCCGCGCAATCCAGAAAATCCCATCCAGAACAAGGCGATGATTGGTGGGTTTGCGTCCATTCAGGGCGCGGAGGGTCAGAATGAAACGCTCAAAGAACACCCAATCCTCGTCCGACATCAGGTCTCGTGCCAAGCTGGTCTCCAATGCAGATACAAGTTTGAATCACATTCAGCGCGGCGCGTGCATCCATTTAGTCAACATGACCTAGTGAGAGTTCTACCCTGCCTCACCAACTGTGGGACGGGTCCTTCCCTGCTGAAGTGGTCGTGGGCGTAAACTCGCGTAGCGTCAAAAAAACTATTCACTCTGACAGGGGCTTGGTACATAGATCACCCACACCTTAAAGCTGATCGTAGTTGTCTAAGAATTGATCTAGCGATGTCGATAGAAAAGATACCGCCTCTGAACGCATTGCGTGCATTCGATACTGTATCCCGTTTAGGCAGTATATCGGCCGCATCAAAAGCACTGAATGTCTCTGCTTCTTCTATCAGCCAACATATTACGAGCCTTGAAACCTACCTCAATGCTCCATTGTTCGAGCGTAAGTCCAACAGGCTTGTACTCACGCAGGAAGGCGAGAAGTATTTCACCGGTATTCGACCTGCTTTTGATCTGATCAGCCAGGCCACCTACGAACTGACCAATACCGCAGAAGAAGGGCCATTGCGCGTGAGCGTAATTCCGTCTTTGGCCCATGGTTGGTTGCTCGGCCAGCTTGACGCGTTCGAGGCGCAATCACCTGCAGTCCAGCTTAGCATTGTCTCGTCATCAGGGCTGGTCAACTTTGATAAAGAGGACGTTGACGTTGCTATCAGATACGGCGCCGGGAACTACGATGACGCAGACAGCCAGCTTATTTTGAAGGATTTTGTTGCACCGGTCTGTACGCCTGATTTCGCGCGCTCGATTCAAACACCGGCGGATATTGTCAACGTGCGGCGGGCGCACGCATCCGGAACAAATCCTTCAGTCGTCACGAAGTGGGTCGATTGGGCGGCCAATTTTTTGCAAGCTGAAGATTCTCAGATACTTGACGGTGGCAAGGGTCCGATTTTTGACGACGCAATGGCGCTTCTCAGCTCTGTCTTGCAAGGAAGATGCATTGGGTTGGCGAGATACTCTCTTGCAAAGAAATATCTGGATGAAGGTGTGCTTGTTGCACCAGTTGGTTCCTGGGTGCCTGCAAAGGGAGGATACTATGTGCTGACGCCTAAACGGCGCACTCCAAAGTTGGCGGCCAAGAAGTTTCGTACGTGGATCAAAAAGCACATAGCTGACGATATCGGTATGCCGTTTAAGTGAGGCCCGGCGAACTTTCAGGAAGAGGATTGTCGCCGGGCCCGCTCATCAGGCGCTCTTCTTACCTAACGTGTCGAAATCAAATTCGGCTTCAATGCCAGCGCGCCAGTTGACGACGCGGTTAATCCCATCTTCAAAACTTATTTCGGGTTTCCAGCCGAGCATGGCCTTGGCCTTGTCGCAGCAGTAGATGAAGGGGTCAGGCGACACCAATCTCACGATGTTCGCGCTGCTAAGGTTTTTCGGCTCCTGTTGCGATCCCATTTCTTTCTGAATAATGCCGACGATCTCCTTTACAGGGATCATTCTGCAACCAGAAATATTGAAGGATTCCTGGTCGAGATCAGATTCAATAGCCATGACATTGGCGCGTGCGACATCGCCACCATAGACGAAATCCTTGGTCTCAAAGCCGCCATCGAAATATGATGGAGCTTCACCGCGATTGATCTGGTCAATCACCCCAAGAATGTAGCGAGCGTTGGCGGCACGGCTATGCATATGCTCGCCATAAACAGTCGAGTAGCGCAGCGACACGACCTTCAAGTCTGAGGTTGAGGAATAGTGTTCACAGAGTTTTTCACCGATCAGTTTTGATGCGCCGTAGATAACCGCTGCGCTGTTCACGCCTTCCGATCCGAGTGGCATATCTTCTGTCACCGACCCCGATACGGCATAGCCATACACCCCTGTTGAGGACGAAAACACCGCATTCGAAACCCCAGCTTCAACCGCAGCCGAGAGCAGGTTGTCCATTCCAATGAGGTTGATGTCCAGCGTGCGGCGAGGATCGTCTTTAGTAAACCGGCTCATGCAGGCAGCCAAGACAAACAGCCCATCGACACCGCGCATAGCTTCTGCGCAATCATCGCCGCTTAGAACACTACCGTTGTGGATCTTAACCTGAGGAATTGCTCCCAATGCATTGACCGTATGAGGTTCGGAAAATGCGCTGTTGTCCAAAATGCGAATTTCGCGAGCGCCTTTTCTCAACAGTTCTTGGGTGATATGCCATCCGACAAGCCCAAGACCGCCGCCAAGAAGAAAAGTTCTGTCTTTAATGACCATTATGTGCTCCGATCATTGATTGTTTTCCGAAAGCTCAACTTAGGAAGAATGCGCCAACCAAGGTTCACGCCGAGGGTGGCTGCAAAGATCAGCACCACTCCGATCAGCTGCACCCAATTGAACAAAAAACCATAGAAGATGTAGTCCGTGACGATGGTGACAATGGGGTAGATGAACGATAGCACCGCGATTGAATAGGAAGGAAGTCGTTGATAGGCAGAATAGTTCAAGCTGTACATGACGCCTGTGTTCACCACGCCGAGGGTCAGTAGGAAGATCCACGCACCCTCGCCAAGGGTCAGCTCTGAGAGCTGGGTAAATGGCAACAACAGAACGACGCCAAGCGACGTTTGCAATAGCGCAATTTTGATGCCCGAAGCGCTGCGCACATATTTCACGATGAGCGTGGAAGCTGAGTACATCAGGGCTGCGATAAGAGCATACAGGATGCCTAAGGCTTTGCTCGCTTCCATATGCAGCGAGTCAAAGCTGATTTCGACTACCAAGAGCATCCCGATGAACGCCAAGACAGTCCATGCAATGGAATGACCCGTAAGCCGCTCCGAGAAGAGAAATGCACCGACCAGCATTATGACGAAGGGCTTGATGTGGTAGACCACTGTGCCCAACGAGAGGGAAATCGTCTGGTACGACATGAACAGGAAAAGCCAGTTATAGACCAAGCAAGCCCCACCGACGCCTATCAGCATCCAATCTTTGCGTGTTATACCGCGCAAAGAGAGATCGCCTGTTACCAGCGCGATCAGAACCAAGCTAAGGGCTCCAATTAAGCACCGAAAGAAGACGATGTTCGTCGGCAATTGTCCGGATTCCACCACAAGCACACCGATTGTACCGGCGATGCACATGGCGGAAATGAGCTGGACAACGCCAATTCGAAAACTTTGTTTTTCAGGCAGCACGGAGGCGTCTCCCCGACGATTGCACTGCCTCGCGCCATGGGTCAGTGCAGATCACTTGCCGCAAGTCGGCCTGGCTGAGCTTTGATACTGGCGAACGCGGGTAAGCCAGCGTAATGGCCTGCCGCATCAACTCATACATCGACGCGGCAAGTGTCTCCTTAGTGTAGCATTCAGGGAAATCGGCTCTGGTCCTTGTCGCCGTATCCGGGAAGAAGCTGTTTTTGAATTCAGGCTTGATGATCGAGTCCCAGACATTCAAAGATTGCCCACCCCAATCCGACTGACCGCTGAAGATGCTGTAAGACGGAATGCCGTGTAGAGAAGGCCGGCACAGGCATTGGTTCACAAATTCATTGACCCGTTCCAACACCAGACCGATGCTGCCAGCATCCCGGGCCATCCGTGCTTTGGCAAACAGATCCAAAGCCTCCTCGATGCTGTTGCCGACCGAACGGTTCTCGCCGTTTTGCGGGGTGTATCCGAGGTGGCTAATGACCGGTATACCAGCGTTTGTAAGTGCGTTTACGATTTCAAAACGGTCAGAAGAGAATATCTCCAACTTTACAGCATCCGCGCCAACGGCGAGCATCTGGGAGGCGTTCTTAATCGCGCTTTCGGCATCTGCTGTCGAACCGTCGGGCATATCAGCCAGCACAAATGGGCGGATGTTCGCGGGGAAGCTCCGTGAGATTTCTCCCGCAACTTCTTTAGTGAGATCCTTCATCGTGTCGAAGAACTCAGCCTGAGCAGCGGGAGTTTCCAAAGCAGTCGCACTCTGCCCCATATGCGTCATAAGGTACGAATCCGAAACCATGACGCATTCCACCCGGCAAGGCAGGCCCTCTTTGAGCAATTTCATTGCCGAGCTTGCGACGGCCGCAACTTCATAGTCACGGTATAGGTTGATCTTCAGACGCGGGGTCTCTCGGCTTTCCTTTGATTGTTCAGCCAGGTATCCAAACAAGTTATGAGACATTTTTGCGCTCCAAATTATGCGGCGATTGCCACGCGGGTTAAATAGAGTTCATTGATAGTCTGAATGCTCTTCCGGAGCAGTTCGCGTTCGACAGCCGTGAAGCAAAGTCGAGCATAGCTTTCCATGCCGGTTCCGAATACTTGCCCCGGTGCGAGAGAAATACCGTTTTCCAACAACTCCTCATAGAATGGCGCAGGGCCCGCTGGCCCAAGAGCTGAAAGGTCGAGGAACAAATAGAACCCGCCCGAAAAACCCAGATGAGGTACGGTCAAGCATTCTTGAGCAATTTTTGCGCGTGCCAGCGTTTCGTCGCGCTGGAACTGCAACTGCCCTGTCGACGTCTTGAGGGCTTGCCACGCGCCATATTGTGATGGCGTTGCCACCGAGTAAATGGTATGCAATCCACGCTTCTGTATGTCTAATGCGCGCGAATTGGGGCTAATCAGGTAGCCGACCCGATACCCTGGCATGATGTAGCTTTTGGAGAAGCTGTAGAGCGAGAAGGTAATCTCTTCGCCTCCGTCCAGATCTCTCGCGTCTATGAAACCTTGCTCAGAGTAGTCGTAGAACTCATATGCGTTGTCCGCGATAAGCCAGATCCCTTTGTCATGGCAAAAATTGACCAATTCTTGCAACTGCGCCCGGGTCATTGAATATCCGGTCGGGTTATTCGGCGTATTGAAATAGATGAGGCGCGTCTTGGCCGAAACAGCGTTTTCAAGATACGTGCGCAGATCAAGGTTGGGATCTTTGCATAGGTCAAGAAACAAAGGGGCCTCACAAACCGCAGCGTTGCAAGACTTCAGCACGCCGCGCGCAAAAAGCCACTGAGGCGATAAGATCAACGCCTCATCACCTGGACTTAGAACAGAGTCTGCGGCGATTTTCAGGCCATGGGTCGCGCCAGCACAGATCATAAGTTGATCCATCAAGAAATTGCCGTATCCGCGCTTCAAGTGAGAGGATTGGATGACTTCTTTGAGCGATCTGATACCTTGCGGAGGGGCATGGACGTTGTGTTCCAGTTCAAAAGCGCCCGTGGGCCACAATTTTACATCCGGGCAAGGTTGATAGGTTGTTTTCCCCTGATGCAAGCCTGAGATCTCGCTTGCATTGGAGCTTTTCAAGGCGGTTACGATTCCCTCAAAAACCGAGAACGGTACGTCATCAAGAGTTGTGGAAATTTGGCCGATGGCACTGAAATCAGTCATGGCAATACCTTGTGAATTTTTCTGTTCCTGTCGAAACTGTTCTACGTCGCTCAGGCTTGTCAGAAAATTTGTGATATCCTAGCCAGCATAAGAAAAAGCGAGGCTGACCTACAGGCATTGACTGGCTCGTGTTTTGGTCTGCGCCCTGCACCGAGCTACTCCCCGCAAATCGGACACTGACGTAAGCTACGATTTGTTGTCTGCTGATCTTCGACAAGAAGGAGATCAGAGATGTCGAAACGGAAGAACCATTCGCCGGAATTCAAGGCGGAGGTTGCGCTTGAGGCGCTGAAGGGTGAACAGACCCTGGCCGCGCTGGCAAGCCGGTTCGGGGTTCATCCGACGATGATCCACAGCTGGAAGCCTGCTTTGCTGGACGGCGCATCCGCTGTGTTCGAGCGCGACGGCAGGAAAGCCCCCGAGATTGACGAGGAGAAGGTCAAGGAGTTGCACGTTAAGATCGGGGAGCTGGCCCTGGCCAACGCGATTTTGTCACGAAAGCTCAAGCCGTGGATCGGAAAGTGAGGCGGAAGATGGTTGAGTCGACTAACCTCGATCTCTCCATCGGCAAACAGTGCAAGATGCTGTCGAACTCGCGTTCGTCTTTTTACGACCAGCCCAAGGGCGAGACGGCGATGAATCTGATGCTGATGCGCCAGATCGATGAGCCGTTTCTGGAAACGCCGATCTTTGGCGTCCGCCAGATGACCTGGCACCTGCGCAACGAAGGTTATTTTGTGAACGAGAAGCACATCCGACGTTTGATGCGGCTGATGGGCCTGATGCCGATCTACCAGAAGCCCAACACCAGCAAGGCCACGAAGGGCCACAAGACCAACCCCTACCTGCAGCCCCCTACCTACTGAGGGGGCTGCGCGTGACCCGGCCCAATCAGGTCTGGGCCGCCGACATCACCTATCTGCCGATGCCGCACGGGTTCCTGTATCTTGTGGCGATCATGGCCTGACACACCTGCAAGGTGCTGGCCTGGCGCATTTCGAACAGGCTGGAAGCTGACTTCTGTGTCGAGGCACTGAACGAGGCGATTGCCCAGTTCGGCCCGCCCGAGATCATGAACACCCCCCTCTCGAGAAATTGCGATGCAATCCCCTGCCGGGCAATGGATCAAGGCAGCCATTTCATGTCATTCGCTTGGACGTATCGCTTGCGCCGCTCCGGTGTGCGCCTCTCTATGGATGGAAAAGGCCGGTTCCTCGACAACATCTTCGGCGAGCGGCTCTGGCGAAGCCTGAAATATGAATGCGTCTACCTGCATGCCTGGGAAACCGGATCAGAGGCAAAGAAGGGCGTCGGAAAGTGGATCAAGTTCTACAACTGCAAACGCCCCCACTCCGCCCTTGGCAGCAAGCCCCCGACCATGGCCTACTGGCTGAGAAAAGATGAAGTGCAGCCCGATCAGCAGGAACAGAGAGTAGCTTAAATTAAGCCGGGAACTGTCCAATCATTGGGGAGTAGCTCAATCGCGGCAGACCCCTAGCTCAGAACGACTATAACCCCCCATGTTTGTTTCAAAAGCCCCATATTATCTTGGCTCAGTCACTCCGTTGCAGTAAATTTGTTTCAACGCATGAAGGGCGCAACAAAGCAAATTGCACCTATTGATTGCATAATTATAATATTGTATTGGTTGGGCAGTCCATGAGGGACTGCCGGGCCAATGCACAGTTCTGCAAGGCCCGATCCTATGAATTTGATGCAAGACGCCCCTAATGTTGTCAGTGAAGAAGGGCTGCGCACGCTGCTTGCCGAGGGTCATTCGGCGGATGTTGTGTGCCGGGTTACGCCCAAACGTACAGGTGCTCAGTGGTCCGGAGTTTGGACCGTGCATTGCGTCTCGCCTGATGGCGAGACGCGTCGCCTGCTCGTCACGGCGCGTAACAACATGGCTGCGCGAGAATTCAAAACGATCAACGGGCTCGTCAGTTTCCTTGCAGGACTTGGCGTTTCGATTGTCTCAATCCCCATGTTCGAAGCCAAGATCGCCTCTCACACGTTGGACGACGCGGGCTAAACCACTTGCCGTCCTCGCAGCATTCTTTGCTGCACCCGCCCATTCTGAAGGCTTCGTGCTTTCTATGCGGGCCGATGGTCAGCTGGAAACCAAAGCACCCCAATCAGGTTTTGCGCAAAGCTATGTCGACGGGATAGGTTCCAACCCACCAGAGCTGATCGTTTTCGCAGAGCCTGAGCCCGAGGCACCGCCTCCTGCACCTGACCGCGCCTCTCCCCGACCTGAAATCCTCGCAGCACTTGTAAGCACCGCGCATCGCTATGGCAGTCACCCCGCGCTGCGTCGCGCCGGGCTGTCGGTGACGGAATGGCAGGTCCTATTCCAAGCCAATATTGAGATTGAAAGCGCCTATCGACCGAATGCGCGCAGTTCGGCAGGGGCGATCGGCCTTGGACAGCTGATGCCAGCGACGGCCGCGCAGCTCGGCGTGGATCCGCATGACTGGCAGGCCAATCTGGATGGCTCTGCCCTTTACCTTCTGATGATGTTGGCGCAATTCGGCACGCCCGAACTCGCGCTTGCCGCCTACAACGCGGGGCCCGACGCGGTCGCGCGCTATGGCGGCATCCCTCCCTACCGAGAAACCCAAAATCACGTGCGCCGCGTCATGGCCGTGCGTGACCGACTGACTGGAGCTTCCTGATGCACATTCAATTCCGCACGATCCTGTCGTTGGCTCTGGCCAGCCTGATGATTGCCAACCCGGCCTTTGCGCAGAGCATCGACCTTTCGCCGGTGCAGAACCTGTTGCAAGGCATCGTCGACACGATCACCGGCCCTCTTGGCATAGTCATCGGCACCTTGGCCTTGATCGGCGTGTTCCTCTCCTGGCTCTTCGGCATCCTCGATTTCCGCCAGGCACTTTGGGTGCTGGTGGCCATTGCGGGCATCGCAGCGGCACCGACCATCGTGACCGCGATCTGGGGCGCGTAAACCCGGCATGGCAATGCAAACCCGCCTCTTCCTCGGTCTGATCCGGCCGCCAAAGCTCATCGGCTTGCCGATCATGTATGCCATGGTGTGGCTCTTCGGGTTTGTGTTGCTGTTTCTCTGGGTGCAGAACTGGCCGGTGATCATCATCGCCGCTCTGGCCTACCCCGCGCTGTGGAAAGCCGCCGATTGGGATCCGGCCTTTCTCGAGGTGATGGTCACAGCGCTGCAGGAGACGCCGCCCACCCCGAACCGCAAGATCCATTCGGGGGACAGCTATGCTCCATGACCCTTCGGATGCTCTTGCCGTACTGCCAGACTGGGCGCGCAAAGAGCGGCCTATGACCAGCATGCTGCCCTATGTCAGCCTCGTGGATGACGTGACGATCCGCACGCGCGGCAATGCTCTGTTTCAGTGTATCCGCCTTGATGGCGTCAACAGCTTGACCAGCGATGACGCGCATCTGGAGAAGGTCCGCGCGCTCTTCGCGGCGATCATTGCGCAGATTGGGCCAGAGTACAGTTTCTACGTTCACAAGGTTTCAAAAGCGATCGAGACAGCCTTGCCACCAGTGCCCAATAAGGGGTTTGCCCAAGCGCTAGATAACCGCTGGCAACTGGCCATGGCGCGGGCAGGTCTGCGGGACAAGACACTCACGCTCACGGCGCTGAAACGTCCTCCCCTTGGCGCACGGCTGCGCCTAAAGCGCTCAGACTCAATCGCACAGATGAAAGACCAGACGGCCAAGCAGCTGCGAAAGCTTGAGGAGGTCGTCGGGTTTCTGATGTCGTCTTTTGCCGAGATGAACCCGCGCCCTCTTGGGGCCGAAAGCGGCGAGCTACTCGGGTTCCTCGGAGCGCTCAATATTGGCCAGGAGCGACCGCTCTTCGCAAAATCCCGCTTTGGCATCATCGCTGAGGATGTGGCCAACACGCGCGTTACGTTTCACGGGCGAGGCTTTACGCTCGACGATGGGACGATGGGCAAGCGGTTTGGCACCAGCTTTGCCATCAAAACCTATCCCGCCAAAACCACCTGCACCATGTTTGATGAGCTGAACCTGCCTGTCGACATGGTGGTCACCCATTCCTTCACGCCCATCTGTCTGACGTCAGCGCTTATGGGGCCAAATAGGGCGATTTGATAAGAGAGTGTTTCTGGCTCATCGTGACCACCGAGGAGTGGACGATGAGAAAGAAAACTAAGAGTCCTGGCGAGAA
>Ga0189286_100465_pt1 | contig 10820 bp, 10 predicted proteins | sample UW69minimetaG_FD_130330 | JGI IMG/M metagenome (GOLD analysis project Ga0189286, IMG submission 130330) | Marine microbial communities from the Costa Rica Dome - UW69 mini metaG | ecosystem: Environmental > Aquatic > Marine > Oceanic > Photic zone | place: Costa Rica: the Eastern Pacific...
CCACATATCCATCACTAAAGCCCATTTGTATGTTAGTTTCAAATTTGTAACTCATATGATTAAAGATAAGAATTCAAAAATTGAAAAGTAACACTTTTTGGTATTTTAGTGCAAAGGTCTCTTGTGAATAACATATGACTCGTCAGTGCGAGGAAGAATGACGCGGCAGTCTTTTTCTTGTAAACCACATTTGTTTTATGAAATAAATGATTGCTTCTCAGTATTCGCAATGATGAGTCGCAAAAGTCAATACTAACAATGTAAAAGCATATTTACTTGGTGAAACGAGGCAACTAACCAATCAAAGCACTTCTTTCAATCGGAATTCAAATTTCAAAACTGTTTCACCACGCAATACTTTTAAACGCATTCGTTTGTTTTCTTTTCCTTGTAGAATTCCAGAAACTTTACTTAGCGACATTTTATCCACTACTTTTCCATTGATAGATACAATAACATCTCCTTCTCTAAGTCCTACTTTTTCTGCTGGAGAATCTTTACGAATTTCTGCAATTTCATAAGCTTTTACCAAACTAAAGGAATTATAATGTTCAAATACAACATTGATATCACTTGGGCCCGTTTGACGTCCGTAATTGGTTTGTAAGGTACTATTTCGTTGTTTTACTTCTTGAATAACTCGCATTCCATTGTGTTGGAGTTCTATTCCGCTCATATTGTACTTAAACGGATCTGAGAAATAGCGACTCTTTCGAAATCTGATACGTTTGCTACCATAATCGAATATGACTTTGAAACGCTTTAAAATTTCGCCTCCAATGCTTCCATTACGTTCTTTAAAGTTTTTCACATACGTAATTGCCGTAGAATCTGGGAAGGCTACTTTAGCATTTTCAAACGAGAATTTCCCTATATTAAACTTTTTCACTCGCGATCGCATTCCGTAAATACTTCCACTGAGACCTCTTCCTAAAAAATCATCAAATTTCTTTTCAGGAATGGTGATTCGTTTTTCCTTTTCTTCAAACAGCCATAAAGCATCACTTCCTCCAGAATCTATCAATAACTTTACTGGAATGTCAGGTTCTGTATTTTCTTCTATGGCAACGGAAACATCTATGTATGGTTTGTTATTCCGAAACGTCAATGGTAAATCTGTACATTTCCTGCACTTTCGATATTTATAGGTTTTTGGGTCGTAAAACTTAATTTTTTCCGAACTATAATTCACTTCTACAATAAAATCTTTAAATACATCATAGCCAATAATTCCATGTATAGGAACACCTAAACGTGTAGACATATTTATCTCTTGATCTAGAATGATATACAATTCTAAATTAAGCTTCAAAAGATCGTTAATCTTAAATGTATCCGAACGTGCTTTTACAGCTTCTATTGCTGCTCCTGAACCCAATCCACGAAGGTGAATGCGTTCTTGCTGTTCTATAGAAAGTGAATCGCCTGGGTTTAAACTAAACATGATAGGTTTGTTCACTCCAGAATCTAACAGAAATGACATTTCTACACCATTAATTTCAACAGGAATAATAATTAGATTATTGATCAATTTAAAACTAACAGAAGCCTTTTCCTTGCCGCCCATGATATTAAACTTTCCTTGTGCCTGTGCAAATGTGGCTACGCAAAGTAAAAATAGAATGATATGTTTTTTCAGTGTTTGCAAACTAATAGAGGGAAATTGGTAACATACTAATATACAAAAAATAGTATTTTTTTAACGAAATTTATGTCTTTTTTAACGTTGTTGAAAATATGCAAAATCACTTATAATTATAAAATATATTTTGCATTTTTGTACTCATTAAAATGTAAGACTATGCCAACTATTTCTAACAAAGGAATTGCCATGCCACAATCGCCAATTCGTAAATTGGTTCCGTATGCAGAAGATGCTAAAAAACGTGGCACAAAAGTATTTCACCTTAATATAGGTCAGCCAGATATTAAAACTCCAAAAGTAGCACTTGATGCTATTAAAAATAATGATATTGAAGTATTGGCGTATAGTCGCTCTGAAGGTTCGGAAGAATACAGAACTAAAATTGCAGCGTATTATGCTAAAAACGACATTCACGTATCTGCAACTGATATCATTGTAACTACTGGAGGAAGTGAAGCGTTGTTATTTACTTTTGGTAGCATTATGGATGCTGGTGATGAAGTGATTATCCCAGAACCTTTTTATGCAAATTACAACGGTTTTTCAACGGCTTCAGGTGTAAAAGTAGTACCTGTCATTTCTAAAATGGAAGACAATTTTGCACTGCCTCCTATTGAAGAGTTTGAAAAGTTAATTTCACCAAAAACGAAAGCAATCCTAATCTGTAATCCTGGAAATCCAACAGGATATTTATATTCAAAAGAAGAAATTCAAAAATTAGCAGCGATTGTTAAGAAACATGATTTGTTTTTGATTGCTGATGAAGTGTACCGTGAGTTTGCTTATGATGGTTTGACTCATTATTCGGTAATGCAAGAAGCTGGATTAGAAGAAAATGCAATTGTAATTGATTCAGTATCGAAGCGTTATAGCATGTGTGGTGCACGAATTGGTTGCATTGTATCAAAGAACAAAGATTTTATGGCTACAGCCTTAAAATTTGCACAGGCACGTTTATCGCCTCCAACCTATGCACAAATTGCTAGTGAAGCGGCTTTAGAAACTCCGCAAAGCTATTTTGATGATGTGATTGAAGAATATGTAGAACGCAGAAATACACTTGTTTCAGAATTGCAAAAGATTGATGGTGTTCGTGTTGCAAATCCAAAAGGAGCTTTTTATTGTATTGCAGAATTGCCTGTAGAAAGTGCTGATGATTTTGCGCAATGGTTATTAGAAAAATTCGATTTAAATGGTAAAACTATTATGGTAGCACCAGCAGCAGGATTTTATTCTACGCCAGGTATTGGATTGAATCAGGTTCGTATTGCGTATGTATTAAATAAAGAAGATTTAATCACAGCAGTTACTATTTTAAAAGAAGCTTTGAAAGCTTACAACGCATAATTATTTAAAAAATTAGTATTTGATTTCAATACAACATAATGTTTCTTTAAAGGAATACAATACCTTTGGCATTGATGCCAAAGCAAAATATTTTATTTCAGTTTCAAACAAGCAGGAATTGATTGAAGCCTTACAGTTACCACAATTTTCAGAATATTTTGTACTTGGTGGCGGAAGCAATATGCTTATCACTAAAGACATTGATATTCCTGTATTGCATATTGATTTTAAAGGAAAAGAAATTGGCCCTGTAAGTTCTCAAGGAGATATTGGTGTCACCATTCAAGCTGGTGAAAATTGGCATGAGTTTGTACTTTGGTGTATTGAAAATGATTTTGGAGGTGTTGAAAATTTATCGCTTATCCCGGGAAATGTTGGGACTTCACCGATTCAAAATATTGGCGCGTATGGTGTAGAATTGAAAGATGTTTTTACAAGCTGTACAGCTATCAACATAGAAACCCAAGAAGAAAAAGTATTCATGCTTGAAGATTGTAATTTTGGGTATCGAAATTCAATCTTCAAGAATGAAGCGAAAGGTAAGTATATTATAATATCTGTAAACTTCAAGCTAAAATATAAGTTCCACGAATTAAATACTTCCTACGGAGCTATTCAACAAGAACTGGAAAGTAATGATATTACAGAACCTACTATTAAAGATGTCAGCAATGCCGTAATTGCTATTCGTCAACGAAAATTACCTGATCCGAAGGAAATTGGCAATAGTGGAAGTTTCTTTAAAAATCCTGTAATTCCAAAAGCTGAGTTTGCACTTTTACAAGAAAAACATCCAAACGCGCCACATTATGTAGTTTCTGACACTGAAATTAAAGTTCCTGCTGGTTGGCTCATTGAGCAATGTGGTTTCAAAGGCAAACGTTTTGGTGATGCTGGAGTTCATAAAAATCAAGCCTTAGTATTAGTGAATTATGGAAATGCTAAAGGTGAAGAAATTCTAGCTTTAGCAAAAAAAATACAAGAAACTGTTTTAGAGAAATTCAATATTGCGATTGAAGCTGAAGTGAATGTGATTGGTTAGACTCGCTGTTATTTTAGGCTTTTAGATTTTTTCGAATCGTTCTTATAAACTAATTATCAAATTACTACATTAAGTTTAGTGTTTGAAATTACTTTTTCATTTTACATTTAGCAATTTTACATTCACCATTTCTTCGGAGGATACTTTTCAAAAGCTTTTAGTAAAACGGCTCTAAAATATGCGTCGCGTTCTTTAGGTGTAGCTTCTTCCTTAAAATAACCTTCCACAATCGCTTGCCAAAACAATTGATCTGCTCGTACATCTACCAAATCAATTACAATTTCTTGATTTCTTTTGGAGCTTCCAATTGGCAATCCAATAGTAACGCCACCACCAACATTACGTCCTGTTCCGCCTACACCAACTCCAACTCCTGCATTTCTATCAGGTTCAAAAGCTGCTGTTTCTATATTGATATAAAAATCTGGAGTGGCTGTGCGTGTAAAACCTCTCGATTGCATGATAGAATCCGTTAAACGAAACAAACGTTTATCATTCAACTTACTTAAACCTGTTTCAATATCTGGGTAAAAATTATAGGTTTTATATTGTGTAAAGTTTGTATTTCTATCATAATCAAAAATTGCTTTCGGCGTCGTACATGATGCTAATATGAGTAAAAGGCAAAGTGTTCCTAAATATTTCATAGCGTTGTTTTTTAGGGAATAATCCTTTACAAGATAGGAAATATTATTCCATAAAAAATCCTGTTTCATGGGAAAAACAGGACTTTAACGTTATCTTATAACTTTTTATTTATTCTTTATCAAATAATGCTTTGTGAATAAATCCAGCGACAATGGCTCCTAAAATTGGTGCTACCCAAAACAGCCAAGTTTGTGGTAAATATTCACCTCCTGCAAACAATGCCTGACTTGTAGAACGTGCAGGATTCACCGAAGTATTTGTAATAGGAATACTAATTAAGTGAATCAGTGTTAAACACAAACCGATAGCAATAGGTGCAAATCCTTTTGGCGCTCTTTCATTGGTACTTCCCAAAATGACTAATAAGAAAAATGCTGTGAGTAAAAATTCAGCAATAAAAGCTGACATCATGGTATAATTGTTTGGCGATAAACTATCGTATCCATTAGCAGCAAAACCTCCAATTTCTTTATCAGAACCTGTAACGATTAAATACAAAGCTCCTGCGGCAAGAATAGCTCCTACCAATTGAGAAATAATGTAGCTGGGTAAATCTTTCCCCGAAAACTTTCCTCCAGCCCAAAGTCCTAAGGAAACAGCAGGATTAAAATGTCCTCCCGAAATATGTCCTACGGCATACGCCATGGTTAATACAGTAAGACCAAAAGCTAATGAAATTCCGACTAAGCCAATTCCTCCTCCTGCCAAAATAGCGCTTCCACAACCGCCAAATACTAGCCAGAAAGTTCCAAAAATCTCTGCGAAATACTTCTTCATAATGTATATGTTTTATTGATTAGTATCATCAATTTAGAAAAAAATGATTTAAAAACACATTTTAACTTACTAACAATTAAACGATTAAAACACCATCCATAAACGTCTTCCCTTTATTTATCACTTGCGAAGCCTTATTTTTATCATTTTGTAATTGTTGATATATAATTTGAATTTTCACACATAGCAATTTTGCAAAAAACCGTATCTTTGCACAGATTTATCAAGACAAAAAAATTCACGTCGTATGAAACTTGCATTATTAACAATTGGTTTATTATTACTAAGTGTTGCAGGAATTGCAATTAAAATTTGGGCAAAAAAGGATGGAAAGTTTGCAGGAACTTGCGCAAGTCAAAACCCAATGTTAAACAAAGATGGAGAAGCATGTGGATTTTGTGGAAAAACTCCAGATCAATTTGACAGCTGTACTGAATCACAACACCAATAAATAGTCAGCTCCTCTCCTATTTATGATTACCTATCTTTTGTATGCTTTGATAGCTGTTGCTGCTATTCAAGTTATTTATTTTTTATTTTTTGGTGCATTTGCTTTTGAGAAAACGAAACGAAACAAACTCCAAAATGTTCCTGTTTCTATCATTGTCTGTGCAAAAAACGAGTCCGAAAATCTTAAAGTTTTAATTCCTCAACTTTTACAGCAAGCCTACAACAATTACGAAATTGTGTTGATCAATGATGCTTCTTCAGATGATACAAGAGACATCATTGAGGAATTTCAAAAAATGCATAAAAATATCAAGCTTGTAAATGTTGAGAATAACGAAGCTTTTTGGGGAAATAAAAAGTATGCCTTAACTCTTGGAATTAAAGCAGCTACGAATGACTATTTAGTGTTTACAGACGCTGATTGTGTGCCAGCTTCTAGAAGTTGGTTGGCAGAAATCACACAACATTTTTCAAGTACAAAAACAATTATTATTGGATATGGCGCTTATGCGAGAAAGAAACATTCCTTCTTGAACCTTTTGATACGGTTTGAAACCTTAATGGCAGCCATCCAAGCGTTCAGTTATGCAAAATTAGGCATTCCTTACACAGCCGTTGGGCGAAATTTAGCCTATCATAGAAGCGAATTTTACAAAGTCAATGGCTTTGTAAATCATATCAAAATACGTTCTGGCGATGACGATTTGTTTATCAAAGATGCTGCAACAGGAAAAAATACAGCAATTTGTTATTCCAAAAATAGCTTTACCATTTCGCAACCAAAAACAAGTTTCGGATCATGGTTTCGTCAAAAAAGAAGACATGTAAGTACTTCATCACACTACAAGTTTACTCATAAAATCTTACTCAGCACATTTTACACTACACAAGTGTTATTTTGGACACTTGCCATTTTCTTACTATGTACAAACTTGTGGATAGTAACTTTGGGAATCATTGGAATCCGTCTCTTAGTACAGTATTTCATTGTTGGATTTTCGGCAAGTAAACTCAAAGAACAAGACACCTTATACCTACTCCCAATCTTGGAAGTCTTTTTAGTTATCATTCATTTTGGTATCTTTATAGCAAACAAGATTTCAAAACCTACGCATTGGAAATAGCAGAAACGATTCTGAAAGCATACATACAAAAAGCTAAATTGGGCAATCAAGTTGCGTTCAACTTTCTACTCAATTCTTTTTGGAACGACGTGTATGGATTTCAACTAAAACGCGTTCAAAATGAAAACGATGCGGAAGATATTACCATTCAAACTTTTTCTAAAGCTTTTGACAAAATTGATACATTTGACGAAAAGTACAAGTTTAAAACGTGGCTGATTACCATTTCTAAGAATGTTCATATTGACTTTCTTCGCAAGAAAAAAACGCATATTGAAACAACTCCTGAACAAGAGGAAGAAGTATACAGAATCATAGATGACGGACCAACGCCAGAAGATAAAATTATCACCGAACAAAACTTAGCGAAACTGTTACGTGATATCAAAAAGCTAAAACCACATTACCAAGAAATTATCAACTTACGCTACTTTCAAGAGTTGAGTTACAAAGAAATTTCAGAACAATTGCAAGAACCGATGAATAATGTAAAGGTGAAATTATTGCGTGCTAAAAAGCTACTTGCAGAAATTATTCAAAAACAATGAATGCATCTTTTCTTAAAAAACTAGGTCCAGGATTATTATTTGCTGGAGCTGCCATTGGTGTATCACATTTGGTCAATTCAACCAAAGTTGGCGCAGAATTCGGCTTCGGATTGTTATGGGCATTGTTGCTCGTAAACTTATTTAAGTATCCATTCTTTCAATTTGGTCCACGATATGCTGCTGCCACTGGTGAAAGCTTGCTTGATGGGTATAAAAAACTTAGCAAAGGCTTACTCATCGTATATTTCATTCTGACATTTGCCACCATGTTTACCATCCAAACAGCCGTTACAATTGTTACCGCTGGTTTGGCAAAACAATTATTTGGGATTGATTTTGATATGGAAGTTTGGAGTACCATCATCACACTTATTTGTTTGGGAATTTTAGCGATGGGACGTTATTCCTTTTTAGACAAATTGATGAAAATCATCATTATTACATTGACAATTAGTACTTTTGTTGCTGTCACTTTTGCAATTACCAATGGAAACGAAGCTTTGACAATTGGGCAAATTTTTCCTGAAGGAGCTGGACTTACATTGTTAATTGTGTTTATGGGTTGGATGCCTGCCCCGCTAGACATTTCGATTTGGCACTCACTTTGGGCGATTGAAAAACGTCAAGAAACCAAAGAGTTTACGCCAAAAACTGCATTGTTTGATTTTGATTTTGGGTACATCGTCACCATTATCTTGGGCGCATGCTTTATTGCTTTGGGCGCGTATGTGATGTTTGGATCTGGAATTGAGTTTTCACCAAAAGGAGGCGTATTTGCTTCTCAATTGATTGATTTATATACGACAAACTTAGGAAGTGGTGCCTATATCATTATTGCCATTGCTGCTTTTACAACCATGTTTAGTACGACTTTGACAACCTTGGATGCTTCTCCAAGAGCCATGGCAAAAACGAGTCAATTGTTGTTTGGAAAATACATCAAGCACAGTTATATTTTTTGGATGTTGATTCTGGTAGCAGGAACTATTTTGATTCTAACGCAGTTTCTGTCAGAAATGTCTGCGCTTATTAAAATTGCTACGGTTTTATCTTTTATAACTGCGCCATTTTATGCGATCTCAAACTATATTCTTATCACCAGTAAACATACTCCAAAAGAATGGCAACCAAAATTAGGATTGCGTATTTTAAGTTGGTTAGGAATATTGTTTTTAACGGGATTTTCTATTTGGTACTTAACGACTTTATAAAACTCTAAAGCGAACCGAAGTGCGCTTTATTTACTATCATTTCTATTTATCCTGGCAATGTTGAAAACAAACCGAAATTTGCTCTGTTCTATCACAAACAGTTATTGAATTTGGCACACCACACGTTACAAGACAAGAAACCGTTGGAAGGCAGGTATCAGTAAACACTCCTCCTTGCAAACAAGATTGATGTAAATTTGAAATGGATTTTTTGTTCAAATGAAATGATTTTATAATTCTTTTTTACATAATAAAGTGTTTTAAAAAATGAATAATCAATGCGAATATATTTTCAAAAACTCATACTTTTTCGTGTCACATCACCAAATTAGATGATTTAAGCTTCCGAATTTAGAAGCTCTATTTGCATTGAATACACCGATACAATTTAAAATCACAAAAATCTACAAACAGCTATATTAATGAAACATTTTTTTCAAAGAGATTCTTTGTATCTTTGCTGCTCATATTTTGAATGATTAGAATAACTGCTATGAGTGTAGAAACAAAAGCAAGTGTATTACCTCCAAAAGGAAAACCGAAATGGCTTCGTGTAAAGCTTCCAACAGGTAAAAAATATACTGAACTTCGCGGATTGGTTGACAAGTACAAATTGAATACGATTTGTACGTCTGGAAGTTGTCCAAACATGGGTGAATGTTGGGGCGAAGGAACGGCAACGTTTATGATTCTTGGAAATGTCTGTACACGTTCGTGTGGATTTTGTGGTGTAAAAACAGGACGACCAGAAACGGTTGCTTGGGATGAACCTGAGAAAGTAGCACGATCTATTAAAATCATGAAAATTAAACATGCGGTTTTAACTTCTGTAGATCGTGATGATTTAAAAGATATGGGAAGTATCATTTGGGCAGAAACGGTAAAGGCCGTACGACGAATGAATCCTACGACCACACTAGAAACCTTGATCCCAGATTTTCAAGGTATTGAACGTCATTTGGATCGTATTGTAGAAGTGTCTCCTGAAGTAGTTTCTCATAACATGGAAACAGTTCGTCGTTTGACACGTGAAGTACGAATTCAAGCAAAGTACGATCGTAGCTTGGCAGTGTTGAAGTATTTGAAAGATGAAGGAATCAACAGAACCAAATCGGGAATTATGTTAGGTTTGGGAGAAACAGAAGAAGAAGTGATTGAAACCTTACATGATTTAAGTGCAGCGAATGTAGATGTGGTAACTATCGGACAGTATTTACAACCAAGTAAGAAGCATTTGCCTGTGCAACGTTTTGTAACACCTGCGGAATTTGACCGTTATCGTGAAATCGGATTGGACTTAGGTTTCCGTCATGTCGAAAGTGGTGCGTTGGTGCGTTCTTCTTATAAGGCGCATAAACATATTGATTGACGCTTGGCGTCATGCTGAACTCGATTCAGTATCTCTTTAAATGTAAAATTTAAAATATTAAATGATAAATTGGGCTAGTGGTGTTTTGCGGCTAGCCTTTTCTTTTGACGTTAGTACGTCATAATAAGCCATGTGCTGAACTTTATTGGGTATTGACTCAGTATCCAATCCTTTTTATTTTTCTATAACTTTTTTGTCATTGGCTTCGCCGAATCTTTGATTTCCTGTGTAGCCAGGAATCCTACAAATTACTTTGTATTAATTCAAAAAGCAAAACGTCACTACGAGGAAGTATAACATGGCAGTCATATTCTAAGAATATTCAGAACTTACTGAGAAACAGATTGCCGCGACTGTGTCTCGCAAAGACGAATCATATTTATGCTAAAAGTCATTTCGAGTGAATTTGTGTAATAAATAAGTATCTAGAAATATTTTGATATAAATAGTTTCTTAGCACTTCTTGATACAATTCGCTTGAGCAAATCACTTGAAGTGAGGATTGTGTACATTACGTCATTACGAGGAAGTATGATGAAGTAATCTGTTTATCATAAACGCTTTTGTTGTTGGAAGTAACAGGTTGCCGCGACTACGTCTTGCAAAGACGAATCATATTTATGCTAAAAGTCATTTCGAGTGAATTTGTGTAATAAATA
>Ga0189286_100466_pt1 | contig 10777 bp, 13 predicted proteins | sample UW69minimetaG_FD_130330 | JGI IMG/M metagenome (GOLD analysis project Ga0189286, IMG submission 130330) | Marine microbial communities from the Costa Rica Dome - UW69 mini metaG | ecosystem: Environmental > Aquatic > Marine > Oceanic > Photic zone | place: Costa Rica: the Eastern Pacific...
CATATCCATCACTAAAGCCCATTTGTATGTTAGTTTCAAATTTGTAACTCATATGATTAAAGATAAGAATTCAAAAATTGAAAAGTAACACTTTTTGGTATTTTAGTGCAAAGGTCTCAGATAAAAACTTATATGAGTTCAATAAGGAAAAAAGGAGAATGCAATTTTTTAATTTGTCAAGGCATCCGAAGTTGCTGTCTTTGTACAATCTGCACTCCATGTACATTTGGTACATTTTTTCTCATCCTTATGTGGTATGCATCCATCACTTGTATAACAACTTTTTGAAGTACATGAAATACCTGCATATTTTAAATCTACACCATTCTCAACTTTTAGTGATGTAGTCGTAATTTCGTCGCCATGATAAGAGGATAAATAGTGTGTATCATCTATCTTTTTTAGTTTTACAGAATCAATAGTAATTTGTACATTTTTAGCAATAGAGACATTAGTTTGCACTATTTTTACGATAGCATCTTGTTCTGATTTACTTAGCGTCATTTCTTCAATTGTGAAATCATCTGAAGAACAAGTCGTCATGAATAAAGTGAGTATGCATGACAGACCAATATATTAGTTGATTTTTTTTCATGATGTATTATTGATTTGAATCAAATGTACAAACACGTAAACGCAAAAACTTATGGAAATCCTCAAGGAAATCATTTCTTGTAAGATTTACACTATTTAAAAAGAAGGCGGTTAGCTTGTTATTAAAATAAAACAATTAGAATTATAAAATTTAGTGCCTAAAATAGTAACCTCTTTCATAAGAAGTTGTTACACTTTTTGAAGTCCGTTTACGAAAAATTAATTTTTTCGTCGTGTTCTAGGTGTAGAAGTATACTCAGTATATTTAATTCTTGTACTAGTAATATTATCTACTCTAACAACATTCGTAGAATCTTTCACCACACGAATACTTGTTGCTACTGGTGCAGCATTGCCTTGCGATTCAGATTGTCTTGGCGTAGCTTCTTCTATTACATCATCTGAGGTACAAGCTGTTACAGATATAATCAGCACACAAATAAAAGGTAATAAATACTTTTTTAGTTCCATGTTTGTTATTTAGAAGCAATAAATATAATACATATTTTACAAAAATTTATATCTAGCATTAAATAAAGAAGTTATACTGATAAGCAATGCTTACTTTTGTAAAAATTTTTCTTTGAAACTTCTCGAAACACATATCGTCCCTAAACTCAATACTACTGTACGTATTCAGGAATATGATGTTTCTAGTTTTAATTGCGATATGACAAAAAGTTCACTTAAAAAGAGTATCAAAAAAAATTTGGTAACCATTAATGAAAAAACTGCAACTACTGCAATGTATGTTTCAGAAAGCGATATTATTAAAATTTACGCCGAAGAAACAAGTCTCAAAAAAGTGTTTGAACTTTCTATTCCTGTTATTTTTGAAGATAACGATATTGCAATCATAAATAAACCAGCTGGATTTCCTACTAACGGAAACTATTTTAAAACTATAGAAAATGCTTTGCCTCATAATCTTAAAGCAGCAAAAACAATAGATGCTCTTCATTATCCAAAACCTCTACATCGTTTAGACAATCCTACTAGTGGACTTCTTATTATAGCCAAAACCAAGAGTGCTCAAAGAAATTTATACCACCAATTTGAACAACAAAAAATTGCAAAAACATACCAAGCAATTGTCATTGGAAAAACAAACAATGAAGGCGAAATTACCTCAGCAGTAGCCAACAAAGAAGCATATACGAGTTACAAAACACTACAAACGGTTCCTTCCCTACAAAACGAGTATTTATCACTTGTACAATTGTTTCCAACTACAGGAAGAACACATCAATTACGAGTTCATTTAGCGAGTATTGGTCACCCGATTATAGGTGATCAATTGTACGGAAAAAAGGAAGAGAATTATAAAAAAGGATTGTTTTTGTGCGCGACTTCCATTCAATTTATACATCCAAAAACGAAAGAAAGCCTATCCTTTTCTATCAATCCACCAAATAAATACAAAAGTTTAATTGCTCGTGAAGAGAAACGGTTTTTGAAATTTAAAGGATAAACTTGTTAGGCTTGTTAGGCTTGTTAGACATGCAAAAGAAATAAATTGGAGTTTATTTTCTTTTGATCTCTAGTATTTATGATGAAATATACTGCGTTATTTTATTATGAATTTTATCTGCGCTTTTTACCCTATTGATCCTAGTTTCTCGCATCATTTCATGTATTCTATTTTGCAAGTCAATCTGATGTTGTACTATTGGATCAACAGGTTATTGTTCTTCTCCTCCTAGAATTCTCGTTGCATTTTTAATTTCAAATCTTTTTAGCTTTTGAATCATCGTTTTAAGTTTTTTTTATCTAATAATTAGTAAGATACAAAATTTAACACAAGACATAAAAAAAGCGAACTTTCAAAAGTTCGCTTCCTAAATACGTTATGTATGCTCCGAAAATATTATTAGCAGCATACGATTTTACAATTTTCAAAAATTAGTTCCAAAGCATAGTTTTACTCGTCGTTGCTGTACAATTTGTTGACAACCTGTTTGTTGGTTGTTACTTTGAGTACCTCTACCCAGAATAGTAGTAGCATCAAACTTAGAAATGGTTTCCTTTACTAGTTTTAGATTTGCTAATTGTTTTTGATTTCATCTTGTGAATTTTAATTGTTAATGCTTAAATCAATAAAAACTTGTTTGTAGTTGATTATGGGAATACCGTACTTTAGAGTAAAATAATATATTTCGTTGCTCCTGCTCCTCCAGTAATTGTTTCTGCGTTTGTAATCTCGAATTCTTCAAGCTTGTCTTACATAATTTTCGTTTTTTAACTGAACAATAGTGTAGATCAAATTACAAAAAATTCTATTACCATATTGGAAAATCAAAGTATTGATTTTTGTATGGTTCACCTCGAAGTGTAAAGTGCCACCATTCTTGTGGATAGTTTCTAAAACCATTTTGCGACATTGCTTGCTGTAATAGTTTTCTATTGTGTAGTTGTTCTTTTGTCAGATCCTGATAGGCTACCCAAGATATTTTTCCAAAGAAATCGTAGGTACTTCCCATATCTAATTCCTTTTTAGTCTCTAAATCGATCAAGGTAATATCAACCGTGCTTCCACTACTATGACGCGACTTTGTAGCAATATATTCCAATCGAAATAAATCTTTTTTAGCCACATTTGGATAATATTCTTGCTTCATCAAAGTATCGCTTAAGTCTCTTGCCCAACGGCGAAAATGATCTACGGCACGCTGCGGTCGGTAGGCATCAAAAACCTTAATTCCTAAGTTTTTCTTTTTGAGTTCAGTCTGTACTTTTTGCAAAGCCAAGGTTGCTGGCAATGATAATATACACTTATCTGCTTCATAACCGTCAATATGTGTTCCGACAAAATTATCAGAACAGAAATAACGCAATTCTAATGTAATATTAGGAATATAATCGGTTACATACACAAAACCTTCTGGTAATTGTGATAACGAACGTATTGCTAATGCACTTACAAGAATTAATAGTATATTTAATGACTTTAACATAATAAGACTTCAACCGATTACTAACATAGACACTAAAAATACATGAATAATTCTGGCAAACAAAGCTCAAAGCGTTTTTGGCGAAATATGATAACTATAATTGCAGTAGGAATTGTACTTGTTGCCACAGTTTATTTTGGAAAAAAATACAAAGCATCTCAAAAAACAGTCGAAATTACAGCGTTTTATAATCAATTATCTGAAGATGATTATATTGATTTTGCAAAAAAATTGGAAAAATCCATCCATACCAAAAATCCTGAAGTGTTTGATAATAGTGTTGATATTGCTTCACTTTTCGGTTTTTCAAAACGTGAACTAGCACAAAGTTTCAAGAAGCGAAAAGGAATAGAATTTTTACAACCTTATTTAAAAATAGGTAGTTCCATAAGTTCTCAACTGCTATATCCTAACGATTTTAAGTATACTAATTTTTATAAAGAAGATGGTATTCCGCATATCGTATTTAGATTGTATCGTCCTGATTTTATAAATTTTATTGATTTTACACTCGACATCAAAAAAGATAAGATTGTAATCGATAATATGTATGATTTTTATTCAGGAATTTTGTTTTCTGAAATGGCTTCTGATCTATATCATAAAGCTATAAACTTACGACAAAGTAATATTGCGAATATGGACATATACCAATCCATAAAAAATCAATTGTTTTTGGGGCTATATGAAGAAGCATACAACTCGCTTGTCGCTATTCCAAATGCTGAAAGGAGTCCTTTTCATTACCAATTTTTATTAATTGCAGCTTCAAATTGTGATGATGATGAAAAATTAATACAAGTTATTTCAGATATGAAAGCTCACAAACCTAATGATAAGCGTTTAGATACATATTTGAATTTTCACGAGAGCCTCATTCATGGCGATTTAGACAAACTCAATACAGCCATTGATAATTTAAAAAAGTATGTAGGAGAAGATACTATCTTTGATCAGTACAGAGGTATTTTGTTTAATCTTCAGTCAGAATTTGAAAAAGCAGGACCATTTTTTGATCGTGTGATAACAGAAAATCCTGATTTTTTTGGAGGCTATTACTATAAACTCTATAACATGTTGTTACGAGATAAAGAGAATGAAGCACTGAGTGTAATAGCTGAAATGAAAGAACGCTTCTCCATAAGCAAAGAAGATTTTGTATTTGATCTTCAAGAAGAATACAAAGAATTCACAAACTCCAAAGCGTTTCAAAAAATTTTCAAAAGTGCAGAGTAAACAACATATACAAGGCTTTCCACTGCATTTACCTGAAGCAGATGTTACGTATTACCCAAATTTTATAAATGGTAAGGAAGCTACACATATTTTTGAAAGCTTACTAGACGAAACTCCTTGGCAACAAGACGACATTAAGGTCTTTGGGAAAGTATATGCGCAACCGCGATTAACAGCGCTTTACGGAACCAATCAAAAAACATATAGCTATTCTAATATTGAAATGACGCCACACGTGTTGACGCCGACTTTAACTGATTTAAAACAAAAAGTAGATCAAACTTGTGAAACCAATTTCACTACAATGTTGCTCAATTATTACAGAGATGGGAAAGATAGTAATGGCTGGCATGCGGATAATGAAAAAGAATTAGGAACCAATCCTATCATAGCTTCTTTGAGTTTTGGTCAGGCGCGTTTTTTCCATTTAAAACATCGCACCGATAAAACTTTAAAACACAAACTATTGCTAGAACATGGAAGTTTACTTGTTATGAAAGGTGAAACACAGCACAAATGGTTGCATCAAATTCCAAAAACTGCTAAAGAAATTCAAGGTCGCATCAATATTACATTTCGTATTATAACATGAAAAAGCATCCCGAAGGATGCTCTTTTCTTTAACTAACCAACCAAAAATGTAACAAGCTATTTTTAGAAAGTAACCAGCTTTGCTAAATGTCATTGCTTTGTTTCACTTTTATGTAGTCAAACGGCGTGCCAAACTTTATTGTCCTTTCAAAATTTTTAAGATAATTGAAAAGAAAAGATTGTATTCAAAAAAGATTTCCTGTTAACTATTTGGAAAATATCAATTTAATTTTATATATTTATGATATCATTTTAATATCAATCTAAAATATCTCAACATGAAAGAAGAAAAAATTATTGTTCCTGCTAATGGATACTTGATGTTATTTATATTTTTTGTCCTATTATTCGGAAGCATCGCAGCCATGATTATCTTAGAAAACCCTCTTTTTATTCCAGGAATAGTGATTGCTTTATTCTTAGCATTTGGTTTCCTTATGGTTAACCCAAACAATTCTCGTGTTCTTTTACTATTTGGAAAATATGTAGGCACCGTAAAACAAAACGGTTTTTATTGGGTAAATCCATTTTATACTAAGAAAAAAATTTCGTTACGTGCTAGTAACTTTGATAGTGAGCGTTTGAAAGTAAACGACAAGCTTGGTAATCCAATTATGATTAGCACAATTTTGGTATGGAAAGTACACAATACGTATAAAGCTGCTTTTGATGTAGATAATTATGAGCATTTTGTACGCGTACAAACAGATGCCGCTGTTCGTAAATTAGCAAGTATGTATCCGTATGATAATTTTGCCGATGAAGGACATGATGAAGATATAACCTTACGTTCTAGTGTAAATGAAGTAAGTGAAGCATTAGAAAAAGAACTAGAAGAACGCTTGTCTATTGCTGGAATTGAAGTATTGGAAGCGCGTATTGGATATTTAGCCTATGCACAAGAAATTGCAAGTGCCATGTTAAAGAGACAACAAGCAACTGCTATTATTGCGGCGAGACATAAAATTGTAGAAGGTGCCGTAAGCATGGTAGAAATGGCAATTCATGAATTGAATAAAAAAGAATTACTCATGCTTGATGAAGAGAAAAAAGCAGCTATGGTTAGTAATTTATTAGTGATTTTATGTGGTGATAAAGAAGCTGCTCCTGTAGTAAATACAGGAACTTTACATCAATAATTATGAATGATAAACAAGTCATGTCCATTGCAGTTGGCGCCGCTTTTGGAACAAGTATAGGTTCCACTTTTGGTACCGTGATGGGCGATGTGGCAACGGGTACATTTATTGGTTCCATCTCTGGAACCAGTATTGAAATCATTTTAAGCTTCGTTGCTTTTGACGAGGATACAGAGGAAAACTAAACTTCCTCAAAAGTATTTAAATATCAATTATAAAGTAAAACCATTAATTTCGTATTAATGAAAGAATATAGAGTAGTAATAACCAAATTAGGATTAACAAATAGAAATACTATAATGGAAGAAATTCTAAACAATCACGCAAAGCAAGGCTGGGTTTTACATACAGCCACTTAAGGTTTTGTACAACTTATTTTTGAACGTAAAAAATAGATAATTATGTATGCAAATAGACCCAGAATAAAAGTGCCCTTAGCTCCTATTGATACTATTTTAGAAGCTAGTACAATAGCATTGCTTATTGCTTTGTGGATTTATGTAATTATTTCCTATAATTCTCTACCTGAAATAGTGCCTACACATGTTGACATAAAAGGAAATGTTGACGGAACTGGTCATAAAAATACAATATGGTTTTTATTAGGAATTACAACAATCATTACAATTGGATTACATGTCTTAACTAAGTTTCCACACATTCACAACTATATGGTAAAGATTACAGAAGAAAACGCCGAACACAACTATCAAATCAGTAATCGTCTATTGCGTTTTGTCAATATTTTAACCTTACTTTTGCTTGCGTATGTATGCTATTCTAGCATACAAAAAGCATTTGGAAACGACTTTTTTCTAGAGTCAGCGCTTATGTATATAATTATTGCATATTCCGTTGTGATGCCTATTGTTTTAATTGTATTTATGTTAAAAAATCAAAAAGATCCAAAGTCAAAATAAGTATTATGGCAAAAAAGAAAGCCTTTGCATTACGAATCAATGAAGAGATGTTGAAAGCTATTGAAAAATGGGCTGCTGACGAATTTCGCAGTACCAATGGACAAATAGAATGGATGCTGATGCAAAGTTTGAAGAATGCTAAAAGAGTTCCTAAAAAAAAAGATGATAATTCACAGCAAACACCTGAATAATTTTTTCAGCGTGTTTATTTTTTTTATTCTTGCTGAAGAGGGCCTTTAAATTCTTTTATGACCGATTTAGGATTCCAAAACTGAGATGTTATTGATGAAATTAATGGCGTAAAATACAATCTTAAAAATGTGTATGATTTACTGGATGTTTCAGCGGCTTAGAACGTTGGCGATCCAATTAAAATGACTGTAAAGCGTGATGAGAAAGCAAAAACATTGTCTGGAAATATTACACAACCAACAACAAAAAGTACTGGAATTACCGTAAAAGATTTACCTAAAAATAGTAAAGAAGTACAATTGCGTAATGCGTGGTTGAAAGGAAAGTTTTGACTTTGCTAGGTTTGCTTTTTTAGACCTCTAAACTCTGTCAACATTGAGTTCAGTTGACTTTTAGATGGCTTAGACACAAACGTCAGATCGAGTAATTTTAAATAGAATTTTACTCAATCTGACGTTTTTATATATAATGAATGATTTAAAATTCATCATTTTATATCTATAATTTCTTTTTTTTGGTATTTTGCAGCATAAACCATCCAATTATGTTCAAAAAAGCCATTGCTTTCATTCTACTTTTTAGTTCATTTACACTTTTTTCGCAACAACTTACAGTAGGAAGTGCAGAAACTACGCAACAAAATTTCAATACGAAAATTACCATTGATTCTCTTGCTTTTACAGGGTTTGATCTTAAAATAAAAGTCATTGATTCCTTTGCAAGTCTAGCAAGTATTGAAAATATTAAAAATATCAACAAAGACTTTCTTAAGAGTGGTGATTTCAGATTTGACATAAAAAATTCTGAAGCCGTGATTTCTTATCGTGGATTTGAAAAAATTAGTACGGAAAAACCATTAGCTTTATTTGATCTTCAAAGCAATCCAAAAGCAGGGTTTTCAGAGTTTATTTTTCTAGTCACAGAAGCTACATTTTATGATGGAAATCAAGCTATTTCAATTCCAAAAGACAAACAAAAAATAAAGGCAACTATCGTTTATGCAAAACCATTTTTTACAAGTGACAAAATTGTATTTGGTATTTTAATGTTATTACTAGGTTTTGTTTTTTATACCGAGGCAAGCAAAAATGTAAAGTGGAAAAAGTTTTATAAATACGTTCCGGCCTTACTAATTTGCTATTTATTACCTGCTATTTTAAGTTCTTTCGGAATCATTTCTGATCATTATTCTGATGCATATCTTATTGCTAGTCGCTTCTTGTTACCAGCCGCATTGATTTTGATGACTTTGAGTATAGACTTAAAAGGTGTTTTTAACTTAGGTCCAAAAGCCTTGATTATGTTCTTTACTGGAACCATCGGAATTATTATTGGAGGGCCATTAGCTATTTTATTAATCTCTATCGTTTCTCCAGAAACAGTTGGTGGTGTAGGTCCAGATGCTGTTTGGCGTGGTTTGTCAACCTTAGCGGGAAGTTGGATTGGTGGTGGAGCCAACCAAGCTGCCATGTTAGAAATTTTTGAATATAGTCAAGATAAATATGGCGCCATGGTATTGGTTGATATTGTTGTAGCCAATTTATGGATGGCGATTTTACTTTTAGGAATTGGGAAATCAAAAAAAATAGATGCAAAACTGAAAGCTGATAATTCTGCTATAGAAAATTTAAAAGAACGAGTTTCTTCGTTTACAAATAAAATAAAGAGAAACCCAACATTATCCGAATTGATGATTATTCTTGCCTTAGCATTTGGTGGAGTCTCGTTAGCACACTTTGGTGCAGGCATGATTACTGACTATTTAAATCAATTTGATATAGTAAAAAATGATGACGGAGCACTGTCATTCTTAGGTTCTTCTTTCTTCTGGATGATTACCATTGCAACTGCTTTTGGAATCATGCTATCGTATACAAAGGCAAAAAATTATGAAGGAGCTGGTGCTAGTAAAATTGGAAGTATTTTTATTTACATTCTAGTCGCTTCTATCGGAATGAAAATGAACTTGACTGAAGTTTGGAAAAATCCAGGTTTAATTGCTGTCGGATTGGTTTGGATGTCAATTCATGCAGGATTGTTGATTTTGGTTGCAAAATTGATTCGCGCACCATATTTCTTCTTGGCTGTAGGAAGTCAGGCTAACGTTGGTGGAGCAGCTTCTGCGCCTATTGTAGCTTCTGCTTTTCATTCATCGTTAACATCGGTTGGTGTATTATTAGCTGTGTTTGGATATGTTGTTGGAACCTACGGTGCCATTTTGTGTACAATTTTGATGGAAATGGCTTCTAAAGTTGCCTAAAATTGTAGATATTTGCGCTCGTTAAAATTCAATATGATGTTCAAAAAATGTATACTTGCCTTAGTTACTTTAGGGCTTATTGCTTGTGGAAATGATAAAAAAGGAAAGTTAACCATTTCTGGAAATATAGATGGTTTAAAGGAAGGAACGTTATTTCTGCAAAAAATACAAGATACCACCTTGGTAACGTTAGATTCTCTTGTGGTAAATGGTGATGCTAATTTTAGCTTTACTACGACCATTGATGAACCAGAAGTATTGTATTTCTATTTGAACAAAAAAGATTTTAATGACTTAAATGATCGTGTAGAGTTTTTTGCAGAACCAGGTGAAATGACATTCAATACTACCTTGCGTAGATTTGTAAAAGATGCAAGAGTTACCGGTTCAAAAAATCATAAAGATTTGGTGACTTTTAAAGAATATATGACCAAATACAACACTAGAGAATTGATGTTGTTACGCGACGGAATGGACGCGCAAAAAGAAGAAGACACGAAAACCGTGGCGGAAATCAATGATAAAATTGCACGTTATGCCAAAAGTCGTATGCAATACATTCTGAATTATGCGATTACGAATGGTGATAAGGAAATTTCACCATACGTTACAACAACAGAAACCTATGATGCCAATTCTCGCTTTTTAGATACTATTTACAAGCGATTAACACCAAAAATAGCGGCTTCTAAATATGGGAAAAAATTGAAGGAATTAGTAGAGAAACGTAAGACTGAGGAAAGTAAGTAATTTCTAGGATATGTAAACTATAAAAAAAGGGTAGTATCCAAAATACTGTGTAAAGTATGATTTAAGGCGGGTTTTAAAACCCGCCTTAAATTTTTGTATAATTTTATAACACACACAGTTATTATGACACCAGAAGAGAAA
>Ga0189286_100467_pt1 | contig 10773 bp, 8 predicted proteins | sample UW69minimetaG_FD_130330 | JGI IMG/M metagenome (GOLD analysis project Ga0189286, IMG submission 130330) | Marine microbial communities from the Costa Rica Dome - UW69 mini metaG | ecosystem: Environmental > Aquatic > Marine > Oceanic > Photic zone | place: Costa Rica: the Eastern Pacific...
GATCTTCTCGCTAGGGCTCTTAGTTGTCTTTCTCATCGTCCACTCCTCGGTGGTCACGATGAGCCAGAAACACTCTCTTATCAAATCGCCCTATTTGGACCCATAAGCGCTGACGTCAGACACCCGCAGCTTCTTGGCATCCGACGGTTCCATCCCGCCATACTTACTCTTGTATTTGTAGAAGGTGCTTTGGCTGATCCCATAGCGCCTGCAAACGTCAGCCGTCTTCTCGCCAGCTTCCTGTTCCTTGATCATCTGAATGACCTGTTCTTCTCTTCATCGTCTGTCTCCTCAGCTGGAGAACTGGCTAACCTCAATGCGAGGGCTTTTCAGGGGAGAAGGTCACAATTAAAATCCTGACGAAAGATCTGTACGAGCTGCAAAAAGTAGGCGCTCGTCATTCGCGTCTGGTGGACGGCTCGCCACATCTTGTTCAATCAGCGCCAAAGTCGTAGCAGCCGTGAGTTTTTCAGGGTCGAGGTTCGTACCCCATTGTACCGGCATGGTCTCAACCTGCACATCATTGATCCAAAGCGCATGACTGAGGTTAGCATGCGCACGCGGAGCTGAGGGCCAGTCCGTCCAGTTTAATTTACCTGCGGCAACAGTGCTATGAATAGCTTGAGCATAGATATGCATCAACTCCATCGAAGAAATTCCCGCCTGGTCGCCGATCACCAGCCCTGAAGAGGAATGCATACGGTAGGGAAAGTCGGCATAAAATACCTTCTGGAAGCTGCTGCTCGTGATGATCCGATGCCAATCGAATAAGCGGGTAACACCGTTAACGCTTTTGTCAGGTCGGATCCGAAGAACGGCATCAACTTCAATGCCGCTACTTTCCAGCATATTCTGGCAGCCATCAATCTTGTGATACATCTTCTGAGGGTTAGAAAAATTCGTAAAGATCCCGGCTTCATCATCCTCAATTCTTACATCTTCGAGATTACATCCGAAAAACTCCACCAACCTATCGACAGAAACACTACTATCATCGTCGAGTGTTGTTAGAGCTGGATAGCGAGCTTGCATCGCTGGGTAGCCGATATTATTAGCTACAGACTGGTAGACGTTAAGAAACTCGCCTCCAAACATACGCCAAGCCTGTGCCGGTGTCGGTGTCTTTCGACCAATTTTTTTCCAAGTGTCAACAAAAATCACAGGCTCAGTTCCTGCCAGCAAGAGCTTTTTCACACTCGGGTAGGCTTGCCGGTAGCCCCGCAACTGACCAGAAATACAAACCCCAACCCGTGGCTTACGATCAAGTGACAAGCGTGGGGCGCAGAACTTTCGTGCAGGCCTCAAGACCTCCAACTCGGTCAATTGGTCCCTATCTGCTCGATTACTAGTGTACCATTCATAAACCTGTGGCGCACGTTCGCGATGTTTGATTGCGAGCTGATCGAGCACCTCCGTTGGCATACAATCTATCGATCCAGCATAACGCTTTGGTATACGATCGACCCAAGAGTTGGTGATAAGCGTCAAGCCGGTGTCAGGGTTGCTGGCACCGAGCTTCTCAAAGCAGAGAATTACTTCAGGTGAGAGTGCGTCGACAGCCGCATCAAAACTCCCATCAACATAAAACAGAGACATCAAACGGTGCAGATGTGCATGGTGAATACTCCAGACCGCATTAATCTCACGGGTATGGGCCCGCGCGAGTGCAGAGATCAGAGTGTTCTGGGGAACGGCCCCCACCATATCAAGAAGTAACTTGACTAGCAGCGTGTTCTTAGTTTCATTGAGACGGCTTTCGACCTTCTCCATCAGAGCACGGTGAGACAAAAGGAACGTGGTATAAGCTTGAGGGGCTGCGACAAACTGCGTCGAATTACGTAGGATAAACTTTGATGGAAACGCTCTCTCATCAATATGCTTCTGCTCGACCGAAAGAACAAAAAGCACTTCTAGGCGTGGATCAGCCTGCGCCGCGCGCAAGAAGCTCTCATCATGCATCAAAATTGAGAGATTGTGATAGAAGACTTGGCTTGCCATCTGATCTGGTTCGAAACTACAGATCAGGTCCATAACCGTATTATAGCGTTGCGTCTTACGTAATACGTCAATTACCCAAGCGTTACAAAAACGGTGCTTGAGCACACGGGTTTTGCGCTCAGCCGCATAGCTTTCAGCTAAAGGCAGCACCGCTTCATACTGGCCATAAGTCGATGCAATCTGAAAAATCGAAGCCAATTGCCTGTCGCCAGGCTTCATGTCGGCGGAGGCGATCAGCTGCGCCAAGCCTTCAGCAGGCTGGCCAGCATCCGCCATCTTTTGTGCAGTAATTTGGGCTTGCTGCCAATCTTTTTCAGAGACAAGTACCATGAAATATTCCTTTCGACGATCGTCAACCGCGCGGTGTTAGATATGCGTGCATGGCTGCCATCTGCTCGCCGTCCCAATCAATTAAGTCAATCCCGTCAAACACATTTTCACCTAGTGTCAGAGTGAAGTGCAGCACTGAGGCCCCATGGTCGACAAGGATACGTCGAACCTCAAAACTAAGGTCTGCGTTGGCGTCAAATAGGCCCTTAATGTAGGCTAATACTTCGGTCTTCGGCGTCAGTGATGTGACTTCTGGGTCCGTCAACTCAAAGCCATCAGTAAAGAATTTGGCAACCCTATTTAGATCCCGGGCGTCAAAGGCTGCTGCATAAGCAGCGGTCAGGTCACGAATATCAACCATTAGTTTGTCTCCACCTTAATGTCGGTCACATCAGTCACCATCTCAAGCAACACCTCTTTGCCCTGCACTTTCACTCCGTTGAACAATGGACAGACAAAAAATAGGCCTCGAAAAGCCTGCCCTTCTTCATTTTCGACTCCGTGTGCCAAAGCGCGCAGATAAGTTGGCAAATCACGAAACATATAGGTGCCAGCTGATGCATGCTCGGAGATCACTTGTTTTTCAGCAGCGTCAAAAAAGTTGCCATTCTCGTCCAGCCGTAAATAGCTGTAAACTGGCATATCATTCTTGAAGGTGAGCGCAATGCCTCCACAGCTGGGATTGGCCGCAAAAACCTTAGCGGGCTCCAAAGTGCTAGAGTACAGAATGTCAGCCAGATCAACGATGATAGGCTCGGCCAGATCCGCTCCTGTCGCCATCCCTACTACCGCCGAGAGAGCAGCGCCTCGAGTATAGCGAGACAAAAAGGAGACCGCAGCTCCAGGATACCACTCAACAAGTTTGCTTTGCGCAAATACACGAGTTTCCGGTGCGTCCAGAAAGATGAACGAGTAGTTCTCAGAGGGCACACTCGCAGCCCAGGGCCGAGAAGTGAGCGTACGTAGCAAAAGCGGTTGTCCGCCGAGGTCTACCTCGGCCTTAAGGACACCACCGCTCCGAATGAAATCCGGCCCGGCAAGAGGAACAATCACACGCATAGTGTCAATCCGGCGCATCGGTTGAAGTAGGCGCACCTCGTAGGTTCAGAAAGCATTCGAGGTCATCCGGAGTGCCAAGACCGGACATGGCCCCCATCGGCACTTCATAGACGCCAATTCGCGCTCCGTTCGCAATCATGTAATTATAAACTGGGCACGTATAGAACTCTCCGCCGACTCGCTCATTTGCTGCGATCATATCGGCAGCAGCGGAGACGAAATCTCGGCCTCGCGTGAAGAGATAAACCCCCACAGTGGCAATCTCCGAGATCGGTTTTTTTTCCGCGACCTCAACAACAAGCCCCTCATCGTCTAGTTTAGCAAAGGACCATTTGGGGTTCATAGACGGATCTCGAAAAACAAGAATGGAACCATCAAGACCGCGGTCCAAGCAGTCTTGCACATAGTCGGTCACATCGAAGTCAACAAGCTGATCGGAGTTAGCCACCATCATCGGGCTGTCATTATCAAAAACCTTACGCGCGAGAAGCACAGTACAGGCAGTCCCTTCAGTCAACTTATTCACAGGCAGAATATCTACACTTGCCTTCTCAAAATCACGTATGATCGCGGGTTGCGCCTCCATATGCGAAGCGCGCAGCAGCATGGTGGCGTTTGCCCCAACCGGGACCACGTTCTTAATCACGTGGTCAAGCATAGGTCTTCCGTCAACATCAATGAAGGGCTTCGGCTTTCTCCAACCTAACTTGGCGAACCGACTACCCTCACCCGCCGCTGGAATAATCACATTAACACTTTCTGCGTTTTTTGGCCGGACGCGCAGATCAGCGGCAATACTGCCACGCTCGAACTCGGCAATCCGAGAAGGTGCATAGAAGCTATGATAGTCGCGCTCATCTATAGTGGAATGAGACACATCGCCACCATCCAAAATGGTCTGGTTGATCGCAGAAGAAATGTAGAAGGATCCATCAATGCTAGCGTCATTCAGAATTGATTTCTGAGCAGCTTCAAGAAACTGGCCAGCCTTCCGGAAATAGTAAAGGCCAGCAATAGCCTTGCGCGAAACGACCTTTTTTTCAAATGTCTGAACAACACGATTTTGCTCATCTTCAACCACATATGACCAACGCGGATGAACGGAATCGAATGTTACAACCCCAGCATCCACACCAGACTTCGCAAAGCGCTTGATATGAAGACCAAGATCCGTGGTGATAATCTGATCAGAGTTAGATATCAGAAGCGGTGAATCTGGGTCCAGCGTATCAATGGCGAGAAGGCAAGAACAAAGTGCCCCAGAGGTCGCACCAATACGTTCAATCACCCGCGCGCCATCTCCCGCAGCAAGCTCAACGGTACGATCAATGGAGAAAGCACGACAATCGTCACGATCGACTACAAAAGTAAAAACGGCATCCTGGATCTGGGTTTTCAGTTGTGCGATGACAAGCTCAATCATCGGTCGTCCAGTCACCTCAACCAACGGTTTAGGGAAAAAATAGTCTTCTGCAGGGAAGAAAGGCGACCGCGTGGAAATTGGGACAAGAATTTGCATTGATCCAAGACCTTTGCTCTTATGAGGTTTCTATTTCGGCGATACGATTCTTAATCGCGTGATAGGTGACGTCATCAGGCACCCCAATCTTCAGCAAGTGTCCACCGCTAGCGATAGCGGCCTCAATTCCGTGATCGTTGTCTTCCAAGATCAGACATTCCTCTGGCTTTAGGCCAAATGTACCCATAGCTTTACGATACATTTCAGGGTCTGGTTTGCCCTTTGAAACATCCTCATTGGAAATCATGTCGTCAAGATAGGGATCCAGTGCAGAGAGTTGCATCATTGCCTCCACTGATTGACGCACTGAATTGGAACAGACAGCAATCTTGTAACCTTCTGCCTTCAGCTTAGAAAGCGCATATTGGTGATTAAACACCGGTTTGCAGCGCTGATGGCTAATTTCCAACGTATAGGTTTGCTTCAAGGCATTCAGAAACTCATGCATCTGTTCGGGTAAGTGGCGGGCTTTAGAAAGCATCTTTAATTTCTGTCGCGTAGGCAGGCCATCGAACGTAGACAAATGGCTTTCACGGCTAATAGAATAACCAAAATGCCCCAAGGCACGGTTAAGTGCTTCATAGTGCCAATCTTTTGCATCAATTAGCACCCCATCCATGTCAAATAAAATTGCTCGAATCATATTCTATTCAGTCCCCATAAGATCAAAGGCTTCTTGCGGAAAGTCTGTGCAAAGCTCGAATAGCGGGTTCTGATGCATACCGACAGCAACGATCTCATCCCAAAAAGCTCTATGTTCACGTTTGTGTAGTTCTGGTGAGACAATACAAACCCGATGGCCTTCAAGCATTAACTGATGCGCCTTTGCAATCTGCGGATAGCCGCCTGTAAAGCTGTCCACCCAAACCCCAGAAGCTCGGTCAAGTAAGATAGCCTCGGTTTCGTACTCACTTACCCGTGTATAGGCGGGTAGACCATTTTGAAAATAACCCAGAGTATCAGGTACAGACATATCAAATGTGAAGCAGTTCTCCAAGACCATCTCGGTCTTTGAAAACAGCTCCGCAAGCAACGTTTGAAGTCCATCTGCCTTGATGTTGAGCGCTAAACGGCCACTAGCGCAGAGACCAGTATAAAGCTTAAAGAACGTTTCTGCCGTTATCTGTCCAGTCCCAGGAGGGTCATGCGATATAACCACCATCCCGTCCAAATCTCGAAAGTCGGTTTCAACCCCGAAGCCAGCAGTTAACGCTTCCGTGAGCGCAACCATACTATTTTTTTCTTCATTTTTGGTCCACATGCCACGATGCGCCAAAATATTTCTACGTTGCATACTGCCACCCGTGGAGCTTGTTCCCCCACCTTCTCTCATTAAGAGTGCACACCAACCAATTACGTTGTTAGACTGATCACCAACGCTCGATCTATTAAAGCGCCACACCCTCGATTTTAGAGATATTTAACCTATACTGCAAAGCCCCAACTACTCTCCGTCTTCAAGAGCGGTAACGAATGCGCAAAGCTCATAGTCATCTTGATTCAAGTTTCGCAAGAAACCCAAATCAGTATCTTGATCCAATTTATGGTTGGATCGGTTTTCCCAGGTTTCAGAAACTTGCAACAAATGATCAGGCTCCAATACTGCTGCAAGTCTATCAATGGAGAGTGAAAAATTCTTCACTGTGCCTAAAACCGTAATCAAGCCAGCCGCCGTTTTTGCTTGATCCAGTTCGCTTCCCTCCCCAGGGCAGAGAGCGGCTAGCCGGTGGACCTGAAAGTTACGACATTGCCGGTCACCTGGACGCTCCAACCGCGCCCGAACATACCCTTCAAAATCATGTTTTTTAGCTAGTTTTGCTCCCCAAGTTTCAGCCTTCTGCCGTCGCTCAAACCGGTAAGCCGATTGGATACGCTCAATGGGATCTCGTATCAGCATAAAGGTTATTATCCTGACATCCTGAACCTGAGGTATTGGCCCCATCATCGTGTGAGACGAAAATGCAACAGCGTCAGGATTATCGCGAATCCACTCCCCGATCATGCCAGAATTGTCACCACCATTCGCAGGAAACTCCCTAGTGATCCAACGCTCCCCAAAACTCCGTTTCAGAACAGCATCTACTGACGTACCTGCATTCTTAAACAAATGATAATGTAAAATGACCGTTCTCTTCATCCAGCATCCATCTCTACGAAGAAACTCCAATTGAAGCCCCAACGTCATCATGATCACATTCTAAGCTAAAACAGATCCACTGTCTCAAACGCAGCTTTCATCAAACTATGCCCCTTAGCGAAGGAATAACTGTCGCGCATAAAACTACGTGCATTTTCAGACATTTGCCACCAAAACTCATCATCTCTAGATAGGTGGGATATAGCGTCGCTCCAGTCCTGCGATGTTTCTACAATGAAACAGTCATGCCCGTGACGCAACCCGATACCTTCGGCCGCTGTCGGCGTAAGAACACAAGGTACACCGTGAGCCAAGGCGCTTAGCACTTTGCCCTTAATCCCCGCTCCGGATAACAGGGGGGCGACAAAAATCCGATGACGGTCGAAGGCATCGGAAATTTCATCCACAAAACCTACGGGAAGCACCGTATCGCTGGCGATGTCATCGAGATTGCCCTTCATGCCGGAACCATAGATCGACAGCGTCAGATCCGGATGGGCTGCACTAATTTGTGGCATCACATCACGGGAGAACCAGCGGATCCCCTCCACATTTGGCGGATGGCGGAAACTTCCAAGGAAGGAAATTCCTGCTCGGTCAGTGAGCGCCACTTGCATTTCCGGAACATCCACAACCCAAGGACATTTCACAACCGGAACAGCACCCTCAAGATGAGAAGTAATGACCGCATGCTCGCTTTCGTTGTAGGATAGGACGACATCCACCTCCCGCATCACTTCCAGTTCCTGGCGGCGGGTGTCACGAGCGATGGCGAGCTTTTCCTCGTCTTTCTCTGCTAATGCAGTGCGTAACTCTCGGAGGAAGTGCAGATCCGCATTGTTAAACAGGACCCGTGCCTGCGGCGCTATTTTCTTGATAACCGGCAGCACCTCTTGGGCGGTGTAGTAGCGGGTGATATAAAAGGCATCAAAATCCGCACCGTGAGCTTCAATGTAATCCTGCATCGATACTGCAAACGGCGCACAGATGACCTCAACTCCCATCCGTCGCAACTCATCGGTATACCCCCCAAAATAGGCCAGATTCTGCGGCAAGAAAGTGACTTTGTAACCCAGAGATTGCACCAGTCTAATTTCCTGAATCGCAGCATAGGACCCTGCGTCCCGGTCTGGCCGGGGAGTGGTATAATCGATAAACAGAACACGGCCACCAATGCCCCGATCTTTCTCCAGATCCGGACGCTGCCCTTCCTTTCCAAAACCAGCATAGGCTTTAACCCACCGACGTTTAAACTTGGGGCGGTTAACCTCCTGGAAGCGCTTGAAGCCAGAGGCTACATCGGTGCCAGAAGTCATGCCTTCGTAATGGTAGACCACCGAAGAAGGGATAAAGTACGTTTTGTACCCTGCATCCCGTACCTTGAAAGAAAAATCAGTGTCTTCAAAGTACATCGGTTCAAGGTAGCTGGAGAGACCACCAACCTCTTCCCAGATAGTCTTCGTCGTCATCAACGCAGCGCCGGACAAATAGTCGACCTGTCGTGCATAGCAGTACTCAGGCGCCCAAGGGTTTTGCCGGTTGCCATAATTCCAAGGATTACCTGAGCCCCAGATAATCCCCCCAGCGTCTTGCAACCTGCCATCCGGATAAAGGAGTTTGGCCCCTACAGCCCCGACGCCATCAAACCGCTGGAAACCATCAATCAGCTCATCCAACCAGCCGGCGGTCACCTCCACGTCATTGTTAAGCAGCACCACATAGGTGCCGCGAGCCTTCCCAGCCCCGGCATTGCAGGCCCGAATAAACCGTTGTGGCTGATCATTGTGAACCACAGTGATGCCGGAAACGAAATCTTCCAATATTGCTGTTTCGTCAGTCGAAGCATCGTCGACAACGATCACTTCGAAACTGGCCACGTTCCGGGCCAAAAGCAGACTACACAAGCACAGGTAAGTGACTTCGACCTTGTTGTGTGCCGGAATTACAATAGAAACATCAGGTTTGCTCACCTTCGGGAAAACCAAAGGCTTCAATCTCACGTTCGCATAGCCGCCCTCGACGGTTTGCAATGCATGGAAGAGCTGTGCCTGCTCTGAGGCCCCCAGACCGGCCATGAGGTTCTGCTTCAGCGCCTCATAACGATGGCGCCCCTGGGCTGCGAGAGCACCGTCAAAAGGTCTGTTGCCCTCTTTCTGCAAAACATCTGTCGGCGTCAAATTGCAAGGCATTGCCAAGACAGTACTGAACAGGATCTGACACCCGGTGTCGTCGGCTACATCCAATCGCTTGTGTATACCGTCAAGATATGCTGCGGGCAGACGGATCAAGGTCGGGTTATTGCCGACAGGCGCTTTGAACGCCGCCACACCATCCACATAAAATATGTAGTTCCCCGGCGTGTCAGTTTGCAACATCACACTGTGGCCATATTCCTCAGTCATCTGCAGGCTGGCGCTTTTCGCCTTCAGCAGAGATATGGCCTTGCCCGCCCCTTCCAGAAACAGCGTCTCGCCCTTCTGCAGAGGCCCAGGCAGTGGTGCTACATACCATTCCCCGTTTGTGCCACTGCCAAAGCTAAGGCAGCTGAACAGACCAGGATCAGCATCAACGGGCAGCACATGGGGATCGGCCAAAAACAAGAAAGGCTCCACGTTATGCTCTTCGCCCACGAAAGCATCATAGCAAAGGCTCATGCGCAACTCGCCACCCGACGGCAAAGCAGGCAAACGGAACTCCACGGCAAGATAGCCTGAAGCACTCACTCCCCCCCGAGTGCTATTCGAGAAAGATTGAGTAAAATTCGTTTCCTTACCGCTGTCCCGGCAAACAACAGTCACAATCAAACGCGCCTGCGCCCGGTGGCTTGCGACCAACGCACGAAACACCTGCGGATTGCTCAGCGCAGGTACATCAATCGTCGACGCCAGATCAAAGCGCTGTTTCTCTGTAGAATCAGCAACCATAAGCTGCAGTGTCTCGCTATTGCTCAGCGCCCACTCGGACAAATGGTTCACCCAGACACCAAAAAGATCTTGTGAGTTCTCATGCGGAGGCATCGTTTTCGACACTAGACTGTCTGTGTCATAAACGGGACGAGAAATAATTGGAAAGTTCATACGTGGCATCAGGCCTTCAGCCACAGGAGAAAACATCGATACACGCTTACCGTGACGCAACTTCAGGCCGGTGCCGTTCGCTTCCTGGCTTATACGCGCATAGGCTTTGCCATCAAAAATAACAACATGTTCAATACCTTTGGGAAGATGACTGGCCATCAATGAATGCTCCGCACGAGTAGATTGCTCAGACTCGCTATAGTTAAGTTGCACCGAGGGGGTCAACCGGGTTGACGGGGGCGTTGACTGCTGCACAGCACGCGTTATTGCTTTAAAAAAATCCATGTAAGGATACATCAGTATTATGCGCGTGCATTTTGCAACCCCGCTTCTGGTCGCAATGACATTTTTTGCCCCGTTTGCTGTCGCACAAAGCACAGAACAAAGCACGGGAACGGGAACGGTTGACCAGAACACGGCCAACCCCGCGCTGACCATGACCGAGATCGAGGCCGCCTATGCCGCCGGGGATCTGGCCACGGCGCGGGCCGGTCTGCAGCAGCTGGCCACAGCCGGCACACCTTCGGCGTTGGCGCTTTATCGCTATGGCCGCATCCTGCTGGATCCGCGCAGCGGGCCGCGCGATGTGCCCGGCGCCGTCACGGTGCTGGAACAGGCGGTGGGGCTGCGCCATCTGCAGGCCCATACCCTGC
>Ga0189286_100471_pt1 | contig 10646 bp, 3 predicted proteins | sample UW69minimetaG_FD_130330 | JGI IMG/M metagenome (GOLD analysis project Ga0189286, IMG submission 130330) | Marine microbial communities from the Costa Rica Dome - UW69 mini metaG | ecosystem: Environmental > Aquatic > Marine > Oceanic > Photic zone | place: Costa Rica: the Eastern Pacific...
ATCCCCGCCTGCGTCATCCTCCCCAGCGATTTCAAGCTGCACGTTGATGCCCTGTTCCAGCAACAGTTTCACCGCATGGAACACATCGACATGGCCTTTGACAAAATGCAGCCGGGCGCAGGTGAACAGTCGCAGAACCTCGCCGTTCTGATAGGGCTGATACGGCGCTTCGCGCTGCAAACGGTCGGTATCGACCCCCATCGCCTGTAACACCAGCCGCTCTGGCAAGGCATCGCCCAGCGCTGGTTTGATCTCTTCCATCAGCTTCTGGGTGATGATGGTGGCAAACTTGGCACCGCGCCATTTGAAACGTTGGCCGGGTCCATAATCCTGCAAGGGGCCATGCAGGCTGACCGAATAATCAAGTCCGTAGAGCGCATGGGCCAGTGCGGCAATCATCGCTGCACGGCCGCAGGAATGCGCATGCACATGGGTGATCCCCTGCGCCCGACAGGACCGCGCCAGACGCACAGCCGCCGGGGCCGAGATCAGCACATCCCGCCAGTAGCCCCAGCCGTCCTGATCCTCTTTCAACTGTTTCCAGGGCATTCGCAGCGCGGCCCACACCAACTCCAGCGGGGAACGGCTGGCCAGATATTCGGTCCGCTGCATCGCCCCCCGAGACCAGCTGTGTGACACCAGCCCAGGCGGCGGCGGCGTGGTGGAGTAGAAGACCGGATCGATGCCCATCGCCTCCAGTTTCAGGATTTCACGCCAGAAGAAAATATGCGTCTGGCCCGGGAACTGGGGCACAAGATAGCCAAGCTTGGGCTGTTCAGGCATGGTTGCAAATCCTTTCAACGCATAATTCTAGGTTAAATATTGATCTGTTGCTCACCCGTCGGTAAACAAGGCCACTGCATTTTTTGACCAATCGCTTTTGCCTGTTTATCAGCAATGACAAGATGTTGCAGGATAATCTCATTCGGGGCCTGCCCCGCATCGCTTCAGGATCAAGGCGCCTATGCTTTCAGTCATCATCCCTGCCCACAATGAGGCCAAGGTGATCGCCGCCTGCCTGACCGCAGTGATGCAGTCGCGTCTGCCCGCAAACGGGATGGAGGTGCTGGTCATCGCCAATGGGTGCAGTGACGAAACAGTGGCCATCGCACAGCGCTTTGTCGGAGGCCCCGTGCCGCTGCACGTGCTGGACCTGCCCGAAGGTGGCAAGATGGCTGCGCTGAACGCAGGCGATGACGCCGCAAAAGGCGACATGCGGGCCTATCTGGACGCCGATGTCACAGTCAGTCCCGATCTGCTGCACCAGATCGCCGTGGCGCTGGACATCGACGCGCCGCGCTATGCCACTGGTCAGGTTCAAATCCCACGTGCACGCAGCGCCGTGACCCGCGCCTTTGCCCGTTTCTATCTGACCGTGCCCTTCATGCGGATCGGCGTGCCGGGCTGCGGGCTATTTGCCGTGAACGCCGCCGGCCGCCGCCGTTGGGACCAGTTCCCCGACATCATCGCCGATGACACCTATGTGCGGCTGAGCTTCGCCCCCGACGAACGCATCGGCGTTCCCGCCCCTTACAGTTGGCCACTGGTCGAGGGGCTGAGTAACCTGATCAAAGTCCGCCGCCGTCAGGATGCAGGTGTGGCTGAAATTGCTGCCCGTTTCCCCGAGCTACTGCAAAATGATGACAAGCTGCCCTATCCCAAAGTTGCGTTGGCCCTGAACGCCCTGCGGATGCCGCTGGCCTTTTGCACCTACGTGCTGGTACGGCTCTGTGGCAAACTGGGACGCGACCACACCACATGGAGCCGTGGCCGATGATCAACACTTTCCGTCGCTTTGCCCTTGGCTCTTCTCTGATGGAGCGCGCCCTGCGCAGTTCGGCCATCACGTCACTGGGCTTTGTCGCTTATCAGTTTCTGCGGCTCCTCTCCAACCTGGTCCTGACCCGCATCCTCTTCCCCGAAGCCTTCGGGCTGATGGCGCTGATTTCGGTTGTGATGATGGGCTTGGCGATGTTTTCCGACGTTGGCGTCAGCCCCGCCATCATGCAGAGCAAACGCGGCGACGATCGCGATTTCCTCAACACCGCCTGGACCATCCAGATCATCCGCGGCGCCTGCCTTTGGGTGGTGGCCTGTCTGCTCGCCTATCCGGCAGCCCTGCTCTACAACGAACCGCAACTTACACTTCTCCTGCCTGTGGCCGCGCTCAGCCTGCTGATCAACGGCTTCAACCCCACCAAACTGGAAACCGCCAACCGCCACCTGCGCGCGGGGCGAGTCACCGCCATCGATCTGGGGGTGCAGATCGTGGGGTTGATTGTGGCCATCGCCGCCGCCTGGCTGACCCAAAGCGTCTGGGCACTGGTGATCAGTGGCATTGCAGCCGCCGCCGTACAGGTGGTTTTCTTACAGGTCTTCCTGCCCGGCCCCCCCAACCGGTTCCGCTGGGAACGTGAGGCCGCACAAGAGCTGATCAGCTTTGGCAAATGGATCTTCCTGTCCACGGTCTGTGGCTTCTTCATCGGACAGGGGGACAAACTGGTGATCGGCAAATACCTAAGCCTGGAAGAGTTTGGCGTCTACAACATCGGCTTCTTCCTGGCCTCTTTCCCGCTGCTGATGGGCGGTCTGGTCACCAGCAAAGTGCTGATCCCGATCTACCGCGAAAGCCCCCCACGTGAGAGCCGCGAAAATTTCCTGCGGCTGCGCAAAATGCGCCTGCCTGCGACGGCGGTGCTGATCGTGATGTTGCTGGCTGTGGCGGCACTGGGGCCTTGGCTGGTAAACCTGCTCTATGATCCGCGTTACATGGCTGCAGGGGCTGTGGTGGCCTTGCTGGCCTGTATGCAAATCCCGCAGGTGATTGTGCTGACCTACGATCAGGCGGCATTGGCCACTGGCGATTCCAAACGGTTCTTTGTGCTGGCTCTGGCGCGCGCCATCCTGATCTTTGGCGGGCTGATCGTCGGGCTGGAGGCCTATGGCCTGATCGGCGCCATGCTGGGCCTTGGGGCTGCCTATGTGCTGGCCTATCCGGTGGTCATCTGGCTGGCCCGCCATCAGGGCGCCTGGGACCCGCTGCACGACGCGATTTATTCCATTTTGGGGATGATCGGCGGCGGGTTGATTGTGATGCTGCATTGGGACAGCATCCTTGTCCTGTCGCATTAGGCCTGACCCAAAGCATAGTCAAAGGCGCAAAAAACCTCGGATTTTCCCGAAAAAACAGGGGTTGCGCCTCAAAGAGTCCATAATCTTCCCGTATGTTGTTTTGAATACAGCTGTTTCAACGAGTTTGTTTTGATGTCGGAAACAATGCCCAAGGATCATGCGCCCCTCCCCGAGACCGGCGCGGACATTGCAATTGTCGGTATGGCCGCCCATTTGCCGGGGGCCGACAGCGTGCAGGACTACTGGCAAAACCTGCGCAACGGCATCGAATCCATTCGCCATCTCAGCAAAGACGAACTTCTGGCCGCTGGCGAAGCGCCGCACCTGCTGGAACGGGACGATTATGTCCCCGCTGCCGCCCCTCTGGACGGGTTCAAAAACTTCGACGCAGAGTTCTTTGGCTTCTCCCCAAAAGAGGCCGCCATCCTTGACCCGCAGCACCGCCAGTTTTTAGAGGTCTCTTGGGAAGCCTTTGAAAATGCCGGTCACGTGCCGGAAAACTTTGACGGTCCGATTGGCGTCTTCGGCGGCTGCGGCATGGGCAGCTATTTCTATTTCAACATCTGTTCAAACCGCGATCTGGTCGACAACACCGGCATGTTCCTGCTGCGCCACACCGGCAATGACAAGGACTTCATGGTCACCCGTCTCAGCCATGTGCTGGACCTGAAAGGCCCCTCGATCAACGTGCAGACGGCCTGCTCTACCTCGCTGGTGGCAACCCACTATGCCTGCCAGTCGCTGTTGAACGGCGAATGTGACATGGCGCTGGCAGGCGGGGTCACCATCGAGCTGCCGCACGAACGCGGCTATGTCTACAAAGAGGGCGAGATCCTGTCGCCCGACGGTCATTGCCATGCCTTTGACCACCGGGCGCAAGGCACCGTCTTTGGCTCGGGCGCGGGTGTTGTGGTGCTGCGCCGGCTGGAAGACGCGATTCGCGACGGCGATCACATCTGGGCCGTCATCAAGGGCACCGCCGTGAACAACGATGGCGCCGCAAAGGCTGGCTATCTGGCGCCTTCGGTCGATGGTCAAGCCGCCGCCATTGCGGATGCCCATGCCCTGTCCGACGTCACCGCCGACACCATTGATTATGTAGAATGCCACGGTACCGGCACCTATCTGGGCGACCCGATTGAGGTGGCGGCACTGACCCAGGCCTTCAGCGAAACCACTGCGGAAACCGGATTTTGCCGCATCGGATCGGTGAAAACCAACATCGGCCATCTGGACACCGCCGCAGGCGTGGCCAGCCTGATCAAAGCCTCGATGGGGTTGCACCACCGAGAAATGCCCCCTTCGCTGGGCTATGAAGCCCCGAACCCGGCCATTGATTTCGACGGATCCCCCTTCCGTGTGAACGACAGCCTGCGTGACTGGACGTCACACAAAGGCCCCCGTCGGGCCGGTGTGAACTCGCTGGGGGTTGGCGGCACCAACGCCCATGCCGTGCTGGAGGAAGCCCCCGCACGTGCCGCCTCCGAAGACAGCGATTTCCCGTTTCAGATCCTGACCCTCTCTGGCCGCAACAAAGCCGCGCTGGACGGCAACACCGCCCGCCTTGCCGATCATCTGCGGGGGGAACCGGACCAACCTCTGGCCGACATCGCCTGGACGCTGAAAGAAGGCCGACGCGCCTTTGAAAAGCGCCGCGTCGTTGTTGCCGAAACCCATGCCGAAGCCGCAGCCCTGCTGGACGAAGGTGACCTGCGCCGCGTCTTCACCCATACCGCGCTGGACGCACCCGAAGTGGTCTTCATGTTCCCCGGTGGCGGCGCGCAATACGCTGGTATGGCGCGTGACCTTTACGAAGTTGAGCCCGTCTTTGCCGAATGGATGGACCGCGGCCTCGACCATCTACAGACGCTGATCGACTATGACATTCGCGCCCTGTGGCTGCCTGAACACGAGGCCGAGGACGCCGCCAATGCGGCGCTGAAACAGCCTTCGGTCCAACTGCCGCTCATCATGATCGTGGAATATGCGCTGGCGCAGCTTTGGATCAGCTGGGGCGTCAAACCTACCGCGCTCACTGGGCATTCGATGGGGGAGAATACCGCCGCCTGTCTGGCAGGTGTCATGCGGTTTGAAGATTGCATCAGCCTTGTCCATCTGCGCGGCCAGTTGTTCGACACGGTGCCGGCAGGCGGTATGTTGTCTGTGTCTCTCTCGGCAGAGGAACTGACACCGCTCTTAGGTGACGATCTGGACCTTGCCGGCGTCAATGCCCCCAACCTGTCTGTTGCCACCGGCCCGCAGGCCGCCTTGGACCGTTTGCAGGCTGAATTGTCGGTGAAAGACGTCGACGCCCAGCGCATCGCCATCGACATCGCCGCGCACAGCCGCATGTTGGATCCGATCCTTGATCGTTTCCGCACCTTCCTGCAATCCATCCCGCTCAGCGCGCCACAGATCCCCTTTGCCTCTAACCTGACCGGCGAAATGATCACCGAGGCACAGGCCGTAGATCCCAACTACTGGGTCGATCATCTGCGCAACACGGTGTTGTTTGCGGACTGCATCGGCACGCTGGCCGAAGAGGGCACGCGCGTCTTCCTAGAGGTTGGGCCGGGCAAAGCGCTGTCCTCGCTCACCGGCCAACACCCTGAGGTCAGCCCCAACCAGGTGATCTCGACCCTGCGCCACCCGCAGGATGACATTGCCGACGACATGTATTTCGCCTCCATGCTAGGCCGCATCTGGGCCGTTGGCGTGGATTTCGACTGGGGCCAGTTCTGGGGTGAGGCCCGGCGCAACCGTGTGGTGCTGCCGACCTATGCATTCCAGCGGCAGGAATATTTCATTGAACCCGCCGCTCACAGCGACAGCACAGCCGAAACTTGGCTGATGCGGCAAGAGGATATGGCCGACTGGGCCTATCGCCCCGCCTGGAAGGCGCGTTATGCTGATTGCCTGAGCGATCTCAACGCGCTGAACGACACAGCCCCCGAAATCTGGCTGATTTTTGAGGACGCGCATGGCCACGGCGCCGCGCTGTCCAAACGCCTACGTATGGCAGGACATGAGGTCACGACAGTACGCCCCGGCGATGGGTTTGCAAAGGTTGAGGGCGGCTACCTCTTGGCGCCAGAACACGGCCGCACCGGATATGACCAACTGATGCAAGATCTCTCGGCCCAGGGCGCCTTGCCCAGCCGTATTCTGCATATGTGGCTGCTGACCGAGGATGAAAAATGCCGACCCGGTTCGTCCTTTTTCCATCGCAATCAGGAATACGGGTTTTATTCCCTGCTGTTCCTCAGCCAAGCGATGAGCGATCAGGGGCTCAGCGCCCTGCATCTGACCGTGGTGACATCCGACGCCATACAGGTGCGCGACGAACCGCTGGCCTACCCCGAGAAAGCCACCGTCATGGGGCCTGTTCGGGTCATCCCACGCGAATTCCCCGGTGTGACGGTTGCGGTGCTGGACCTCTCCCTGCGTCAATCTGGCAAACGCCGCAAAGCAGGGCCGCTGACGGACATTTTGCTGGAGGAAGTACTGGCAACACCTGCAAACCTCACCGCCGCATTGCGGGGCGGCAAACGGTTTGAGCTGGACTATGCCCCAACCCGTTTCGATGTGGCCAAAGATCTGCCACTACGCGACGGCGGCACCTATATGATCACCGGTGGCTTTGGCGGCATCGGCACCACCCTGGCCGAGGCGCTGATCGCCCGTTCCGGTGCCAATATCGTCCTATTGGCCCGCTCCCCACTGCCGGACCGCGCCGACTGGGACGACTACCTGCGCAAAAACGCACCCGCTGACCCAATCAGCCGCCGCATTCGCACCGTGGAACGGCTTGAATCGCTGGGCGGCAAGGTGATGGTACTGGCGGCGGATGTGTCCAACGTCGAAGACATGCGTGAGGCACTGCGCAAAGCCCGTGACACCTTTGGCGATGTGCATGGGTTGATCCATGCCGCAGGGGTCATCAAAGACGCCCCGATCCTAGGCAAATCGCTTAGCGATATTGAGGATGTTTTCACCCCGAAAATCCACGGCACACAGGTGCTGGATGAGATTTTCCCCGATGGCACATTAGACTGGATGGTGGTGTTCTCCTCCTCCTCGACAGTGACGGCACCTGCGGGGCAAGTGGATTACGTCGCAGCCAATGAATACCTCAACGCCTACGCCAAATCGCGCAGTGGCGGGCAAACCCGCGTGCTGGCCATTGATTGGGGCATTTGGGCTGAGGTCGGCATGGCCGCCGACGCCATGGCCGAACGCATTGGCAAAGGGCAAGCTGCCGAAGTGACGCCAACCGATAAGCCGCTTCTGACCGAAATGACCTTTGACGAGGCCGGCACCCGCCTGTTCCGCAACACCCTGTCCACCGATGACTGGGTGATGGACGAACACCGTACCAAAGCGGGGGACATCCTCCTGCCCGGCACCGGCTATCTGGAACTGATCGACGAAGCCCTGCGCGCCCACGGCGAAGCGGGTGCCTATGAGGTGCGCGATCTGTTTTTCTTAGCGCCTCTGGCAGTGCAGGCGGGGTCAGAAACCGCAATTCAGCTGCGCTTGCCGCGTTCGGATCAGGGCTATGACCTCACCGTCGAAAGCGCCGTTGGCGGGGGGTACGGGCTGAACGCCGAAGCCTCGGTTGAGCTTTTGCCGCTGGAGGCTCCGGCCCCGCTGGATCTGGAGGCAATCACCAAACGCTGTGGCACGCCTGTGCACAGCGACCTGCCGCTGGCCTCCGCTCAGGAAAAACACCTGAATTTCGGCCCGCGCTGGAAGGTGCTGCGGTCCTACGCCTTTGGGGCGGGCGAAGGCATCGCCACGCTGGAACTGCCTCAAAGCTACACCGCCGATCTGCAGGATTTTGCCCTGCATCCCGGCCTGCTGGACATTGCCACCGGCTGGGCGATGGAGCTGATTGCAGGGTACAGGGGCGATCACCTCTGGGCGCCGGTCAGCTATCACCGCGTCCGCGTTTATGCGCCGCTTGAGGGCCGTATCCTGTCCTGGGTGCGCAACGCCGCCGACAACAGCACAGACCATCCAACCGCCAGTTTTGACATCACCCTGACCGCGCCGGACGGCACTGTGTTGCTGGACATCGAAGGGTTCTCAGTCCGCAAGCTGACGGGTGGCCTCAGCCTCACCCCTGCCGCTGCCAGCGCGCCGACCGATGGCCCCCGCCCGCTGTCGCCGGCCGAAGAACGGTTGCAACACAATATCGCACAGGGCATCCGCCCCGAAGAAGGCGCTGAGGCCTTCTTCCGTGCTTTGGGCTCCAACCAGACGCAGCTTGTCATTTCGTCGTTGAACCTGCCCGCTTTGATCGATCAGGCGGCGGCGGATCAACAGGGTGAAAGCGCTGAGCAAACCTTCCAACGCCCCGAGCTGGATCAGGATTACGCCGCGCCAGAATCCGAGGTGGAAAAACGCCTGGCCAGTTTCTTTGCCGAATTGCTGGGCGTGGATCAGGTGGGCATTGACGACAGTTTCTTTGACCTTGGCGGCCACTCGCTGATTGCGGTGCGCCTATTCGCCAAAATCAAAAAGGCCTATGGCAGCGACTTCCCGATTTCCCTGCTGTTTGAGGCCCCCACCATCCGCAAGATCGCAGCGCAGATCCCGGATGAGGGGGACACCGAACCATCCGAAGGGGCCGAGGTTACCACGCTGCACCCCGAACGCCGGTTCACCCATATCGTGCCCATGCATCAGGGGGAGGGCGGCCGCAAAACGCCCTTCTTCCTCGTGGCTGGCATGTTCGGCAACGTGTTGAATCTGCGCCATCTGGCCCATCTTCTTGGGGCCGACCGCCCATTCTATGGGCTGCAGGCACGCGGGTTGTTTGGGGACGCCGACCCCCACCGCGACATTGCCGAAGCGGCCCGCGATTACATTGCCGAAATGCGGCAAGTGCAGCCCGAAGGCCCCTATATGATTGGTGGTTTCTCCGGTGGCGGCATCACGGCGCTGGAAATCGCACAGCAACTGACCGCGGCAGGCGAAGAGGTCAGCCTGCTGGTCATGCTCGACACGCCACTGCCGCTGCGACGGCCTCTGTCCAAACGCGACCGTATGGTGATCCAGTGGCAAGAGCTGAAAGAAAAGGGACCGGGCTATATCGCCAAATGGGCGGTGAACCGGATCCGTTGGGAATTTGCCAAGCGCCGTCAGGTGGCCGAAACCGGCGAAGCACCGGCGCAGTTCCACAACGCCGAGATTGAGGCAGCTTTCCTGGCCTCGCTCAACACCTATCAGCTGCAACGCTGGGACGGGCCACTGATGCTCTACCGTCCGCCTCTGCAGGGGCGTTGGCAGGTAGCACCGGACCGGCTGGTAAACTCGGAACGGGCCTATGTGCTGCATGACAACGACTGGGGGCAATGGGCCCCAGCCGTTGAGGTCTTCGAAGTGCCAGGCGATCACGACTCGATGGTGCTGGAACCCAATGTGCGGGTGCTGGCCGCCCGCATCCGTGACGCCATCAGCACCGCCGAGGCAACGCCCAAACAGCCGCCACAGAAGAAAGCCGCCGAATAATGCCCACCCCGCGCCTTCTAACCGTGATCCTGAACTACCGCACCGCTGCAATGACCCTGCGGTCGCTGGCCGCTGCACGGATCGCGATGGAGGGTATCACTGGCGAAATTGTGGTGGTCGACAATGCCTCTGGCGACGGCTCGTTTGAGACGATGCGCGACCATGTGGCGGCGCAGGGCTGGACCGATGTGCGGGTGCTGGCGTCCGCCGTCAACGGTGGCTTTGGCGCAGGCAACAACTTTGGCTTTCTGGCCGGTCTCAGCGATGGCAGCACTCCTGATTATGTCTATGCCCTGAACTCCGATGCCTTCCCCGAAGCGGATGCGATCCGCGCGCTGCTCAGCCATATGCAGGCCCACCCGAAGACCGGCTTTGCTGGCAGTCACATCATTGGCGAAGACGGGGAGACCCATCTGACCAACTTCCGCTTTCCCTCCATCGCCAGCGAATTTGAAGGCGCGCTCCGCTTTGGCCCTATCTCGCGGCTGCTGGCGCACAAACGGGTCCCCGTAGAAACCCCTACGGTCACCGGACCGGTAGAGTGGACCGCAGGGGCCAGCCTGATGATGCGGGTCGACATGCTGCAAGAAATTGCACTCTTCGACGAATCCTTCTTCCTTTATTTTGAGGAAACCGATCTCTGCCTGCGGGGCGCTCGGGCGGGCTATACCTGTGATTTTGTACGCGAAAGCCGGGTGACGCATATCGGGTCGGTCTCAACCGGGATGGGACGTTGGCAGGAAACCCCCGGCTACTGGTTCGATTCCCGCCTGCACTATTTCACTAAAAACCACGGGGTCGGCACCGCCGTTCTGGCCACACTGGCGCATATCGCGGGGGGCGTCCTGCACCGGTTGCGCCAATACGCCCGTGGCCAAAAACCTGCGGATCCACCCAAGTTTCTGCGCCACATGATCCGCCACGCCTGCACCAAGCTGTGGCAGGGGCGGCGTGCGGTGCGTTCACCGGATTTTACCCCTTCTGCGCGAGGGTCAGCC
>Ga0189286_100473_pt1 | contig 10628 bp, 10 predicted proteins | sample UW69minimetaG_FD_130330 | JGI IMG/M metagenome (GOLD analysis project Ga0189286, IMG submission 130330) | Marine microbial communities from the Costa Rica Dome - UW69 mini metaG | ecosystem: Environmental > Aquatic > Marine > Oceanic > Photic zone | place: Costa Rica: the Eastern Pacific...
CGGCGGGAGCCGGTGGACTATCTCAGCAGCCAGAAATACCTGACCCCCTACCCGGATGAGCTGGGGCTCAGGAATCGGGTTTAGGGCCGACTCAGAACCCGTAGAGCAGTGACAATGAAACCTGGGTGTCGGTGTCATCGACTCCTTCCGGCTCGTCTGACACGTACTGGACCAGATACGCAGCCTTCATCGAGAGGTTACCCACGACGGTTGCCTGTATGGAGGTTTCAGACTCGCTGATGGTGTTGTTCTCCGACAGACCGATTTCGGCACTCAGCTTCTGACGAAACAACGCCGTATCGGACAGAGCGTAATCGAACTTGCCTGCCAGCCGGGCGATGGCTTCTTCTTCCTCCTGATTACCGTCTGGTTCCGGTTCCTCCAGCCTGTTAAACCGGTAACCGCCACCAACGGAGAGATCCAGGAAAGAGCGCTTGCCACGCTGCCAAACACGGTTACCGTAACCGGTGGTCAGCGAAGACTGAAAGTCATATCCGGAAAAACGGTCGTCTTCATAAGCTCCGCGTACGAACAGGTATTGGCTGCCCTCAAACTTGTAATCAGACTGCACTTCAGCGCTGTATTTTTCAGCCGTTGTGGTGTCATCGGTTTCGGAATAATATGAACGAAAATCACCGGTATTCCGCCACTCTGAAACTTCGTGGACTAGGCCCAGACGGCCGTTGATATTGGTCTCCTCGGTGTTGCCGGACGTAACAAGCACACCCACTTCCCCTTCACCTTCCCAATTGTCATACTCAGCGCCAAAGACCATCGTCGGCGATACCGTCAAAGTAATGATCGCCAGAGTTGTTCTGAACTGCATAAATTCTCCTTGTTTCCTGTCAGGATTTCGCGCGGCGCTCCTCCCCTATGGCACTCTTACGGGCTTGCTGCGCCCGCTCTGCCTTTTTCCGGGCCTTGCGCTCTGCAATGATGCGCGCCGCGTCTCCACCTACATGGGTTTCGCCCCGCTGCTCCGCCAGCCGCATCTGCCGCTCACGCTCGGCAAAGCGGGCTTTCTGCTCCGCCGTCAACGAATCGATGCAACGGTGGCAGCTCACGCCCTGCTCATACTCCGGGCGCTGTTTGTCTTCCTCGGTGATCGGCCGGCGGCACGCGTGGCACTGATCGAATTCGCCCCGTTCCAGCTTGTGGTTCACCGTTACCCGATCATCGAATACGAAGCACTCTCCGCGCCACAGACTCTGTGATTCCGGGATTTCTTCGAGGTACCTGAGGATGCCGCCCTTCAGGTGATACACCTCATCAAAGCCCTGCTCCTTCAGAAACGCCGTGGATTTTTCGCAACGGATGCCCCCGGTGCAGAACATGGCCACTTTCTTGTGCTGCGAAGGGTCCAGGTTCTCTTTCACATACTCCGGAAACTCACGGAACGTATCCGTGGCCGGGTTCCTGGCATTCTGGAAAGTCCCAATTTCCACTTCGTACTGGTTGCGAGTGTCCACTACCAATACGTCCGGATCGGAGATGAGATCATTCCATTCTTTCGGGTCCACATAGGTGCCGACGATCCGTTTCGGGTCAATGCCCTCCACACCCATGGTGACGATCTCTTTCTTGAGCTTCACCTTGGTTCGCTTGAAGGGCTGGATGTCTACGAACGATTCTTTGTAGTCGATGCCTTCAAACCGCTGATCAGCCTCCAACCAGTCGCGAATGGCATCCACACCTTCACGACTGCCGGCTATGGTGCCGTTAATGCCCTCGCGGGCCAGCAGCAATGTGCCGTGTACCCCTTTCTCCAACATCAGGCCCAGCAATGGCTGACGAAGGGCCTTGTAATCATTCAGAACTGCGAACTTATAAAGCGCGCAGACAACAACATCCTGGCTCATGAGTCTGGTTTCTCCTGCGGGCCGGACCGTAAATCCGGAGCATGGTTAATAATCGCCAAAGGGCGCGAGGGCCCATTCTAACGAATACGGAGGAGGGAAAGTATTACGGGGGGTTACAGCGACGTCATTAACAGTGCCCGGCGCTGTCGCTTTCGGCCTGGAAAACTCCCGCAACGCGGGAGTTTTCCAGAGAGAAGCTGTCGCCGTATTATTACTGGGAGCCGGCCAGCTCCCGTTCAACCACAGCCGACAGTTGCCCCCAGCCGGGGCGAGTCAGGCGGATATTGTCCACCAACACGGTTGGGGTACTGGTAACGCGGAGCTGCATGGCCACTCGACGGCTCTGCTCGATTTCTTCGACGTGAAGATCTGTGGTCATACACCGGCTGAAACGGCGCTCATCGAGCCCCAGATCGTCAGCGTAGCGGCTAAAGGTATCAACCGGGCTGCTGGAACCGCTCCATTCGGTCTGCATGTCGAACAACTTGTCGTGCATGGCCCAGTAACCATCCTGGTCACCGGCGCAACGAGCGGCCTGTGCCGCTGGAATGGCGTTGTCGTGTTGCTGGAGTGGCAGATCAAAATACACAAAGCGCACCTTGCCGGTCTCCACGTATTCCTGTTTCAACTGCTGGCTGGCGTCCGAAAAGCGCGCGCAGGCGGGGCACTGGTAGTCTGCGAACTCCCGCACCACCACGGGTGCGTCTTCGTCACCAACAGAGACGCCGAAGCGGTCCAGTTGGGCAGGAAATGGATCGGCGTTAGGGCCGGCAATCGGCAACTCATCCGAGGTGGGGGCCGGGCTCGCCGTCAGGAAAAAGACGCCCACCGCAACAAAGACAAGAACGATGACACTGATGCCGATGTACAACGACTTACGATCTTTCTTCCTGTTGGGCGGCGGTGCGCCGGTCTCTTTTCTTCTTTTTGCCTCGCCCATGGTAAAGCTCCTTATTGTTTATTCATTCGTGGACATTTTCATGCGGTAATGAGCACGCTAAGATCTTTATACATTACATAAGTTCCAACAAAAATTAAGGAATTCTCATGGCCTTACCTGAATCCCTGAAGACATCGCTGAGCCTCCCGCTGGTGGCGGCGCCCATGTTCCTGATCTCCGGCCCGGAGATGGCATTGGCCTGCTGCAAGCAGGGCATTGTTGGCAGCTTCCCGGCCCTGAACCAGCGCACCAGCGAGGGCTTCGAGGAATGGGTGATTCAGATGAACGAAGGCCTGGAAGACTTCCGGGAAACCCATCCGGACCAGACAGCCGCGCCTTACGCTGTGAACCTCATCGTACATCGCACGAACCCGCGCTGGGAGGCCGATCTGGACCTGTGCGTGAAACACCAGGTGCCCATAGTGATCACCTCCCTGGGAGCCGCCACCAAAGTGACCGAAGCGGTGCACAGTTACGGTGGCCTGGTGTTCCACGATGTGACCAACCAGAAACACGCCCGCAAGGCAGCCGAAGCAGGTGTGGATGGCATTATCGCGGTGTCTGCCGGTGCGGGCGGACACGCCGGCATCATTAACCCATTCGTGCTGGTGCACGAAATCCGCGAGGTGTTCGACGGCGTGATCCTGCTTGCCGGCGGGCTTTCCAAAGGCGAAGATATTCTGGCCGCCCAGGCGATGGGCGCGGACCTGTGCTATCTGGGCACGCGGTTTATCAACACCACCGAATCGCGGGCGGAAGCGGCCTATCAGAGCATGATTATCGAGGCGGTATCCGGCGATATCATCCACACACCGGCGGTGTCCGGGATTCCCGCAAACTTCATGCGCCAAAGCCTGGAGGCGGCAGGCTACCCCATGGACAAGCTGAACCAGGCCGGGGAACTGGACTACGGCAAAAAGCTCAAACCGGTGGACGACGAAGCCAAAGCCTGGAAAACCGTCTGGTCTGCCGGCCAGGGCGTCAGCCAGATCACCGACGTTATCTCGGTCAGCGATCTGGTCGGGCGAATTGGCAGAGAATACCGGGAAGCCCGCGCACGGCTCCGTGAGTAGAGTAACCGGGCGTACTTACACCCGGAACTGGGATGCCTTGCCCTGCAGGGTTTCCAGCAGTTCCCCGATATGCCCGCTGGCCTGATCTGAGCGTTCGATGGCGTCTACGGTTTCACCGGACAGGCGGGCGATGTCGGTGACGCTGATGCTGACTTCACCCGCATTCCTGCCCTGCTCTTCCGCGACCGCCGAAATCTCAAGCGCGCGTTTCTGGAGGCTGCCCAGCAATTGGTTGATCTGGTCGAAGTGCTCGTCGGCACGACGGAATTCGGCGGAGGATTCCGCCACCTGCCCCGAAACTTGATCAATCACGGTCACCGCCCGGCGGCTGCCCTGCTGAAGGCGATCAATAATGCCCTGAATTTCCGTGGTGGATTCCTGGGTGCGGCTGGCCAGGGTACGCACTTCATCCGCCACGACCGCAAAGCCTCGTCCGGATTCACCCGCCCTCGCCGCTTCAATGGCGGCATTAAGCGCCAACAGGTTGGTCTGCTCGGCAATGGCTCCGATCACTGACAGCACGGAATCAATTTCCGTACTCTGGCTGTTCAGTTCATTAACCGCCGCGACGGCCTGCTCCACATTGCTGACGACCTGATCCAGTCGCCCTCTCACATCGCGGGAGATTGTTGCCGTTGCCTCACTCTCCGCGTTCACGTTCTGGACGGAACCGGCCATTTCCTGGACGCTGTCGGCCACCTCGGTAATACTGCCTGACATTGCCGACATGGTATCCGATACCTCGGCCACTTCCTGCTGCTGGCGATTAACGGCCGAGACCGCATCGCGGCTAATCTGTCCCTGCTCACGGGCCCTGTCGGCGGCTGATTCGGCAGAAGACTTCACGTCTGACACCAGCTCCTGGATGCGAGCGATGAACTGATTCATGCCCCGAGCCATTTCCGTCAGTTCGTCGCGGCCTCTGAGGGATACCCGGCGAGTCAGATCGGCCTCACCATCGGCGATTTGCCAGATGGCTGAACTCAACCGGAGCACGCGGGGAAGAAGACCGCCGCCGAGCACGGCCGCCACCAGAACAATCAACACAACCACGGAGCCGACGGCAAGGAACGAGAGATTGGAGGAAAGGCTGCCCGCCTCTCGATCCAGTGCCTCCACAGTGCTATCAATACGCGCCTGTGTATCTTCACCCATGGTGGCAAGCTGTTGCTGTAGGCGCTGGTTGACCTCTCCGGTTTCAACCTCCAGGGTCTGGCGCAGCGCATCGATGCTGCCGCTGATGGTCTCGCTGAATTCTTCTTCCAGGGCTGCCAGGTCACGGTTGATCCCTTCCAGGGAGAGCCCCATCCTCAGTTGGCCAATCGCCGTGCCCTCGGGCTGGATATCAGCGGTGATAATAACCACATTGGGATCGCGGCTTGCCGCATCCAGGACTTTGTTTGCTGCACCACGGCCTTCCCCCTGCTCCATCAAGGTGCGTACGCGATCATCCGTGCGATCGACATAGCGGGTCAGCCTTTCCCCATATTGATCGTAATAGACCGCAAAAAGAACCGACTCCCGGGCATCCGCCAGCTCAATAAGATCCGTCAGCCGGGGCACATCGCGGTCCCAGATCAGCGGCGCGGCAACCGCCGCCAGCACCTCCGCCAGACCCTGCGCTTCCGACATAACCGCCGACCGAACGTTGTTGGCAACCCGCTCCTGCTGTGCCGTCTGCTGGCGCGTCAATTCACCCGCCAACTCCTCCGTGGTCCTCTGCTGCATAAGCTGTAGGCGATTGCGAACGTCTTCACGCGTGTCACCAAACGACGCACTGACTTCCCGGCTACTGGCCTCAAGAGCGGAACCGGCGGTATCGACCAGGCTGTTCACCTGATTGGAAATCAGCCATTGACTCATGGCCACCTGCACCACGCCAGCAACAATCAGGATCAGGAAAACAGGTCGCAGCAAGCGGCTGGTTACCAGTGCCTTCAGAAAACGAGGGGGCATACGGACTCCGTCAACACGTTTGAATCACACATCCCGGCGGCAGGACGTGGCCTGCCTGGCCATGCTTATGCCTGACTATAGAGCAAAACGTAGACTACGGAGTGGCGTGTTCGTGTACCGATTTTGTAACAACCCCGTGAAATTGTTTGAAATTGGGAGTCCGGCATACGAATACCATTCGCAACACGGGGGCTCGTCTGTGAACTTTCGTGCCCAATTGGCGTAAGCTCCCAGACACATGAATGAAAACAGGTGAGAAAATGCTGGGATTCCTGAAGGGCGATCCAAAGAAGAAACTGCAGAAGGAATACGAAGCCAAGCTTCAGAAGGCGCTGCATGCCCAGCGCAATGGCGACTTACGTACCCATGGCACGTTGATGGAGGAAGCGGAGAAGATTTACGCGGAGTTGCAGAAGATGGACAAGGAGTAGCGTTTCAAGTTTGGCGGGTGGGTCGGCTGGCACACCCGCCAAACTTATGACTATGCCTCGCCTAAAAATTGCCTCAGTTGTCGATTCAGGCGATCGACTTCACGTCGCATCTCCTGGACCTCGTCAAGAAGCTCAAGGGACATGGCCAACCCCGGTAGGTTCATTTTCAGATCACGCTGCAAACGCTGGGCCTTTCGCAAGCGGGCGAGGGCCTCCAGATCAAATTGCCACTGGCGCGCTTCCGGGGATTCCTCTACCGGGGCGATCACACCGTAGCTCACCAGTTTAATAACAAACTCGGCATGGCACTCCCCGCGTTCGCAGATTTCCCGCAAGGTGAATGTAGCGGTTGGTTCCACCAGTTCGACGCTCAGGAGATGGTCTTTGTCAGTCATCCTTCATCCCCCGCTTAGACATGCAACTTGCTGCGTGGATTGAACCCTTTTTCGGCCTCGGCCAACTGTTTGTATAGTTCCTCGGCTTTTTCGCTGTGCTGCTCAGGCATCACGATCTGCAACACCACTAGCTGATCGCCAGGATGCTTGCCTGGCAGGCCCTTGCCTTTAAGGCGCAGCTTGCGACCGCTGGAAGAGCCCTTGGGCACCTTCACGTTCACCTTCGAGCCCACGGTCGGCACCGTGACCGAGGCGCCTAGAGCCGCCTCCCAGGGTGCGATGGGAACCGTCACTATTATATCCCGCCCTTCGACCGTAAAGTGGGGGTGCGGTGCGTATTCCACCTCGATAAACAGGTCACCGTTCTCCGCACCGCCCATACCGGGAGCGCCCTGGCCTTTCAGGCGGATGTGCTGCCCTTCTTTCATGCCAGCGGGGATCTTCACATTGAGGGTTTTCTGACGCGGCACGACGCGGCCCTGGGCGTCGGCTTCCTGGACGTTAAACGACACCTGCTTTTCGCAGCCATGGAAAGCTTCCTCCAGGAACAGCGCGATCCGGGCATGAACGTCTTCACCCCGCATGCGCATAGATTGGCGCGCGCCCCCGAAGCCACCGCCAAACGCGGAGCCAAATCCGGCTCCCGCGCGACGGCCACCGCCGAAGATTTCCTCGAAGAAGTCGCTGAACTGGGCCGCATCGGCTTCGGTGTAGCCACCACCCCCGAAGCCGGACGCGCTCTGCCATCCGGGAGGCGGCTGGAACGATCCGTCCTTCTGGGAACCGTACTTTTTCAGCTCGTCGTATTCGGCCCGTTTTTCGGGATCTTTCAGTACTTCGTAGGCCTCGCCGATGTCCTTGAACTTGTCGGAGGCATTCTCCTCCTTACTGACGTCCGGATGGTATTTCCGGGCCAGTTTGCGGTAGGCCTTCTTGATCTCCTCGGGGGAGGCAGACTCGCTCACACCGAGTACGGCGTAATAGTCTTTGAAGTCCATGCTTTCCCTCACACCTGCTTAGATGGCTGGGCATTTTTCGCCCGATTATTAACTCTATATTTGATGAGTGAGGGGAAATTACAAGGTGGGGGCGTATCAGAATTGATGCGTATCAGTTGTTGGCTTTTGTCATGCCTTAAGGTTGGGCTTGTAGCCTGTTGATTTCTGCGGGTGGCGCCCCGGTGAGAATACCTTTCCAGAAAACGCCCGTGAATACGTCCATGTAGGGCTTGGTCGCGCCATCCCTGGCGCTCCACATTTCTGGAAAGGTATTCCCACCGCGACTCATGTCAGCATCAGTGTTATCGCAAAAGATATTCGGGCAACGTTTGACGAAGACTGATAGAGCGGGCGATATCGAGAGGCTAAACAAGCAGAGGCGGGCTTTTCTTCCGGGACCCAAAAAAACAGGGATGTTTTTTAGGGGTCTACAGGGACGTATTCACGACGTGTCCCGGAAGAAAAGCCCACCTCTGCGAAGCCCCGCAACCAACAGGCTACAGAGGCAAACCCCAAGGCTTATTGAACCTTGGGATCCAGCTCACCAGACGCATACCGCTCAAACATACGCTCAAGGTTAACCGGTTTGATCTTGCTGGCGTTGCCGGCGGTGCCGAAGGCTTCATAGCGAGCAACACAGACTTCTGTCATCGCCTGCATGGTCGCCTTGAGGAATTTGCGCGGGTCGAACTCAGCCGGATTCTGGGCCAGGAAGCGACGGGTTGCGCCGGTGCTGGCCAGGCGCAGGTCGGTGTCGATATTGACCTTGCGAACACCGTGCTTGATGCCTTCAACGATTTCCTCAACAGGCACACCGTAGGTTTCCGGGATTTCGCCGCCGTATTCGTTGATGATCTTCAGCCACTCCTGGGGCACCGAGCTGGAACCGTGCATGACCAGATGAGTGTCCGGAATGCGCTTGTGGATGGCTTTGATCTGCTCAATCGCCAGGATGTCACCAGTCGGTGGGCGAGTGAACTTGTAGGCGCCGTGGCTGGTGCCGATGGCGATGGCCAGGGCGTCGACGTGGGTTTTCTTGACGAAGTCTGCCGCTTCTTCCGGATCGGTCAGCATCTGGCTATGATCCAGGGTGCCCTCTGCGCCAATGCCGTCTTCTTCGCCGGCTTGGCCGGTTTCCAGTGAGCCCAGACAACCCAGTTCACCTTCAACGGAAACACCACAAGCGTGAGCCATTTCCACGGTGCGACGGGTAACGTCCACGTTATAGTCGTAGTCGGTCGGGGTTTTGCCATCTTCGCCCAGGGAGCCGTCCATCATCACGGAGCTGAAGCCCAGTTGAATGGAGCGCTGGCAGACCGACGGGCTGGTGCCGTGGTCCTGGTGCATGACCACCGGAATGTGGGGAAACTCTTCAATGGCCGCGAGGATCAGGTGCCGCAGGAAAGGCGCGCCTGCGTATTTGCGGGCTCCGGCGGAGGCCTGAACAATCACCGGAGAATCGGTTTTGTCAGCCGCTTCCATGATGGCGCGCATCTGCTCAAGGTTGTTCACGTTATACGCCGGTACACCGTAACCATGCTCGGCGGCGTGGTCCAGCAGTTGCCGCATCGATATCAGGGCCATTGGGGTTGTCTCCTTGGTTTATTAAACAATGTCTTTGGCAGACTGCTTGGTTTGGAGTCTGCTTCAGAGGGCCAGTAAGCCCCGTCCGGGACACGCTGTGAATACGTCCATGTACGCTCGACAAAAACATCCATGTTTTTGACGGTCCCGGACGGGGCTTACTGGCCCTCCTCGCGATTCAAATTTGTGCTATTCGCCGCGCTTTTCCAGCACAGCGACAGCAGGCAATGTCTTTCCTTCCACGAATTCCAGGAAGGCGCCACCTCCGGTGGAAATGTACGAGATTTGTCACTCACACCGTACTTGTCGACGGCGGCAACGGTATCACCGCCGCCGGCCAGGGAGAAGGCATCGCTTTCGGCGATGGCTTTCGCCAGGGACTGGGTGCCGTTGCCAAACTGATCGAATTCGAAGACGCCGACCGGCCCGTTCCAGAGGATGGTTTTGGCATTTTTCAGCAGCTCGGCGAACTGGCCGGCGGTTTCCGGGCCAACGTCGAGGATCATGTCGTCGTCGCTGACGTCGGAGATGTTCTTGGTGGTGGCGGTCGCGGTTTCCGCAAACTCGCTGGCGACGACTACGTCTACCGGCAGCGGGATTTCAACGCGGGAGGCGATTTCGCGGGCGGTGTCGATCAGGTCGTGCTCGCACAGGGATTTGCCCACTGGGTGGCCAGCGGCCGCCAGGAAGGTGTTGGCGATGCCGCCACCGACGATGATGGAGTCGCAGACTTTTTCCAGGGCGTTGAGGACGTCCAGCTTGGTGGACACCTTGGAGCCGCCGACAATTGCAACCACGGGCTTGGCCGGGTTATCCAGGGCTTTGCCGAGGGCTTCCAGCTCTGCTGCCAGCAACGGGCCGGCGCAGGCTTCCGGGGCGAAGCGAGCGACGCCATGGGTAGAGGCCTGGGCGCGGTGGGCGGTGCCGAAAGCATCCATCACGTAGACATCGCACAGCGCGGCGTACTTTTTGGAAAGCTCTTCGTCGTCTTTTTTCTCGCCCTTGTTGAAGCGGACGTTTTCAAACAGGACAACTTCGCCATCGGCGACGTCAACGCCATCCAGATAATCGGTAATCAGGCGAACGTCCTGGCCCAGCACTTTACTGAGGTGATCAGCCACCGGTTTCATCGAGGAGGCTTCGTCGTAGACGCCTTCTTCCGGGCGACCGAGGTGGGACATCAGCATAACCTTTGCGCCTGTATCCTTTGCCGCCTTAATCGTCGGCAGCGAGGCACGGATGCGGGCGTCGCTGGATACTTCGCCGTTCTTTACCGGTACGTTGAGGTCTTCACGAATCAGTACCCGCTTACCGGCGAGATCCAGATCGGTCATTCTCTTGATAGTCATCGTTGTTCATCCCCTGATCAAAAAATGTGTCAGTGGCTGGAGA
>Ga0189286_100474_pt1 | contig 10601 bp, 8 predicted proteins | sample UW69minimetaG_FD_130330 | JGI IMG/M metagenome (GOLD analysis project Ga0189286, IMG submission 130330) | Marine microbial communities from the Costa Rica Dome - UW69 mini metaG | ecosystem: Environmental > Aquatic > Marine > Oceanic > Photic zone | place: Costa Rica: the Eastern Pacific...
CCTCACGGATCGCATCAACCCGCGCCATTCCTTGCCCGACAAGCACCTCAACCTGCCGTAACTTCGTGACAATTTCCTCGGGCTTGTGTCGCATATTTCCCATCGTGAATCCTCCGTTTTCTAAACATAGCGGCGGACAACTTCAGTGGGGGAGGATCACAGCGTTTTGGCTTCCCGCTAACGACAGTAGTGGGCCGAAAGGCGAACTTTGCAAAGTCAGCTTCTTGCGCATCGCTGCCATTGGTGGCTCACGCAGCATCCGGCACCGCTGCGGTTTAGTATTGAAAGGCAGCTTTCGGGAAATCGACCTTAGAGCTTTGCGTCTGCAGCAGAGAACGTGCTGAGCCTCATGTGAATGTCGTGAAAGGGCTGGCACCAGCAGTTGATAACCTTGGTTTGCGCGCAGTTTCGCTGAGGACACGCTGCCGCACTGCCGCATGGCGGCTTCGAGCCCAAGGCGGTCATCGCGATTTCTTGCTGCGTACGCTCGCAGCACGAAAATCGCTGCAGATCCTCGATCCAGGACGCCGCGTGGCGGCGAATATCGCTGCCATTCGTTCGTCGCGCGGCGACATCTTCGATGGCAATTCACGGGTCGCGGGACAAATCGGCATTTCGCTGCGGCTGCTCAAATGTCTGCTTTCTGTTGCCTATCAAAAAAAGTGCTCGTTTCTGACGTCTAAGGAAGCGTACTAGTTTTAACCAATACGCCCGACGGAAGAAGCCCAATCTGGCATGCCTGTATGCGATGCCACGCGGTAAAACATGGCATCGGCATCTTTGAGGAACCCTCCACTTATTGCTAGGGGTTCCCGTAACCGCCGCCACCGGGCGTTTTCATGATGAAGGTATCTCCTTTGGCCAATTCGGCTTGGTCATTGCCATATAAGAGTTCGATTTCACCGTTTACTCGCTGCACCGAGTTTTCACCTGTCGCGCCAGACGCACCCTCGCGCGCGCCCTGCGGTGGAACGATCCGGTGAGAGCTTAGGGTGGTGACGGTCATTGCCTCGTTGAAGGTCAGTCGACGTATTATACCGTTGCCTCCGACGAATTTTCCGAGCCCGCCGGAGCCTTGACGTATAGAAAATTCGTCAACGCGAACGGGGAACCGGGTTTCAAGAACTTCCGGGTCCGTCATGCGCGTGTTTGTCATGTGGCTGTGTACCGCGCTCGCACCGTGGAAACTGTCTCCGGCACCAGTGCCGCCGCAGATTGTTTCATAGTTTTGATAGACATCGTTTCCGTAAACAAAGTTGTTCATGGTTCCCTGACTGCCTGCGATGACGCCAAGTGCGCCATAGAGCGTATCAGCAATGGATTGGCTCACTTCGGTGTTTCCGGAGATTACAGCCGCTGGGGCCTTGGGGTTGATCATCGAGCCTTCAGGAACGATCAGCGTCAGCGGTTTGAGACACCCTTCGTTCATCGGGATGTCGCGGCCCACAAGCGTCCTAAAGACGTAGAGAACAACCGCCCGGCAGATCGCCATTGGCGCGTTGTAATTCAGAGGACTCTGGGGAGACGTTCCAGTGAAATCAATCGTTGCAGACCGGCCCGCCCGATCAAAGCGAATCTCAACCTCGATCTTTGCGCCGCTGTCCATCGGATAGCTAAATTTGCCGTCCTTCAGAACATCTAGAACACGCCGCACGCTTTCTTCAGCATTGTCTTGAACATGGCCCATATAGGCATGAACCGCGTTGATCCCGAACTGTCTTGTGATCTTTTGTAACTCGGCAACACCGGTCGCGTTCGCTGCAATCTGCGCTGCGAGATCGGCCATGTTCTGATCAACGTTCCGGCACGGATAAGTGCCAGAAGCCAAGAGCTCGCGTGTCGCACGATCCCGCAGTTGCCCTTGTTCAACGAGAAGGAAGTTGTCTATCACGACGCCTTCTTCTTCGATTGTGCGGCTGTCGGGTGGAGCCGGCCCTGGCGTCTTTCCACCGATGTCAGCATGGTGCCCACGCGACGCGACAGTATATAGAATGCTCTCGCCGTCTTCATCAAAAACGGGCGTGATCACTGTCACGTCGGGCAGATGAGTGCCGCCATTATAGGGGTTGTTCATCATAAACACGTCGCCGGGTCGGATTTTTCCCTCGTTCTCGCGCAATACGGTTCGCACGCTTTCCGACATGGACCCAAGATGCACAGGCACATGCGGTGCGTTAGCAACCAGATCACCATTCTGGTCGAAAATGGCACAGGAGAAATCCAAGCGCTCTTTGATGTTCACCGAGTAAGCCGTATTGGCCAACGTTGCGCCCATTTGCTCAGCAATTGACATGAAAAGGTTGTTGAACACTTCGAGCATTACAGGATCAACTGAGGTTCCTATCGCCTCGGCCCGTTTAATCGGCACAGCCCGTTCCAGGATCAGGTTGCCGCCCTTGGCACAGGTGGCGCGCCAGCCTGGTTCAGCAACGTTGGTGCCGGTCGGCTCGGTCAGAATGACCGGCCCTTCGAGGGATTCACCCAATGCTAGGCTCGCGCGGTTCACCAAGGGAACGTCCTGCCACCTGCCCTCAAAGCAGACGGAGACTGTCGTCTTTTCCAGCTTGGTGTCTTGCGGATCAGGCAGGCTCACCTGTTCACCGGTTTGACCGATGGCTTCGACGATCAGCACATCAATGATCAGATCGCAGCTATCTGGTGCAAATCCAAACCGTTGCTGATGCGCTGCAACGAAATCCGCTTCCATGTCAGAAGGTGCGCCAAAGGCCACTTCCAGGCTTTGCTGTGCATCGCGAGGCCGGATCTGCGCCCGCTTAGAGATAGCAATGTCGGTGGGGTCGATGCCCTGACCTTTCACCTCATCCCCTGCCACCTGAGCCATGGCATCCAATGCCGCACTCGCGCCGGTATCAGTAAGAGGTCGCTCAAACTGCTGTTCGCGCATCGCCCGCACATCCGCCAGCCCCATGCCAAAGGCAGACAAAACGCCTGCAAACGGATGGATAAAGATGCTCTCCATACCCAAAGCATCGGCCACAAGACAGGCGTGCTGACCGCCAGCGCCGCCAAAGCAGTTCATTGTGTATTGCGTCACGTCATAGCCACGCTGAACGCTGATTTGCTTGATCGCATTGGCCATGTTTTCAACTGCGATTCGCAGGAAGCCTTCGGCAAGCTCTTCTGGCGACTTTCCATCACCGATCTCTGCCGCCAGCTCTTCAAACTTTTGGCATACTGTATCTTTGTCGAGTGGCTGGTCAGCATCTGGCCCAAAAACATGCGGGAAGTGATCTGGATTCAATTTACCCAAGAGCACGTTACAATCCGTAACAGTCAGCGGACCACCGCGGCGGTAGGCGGCTGGGCCAGGATTTGCGCCTGCGCTTTCCGGGCCAACCTGCATCCTGCCGTCTCTGTACGAGAGGATCGAGCCGCCACCTGCCGCGACAGTATGAATGGACATCATGGGTGCCCGCATTCGCACGCCTGCGACCTCGGTCTCAAACGAACGTTCGAATTCTCCGGCATAGTGGCACACGTCTGTAGAGGTGCCGCCCATATCGAAGCCAATCAGCTTTTCAAAGCCCAGCTCAGCTGCAGATCGAACCATGCCGACCACCCCGCCAGCGGGTCCAGACAGGATGGCATCGCGACCATGGAATAGCCGAGCATCGGTCAAGCCACCATTTGATTGCATGAACATCAATCGCTCACATCCGCCGGAATGTGCGCCAAGCGCTTCGGCAACCTGATCGACATAGCGGCGCAAAATCGGGGACAGATGGGCATCAACAACGGCTGTGTCGCCACGGCCCACGAGTTTAATCAGTGGGCTGACCTCGTGACTGAGAGAAATCTGATCAAAGCCAGACTGTCTTGCCATCTCGCCAAGGCGTTTTTCATGATCTGGGAAGCGGTAACTGTGCATTAGCGCAATGGCTACGGACCGATACCCTTTGCCATAGGCCCGTGACAGAGCCTCGCATGCGGCAGTGCAATTGAGCGGGGAAAGGATATTGCCATCCGCGTCCAGCCGTTCTTCAACCTCGACAACATCCTCATACAGCAGCTCGGGTAATTGGATATTCAGATCAAAGAGCTTGGGACGGTTTTGATACCCGATCCGCAAAAGGTCCTTCATGCCTTTGGTGATGAACAGAACCGTCCGCTCACCCTTTCGCTCTAGCAGAGCGTTGGTCGCAACGGTCGTGCCCATTTTGACGGCCTCGATCAATCCGCTCGGCACGGGCGTATCGGCTTTGAGATCGAGCAACTCACGGATGCCATGTACGGCCGCGTCCTTGTAGACTTCCGGGTTCTCCGACAGAAGTTTATGTGTTTTTAAGTCGCCTGTTGGGGACTTCGCTACGATGTCGGTGAACGTGCCACCACGGTCTACCCAAAATTGCCACATCGGACAGTTCTCCTTCGTTTGCAGCCGTTTGGCCGCAGCATTCAGATTAATTCAGTCTGGTTAGGTCGCTATTCTAGGATGGCTGGCAGCCAGAGAGCGATTTCCGGGAACGCGATCAAGGCGAAGGCCATCGCGAGCATAGTCAAGCAGTAGGGCAACGCCCCAAGCATCACTTCGTTTAAATTCCCCGACTTCCGTGCGCCCTGGACCACATACAGGTTCAATCCAACAGGCGGAGTGATCAGCGCCATTTCAATTAAGACGATCATTAGAATGCCGAACCAAATCACATCATAACCTTGCGTCAGAACCATCGGGACGATGATTGGGATTGTTACGACCATCAACGACAGGGTCTCGATAAAGAAGCCCAAGACGATATAGATCAACACTACCACCATGATGAAACCGAGAGGCGAGAGGCCCAAACCTTCGAGGAAAGTTGTCAACTCGCGACCGAGTCCAGCAGAGGAAAGTGTGAAATTCAAAAACGAGGCACCGATGATGATCAGCATGATCATTGACGTGACCTTGATCGTACCGAGTAGGCTTTCGCGCATCATTGTCCAGTTTACCCCGCCAAAAGCCAGCGCGATAAGCAACGCACCTGCAACACCGACGGCTGCGGCCTCAGTTGGGGTAGCCCATCCGCGATAGATCGACCCCACAATGAGTGCGAATAGGACGAGGATTGGCACTAGGTCAAGGAGTGCCCTCGCCATTTGCAGGAATGGGAACACCCGGCGGTTGCCGCCCAGTTCAGGGCGGATCGTACAAAGGATGGCCGTAATCATCAGAAAGGCCAGCGCAAGTCCCAGCCCCGGCAAAAGACCGGCCAGGAACAGTTGCGGGATCGAGGATTGTGTCAGAAAACCGTAGACGATCAGGTTGATCGACGGCGGGATCATTATCCCAAGCGTTCCGCCAGCAGCGATAGCACCAGAAAAGAGCTTCGGATCATATCCCAGCTTTTCCGCCTGTGGCATCGCCACTGTAGCGACAGTTGCTGCGGTCGCAACCGATGAGCCAGAAGTGGCAGAGAACATCGTTGCGGTTGCGACGTTGGCGTGGACCAGACCGCCCGGGAGCCAACTGACCCAGCGATCCAGCGCAGAATAGGTGCGGGTGGCAACGCCAGAACGTACAAGGATTTCACCCAATAGGACAAAGAATGGGATCGCGATCAGCGTTGCTGAACTCGATGACGACCAGACCATATTGCCCAGTGCGCGGCTCAGTGGGAAGTTCGAGAAAAACTGGTCGACACCAAAGCCCAAAAGAAAAAGAACGATGCCGACGGGAATGGAAAGTGCCAGCAGTGCCAGCAACCCGGCTGAAACATAGGTAATCATTTCAAGGTATCCAGTTCTGCAAACGCGCCGATAAAGGTTTCTGTTTCGCTTCCACGCCCACGCACGAACAGACTGATTGCTGCGAGCGTGACAAGGCACGCCATGATAGCAAACCAGACCCAACCCGCGAACCAAGGGACTTGTACCCAAGCTAGTGGAGTTGCAAGGGGCGTGTTTGCTCTGCTGCCATTTTCGACTGCGCGTTCCACGACCGGCCAGCATTTAATGGCAATCGTCACCACAACCCAAGACATGATAATCATTGAAAACACATCGAAGAGTGCGCGCAATGTACCTTGCATGCGCGATCTCAGAAGGTCGATGCGGATATGGCCAAGCTCCAACAAAGCGAAGGCCATACCCCATGAGCTGACGAGTGCCATCGCATAGCCTGCCAACTCTTCAGATCCGCCAAAGGACGCATGGACCTGGCGAAGTACAATATCTGCGACCACAAAGGCCGCCATTCCCAAAAGGCCAAGGCCAACCACAATTGCGATGGTATGATTGATCTTTCGAAGCCTATTGATCAACGCCAGTTCCATTTTGAACGTCTCCTTGTCAAAAGCGGTTATTACTCGATTGTCACACCGACAACTTGACCAACGGACTCGTTCCAGCGCGTCGCCCAGTCATTACCTGCACGTTCTGCCCAATCAGGAAGGACTTCGCCGATCAGAATACCGCGGGCCGTTTCAAAATCTGCGTCGGAAATCTCGACGAGAGCCATGTCGCGCGCATCACCTGCCGTACAAGCGCCGTTTCCTGTCAGACAGGCGATGTCATTGATCAGAGCATCTTGGGCGCTGGCCCAAGCAGGTTCTTCAAACCCGGCCGAAATCTGTTCGCGGATCAGAGTTTGATCGCTTTCACTCAGGCCATCCCATTTGTCTGCGTTCATGGCGGTTACGACGTGGTCCCAGCCGCCCAAAGGAATTGGCAGAAGGTGGGTCGAGACTTCCCACCAGCCCGCAGAATACCCCGAACCGGCACCTGTCACAGCGCAGTCAACAACGCCATTCTGAAGTGCGCCTGGAACTTCTGAGAAGGAGACGTTGACGCCTTCGGCACCAAGAGCTTCGAGGAAAAGAGCGGTCATGCGACCAGACGCACGAACTTTCAAACCTTCCAAATCGGAAAAGCTGCTGATCTCGGCATTGCAGAAAACGACCTGCGGCGGGTACGGCGCGATTGCCAAAACCTCGGCATTGAAACGATCACGATAGATGTAAGACACCATCGGGCGGGCGGCATCGACCATTGCGCGAGCTTCGTCCGCTGTCAGCGCCAGCAAGGGAACATCAAGACCTTCAAGCTCAGGCGCATCGCCAACTGCATAGTCGGCAACCGTCATTGCGACATCGTAAACGCCTTGTCCGAGAAGCGGGTAAATCTCAGACAGCCCAAGACCCATCTGGTTGTGTGTCGTCAGCTCAACGTTGAAGTCGCCGGCTGCGGGTAAGGTCTCGGACCAGAAAGGTGCCTCATACTGTTTGTGCAAAGGCAGGCTCGACCAGCTTCCGACGACAGAAAGATCCTCGGCAATAGCAGGTGCGGCAATGGCTGTGGTCGCGGCAAGCACGCTTAATGTACGTTTCATATTTTCTCTCCTTGTTGGGTTGGTTCTTAATAGATTGTTGTTTCTGCATCCTCGGGCACGTCAGTGATCAGCATGTGTCCAGGCGCATGAGTGATGCAAAGGGGGAGCTTTGCAGCTCTAAGGACGTTTTGAGGAGTTACGCCGCAAGCCCAATAGACCGGCACCTCGCCGGGTTTGACCTCAACCGGATCACCATAATCGGGCTGACTGAGATCGGAGATGCCAATGGATGATGGATCGCCCATGCCAATTGGAGCACCATGCGCTTGTGGGTATTTCGCACTGATGACTTTTGCTTTTTCAATCTGTTCTTCGCGCAAAGGCCGCATTGTGACGACCATATTTCCGAAAAATGGTCCTGCGGATGAAAGCGCGATATTGGTACGAAACATAGGGACGTTCCGGCCCATCTCGATATGGCGGACCGGAATATTTGCACGGATAAGTGCGTTCTCGAACGTAAATGAACACCCCAATGCGATAGTGACCAGCTTGTCGGTCCACAACGATGAGATGTCCGTCACTTCTTCTACGAACCTACCGTTCCGAAAAACCCTGTAGCGTGGCACATCTGTTCGTATATCGATGTCACGACCTAGCGTTGGCAGCATCGGGTTGCCAGTGTCTCCGACGCCAACAACTGGGCAGGGCTTCGGGTTGCGTTGGCAGAACCGTAGAAAGTCCAGTGCGTACTGCTCAGGGAGAATAGCAAGATTGCACTGGAGCTTTCCAGGGGCCAGTCCCGACGTATGTGCGTCATACTGACTTGCTCTTATACGCGTCCTGATCTCTTCGCTCGAAAGGAGTGAAACTTCGATCTCGTTCGACTGGGTATTTGACATTTTGGCCCCTGTGAATTTGTCACCAAACCTTCACACACAGGCGCCATTCAATCAAATTATCATTATTTATCCATAACGATAGAATTTTTGAAACTATCTTGGGTGTGCGTTGTGCCACTCAACCGCAACGTCTCGGGCAATTTCCGCACTGTTTTCAGCAAGAAAGCTCCTCGGCTCTGCAAGATACGAGGCCGTAAATTCCAATGCAGGAGGCACAAAGCCCGGATCAAATTCCTCGACTTCGCCAGATTCCAAATAAGGGGCCGCAAGGACACGAGGGTGAGGACCGACGGCGATTCCCGCTGCAATCATCTTAAGGCTCGCCGACAATGAAGCTGATGTGAACACTCGGGATTTGGGGCCGACGAGCCTCGCCAATTCGGATGTCAGCTCGCGATATGGTCGGGTCTGACTAGAGTATGAAATGATCGGGACTTCCGAAAGATCAATCTCACCCAGCTCTCTGGATTTGTACCAATGTAGATCAAATTGCGGCAGAGCTACGTTGTTGACGGAATACTCGGAGACAGGACCCATCAGGAAGGCCAGATCGAGCCTACGCTCCAATAGATATTCGCGGAGATTAATTGAAATATCGACAGTCAGGTCAACATTTACCCTCGGGAACTGAGCGCTGAAGGCCTTGATGAACGATGGTAGCCATGCCTGTGCAATGGTTTCGGAAGCCCCGAGCCGAAACAAGCCCTCTGTCTCGGCTGGGTTAGCAACTCGATTTTTGATTTCCTCCTCAACGAACAACATCTGCTCGGCGTAGCCCAGAAGCTGTTGGCCTTTCTTGGTAAGGATCAATTGGCCTGGACCGCGCTCGAAGAGCTTGGCCTCCAGCTCTTCTTCAAGGTTCGAAATGCGTGTTGATACTGCGGGCTGAGACAGATGCAATCGGTCTGATGCTTTGCGAAAGCCACCAAGGCGTGCAACCCAAAGAAAAGTACGGAGTTGTTCGAAGGTCATGCCCATTCAAAACATTTATCGAGTTACACTTCAATCTATCACTTCTTTACAGATCAGCACGAATTTTCCAACCGGTGCTGCAGAACGTTGAATCCAGAAACACGGCCATTCGTAGTTTGCGCAGCATCGGTCGAAATGGGCTCGAAGCAGTCGATTGCACTTGCAGCAACGGCTCTATCCGTTGGCTTCTGAAAGCTGCAGTTGGCGAGGATGTTATAAACCTGCCACCAGCGCGGTGCTGGTGACTGGGCTTGGAGGGAGGATCGGAGGGCAAATTATGCCAAGAGTCCAACTTCCCGCAACCACCCCAAAACGCAGAGCCTGGAACAAAGGGCGGATCATCGGTCAAAAACGGCCTCTACTGCCCAAACAAGTCTGGGCGATCCGGGCAAGGCTCGAACTGGCGGGTTATCTGCGTGATCTTGCTTTGTTCAACGTCGCTATCGATAGCAAGTTGCGCGGCTGTGATCTTGTCAGACTGGCCGTATCTGACCTTGTAAAAGATGATCGCGTCCGAGAGCGCGTTTCTGTGATCCAGAGCAAGACCAAGCGGCCGGTGCAGTTTGAATTGACTGAAAACACATGCGATGCCGTTCTGGCGTGGGTCAAATCGCCCGAGATGTTTGCCTGCCGGTTTATGTTTCCGAGTCGGTTCCATGATCGGCCGCACATCTCCACGCGCCAGTATGGTCGGCTTGTCCGCGATTGGGTGACGGCAATCGGCCTTGAACCAAGTGGCTACGGCACTCATTCGCTTCGCCGTACAAAGGCTGCGGAGATTTACCGCAAGACAGGCAACCTCCGCGCAGTCCAACTGCTGCTTGGTCACACAAAGGTCGACAGTACATTACGCTACCTTGGCGTCGAACTTGAAGATGCCCTGAGCATCGCTGAGCGCATTGATATCTGAGCGAACTTGGCGAACGGTCGTGCCGTTCGCCATTTCAAACCGGGTGTTTGTCCCTTATGCGGCGTTGGTCGGTGCCGAGCCCAACTGGGCCCTAATTTGCAACGCGGCGAATGGCTGCTTCTGCAACTTGCTCGAAGATCGCTCGGTTTTTTGACGTCGAAGCCACGATCATGCCGCCTTCAAGGGCGGCAACGATCAGGTTAGCGGTTTCAGCAGCATGTTCGACGCCGTGTTCGGTCAGCAGCGTTTCTAGCCACGCCTTGTTCATTTCAAAGAACGCTTTTGTGCGTGCGTTCACATTTTCCGGCAGTCCAATGGCCTCGGCGCCCATTACGGCGCAAAGGCAAATGGACTCCCCCAACACAAGCGCCTTTGAATAGAGCCCCACGAAAGCGTCCAGCGCCGCGCGCAGCTCGATTTGGTCGATCCTGTCGAGTTCTTCTTTAAACTGCTCCGCGTAACGCGTGACGAGGGCCTCACCGAGGTCTGGCTTGGTCGGAAAGTGGTAGTGCACGCTTGCGCTTTTGATTCCCACGTCTCTAGCCAGATC
>Ga0189286_100477_pt1 | contig 10566 bp, 11 predicted proteins | sample UW69minimetaG_FD_130330 | JGI IMG/M metagenome (GOLD analysis project Ga0189286, IMG submission 130330) | Marine microbial communities from the Costa Rica Dome - UW69 mini metaG | ecosystem: Environmental > Aquatic > Marine > Oceanic > Photic zone | place: Costa Rica: the Eastern Pacific...
ATAGTTGGTCGGGGTGGCGATGAGGACAAATTCCGCCCCGGTGAAGGCGGTCTCCGGATCCGTGGTGGCGGTCAGATCCAGCGGGCGGTTGGCCAGATAGTCCTCCAGCTCGGGGTCGATCAAGGGCGATCTGCGGGCGTTAACCGCAGCCACCCGATCCGGATCCAGATCCAGCGCCACCACCTGATTGTGCTGCGCCAGAAGCACCGCATTGGAAAGCCCGACATAGCCGATTCCGGCCACCGCGATTTTGGGTTTTGTCATTGCCTGCGCCCTGCCTGCCTGGGAATTTGAAAAGTCGTTAAGCTCAACCGACGTGATAACGGGAGCCCGCGCAACTGCAAAGCCTTGCGACGGAGCGGGGGTGTTTTGCGGGGTGAGGGGGCTTTACGGGCACAGCGTCATGTTGCGACCAAGTAGAAATGTCACCGTGATTGCAAAGCAGAAGTGTCTGCCAAAGGGCGCGAAGGTAACAAAGCCTGACAGGGCAGATACCTCACATATCTCAGCCCTGTCTGGCTTTGCGGAGAGGAAACAATCCATTGCCGGAGTATCTTGGCCAAATACGTTGATCCAACCGCTCTCGGTTCGCTGCCAGATTGAGCTTACATACATTGCCTCGGTCGTTTCTTTTTTACCCTCTGAAATTCGGCACGGTATGAGAAGACGGCATAGTCGTGTCCGAGCGGAAAAACTCGACAATCGGTCAAAGTAAAGCCCCGAATCGTGGGGCCATTTTCGAGCTGCCGAATATGATCTAATTTCTCTGCGAAACCATCGGAATAAACCCCTAGAAATTCCGAACCCAACGCCTCAGCATCTGCTAGCAGATCGCCCTTTACGAGCGCTTCCCAGACACGCGCCTCACGTAGCTGCAGATCTTCCAATAACTCAGCCTGCTCGTTTTCCATGTCCTACTTCAACAGAAGCTTTGAGTGCGCATCCTATGCTTGGGTTGAAACTAATCCAATAGAAGGTAAATCCTGTGAAGCTACGCGAGCCAACTATCGGCTGAATATCAGCATTTGGCTGCAGTTGCTGTCTCTACCGCCCGCTCAGCACACCACCTCGCATAAAACGCCACCATCTTTGAGGGGCGGCCAGGTGGGCGTCGTCCGGTCTTTTTGTAACCGTTCTTAGCACTGACCGGTTTGACCTTCGGCGGCGATGCGGCTTTCTCCTGTCCTTCCTTGATGTTGGCGAAGACGGCACTCAGATGCTTGTTCCCTGTGATCGCGGCGTGGGTCACACGTTGTTGGTGCGGATCGAAAAAATGCCGCGGGGTAGGGCTACGCCTTTAGCACGGACTTGGAGGCGTCCATCTGGCATCTCATAGCCATCGACGTATTTGCCGACCAAGCCATGTGTGAGGTCATTGACCTCAAGCCGGATGTGCTTGCGGTCGTATTTGAGCGTCAAACCCTCGTTGACATAGCGTTTGTCGCGCAAACAGAAGACTTTGGTTAGGCGATCCAGCTCTATGTTCAGGGCGCGGTGAAGATTGTCTGGCTTGGCAGGGCGCGTCCAAACTGCGTCATTCCGATCGTGTGTTCATTGGGCCTGGGAACACGAAAAACACAGTGTTTGTCACTGTAGAAGGCGACGGGGCGGCCATGTTTCAGCAGATAGCCTTCCAGTGCCTCGAAATTGCTGAAGGTGCTCTCTGAGGCGAGGAAACGCAGCTCCATCAGCGTGCTGGTGGCGTCGTCGATGAAGACAAGCAGGGTGCAGGGATCGCCCCGTTCCTCAAACCAACGGTGGTCTGAGCCATCAATCTGGATCAGCTCACCAAAGCACTCCCGACGCAAGCGCGGCTGATGAAACGTTCGCCGCTGTTTGCGTGAGAGCCAAATCCCGTCTTCCAGCATCCACTTGCGAACCGTCTCGCGAGAGACCTTGAAACCATGATGTGCGGCCAGCATCTCAGCCGCCAGTGTCGGCCCAAAATCTACGTAGTTCTCTTTGATCAACGAAAGCGCATAATCGCGCTTGGCATGATGGATGCGATTGTTCGGAGGTTTGCCACGTGCCTTATGCCGGATCGCCGATGCACCATCGTGCCGATATCGCTTCAACAGCTGGAATATCTGCCGCCATATCAGGTCCAGCATATTCGCGGCATTATCGACGTTCAACCGACCATCATCGACCTGTGCCAGCACCTCCACGCGGTTCATGCTACACTTAAAACATCCGGTAATCTATCTTATGGTAAATAGCCTATATTGCAGGGCTGTTTACCTCGGAGTGGTTTGCAACTGCACCGCCCAGCCAAACAGTTCTGTCGCCTGATCGGCAAAACTAGTGACCGGCTCCGGGCTGGGGTGCGCATCTGCCGTCCCGAGCACGTGTTCCAGTTCCGTAACCAAAGCCTCGGGGCCCGCACCGATGGGCAGCATATGTGCGCGATCAGCCCGGCCATGTTCGGTGGTGCCGCCACTGTCGGTCTGGACCACGCGGATGCCTCGGGCCAGCGCTTCGCGAATGGTCAGCCCGAAAGTCTCGCGCCATTGCGACAGGAACAGCAGCACATCAATACGCCTGTAAAACCCGTCCATCTCTTGCTGATCAAACCGGGGCAACACATGCCAGTCCCCCGCCAGTCCCGAAAAATCCGCCCCGCGCCACCAGCTGCCATCTAGGCTGCCTTCGACCACATAGACATCAAAATCCACCGCGGTTTGCAATTGGGCAAAGGCTTTGCGGATGATCGGCCAGCCTTTGATCTGCGACGGCCCGCCGACAAAGCCGAAGGCCAGCCGTCCCGAGGCCCGTCTTGCGGCCTGTTGCGCCACAAAATCCGGCCCCGGCAAATGGACCCCATTGCGCCAAACCCGGTTCTCCTGCCCTTTGAGGCCTGAGCGCAGGCTCAGATCCAGGGCGAAATCACTGGGACAGGTTAGCAGGTCCACCTGGGCCGCAGCCTGTTGCAGGTGGGTCTGGCGCAACTGGGCCTTGCCGAGGTCTTCGACACAGCCGCCACAGGCGGAGACATCAATCGGATCCTGACGGCAATAGGCCCCATCCATCCGGATCATGAACTGGCGCTCGCAGATCCACCAGAAATCGTGGGTTGACAGGATCACCGGCAAGGCCTGCGCCTTGGCCGCTGCAATCACCCCGGCCCCAATGTCCTGCAGGCAATGCAGATGCACCAGATCCGGCGACAGCTGCCGCATCAACCGAGAGACAACGGCGGTCACCTCCGGATTGTCATAGGTCTTCTCATAGGGGCGCCGGAAAGGCAGGTTGATCAGGTAGTTCACCACACCGTCTTTGGCGGTTTTGATGACCGCATAGGGGGCAAGGTCGGCCCGCGACATGGCCGAAATGGCGGTCACCTGGCAGCCGTGGACCCGGCAGAGCTGCTGCGCCACCTGTTCGGCCACAACCGTTGCGCCGCCATAGGTATAAGGCGCATAGTAAATGTTCACGACCAAGATATGCAAAGGCTGCCATCGCGCCGTCATGCTTTCACCCATTCCAACAATGCGGGATCCATCACCGGCAGGTCACAACGGGCGGACCAACGGGTTTCCAGCTGCTCACGTGCGGTGAGCCCCAGAATGCGGCATTGGGCCCGGTCTGCTGCCAGGGATTCCAGCGCTGCCAACCAGCTGCCCCCCTTAGGGACCACCTGCCCGGTCTGACCCGCCTCGACCTGATGGGCCATATCCGAAACCGCGCCCACCACACTGGGCACCCCCACTGCCGCGGCATCAATCACTCGCACCGCACTTTTACAGCGGTTGAAGGCATCCTCTGCCAGTGGCATCACCGCCGCATCCAGACTGGCAAGTGTCTCCAGATAGGCGGCGTAATCGGTGAACGGGTGCATTTCGACCCGCGGTCGCAGCGCTTCGGGCAACAGCTTTTTGTCAAAGTGGCCCAGGATCACCAACTGCCGGTTCTCGGCTGCATCCAAGAAGGTAATGACATCCTCTGCAATGGTGGCAAAATCCACCTCATGTCCCATGGAGCCGCTGGCAAACCCCAGCCGGAACGCCTCGGAACGGGTACCGGATTTGGCCCGGGCCGCCGCCCCGGCTTGTAGGGTGGCGCTATCGGCAAAGTTGCGCCGCAGCAGCACCGAACGGGGTGAATACAGCCCAGTATGGGCCACCATCCCCGGCGTTGAAACCGAAATCAGATCCGCCGCGTTCATCACATCCAGATAACGCGGCGCTTCACGCAGGAAATGCTGTTTTTGGGCCAGCGGCAGCGCATCCATATTCTGGTAAGTGCCATAGGCTGAAACTGAAAACAGCGGGTCATCCAGATCATAAAGCACCGGCAGTCGCAGGCGACGGGCCTCATAGAGCAACATCGAGGTCACCGGCGTATTGGCCAGCCGGTAGAGCATCACATGGCTGGCTTCCTGTAGTAGGGCCGTGGCGCGGGGAAGGTCTTCATAATGCGAATACTCATATCTCACCCCGATTCTTTCCCAGAGTTCTGCGGGTTGCTCCACGCGATACTTACGACACTGAGGCAAATTCAGGTCGCCAATCATTGCTATGAAGCGCTGTTTAAGATGAACAGCAGGCGCTGCAGGAACGTGAAAGGCCTGTTTCTCAGAAAGCTCCAACCACACCAGATTTAGATAGTCACCACCATGCGTTGGGGCGGCTTTTTCTGAACGGAATAAACTAGTTAATCCAAATCCGAACAAATGAGATTGTAGGTACCGGATTGTCTTGCCCAATGCGGACCGCAGACCTTCCTGGCGCAGCGTCAACATAAACCTATGTGGTTTACCTCTGCGAAAAATATCAAAAAACATTTATCTTGTGTGTAGCTTTGTCTCAGTTTTCTACAACGGTCTTATAGATAGGCTCTTTGTCAGTAAATGAGGTAAGATCTAAAGTAGGCAAAATTAGTTACCCACCAGAGCCACGTGACCTGCTGCCCGAAAACTGGACCGTCCTAAGCTGGAATTTTCCATTTATGATCCCGCGAGCGGGAGAAGGAGAGTTCCATGAAGAAGAGCAAGTTCACGGAAGCACAGATTGCGTTTGTTTTGAAGCAAGTCGAAGAGGGCACGAGCATCGCAGAAGTCTGTCGCAAGACTGGGATTGCGGAGGCCACGTTCTATAACTGGCGCAAGAAGTTTGGCGGGCTGATGCCTTCCGAGATGAAACGTCTCAAGATGCTGGATGAAGAGAATGCGCGATTGAAGCGTCTGGTGGCTGACCTGTCTTTGGATTGGGCAATGTTGCAGGACGTTATCAAACGAAAGCTCTGAGGCCTGCCCATCGCCGAGAACTGGTCGATGAACTCCGCGCGGTTTGGGCGTCAGCATCCGGCGTGCTTGCGGCGTGATGCAGGCGCATCGCTCGACCTACCATTACAAAGCACACGGCGACGAGCAGGCCGAGCTCAAGAAACGTATCAAAGAGATTGCAGAGACGCGTGTGCGCTATGGTTACAGGCGTATTCATGTCCTGTTGCGGCGCGAGGGATGGTTGGTGAATGCCAAGCGGGTTTACCGGCTCTACACCGAAATGGGCCTACAACTGCGGAACAAAACGCCGAAACGCCGGGTCAAAGCCAAGCTTCGGGAGGATCGTGTGGCAGCAACGCAAAGTAATGAAACTTGGGCAATGGATTTTGTTCACGACCAACTGGTTACGGGTCGGAAGATCCGTGTGCTAACCATCGTGGACACCTTCTCGCGGTTCTCGCCTGCGACCGACCCGAGGTTCAGTTACCGAGGAGAAGATGTTGTTCAGACACTTGAGCGCATATGCGGCCAGATCGGTTATCCCAAGTCCATTCGTGTCGATCAGGGATCAGAGTTTGTTTCCCGTGATCTGGATCTTTGGGCCTACCAGCGAGGCGTCGTTTTGGACTTCTCTCGTCCAGGTAAGCCGACAGACAACGCTTTCATCGAGAGCTTCAACGGCAAATTCCGTGCGGAGTGCCTGAACACGCACTGGTTCATGAGCCTTGACGACGCACGATCAAAAATGGAGGAGTGGCGTAAGGACTATAACGAAGTTCGCCCACACAGCGCAATCGGCAACAACCCTCCGATCACGCTCGTGAATGGCTCAAAGGTGAGGAATACGCGCTGAGCCCCAACCACCGGGAAATCTCCAGCCGGGTGGTCCGAACAAGGGGAGCGGCTCACACGCGTTACCTTAGCTTTCATCATTGGGTCGGTAAATGGAGGCAGCATATCCCACTAAATAGCCTCATATGACTGGTCCAGTCCGATTGTTAGCGTATTGTTGGCCTCTGATCCATGGGTGTGATGGCCTCTGGAGCTTGTGGGCGATAACCCAATGCGCTGTGACGTCTCTTAGTGTTGTAGTATTTCCCCCAGCCAGGAAATCGTAGCGAAATACTCTAATCAAGATCGGTAGAAAATTCGGGTGTCAGAGCAACCAAACCCAAGGACTCTACTAAGGTTGGAGGAAACTTGGGGCTCAGGTCAGGCAAGGCGTCTACAAATCTAGGGGCACCTCAGAACTATGGGACTGAAGCGGACGAACGAATTCCGGGCTGATGCGGTACGCATCACGACACCGAGGTGGTATCCGACAAAGATTTGAACTTTGCTCGTGAGATTGAGCTGCTTCGGCGCGAGAACCGCATTCTCAGGGAGAAGAGGGAAATCCTAAAAACCAACGCAGTTCTTCGCGGGGCAAAACCATAAGGTTTCGATACATCGAAGAACATCGTGGTGCCTTTTGCGCGGGGCATATGTGCAACGTCCTTGAGGTCAGTTCCTGCGGTTTGTGTGCTTATCACAGCCGACCCGCCAGCCAAAAGCAACGAACTGACATAGTTCGTCTTGTCCCACATCGAGGAACAATCCCGTCTCAGCCTGGGCAGCTATGGCCGTCCACGCATGACCGAAGAATTGAAAAAGATAGGTCTGAACGTCAGTTATCGCCGAGTTGGCAGATTGATACGCAAGAACGGCATCCGCGTTGAGCGGTCGAAGAAATACACGATCACAACGGATAGAAATCACGCTTTCAATATCGCGCCGAACCAGCAGAACTGGGACTTCCATGACGATCAACCGAACCAGAAGTGGGCGGGCGACATCAGGCAAAAGCAACTGCTATGATAGCTCCGCCGTCGAGACGTTCTTCAAAACGACCAAGGCCAAGCAGATCTGGCGAAGGTCGTGGCTGACCCGCACTTGGAAAGTATTTGGGCACCGAAGCGCACCACCTGAATTTTCAAAATTTTCCGAGAAATAACAACAGCGTAGCGAACCCCTGTGCTGGACCTAGACGCTAGAAAAGGGTGTAGTGGGTCCATAGTCGAGGGCATGGCCCCGGTTCAAAATTTGAACCTCGAGGATATGGCCAGTGCCGAGTTTGAGGCCCTCTTGGAAGCGGTGCTTGCAGAACAGACCCGCCGCCAGTCGGTTGAGATTGAGAAAATCGCGGTCAATGGGTGATGTTATTACCCAGCAACAAAATCACGGCCCAAGACATTAGGGCCGTGAGACAGGTTCGCAAGGCAAGGCATGAGGCGTTCGATGCCGCCGAGCCCGAGCCCGTCACAGATCCCGCATTACCAGTGGCCACGAAGCCGGGAACGCGCTTCGCCCCACCGGTGCCCCGCGGGTCAGGACCACGCAAACGGTTCGCGGCTAACTAGTCGCGGGCCGCAGTTGTGTGTTTATGGGTGCGCGTCGATGCGGTTCAAAATTTGAACCTCAGCACCAGAGGAAATCGACACCTTTTCGTTCCTTCCAGCGTCTCGGGCCCGGCCATAGTGTCGGGCTCGGGTTCGTGGAGGTTGCGAGATTGAGCCATTTGGGCGTTTTGGACGTTTTGAGCCTCGAAAATCAGCCTCTTGAACCTCAGAGAACCGTTCTGGTTCGGGTTCGGCCAGAACGGCCAGTAGGAGGGACTGCGCTCCGCGCACATTAAGAATGGACTGTAAGTATCTGATTTTAAACTATTTTAGGTCTATTTTTCCTATTTTTCTTTCTTCTTCTCCCCCCTCTAAAGAGAAAAAGTGTTTTGTAGGAAAGGTTTATTTCCAATGTAAGAGAAATTTCGATTTTCGAAAATTAATGTTTTTCTGTATTATAGATTTGGGGTTTCCTACAAAACACTTTTGACTGTTTTCGAGCCCGAACCGGACCCAAAATCCACCGTTCCGAGAACCGCGCGACCTGCCGCAGATATCTTAGAAATAAGAGCAGCGAGCCAATTTTCGAAAACCAAACTTATCACACCAGCCTGCCCTTTCCAGTTTACGCTGCCTGTTGTCATAACCAACGGGCAACAACATGCGTTGTGCATGTGTTTACCTTTTGGATGATGGAGCAACTCGATGTTTTCAAACACGTCTCTTCTCGCTTATTCACTCGTCTGATATTTGCACCATCTGGTCTTCTCACGCTTCAAGAGCTGAAAGAAGCTCTCCTCGACGGCATTCTCATGACAATCCCCCCGGCTCCTGGTACGTTCCAAATTGCGTTTGCGTAGAAAGGAAGCCCCTCTCACGGCTTGTGAATTGAGCCCCTTGGCCCGAGTGGATTAGTAGACCGCAGTCTCATTGAGGGTTTCTTGCCACTTTAGGATCGCATTTGAAGTCAGTTCGATCCCGTTGTCGCTGACCACCATACAGGGATATCCACGCATCTCAGCAATTCGATCCAGCTCACGACCAAAACGTTCGCCTGAGAGTGATGTATCCACCACGGCAGCCAAGCATTCGTGGCTAAAGTCGTCGATGACGTTCAGGATGCGGAACCGGCGGCCAGCGATAGGCTGTCAGACACGAAGTCCAAGCTCCAGCGCTGGTTCGGTCTCTGTGGAGTCGCCATTGGAGCTCTGGCGCCCACCGCACGCTTGCGCCCCCCCGTTTACGGACTGTTAATCCTTCTTCGCGGTAGATCCGATACAGCTTCTTCCAGTTCACGTGCCAGCCTTCGCGTTTCAGCAGAATATGCAGCCGTCGATATCCAAACCGCCTTCGCTCAGAAGACAGCTCTTTCAACCGATCCCGCAGATCAGTATCCGCTGGTCGCTTGGATGGGCGCCGGTAAACACGCGGATCGATCCCAGCCAAGGCGCATGCCCATTTCTGGCTGTATCGCTTCTCTTTCATGGCCAGGTCGCATCGCTGCCTCCATACTTGCGGCATAGCTCTTTCGCGCCAAGCCCTGCCTGGTGCTCCTTCAATATTCCAACAATCTGTTCTTCGCTGAAACGGCTTCTCTTCATTGTCTGTCTCCTCATTTGGGGAGCAGGCTAGCCTTAAACCGAGAACTTTTCAGGGGAGCAGGTCACACTCAATCCCCATACTTGAGCTTCCCTTTCCGAACTATCGGTCGGGCCATTTCAGTGAGGGAGGATCAACCTCTTTCCTCACGCGGCAGGTGACCTGTAAGGCAAATCTGTCAGGAGAGAACGCTCTGCTAAAATTCTCGATAAAAGTATCGCTTGTCAGCTTGCTCGAGCCTCAGGCGTCGCCTACAAAAGCTACGTCGGTAAGCCACCGCTCCATGCCACAGAAAGAGATCTCTGCACCTTAAGTTCGCTCGGGTTGACTTAGTTAGTCGAAACCCCCTTGCATATCCACGATATCGTGTCTGGGTTAAATTAAAAGTTATTGGAATAGACCTCAATGAACCACCCTCAACGCAACAGTGCTATTTTGACGAAAGGCAAGGGCCTTACACACGGACCACGTACCTATATTGTTTTTGGAGTTATGAGGGGCGGGACTTCGATGGTTGCAGGGGTTATGCGAGGACTAGGGGTCTATATGGGCCCAGACATTGCAGCGGAAAACCATGAAAGCGCGGCCTTTGCCCATCAATCAATACCAGAAATGCGCAAAGCCATCACAGCCTGCAACGAACTACAACAAATCTGGGGCTGGAAAAACCCAAATGCCGCAGATTACGTCGATCGCTTATGGCAAGATTTACGAAATCCACATCTCATATGCGTATTCCGGGACAGCGTTTCTAATGGCCAAGGCTTGAATCGCTGGCACCCAATTGGCAGCATTCAGGGCGTTCACCAGACTTTATTGCAACAACAAAAAAATCTTGGTTTGTTACTGATGCGACAATGCCCGTCACTATTGATATCTTACGAAAAAGCGACCCGCCACCCAGAACAGTTTGTAATGGAACTATCTGACTGGGTAGGCATCTCAGCCGACCATAACAAGTTTGATTTCACAGGTTTCATGTCAGCCGGATCCTACAAAAACATCTCCGATTTTCAACGCTAGCGCACCAACCCCTTCAGATAGCGCCCGTAGGCGTTTTTGGCGAACATTTGGGCACGGGCTTCGAGATCGGCTCGGCTGATCCAGCCTTTCTCAAAGGCGATCTCTTCCAGGCAGCCGGTCTGCTGGCCCTGGCGGTTTTCCAACGTGCGCACAAAATTGCCCGCATCCAGCAGGGAGCCATGGGTGCCGGTGTCAAGCCAGGCATAGCCCCGCCCCAGGAGCTGCACCTCCAGCGCGCCTTCGTCCAGATACATCTCCAGCAGGCTGGTGATCTCCAGCTCGCCGCGGGCCGAGGGCTGCACCTGACGGGCGCGTTCCGGCGCGCTGCCATCCAGGAAATAG
>Ga0189286_100478_pt1 | contig 10552 bp, 10 predicted proteins | sample UW69minimetaG_FD_130330 | JGI IMG/M metagenome (GOLD analysis project Ga0189286, IMG submission 130330) | Marine microbial communities from the Costa Rica Dome - UW69 mini metaG | ecosystem: Environmental > Aquatic > Marine > Oceanic > Photic zone | place: Costa Rica: the Eastern Pacific...
CAGAAAAACGGCGCGGCGACGGTGGCGAACACCGCGGCGCCAGCGCCGGTGCTCAAATCCGCCTGATCTCCGAAAACCGTGTCAGCTGGCCTCCATTGGGTCAGCTGACAAACAACCGCGCCAGAAACACCGCGCTCATGCCGTAGCCGATCACCACCACGATCCAGCGCACCACCGAGGCCGGAATGGCCTTGGCCACAAAGGCCCCGCTGTAGCCGCCCAACACCGCAAACACCATCATCAACACCGCCATCGGCCAAACCACCAGCCCCGCCACGGCAAAGGTCACCACCGAAATGGCCGACAGGGCAAAGGACAACCCGTTTTTCACCCCGTTCATCAGGTGAATGTCGCGCCAGCCCCACATGGCAAACAGCGCCAACAGCACAATGCCCAAGCCGCCGTTGAAATAGCCGCCATAAACGCTCACCAGAAACAGCCCCACGGCCCTTTCCGATTTGAACCACTTGGCCTTTTCCTGTGCCCAGACCTGCAGCTTTGCGCCGAGTAAAAACGCGGTGGTGGCAAACATCAACAGAAACGGCACCACATAGGAAAATACCTCGTTGGAGGACACCAGCAACAAAAGCGATCCCGCCAATCCGCCCGCCAAAGTGATGACGGTGAGCCGGATCATTTGAGCCCGCGACAGGGTTTTGAGTTCTGACAGAAAGCCTATCGCCCCGCCCAGATAGCCGGGGAACACCGACACCGCGCTGGTGGCGTTGGCCGCCACCGGCGGCACCCCGGCCCAGACCAGCGCCGGGAAGGTCAAAAACGTCCCGCCCCCTGCAATCGTATTTACAACGCCAGCGCCAAAGCCGGCCAAAGCCAGCACACAGAGTTCCAGGATCGTCATCGGGGTCTTTCTTTATCAAATTGGGTCTGGCGGTCGGCGCACCGTAACGCGCATTGCTGGATATGCCAGAAAATCGCACTTGTTTTTCAAGAAAAAGCGGAAAGTGCATCGCCTCAGACAGGCTTTGCCTCCAACGCCCCAACCAGACTAAAACCAATACAAACAATCAGGAGACACATCCATGACCGGCTATCTGACCACCCATGTTCTGGACACCGCCCGTGGCTGCCCTGCTGAGGGCCTGAAAATTGATCTTTATCGCATCGACGGCGAGACCCGCACCAAACTCAAATCTTTGGTTACCAATGATGATGGCCGCACAGACGAGCAAATCCTGCCAGCTGCCGAATTTACCACCGGTGAATATGAGCTGATCTTCCACGCCGGGGCGTATCTGGATGCCTGCGGCACCCTGCTGGAAGAGCCTCGCTTCCTTGATGTGGTGCCGATCCGCTTTGGTATGTCGGAAGCCTCGCATTACCACGTGCCGCTGCTGCTCTCGCCGTTTGGCTACTCCACCTATCGTGGCAGCTAAGGCTCTCGGGCAAAACAGTTTTGCAAAGGCGCGCTCCGGTTTCGGACGCGCCTTTTTTCTATGCGACTTGAACCAACGTGGCGGGTTTTTATTGTTCTGAAATTTTTGATACTGCTTGGCATTTAGAGGGAATTACGAACAAAGCCCCGGTCGCTTAGACTGAACCAAATACGAATCTAGGGGAGACCGCCATGTACGATATAGCCATTCTTTGGGACTGGATCGCATTTTCCGTCCGCTGGCTACACGTCATCACCGCCATGGCGTGGATCGGCGCGTCGTTCTATTTCATCGCATTGGACCTGATGCTGAAACCGGCCAAACACCTGCCCGAGGGCGCCTATGGCGAAGAGTGGGAAGTGCACGGCGGCGGCTTCTATCACACCGTGAAATATCTCGTGGCCCCGTCTGAGATGCCGGAGCATCTGACCTGGCACAAATGGCAGAGCTACACCACATGGCTCTCCGGTGCGGCGCTATTGATGATTGTCTACTGGGTCGGCGGCGAGCTCTTCCTGCTGGACCCAACCAAGGCGGATCTGACCCTCTTCCAGGGCATCCTGATCTCTGGCGGCTCCCTGACCATTGGCTGGCTGGCCTATGATTTTATGTGCAAATCAAAACTCAGCGAGAAGCCAACCCTGCTGATGCTGCTGTTGTTTGCCATCCTTGTGGTCATGTCCTGGGGCTACAGTCAGATCTTCACCGGCCGCGCCGCGCTGCTCCACTTGGGGGCCTTCACTGCCACCATCATGACCGCCAACGTGTTCTTCCAGATCATGCCGAACCAGCGCATTGTTGTGGATGATCTGAAAAACGGCCGCACCCCGGATGCCAAATACGGCAAAATTGCAAAGGTGCGATCAACCCACAACAATTACCTCACACTGCCTGTGGTCTTCCTGATGTTGTCCAACCACTACCCGCTGGCCTTCGCCACCGAGTATGCCTGGATCATCGCCAGCCTGATCTTCCTGACCGGCGTCACCATCCGCCACTACTTCAACACCATGCATCGTACTGGCAAAGGCCCGCTTTGGACTTGGCTGATCACCGCGCTGCTGATGGTGGCCATCGCCTGGCTCTCCACTGCGCAAACTGGCGAAACCTACGAGGAATCCGAAGCCCGCGAACTGACCGCATATGAGCAAAAATTTGCCTCGGCAGAGGCCTTTGAGGAAGCATATTACGCAGTGCTCGGCAACTGTTCCATGTGCCACGCCCGTGAGCCTTCCTGGGAGGGTTTGCACTGGGCTCCCAAGGGTGTGGTGCTGGAAACCGAGGCCGATGTGGCGCGCCATGCCGAGCAGATATATCTGCAAGCGGGTCGCACCCACGCCATGCCGCCGCCCAATGCCATCGAGATGGATCAGGAAAGCCGCGATTTGATCGTCGCCTGGATCAAGGAGGTTCGTAACGGCGGGTGAGGTCAGACGAATGTATCGGGTAGAAATGGGCGCGCTGTGCGCCCTTTTTTGTGTGAAACGCTATCGGTTTGTTTCGGTCGGGCAAGGGGACGGGAAGTCAATGACGTGACCATAGTCGCTTGGCTTTAAGCTCACGCCGACCATCACAAATTCGATTGTGTCCCGGTCGCCAGCCATTGGGAGGTAGAGTTCGGATGTGCTGCGAAAAGACTTGAGCGGACCGGTGTAGGGCAAAGCAATGTGGAGCGGCAGCGGATCTGTCGCAGCCTGCACAAAAGCCCCCCACATTTTTGAGCCGGGTCCTTTGCCGGGGTGGTCGGACAGCTTTGTTCCGGTAAAGACCTTACTCAGCGTCTTTTTGAGTTTGCTGCGTACATAGAGTCCTTTGAAGTCAATTGGTTCCCCGGTGCGGGAGCGCAGCACTTCGTAAATCGATAAGATGCCTGGTTGGGTTCGCGGACATGGCAATCCGATGTTCTTGAGCCGTGGCATAGCAGCACCCAGGGCCGCATCTCGCCAGATGAAATACAGTTGTTTCAGCTCGGGTTCGAGCCTTGCAACCGAGAAGTTGGAGCCTGTCATGTGCTGTGTGGTCTCTTTTTGGTGGTCCTTTTTCTGTCACGCGATCGATGCGCCCTCCCAAAACCCCGGACGCACGCGAGGAATCCCCTTCCTGCGTTTAGGAAGCGTAGCACAAAACCTCCACAAGTGCCTGTTGGAGCAAGCATCCGTCTGCACATTTTTGTGAGAATTAGGAGAGGGAGGTGGCAAGGCCAGCTTACGATGGCCACTGCTCATAAGTGGCGACCCCTGAAGGACTCGAACCCTCAACCTGCTGATTAGAAGTCAGCTGCTCTATCCAGTTGAGCTAAGGGGCCATCGCCAAACGGCCAGCAGGTCGCCCTGCGCCGTCACCTTTCTAATAGCCGCGCCAGCTTGTCAACGGCGCGGGTGGCAAAAACAGATAACCATTTCCGTAGGCGCGCTTATCCCGGCAACACCTCGGTGCCTTTTCTGGCGCAGACCTCGGCCAATGTGTCGGGGATCTCATCCGTATAGAGCCGGGCGACATCGGTAAAATCCAGAATCTTCGCCGGGGCGTTGCGTTGAAACTTGGAATGATCCGCCAAAAGCCAGGTTTCCCGCGCACCGGCCAAAGCGGCGTGGGACACCGCAATCTCGTCAATGTCAAAATCATAGGCCACGCCCGCGTCCGACACCGCTGAACAGCCCAAGATCGCATAGTCAAAGGCAAAGTCGTGCACCATGCGCGCCGCCACAGAACCTACCAATCCGCCGTCCTCGGCCCGCGGGCGCCCGCCGGTCAAAAGCACGTTGCACCGCGCATTGCCGGACAAAATGCGCGCCACATTCAGATTGTTGGTCACCACCAATAACCCATCGTGGCCCAGCAGCGCAGTGGCCAGCGCCTCTGTGCTGGTGCCGATATTGATGAACAGGGCGGAGCCATTCGGGATGTCCGCCGCACAGCGGGCTGCCATCGCCGCTTTGGCATCCGCGTTCACACGCCCACGCTCTTCATAGGCGATGTTGCGCACGCCAGACGGCAACACTGCGCCACCATGCACCCGCTCCAAACGTCCGGCGTTGGCCATTTCGTTGAGATCGCGGCGAATGGTCTGCACGGTCACATCAAAATGCGCGGCCAGCCCTTCTACAGTGACTTTGCCCTCGCTCCGGGCGATATCGAGGATTTCTCTCTCGCGAAAACTGCTCAACATGTTCGTTACTTTTCGTTTGTGCTCTGTCTTCAGTGGCAGACGGATGGAGGTTTTTCAACGAAAATTGTCCACATCACGCGGAATTTCCTTGACCGAATGCGCGTTTTGGGTTCGTAAGGGTGCGAAAATGTTCGAAGGTGTTCTTATGGAAGCGCAAACAGAAAATCCGGTGGATCTTTTTGTCATTGGTGGCGGTATCAACGGCTGTGGCATCGCGCGGGACGCGGCTGGGCGGGGGCTCTCTGTAGAGCTGGCAGAAATGAACGATCTGGCCTGGGCCACATCCTCGGCCTCGACCAAGCTGTTCCATGGTGGCCTGCGCTACCTTGAGTATTTCGAAGTCCGTCTGGTGCGCGAAGCGCTGATTGAGCGTGAAACCTTGTTGCGCGCCATGCCGCACATCAGCTGGCCGATGCGCTTTGTGCTGCCGATGCACAAAGACATGCGTTTTGAAAACGACACACCGACCTCCAAACTGCTGAGCTTGGTCATGCCGTGGATGAAAGGCCGTCGTCCCAGCTGGCTGATCCGCATGGGGCTTTTCATGTATGACAACCTCGGTGGCCGCAAAATTCTGCCCGGCACCCGCACCGTGGATCTGACAATCGATGAGGCCGGCGCGCCGCTTCAGGAGAAGTTTGTCAAAGCCTTTGAATACTCTGACTGCTGGGTTGAAGACAGCCGTCTTGTGGTGCTGAACGCGCGGGATGCGGAGGCGCGTGGTGCCTCCATCCGCACCCGCACCAAGGTGATATCCGCGCAACGGGGCGACAACCTCTGGCACATCGAGATGGAGGACGTCGACACCGGAGCCCGCCGCACCACCCGTGCCAAGGCGCTGGTCAATGCCGGCGGCCCTTGGGTGGCGGACGTCATTCGCGGCGTGATCCAACAGAATTCCTCCGCTGGCGTGCGCCTTGTCCGCGGCAGCCACATCGTCACCAAACGCCTGTTTGACCACGACCGCTGCTACTTTTTCCAGGGCTCCGATGGCCGCATCATCTTTGCCATTCCCTATCAGGAAGACTTCACTCTGATCGGCACCACCGATCAGGAACACACCCACGCCGACGTGGCCCCAACCTGCACCGATGAAGAGGCGCAATACCTCTGCGACTTCGCCTCCAATTACCTCAAAAAGCCCGTCACCATGGAAGACATCGTCTGGCGCTACTCCGGTGTGCGCCCGCTTTATGACGATGGCGCCTCCTCGGCACAGGCGGCCACCCGCGACTATGTGTTAAAACTGGACGAAAGCGGCGCCCCGGTGCTCAACATCTTTGGCGGCAAAATCACCACCTACCGAAAACTGGCCGAAGCGGCGATGGAAAAGCTCACGCCATTCTTCCCGGAGGCCACAGCCCCTTGGACAGCGGGCGTAGCGATGCCCGGCGGGGGCTTTGAGGTGCATCAAGTGGGTGACAAGATTGCCGAGCTGCAACGCGACTACCCCTTCCTCACCGATGCCTGGGCAAAGCGCCTGATCCGCGCCTACGGTACCGAAGCACCAGAGATGCTCGGGGCCGCAAAATCCGCCACTGATCTGGGCGCAGACTTTGGCGCCACGCTCACCGCTGCTGAGGTCGACTGGCTCATGACGAAGGAATACGCCCGCGCCGCTGCCGATGTGGTTTGGCGCCGCTCCAAGCTCGGCCTGCGTCTCAGTGAGCAGCAAATTGCCGCCATCGACAGCTATATGGCTGCAGCGCGGCAAAAAGCCTCTGCCTGAGACCCAACCGAGAATTGATCTTTGCGCCCCATCGGCCTATACGAAGCCCGCACGATGCTGTTGTGCGGGCTTTTGAGTCTGCGCGAGGGCGGAGGAGAACCATTCGGATTTTGTCAGGTCATCCCGACCTGATCCCGCAAGTCACAGAACACCCCTGACGCAAAAAAGGTAGTGAGAAACATGGCTGATAAAAAATCGCCCGACATATTGTATACCATTGTAGACGAAGCGCCTGAGCTGGCCTCCGCCTCCTTCCTGCCGATCATTCGCAAGTTTGTGTCTGCCGCTGGTATCACCGTTGGCACCCCGGACATTTCCCTTGCCGGTCGCATCATCGCCACCTTCCCGGAAAACCTGACCGATGATCAGCGTCAGTCTGACGATCTGGCCGCGCTGGGCGAACTGGTGAAGACCCCAGACGCCAACGTCATCAAGCTGCCAAACATCTCCGCCTCCGTGCCACAGCTGGTTGCGGCCATCGAAGAGCTACAAGGGCAGGGCTACAACATCCCGTCCTACCCGGAAGACCCACAGTCTGACGGAGAGAAAGCCATCCGTGCGCGTTACGACGGCATCAAAGGCTCCGCTGTGAACCCTGTGCTGCGCGAAGGTAACTCTGACCGTCGCTCCGCCCGCGCGGTGAAAAACTTCGCCCAGAACAACCCACACTCCATGGGCGCTTGGGAAGGCACGTCGAAGACCAAAGTGTCTTCCATGCCAGGCAACGACTTCTACGCAAACGAAGTCTCCGCCACCATCTCCGCCGCCCAAGCTGGCGACGCGAAGATCGAATTTGTTGCCAAAGACGGCGCCGTAACCGTGCTCAAAGACAGCTACCCGCTGGAAGAAGGCACTGTGGCTGACGCAACCTTCATGTCCGCTGCAGCACTTGGCAGCTTCCTCGCAGACGCGATTGAAGACACCAAAGCCGACGGCACCATGTTCTCCCTGCACATGAAGGCCACCATGATGAAGGTCTCCGACCCCATCATCTTCGGCCACGCGGTGAAAGCATGGCTCGGCCCGGTTTGGGACGCCCACGGCGAGGCCATCGCGGCCGCTGGTGGTTCCCCGAACTCCGGTCTGGGTGCCGTTCTGGCCGCGATCGACACGCTGGACAACGCCGACGCGATCAAAGGTGAGATTGCCGCGCTGGACCGTCCGTCCATGTATATGGTCGACAGCGACAAAGGCATCACCAACCTGCACGTGCCGTCTGACGTGATCATCGACGCCTCCATGCCAGCCGTGATCCGCGCAGGCGGCAAAGGCTGGGACGAAGCCGGCAACAAAGGTGACACCAACTGTGTGATCCCAGACCGCTGCTACGCGTCCGTCTATGACGAAACCATCAACTTCTTCAAAGCCAACGGCGCGCTCGACGTGACCACCGCAGGTTCCGTGGCCAACGTCGGCCTGATGGCGCAGAAGGCCGAAGAGTACGGCTCTCACCCAACCACGTTTGAAGCCCCAGCGGCGGGTTCCATCCGCATCGTTCTGGAAAACGGCGACGTGCTGCACAGCCACGACGTAGAAACCGGCGATATCTGGCGCTCCTGCACCGTGAAGAAAGCCCCAATCGAGAACTGGATCGAGCTGGCCATGGACCGTCAGCGCCTGACAGGGTCTGAGGCGATCTTCTGGCTGGACGCAAACCGCGCGCATGATGCCGAGCTGATCAAATACGTCACCCCGGCGCTGGAAGCGGCTGGCAAAGCGGATCTGTTCCAGATCATGGCCCCACGCGAAGCCACCGCGCAGTCGCTCAAAACCATCACAGCCGGCAACGACAGCATCGCCATCACAGGCAACGTGCTGCGTGACTACCTTACTGACCTCTTCCCGATCCTCGAGCTCGGCACCTCCGCCAAAATGCTCTCCATCGTGAAGCTGATGAAAGGTGGCGGCCTGTTTGAAACCGGTGCCGGTGGCTCCGCGCCCAAACACGTGCAGCAGTTGGTCGAAGAAAACCACCTGCGCTGGGACTCCATGGGGGAATTCTGTGCCCTTGGCGAAAGCCTGAACTTCCTCGCGGACGTCAAAGGCAACGCGAAGGCGGGTGTTCTCGGTGTCGCAGCCGAAGCAGCGACCCAAGGCATTCTGGACGACAACCGCAGCCCGTCCCGCAAAGTGGGTCAGCCGGACAACCGCGACAGCCACTACTGGTTCGCCCGCTACTGGGCCGACGCGCTGGCAGCACAGTCTGACGACGCCGATCTCGCAGCGGAATTCTCAGGCGTGGCCAAAGCCCTGGCAGACGGCGAAGAGGCCATCCTGGCCGAGCTCGCAGCCGTCCAAGGCCCAGCAGCCGACATCGGCGGCTACTTCCGCCCATCGGTCGAGCTGAAAGCCAAAGTCATGCGCCCTAGCGCCACCCTGAACGCGATCATCGACTAAGGCTGACGCGTTAGGTTGAAACATGGAAGCCGCCCTGAAAGGGGCGGCTTTTTCATTGGGATCTGGTGGCCCGTGTTGCCAGTGCATGAATTCCCGCTAGGGTAGCGGAATGAACAAACTCCTGTCCAATCCGTTGAATGATGGCGAAATTGCAAAATTGCGAAGGCTCTTGGGGCGTGAAGTCATGGACCTCTACTCTCCAAGCTTGACGGTGGACCTATCGACAGGGTTGATCTCCGCGCACCAAATATCTTTTTGGCTCCATGGCCGCTCAAGCCAGTTCCTGAACATCTCGACAGATTGGTGGCAAACCGAGTTGGATGACTACCATACATTTGTTTTAGAGACGTCCGCCACACCCGCAGACATACCTTTTGACGCTTCCGGGAAAAACGTGATTGGGCCGACCTCCAATTGCGCATGCCGGGTTGGGCGCGTGCAGAAGATAGAAATTGTTCAATCTAAGTTCGAAGTGATCGATGGTCCCGATCCAGCGGATATGAACAATTCTGATCCAGCGGCTGCTCAGCCTGTTAAGGAAACAATCGTCTACGACCGCGGCATCAATTTTATTTGCGAGAGGGGCATCATTTCCTTGGCAACGGAGTTCGGCCCGATACTAGGCGATATTCAAATCCGCAATGGCCCTGTAACGGTGTCTGGCGACGAGAGCGAAGTGATGAAGGTGCGAAAGACACTAACCTAACCGCTACGAGGAGCCGAAATGGATGTCGTTGTCAAGGCTCAGTTTTTTTATGGCGCTACTCGTTGACAGCCCCAGTTTGCAACAAATCAAGATACGTCTTCCTCCAAGATTGCTGCAAATTGTCCGGCACGCGCTCCGTGACATGATAGGTTAGGCCGATGGTAAAACACTGCAGCGATTTGTAGGTGTCGTAGACAGTTGTGCTGATGACAAATGTAACCGGCCAGCCATCTTCGGTTGGATACGTCGAAATAGAGCACTCATCGCTTTCTGAATGTTCGCTGAGCAGTTGCTGCGTCACGCTGCCGTCGATCCCCTTCAATACCGTCTCAGAGATTTTGCCATTTGAAATTGCATCGCGCCTCTGCAGAAAAATAAATTGCGAAACCTGCCGACTGTGTGTGCCAAAGGTGCCATCGTAAACGAATGTAAACGCATCTAGGAGGCTTATCATCTCCTCAGCAAATGCTTCGTTGTCTGCGGCAACAAAATACCGCAATGGCGGGGTGCTTTCAGAAGCAGGCGGAAGCTGCAAAGACTGCTCGGTTGACGCGGGCGAAGGGCTGGCCACAAGGGCGAAGACACAAGCCAACGCTTCGCCAAAAAAACGACGTGTTTGTTTCGTCATCTTGCGCCCTCACATCGATTACTTTTGGGACAGGTGCCGACTATCTGGTTCGCGTTTTCTAAAGCGCCTTGCAACATGTAGTGGTTGGTAGCAATAAAGCGTCAGCTATGAAAGCTACGCTATTGATGGGTTTTGCTTTGCCTTGCTTTGATGGGAAAGCTCCCACTCCCCTATCAGTCGAAAACTATACCGCCGACAGGAGGCCGCCATGACCACGCTCACCATCGACTCGCAACGTCTCAAAACCGTGCGCAAGGCGCGTAAGCTGGGCCGTCCGAAACTCGCGAAACTGATAAACCTCACCGAGCGCCAGCTGACCAAATTGGAAACCGCCAAAACCGCGACTCTGCCGGAGCCCGCCGTCCTGCGCCTTGCCACGGCACTGCAAATCCCGACGCAAGCGCTGACCGGCGAGCTACCCCTGATCGAAGACGACCTCAAACCTGTGGAACACACCTGTACCAGCGGCTGCTGTGGGTAAGCTCGAGCGTGAAAACCGTTTTGCGCGCGTGACAGGGCCTTTCCAGAG
>Ga0189286_100482_pt1 | contig 10509 bp, 6 predicted proteins | sample UW69minimetaG_FD_130330 | JGI IMG/M metagenome (GOLD analysis project Ga0189286, IMG submission 130330) | Marine microbial communities from the Costa Rica Dome - UW69 mini metaG | ecosystem: Environmental > Aquatic > Marine > Oceanic > Photic zone | place: Costa Rica: the Eastern Pacific...
GGGAGACGCCTGGGCGTTGATCCTGCAACCTGTTGTGCTGGGCTATCTGGTGCTGGGCGTTGTGATGGGGCTGGCTGTCGGGGTGTTCCCCGGACTGGGTGGTATCGCCGGTCTGTCACTGCTGTTGCCTTTCATGTTTGGAATGGATCCGATCCTTGGTCTGGCGCTGATGATCGGGATGGTCGCTGTGGTGCCAACCTCTGACACCTTTGCCTCGGTTCTGATGGGGATCCCGGGATCTTCGGCCTCGCAGGCGACGGTGCTCGACGGTTTTCCGATGGCCAAAAACGGCGAAGCCGCGCGCGCGCTGGCGGCGGCATTCACCTCGTCCCTGTTTGGCGGGCTGGTGGGGGCCACCTTCCTGACCATGTTCATTCTGGTGGCCCGTCCCATCGTTTTGGCCTTTGGCCTGCCCGAGATGTTGATGATCACCATCCTTGGCTTGTCTATGGTGGCCGTTCTGGCTGGGCGCTTTGCCCTGAAAGGGTTGGCTGCGGCAGGTCTGGGCCTGATGATCGGCACCATTGGTGAGGCGGATGCTGGTGGGTCGCTGCGGATGGCAAGCTACGACATTCCCTACCTGACCGATGGCCTGAAACTGGTGATCGTCGGCCTTGGCATCTTTGCCGTCCCCGAGATCGTGTCGCTGCTGCGTCAGGACCGGTCCATCGCCAAGGGCGCCAACCTTGGCGCAGGCTGGACGCAGGGCATCAAAGACTGGTTTGCCAACAAATGGCTGTCGGTGCGCTGCTCCATCATTGGTGTGGTGGTGGGGATCATCCCCGGTCTGGGGGGATCGGTTGTGGATTGGATCGCCTATGGCCACACGGTGCAGACTACCAAGGACAAGTCGAAATTCGGCAAGGGTGAAGTGCGTGGCGTGATTGGGCCGGAAAGCTCGAACAACGCCAAAGAGGGCGGCGGTCTGGTGCCAACCCTGCTGTTCGGCATCCCCGGTTCTGGGTCGATGGCGATCTTCATTGGGGCTGTGGCGTTGCTGGGGTCGGGCAGTATCGAGGTGGGCCCCGCCATGCTGAAGGACAATCTGGACATCACCTATTCGATTGTCTGGCTGCTGGCTTTGGCCAATGTGGTGGGCACTGTCCTGTGTATCGCGGCCTCCGGTGGCATCGCCAAGCTGACCACGATTCGCTTCACCTATCTGGCGCCGTTCCTGTTCATGCTGATCAGCTTCGCCGCTTTCCAATCCGGCCAGAATTTCGAAGATCTGCTGGCGCTTTTCCTGATTGGCCTGATCGGCATCTTCCTGCGCCGGTTCGACTGGTCGCGCCCTGCCTTCCTGATCGGCTTTGTGCTGTCCAATCCGGTGGAGAAATTCACCAACCAAGCGTTCCAGATCGCCTCTTTCCGCTTCCGCAAAAGCTTTGAGGCGGGGATGGACTATGTCTTTAGCCCGATTGTGATTGTGCTGATCATCATCACCCTTGTCTCGGTTGTGCTGGGCATCCGTCAGGCCAAGCTGATCATGTCCGAAGGCGAAGTGCAGTCCGGTGCCAAACGGGCCCCGTTGGTGTTCCTCTTGGTGATTGCGGGCTACCTGATCACCGCGCTGGTCAATGCCAACATGATCCCCGACTACAACATGACGGACAAGATCATCCCGCTGGTTGTGGGCGGCTTCGCCCTGACCTGCTGTCTGATCCTGCTGATCCAAATGATCCGTCGTCCGGAAGGGGATGCGATTTTTGCGGACAAGGAAGTGGCAGGCGAAGACGCCGATGCCCCGCACGGGTTGTGGTCGACGCTGGCTTGGTTTGCTGGGCTGATCGCGGCCACCTGGGTTGTGGGGTTCATTCTGGCGCTGGTCGGGTTCCTGCTGGCCTTCTTCCGCCGCCGTGCAGGCGCCAGCTGGGGCATGACGCTGCTGCTGACCACCTGTGGCATTGCCTTCATGTGCTTCATGGCTTGGTCGTTGAACCGGGATTTCCCACCGGGTCTGCTGCAGGACGCTGTTGACCTGCGCTGGCCGCTGAAGTGATCGGGGAGGGCGCAAACGGATGTCGCAACCGCTGAGATATCTCTGTCTGGCCGGAGACGGGATCGGCCCCGAGATCATGGCAGCGACCGAGGCTGTGCTGCGGTCGGTGGCCCCGGCCCTCACCAGACCGTTGCAGCTGGAACAGGCAGAGATCGGCTTTGCAGCCTTGGAGGCTTCGGGCACAACACTGCCTGAGGCCGTGATCGCCCGCGCCACAGCGGTGGAAGGGGTGATCCTTGGCCCGGTCTCCCACAACGCCTATCCACTTGCTGACGCGGGGGGGATCAATCCATCGGGCGTGTTGCGCAAGGCGTTGGATCTGTTTGCCAACCACAGGCCCGCGGCCACCTGGCAAGGTCTGGAGGCCCCGTCGCGCAAAGCGTTTGATCTGGTGGTGATGCGCGAAAATTTGGAAGGGTTTTATGCCGATCGCAATATGCATCACGGCGGCGGCGAGTTTATGCCCGACGCGGACACCGCCTTGGCCTTTCGCAAAATCACCCGCGCCGCCTCGATGAACATTGCGCAGGCAGGCTTTGCGCTGGCGGCAACGCGACCGGCGCAGAAGGTGACCGTGATCCACAAGGCCAATGTCATGCGGATCAGCGACGGGTTGTTCCTTGAGTGCTGCCGCGCAGTGGCCAAGGCCTATCCGCAGATCACCTATGAGGAGGTGCTGGTGGATGCCGCCGCGGCCCATCTGGTGCGCGATCCGTCCCGTTTCGATGTATTGATCACCACCAATATGTTTGGCGATATCCTGTCCGATCTGGCCTCGGAACTGGCCGGTGGTCTGGGACTGGCGGGATCGCTGAACTTTGGCCGCCCCCATGCGCTTGCGCAGGCCCAGCATGGGTCGGCGCCGGATATTGCCGGACAGGATAAGGCCAATCCAACCTCCTTGATCTTGTCGGCAGAAATGCTGCTGCGCCACCACGGGGAAACACGCGCCGCCGACCTGATCCGCACAACAGTGGGCCAGGCCCTTGCCCGCCCCGAAACCCGTACCGGGGACCTTGGCGGCACGATGGGCACTGTCGCCTTCACTCAACATCTGACCACCCAAATTTCGGAGGCCCTGAGATGAGCCAGACCGCCATTCCCTACCTTTTCATGCGGGGCGGTACCTCGCGCGGGCCGTATTTCCGACGTGAAGACCTGCCGGAAGATCTGGACCAACTGGCCAAGGTGTTGATTGCGGTCACAGGATCAGGGCACAGGTTGAACATCGACGGGATCGGCGGGGGGGATGCGGTCACCACGAAATGTGCCATGCTGTCGAAATCGGATCGCGCTGACGCCGACATTGACTACTTTTTTGCGCAGGTTGCGGTCGAGGAACAGCTGGTCGATTTCAAACCCACCTGTGGCAATATCCTGTCGGGCGTTGGCCCGGCTGCAATTGAAATGGGGCTGGTCACGCCGACAGGGGACGAGACCGAGATCACCATTCATGCGGTCAACACAGGGGCGCTGGTCAAGGCGACGATTACCACCCCAAACGGTCAGCTGACCTATGACGGCGACGCTGGAATTGCCGGGGTGCCGGGCAGCTCCGCGCCGGTGAAACTCAGCTTTATGGGGGTGGTCGGCTCTGCCACAGGGGCGTTCCTGCCCACGGGAAAACTGCGCGATGAAATCGACGGAATCGTGGTTACTTGCATGGATGTGGCAATGCCTGTTGTGCTGGCCCGCGCGGCGGATTTTGGTCTGACAGGCTATGAAACGGTGGCCGAGCTTGACGGCAACCGCACCTTCTTTGACCGGTTTGAAGCGATCCGCATTGAGGCCGGCAAACGCATGGGAATGGGCGATTGTTCCAAATCCGTAACCCCCAAGTTTGCCCTTCTGGCGGCGGCGCAGGAGGGCGGCACCATTGCCACCCGCTATTTCATGCCGTGGAAAACCCATCCCACAATGGCGGTCACCGGGGCGCAGTGCATCGCGTCCTGTGCGCTGACACCGGGATCGGTTGCAGATGGCTTGCTGACCCGGCCGGACAGCAGCCCCGCCGAGGTGGTATTGGAACATGCGTCTGGCACCATTGCTGTGCTGGTCGATTTTGACACAAGTGATGGCTTCGCCCTGAACGCCGCCGGTCTGGTCCGCACTGCGCGCAAGATTGCCGCTGGTGAGGTCTTTGTGCCTGCCACCCTCTGGGATGGAACATAACGCCACGCACGGGAGGCCGCGATGAAGGTGCATATTCTCGACGACTGGTTTGACACCCTGCGTGGCTTGCCGTGTTTTGCCAAGCTGCAGGGGCTGGACGTCACCGTCTGGACCGATCATTGCGACGACGTGGCGGCGCTGGCAGGTCGCCTGCAAGACGCTGAGGTGTTGGTGCTGTTTCGCGAACGGACCCAGATCACCCGGGCGCTGCTGGAACGGCTGCCCAATTTGAAACTGATCTCGCAACGCTCAGCCTATCCGCATGTGGATGTCGCAGCTTGCTCTGATCATGGGGTGTTGCTGTGTTCCAACATGCATGGTGGTGCGCCCGCCTATGCCGCGGCCGAGCTGACCTGGGCGCTAATCATGTCAGGGATGCGGGATTTGCCAGCGCAGATGGTCAGCACCAAGGCAGGCCGCTGGCAGGTGGGTGTGGGCAAAACCCTACGCGGGCGCACGTTGGGGCTTTATGGCTACGGACGGATTGCCAAAACGGTTGCGGGCTACGCGCAGGCCTTCGGGATGCAGGTGCAATGGTGGGCCTCAGAAGAGGGGCGCGCACGGGCGGCAGCAGATGGCGCCGCAGTGGCTGCAAGCCGGGCGGCGTTCTTTGCCAGTTCGGATGTGGTCTCCCTCCATGTGCGGCTGAAACCGGAAACCAAAGGCATCATCACCTCCGTAGATCTGGCGACGATGCAACCGGGTGCCTTGTTTGTGAACACCTCGCGCGCTGGGTTGATTGCACCGGGCGCCTTGCTGGCGGCGCTGCAGGCCGGGCGACCGGGCAAAGCGGCGGTGGATGTGTTTGAAACGGAACCGATGAGAGATCCCGATGATCCGCTGCTGCGTCATCCCAATCTGATTGCCACGCCGCATATTGGCTTTGTGACCGAAGATGAGTTCGATCTGCAGTTTTCAGACATCTTTGATCAGGTGGTGGCCTATGCGGCAGGCGCACCGATCCACATGATCAACCCCGAGGTGCTGGCGTCCTAATTCCCTGCCGCTACCGCGCGGATTTGGGCTTTCAGTGCCGTGACAGCGGGCGTTTCGGTCTGGCCCAAGCGGGACAACAGCCCCACCGGACGGGCGATATCGGGTGCAACCAATGGCACGGCGGGCAGACCCGCCGCGTGGGTCACAGCCTCGGGCAACAGTGCGGCGCCAATGCCGTCCCGCACCATCGACAGCGCGGTGGTAGAACGCCCTGCCTCATAGGACCAGCGCAAGTCCAGCCGTGCACGCGCCGCAGCCTCATCAATTAACAAACGGTTGCCAGTGCCCCGTGCAGGCAGGATCAATGGCGTGTCGCGCAACTGGTTCAGGTCGACCCGCGCAGCCTGAGCCGCCGGATGATCAGGTGGTAGCGCCAGCATGATCCGCTCTTCCATCAAGGTTTCAAATGCAGTGGCGGGTTCCAACATAGGGATCGAACAAAGGCCAAAATCTGCCTCGCCCTCGGCGACCGCTTCTGTCACCTCATTGGCGGCGGCGTCGATCAGCCGGATGCGGGTGCTATGCCCGGCGGCATGGAACCGCTTTAGCGCAGGCGTCAGCAGGTGGCTGATAACCGTGGGGATGGTTGCCACCGTCACCACAGCCCCCCGTTGATGGGCAAACGCTACACTTTCGTCCCGCATGGCGCGTGCGGTTTCCCTGGCATCTTCCAGAATAGCCTCGGCCCGGGCCTGCAGACGTTTCGCTGCCAATGTCGGTTTCACCGCCCGTGTAGTGCGTTCAAACAGCTGACTGCCCAGCGCCTCTTCCAACTTTCGAATGCGGCGGGTCACGGCGGATTGCGACAGGTTTAACCGCTCTGCCGCCTTGTGGAAAGAGCCGAGGTCTTTGACGGCCAGGAAAGCTTCGAGATCGGCAAAATCGTAATTGATGCTCATAACGCATTAATCCCATCAAAACCGGTATTGGTCAAATTAAACGCCCGCCGTTACGCCCAAGTGCAGCAAGGGAGCTGAGACTATGACCAGCCAATATGACATCGTGGTGATTGGGGGCGGCAACGCCGCGCTTTGCGCCGCCATGACCGCCGCCGAGGACGGGGCCAGAGTTCTGATCCTTGAAACCGCCCCCAAACCCTATCGTGGTGGCAATTCGCGCCACACCCGCAACTTTCGCTGTATGCACGCAGGCCCCCTTGGGCCACTGATCGAGGATTACAGCGAAGAAGAATACTTTACCGATCTGATGAAAGTGACAGGCGGTAAGACCGATGAGCATCTTGCCCGTCTGGCCATTCGCAGTTCCGAAGAATGCCTGCCCTGGATGGAGGCGCATGGCGTGCGGTTCCAGCCGTCGCTGTCAGGCACGCTGAGCCTTGCGCGCACAAATGCCTTCTTCATGGGCGGCGGCAAAAGTCTGGTAAATGCCTATTACCGCACCGCTGAGACGCTGGGGGTCGAAGTCCTTTATGAGGCGCATGTGACCCATCTGGAACTGGCGGGTGACCGGATTGAATGGGTGGACTACACCCATGAAGGTCAGTCCCATCGCCTGAGCCCCAAAGCGGTGATCGTGGCCTCTGGTGGGTTTCAGGCAGACACCGACTGGCTGACCCGCGCCTGGGGTCCAGCGGCAGAAAACTTCCTGATCCGCGGCACGCCCTACAATCGCGGGGTGGTGCTGAATGATCTGCTGGAACAGGGCGTCGAAAGCGTGGGCGACCCCACCCAATGTCACGCGGTAGCGATCGACGGGCGCGCGCCGAAATTTGACGGCGGCATCGTGACCCGGCTGGACTGTGTGCCTTTTTCCATTGTGGTGAACAAAAACACTGACCGTTTCTATGATGAGGGCGAAGATGTCTGGCCCAAACGCTATGCGATCTGGGGCCGACTGGTGGCGGCGCAGCCCGATCAGGTGGGGTATGTCATCATCGACGCCAAATCGCTGAACCTCTTCATGCCCTCGGTTTTCCCACCGCTAAAAGCCGACACTCTGGAAGAGCTGGCCGAGATGATGGACCTGCCACCGGAAAAACTGTGCGACACCGTCGAGGCCTTCAATGCGGGTTGCGGTGACACCTCGAATTTTCATCCGACCGAACTGGACGGGGTGGCGACCAGAGGTATTGAACCGGCCAAGACCAACTGGGCCCGCCCAATCACCGAGCCGCCGTTTTACGGCTATTCCCTGCGCACCGGCGTGACCTTCACCTATTTGGGGCTGAAGGTGGACGATAACGCGCAATGTTCAACCGCCACAGGCAAAATCCAGAACCTCTGGGCGGCGGGCGAAACCATGGCTGGCTCCATTCTGGGGCAAGGCTATCTGGCCGGGTTCGGCATGACCATCGGGACCGTGTTTGGTCGCATCGCAGGACGGGAGGCCGCAGCCTATGCCCAATGAAATGAACACCGTAAATCCTGACCTCATTCAGGAAGCCCGCCGTCAGGCAGAGATCTGCAACGCCTGCCGTTACTGCGAGGGCTATTGCTCGGTCTTTCCCTCGCTCAACGCCGAACGCGCCTTTGGCGCAGGGGACATCACCCAGCTGGCCAACCTCTGCCACAATTGTCGCGGTTGTTACTATGCCTGTCAGTATACCGCGCCGCATGAGTTTGATCTGAACCTGCCCAAGGCCCTGGCCGAAGTGCGCCGGGACAGCTGGGAGGCCTTCGCCTGGCCGCAGCCCTTCGCACGTCGGTTCCACACCCAAGGCGGAGCGATTGCGCTGGCGCTGGTCATTGGGTTTGCGCTGGTGTTCTGGGCGATCAAGGCGCTTGGATCAGCCGGGGGCGAGGGGGTCTATGCGGTGTTGTCGCACAATGCGATGGTGGCGATCTTTGTGCCTGCCTTCCTGCTGCCGCTGGTCAGCCTGGCGGTGTCGCTGCGACGGTATTGGGCCTCTGTCGGGGGCAAGATGTTGACCTTTGGCGATGTCCGGATGGCCTTCACCCGCGCGGCCAAGATGCAGGATCTGGCGGCGGGGCATGGAGACGGCTGCAATTTTGAAGATGAGGACCGTTTTAGTCACGCCCGGCGCCATGTGCATCATGCGGTGATGTATGGGTTCCTGTTGTGTTTCGCGGCAACCTCGGCGGGGACAATGATGCATTTCCTGTTGAACATGCCTGCGCCTTACCCGTTGTTTTCACTGCCCAAACTGTTGGGTGTTTCCGGGGGTGTCTTGCTGACGCTGGGCTGCATCGCGATGGTGGTGCTGAAGCTGAAATCGGACCGTGAACTGGGTGACGTACAGGCCTGGGGTGGTGAGATCGGGTTTATCGCCTTGCTGGGCTTCACAGGATTTTCTGGGCTGGCGCTATATTGTGCGGGTGGCACTGCTCTGATGCCAGCGCTGCTGGCGATCCATCTGGGGGCGGTGCTGAGTTTTTTCCTGCTGACGCCGTTCACCAAAATGGCGCATGGGTTTTACCGGTTGGCCGCGCTGTTGCGAGATGCACAGCGCAAGCGTGGGATGTGATCGGCCGGAGTTGAGTATTTAGAGGATCATTGAAAGGGGCGCGGCCGATCTGGTCGCGCCCCTATCGTTTGTGCAAGAGGCGTTAAGTCAGGTCGAAGCGGTCCGCCATCATCACCTTGGTCCAGGCGCTGGCGAAGTCGCAGACAAAACGGCTGGCCGCATCATCCTGCGCATAGGATTCTGCCAAGGCCCGCAGTTGCGAGTTCGAGCCGAAGGCCAGATCCACCGCAGAGGCCGTATATTTCGCAGCCCCCGTTGCCCGGTCGCGGCCCTCATAGGCCCCCGGCGTGTCGGTCGGTGTCCACAGCGTCCCCATGTCGAGGATATTGGTGAAGAAATCCTGGCTCAGCACGCCGGGGCGATCGGTGAAGACGCCTTGCGTATTGTCGCCGTGGTTCGCTCCCAGAACCCGCAGGCCGCCGATCAGCACGGTCATCTCTGGCGCGGTCAGACCCAAGAGCTGGGCACGGTCGACCAGCAGCTCTGCGGAGTTGGCGTAATCACCTTTGGTGTAGTTGCGGAACCCATCGGCCAAGGGCTCCATCATGTCCCAATTATCGACATCGGTCTGATCCTGCGTCGCGTCGCCACGACCTGCGGTGAAGCTCAGCGTCAAATCTTCACCAGCAGCCTTGGCAGCGGCTTCCACCGCGGCGTTGCCGGCAATCACAATCAGATCGGCCATCGACACCGGCTTGGCGAAATCTGCTTGGATGCTTTCCAGAGTGTCCAGCACTTTGGCCAGCATGTCGGGTTCATTGACGGCCCAGTCCTTCTGTGGCGCCAACCGGATGCGGGCGCCATTGGCCCCACCCCGCATATCCGAGCCACGGTAGGTTGAGGCCGAGGCCCAGGCCACCTTGACCAGTTCCGCAATGCTGTGGCCCGAGGCCATGACGGCGGCTTTCAGCGCGGTGACATCGGCGTCATTGATGTCGCTGTTGGAGGCCGGAATAGGATCCTGCCAGATCAGCTCTTCGCTGGGGACTTCGCCGCCAAGATACCGGCTGCGCGGACCCATGTCGCGGTGGGTCAGTTTGAACCAAGCGCGGGCAAAGGCATCTGCAAACTGATCCGGATTTTCATGGAACCGACGTGCGATGGGCTCATAAATCGGATCCATCCGCAGTGACAGGTCCGCTGTGGTCATCATGGGGGGATAGGATTTCGACGGGTCGTGCGCGTCGGGGATCATATGTTCAGGCGCGCAGTCTTTGGCGTGCCACTGTTGCGCACCGGCGGGGCTTTTGCCCAGTTCCCATTCATAGCCGAACAACATGTCGAAATAGCCGTTGTCCCACTGGGTCGGGTTCGGCTTCCACGCGCCTTCGATGCCGGAGGTGGTGGTGTGCACACCTTTGCCGGTGCCGAGGTCGTTGATCCAACCAAGGCCCATCGCCTCTGCCGGGGCGCCTTCGGGGTCGGGGCCAACAAGGTCCGGGTCACCGGCACCGTGGGCCTTGCCGAAGGTGTGGCCACCGGCAACCAGCGCCACGGTTTCCTCATCATTCATGCCCATTCGGCCAAAGGTGTCACGCACATCCAGGCCCGAGGCCACAGGATCAGGGTTTCCGTCAGGCCCTTCGGGGTTCACATAGATCAGGCCCATCTGCACCGCGGCCAGCGGGTTGTCCATTTCCCGGTCGCCCGAGTAACGGCTGTTAGGATTGTCCGAGGTCGCCAGCCATTCGGTTTCGGCACCCCAGTAGATGTCCTCTTCGGGGGACCAGATGTCGGCCCGGCCGCCGCCGAAGCCGAAGGTCTTGAACCCCATCGATTCCAGCGCACAGTTGCCTGCGAGGATATAGAGGTCCGCCCAGCTGAGCGCATTGCCGTATTTCTGTTTGATCGGCCACAGCAGACGCCGCGCCTTGTCGAGGTTGCCGTTGTCCGGCCA
>Ga0189286_100483_pt1 | contig 10474 bp, 9 predicted proteins | sample UW69minimetaG_FD_130330 | JGI IMG/M metagenome (GOLD analysis project Ga0189286, IMG submission 130330) | Marine microbial communities from the Costa Rica Dome - UW69 mini metaG | ecosystem: Environmental > Aquatic > Marine > Oceanic > Photic zone | place: Costa Rica: the Eastern Pacific...
GATCTTTCCAGGCCCGTGAGGCGTATCCATTCAACCAATAATAAAATTACCTCAAGGGGGTAAAGCCATGCTCCTGAATCACGCATTTGGTCTGTTCACCCATCCCGATGCCGAGTGGGCCGAGATCCGCAAGGAACACGCACCTCCCCGGCGGCTCTATGTTGCCTATGTGCTGTTGCTTGGCGCGATAGCGCCGATCTGTGCCTACATTTCCACGGCTCACATCGGTTGGACGGTGAGCGGTGAGCGCGTCATAAAGCTCACGGAAGTCAGTGCGATACAGCTAAGCGTTCTGACCTATCTGGCCATGCTGGTGGGGGTGTTTGCCCTGGGGTTCGCCATCAACTGGATGGCTCGGACATATGGCGCCCATGAAGAAACCGTTCCTTCCAATGGCATTGCGTTGGCGGCTTATTCCTGTACGCCGCTGTTCCTCGCCGGTTTTGCGTTGCTCTATCCGGTGCCCTGGTTCAATGCCCTGGTCTTCCTGGCGGCGGCCTGTTATGGCGCCTGGCTGATGTACGATGGCCTGCCGATTGTCATGGGCATTCCCAAGGACCAGGCGGTGATGTACGCCGGTGCCCTGTTGACCGTGGCGCTGGTCATTCTGGTGTCAACCCGCGTGGGTTCCGTCATCCTCTGGAACTATGGCCTGGGGCCGGTCTTCGTCGAAGGGTAGCGGCTTTGCCCGGCCTGTCGTGATTTGCTATTCAGGATGTCGCCATCCGTCATCCTGTCGTTACACTTTGGCGCTACCTTTTACCTGACCACTAAACTAGGGCAGGGAAAGGTATGAAACGATTGAGCCGCAGGGACTTCCTGAAAGCATCCGCTATGGGCATGGGCGCTGTTGCCATATCCACAGGGCTGGCCGGATGCATACTCGACAGCAGCGACAAACGTGATATCCGCTTCTCCCAGGGTGTTGCCAGTGGCGACCCCCTGCAGGATGGCGTGATCCTCTGGACTCGTGCCGTACCGGACGACGATTCCGGGCGGGACGTGGACATCGCCTGGGAAGTTTCTACCGACGCTGACTTCCGGAGCATGACTCATTCCGGCCGCTCGCGCGCCTCGGCTCAGCACGATTACACATTCAAGGTGGATGTTCGGGGTCTGATGCCCGGCCAGCGCTATTACTACCGTTTCCGCACCGCCAGAAGCACCTCCCCGACCGGCATGACGCAGACCCTTCCAGAGGGTGCGGTGAGCCAGGTGAGGTTTGCCGTGGTGTCCTGCTCCAATTACCCCGCCGGCTACTTCAACGTGTATCGGGAAATCGCGGGCCTGGATAACCTGGATGCCGTGCTGCATCTGGGGGATTATCTCTATGAGTACGACAGCGACCCGGATAGCTATGGCGCCGCGCAGGCAGAAGCCATGGGCCGTACGTTCCCTGCGTCGAATAACCGTGAGCTCATCACCCTGGAGGATTACCGCCATCGCTACGCGATTTACCGGGGCGATGATCATTTGAGGGAGTTGCACCGCAAGGTGCCGTTCATCACTGTCTGGGATGACCACGAAGTAGCCAACGACACCTGGAGGAACGGTGCTGAGAACCACAACGCCGATGAGGGTGATTTCAGTGACCGTAAACTCGATGCCCTGCGGGCCTACTTTGAATGGATGCCGATCCGGCCGGTCACGGACGGAGACCAGGAAACCATCTCCCGCAGCTTCCGCTTTGGCGACCTGGTGGACCTGCACATGCTGGATACACGGATCATCGGCCGCGACGAGCAACTGGCTTACACTGATTACCTGACCCAGGATGGCATTGACGCGGCCCGGTTTGCTGCAGATGTAGGCGACCCGAACCGTACCATGCTGGGTGCGGAGCAGCGGCTTTGGCTTGAGAATGCGCTGGCAACTTCAACCGCCACCTGGCAGGTGCTGGGGCAGCAGGTGTTGATGGGACGGATGACGCTGCCCGCGGAGCTGCTGGCCGGCATCATCAACCCTGACCCATCTGTGTTGCTGCCCCTGTTCGCGGAGCTGGCTGGCCTCAAGGGTCGCTACCTGGCTGGAGATCCCTCGTTGACCGACGAGGAAATTGCCCGGATTGAAACCGTGCTGCCCTACAACCTGGACGCCTGGGACGGCTACTACGTGGAACGAGAGGTGATCCTGGAAACGGCGAGGCAACTACAAAAGAACCTCGTGGTACTGGCCGGGGATACCCACAACGCCTGGGCCAGCAACCTGAAAACCGGCAATGGTGACCAGGTGGGTGTGGAGTTCGCCACGCCGGGGGTTTCTTCCCCCGGTCTTGAAGACTATCTCCAGTTGCCTGAAGCGACCATACCCGATGCCGAGGCGGCTATTGAGCTTCTGGTGGACGATCTCGACTACCTGAACGTGAACCAGCGGGGCTATATGCTGGTGACATTTACACCCGACGAGGCGAGGGCGGACTGGCGCTTCGTCAGCACCGTCAAAGACCGTAACTACGAGATTGTCAGTGGTCGCAATGCTGCACGGCAGACCTTGCCGGGGCCGGGCAACCGTTCACTGGTAACGCCCGGTTGACGGCATCTGTAAACCCGCTGCCGAATGATTCAGGCGGCGGGTTCGAACTGCCGTTGCAACCACAGTTTGATGTCGTCGGATTCGTACAGCCACTGATCCTTGCCGTCATCCTGCCGAATTCGCAGGCAGGGCACCTTGACGTGACCGCCGCCGGCTTCCAGCTCTGAGCGGCGTTCGCCGTCATGCTGTGCGTCACGGGTTTCGATATTGAGGCCCAGGCGCGCAATTTCCTTACGGACCTTGATGCAGAACGGGCAAGCCGTAAACTGGTAAAGCGCGAGGTCTTCGCAGGCACTGTCCACCTTTGCCTGTGCGTCAGGCGTGCGCGTGATGCCCTTGGGTGTGCTCAACTTCTCGCTGATCAGCATGGCGGGGGTCAGGATCAGCCGAAGGGTACGGAAAAAATAGCGGATGATGATTCTCATGGACTCGATACTGCTCCAGTCGATGGGGTGGATTTCGTTGCAGACCAAACCGGATAGGGAATGCCCGACAGCCTGTTCATGCAATAAGCGTGTGCCAGAAGCAGGCAAACGCCAGCCATCAGGACGGGCAGTTGTGCCGGATCAGGCATCAGGCCGAGTGATACGATAAGCGCAGTGGCTCCGGCCGGCGGATGCACGACACGGAATAGTACCATCAGGCAGCCGGTCAGGCCGAGGGATAAAGCCGAAGCGCCGACCCTTGGCAGATCGACTCCGTGTAAAAATGCGGAGGCCTGGTCCTGTAGACCAAAAATATGAAGACTGAACAGCCCCATCAAAGCACCGATGAGGTGGCCGCAAAAGGTATTGCGCGGAGAGGCCGGTTCCGCGAGCGGAACGTGGAACAGTATAAACGCCGTGGCGCCCAGCGACGGGAATATGAAGGCTTCCTGAGTAACCAGTGCGATAAAGGAAACAAGCGCTATACTCAGTGTGCCGTTGATCAGGCTAAACCCCGCCATTACAGTTCGGCGGCTGTATCGGTTCGTCAGCTGTTCAAGATGAAACACCTTTAGCAGACCACTGGCTAACTGCCAGCGCAGTCGTTCGTTTCTGCGTCCCATTGCTCTCTCGTTAACCTGAATCATTTGCACCAAAAAGGTGCGTGATAGTAAGCCCTGACCCTGCACAAGGCAAATCGCTATTTCCGATAACCGTGAGCGACTGGCAAAGGTTCACTGATGCTTCTGAGCAGAAGGGCGTAAGGTATTGCCTGGGGCGTTGTATTGCTGTCGCCGGGCGTTTCTGACAGTCTTTTGTTAATGACAGAAACAAGGCCGGGCTAACCGGACATTCAGGAGAGCACAGTAATGACAGAAGACAAACGCCGCCGTTATTCCGCGCCCGTGGTCGACGGCCTGGGCAAGTCGGCAAGCCGCGCCATGTTGCGGGCCGTGGGGTTTACCGATGAAGATTTTCGCAAACCCCAGATCGGTATTGCCTCGACCTGGAGCAACCTGACGCCCTGCAATATGCACATCAACCAACTGGCGGAGGAATCCGCTGCTGGTGCCGACGAGGCCGGGGGCAAGAGCCTGACGTTCAACACCATCACGGTATCGGACGGCATCGCCAACGGCACCGAGGGTATGAAGTACTCTCTGGTGTCGCGGGAAGTCATTGCCGACTCCATTGAAACCGTGGCTGGTTGTGAAGGTTTTGATGGCCTGGTTGCCATCGGCGGCTGCGACAAGAACATGCCCGGCTGCATGATGGGTCTGGCGCGGCTGAACCGGCCGTCGGTATTTGTCTATGGCGGCACCATCATGCCCGGCGAGAATCACACCGACATCATCTCTGTGTTCGAGGCGGTGGGTGCCCATGCCCGAGGTGATCTGGACCTGATTGAGGTCAAACAGATCGAGGAAACCGCGATTCCGGGCCCAGGCTCCTGCGGCGGGATGTACACCGCCAACACCATGGCCTCGGCGATCGAAGCCATGGGCATGAGCCTGCCGGGCAGTTCTGCCCAGAACGCTATTTCCGAGACCAAGGCGGCAGACTGCAGGGCGGCGGGCGCGGCGGTGCTCAACCTGCTGGAGAAAGACCTGAAGCCATCGGACATCATGACCCGTGAGGCGTTCGAGAATGCCATCACCGTGGTGATTGCCCTGGGTGGCTCCACCATCGCGGTGCTGCACCTTATTGCCATGGCCAGTACCGTTGGCGTTGACTTGTCGCTGGATGACTTCGTGGAAATCGGCAAGCGGGTTCCTGTGCTGGCGGACCTGCGCCCCAGCGGTCACTACATGATGTCAGAACTGGTGGCCATTGGCGGTATCCAGCCATTGATGAAGATGTTGCTCGACCGTGGCATGCTCCATGGCGACTGCATGACGGTCACCGGCCAGACACTGGCGGACAACCTGAAAGACGTGGCTCAGTACCCGGCAAGCCAGGACATCATTCATGCCTTTGATGATCCCATCAAGGCGGATAGTCATCTGCGTATCCTTTACGGCAACCTGGCGCCCACTGGTGCGGTGGCCAAGATCACCGGCAAGGAGGGCACTCATTTCACTGGTCGTGCACGGGTGTTCCAGTCTGAGGAAGAGGCCCAGGAGCGGATCATGGACGGCACTGTTGTGGCCGGGGATGTGTTGGTGATCCGGTTTGAGGGGCCCAAAGGCGGCCCGGGCATGCGGGAAATGCTGACGCCTACCTCGGCCATCATGGGCAAGGGCCTGGGCAGCGATGTGGCGTTGATTACCGATGGGCGTTTTTCCGGTGGCAGCCACGGTTTCGTGGTTGGTCATATTACACCGGAAGCCGCCGAAGGGGGCCCGATTGCGCTGGTGGAAAATGGTGACACCATCACCATTGATGCGGTGGCTAACCGTATTGAGCTGGATGTTTCGGAGCAGGAAATGGAACGCCGCCGACAGGCATGGACGGCACCGGCTCCCAGGTTTACCCGCGGGGTGCTGGCCAAGTACGCGCGTACCGTAAGCTCCGCCTCGGAAGGCGCAGTGACGGACAAGCCCTGAGTGCGTCAGGGGCAGGCCGGTTCAGGCTTGCCCCAAAAAAAGCCCTGCCCGTAGAGGTCCGGGAATTGCTGTAACCAGCGCACCACGGCCTCATCTTCAACACCTTCAACCACCACATCCAGGTCCAGTGCTTCACCCAGCTCGAGGGTCGCACGGAAGATTCGCTGGCGCGTAGGGTGGTCGAGAATGTCTTTCAGGAAACTGCGATCTATCTTGAGCTCATCCAGTTCAAAGCTTGCCAGTGTGCCCAGTGATGAATGGCCGGTCCCGAAATCGTCCATGGCAATTCGGAACCCTTTTCGGTTCAGGGTGTGAATCATACGGCGGGAAGCCTCTGGATCGGTCATCATCGCGGTTTCCGTAATCTCCAGTATCAGGTCTTTCGCCTGAATGTTGTGACGGGTGATGATGTTGGTTACCTTCTCCTCGAAGCCAGCATGAGTCAGGTCCGTGGCGGAAATGTTGACGGCGATGGCCAGCTCGTCGCCGTAGCGGGCTGTCAGGTGGGGGTATTCGCTGCAGGCCCGTTCAATGACCCAAAGCGTCACAGGATAGATCACCCCCACCTGTTCGGCCTGGGGAATCCACTGGTCTGGTGGTACATACCCGAACTCCGGGTGATGCCAGCGTATCAGGGCTTCCACCGAACGAACTTTGGCGTCTCGAATGCGCACTTTGGGCTGGTATTCCAGCCACATACTGTTGCGGGCGAGTCCGTTTTCCACCTCCAGCATTAACCGTTGTTGCTGGTCTTGCCGCTCGGTTAGGGCCGGGTCGTACCCAGGGAGTCCCCGGCTGTCGTTCGCTGATGCGGCCCCCGCGGAAGAGAGCAGGCTGGCGGCTCCGGTTGTCAGGATGACCGAGCCTGCGGCAGCGCCAAGGAAGAACGCGGACTCCGCAAAGCTGGTGCTCGGCGCCCAACCCGTTGTATGTAAAAAAGAGATCACGGCCCCGACCAGTATGGCGAGGAAGGCAAGCCCATAATAGCGTGCAAGGACGTGCTGACGAATCTGGCTCAGAACCACCAGCAGGATAAACGCGCCACCAGCGAGGGCCAGGCCGAGGAAAGACGCTTCGCCAACACCCGGAATGTTCACCGGCGTCGCCAGTAGATGCAGGAAAGCCAGCAGACTGATGACGTGAATGATTCGCCGGGAACGACGGCCCAGCGGCAGGAAGTGCGGCGTGAATTCACACAGTGCGATCAGGCACAGCGGCAGACTGATGTGCAGCAATGCGTTGTACTGCGGCTGGTCGGGCCAGATAAACCAAAGGCCAAACTGTTCCAGAACCAATTGGCAGTGCAGGACACCGGCCATGAACACACTGAGCCACGCGAGGCCGGGCCGCTGTAGCATAAACACAACTGCCAGGTTGAACAGCAGTGCAAACGCCAGAATCCCGCCGATAAATACTTGCCGTACCAACGCCATCAGGTCCTGAGGCAAACCCGTTTCCAGGCTCGATAACCAGTGGACGCTGCCCAGTGCCTGGGGAGTCAGCGACGCAAGCAGCCATCCGTAGGCAATGGCAAAGATCAACACGATCAGGGGTAGCCAGCGGTAGAAGCCATTGCTCGCATCAAAGGGCAGGGGCGTACTGGCGATTTTCTGCGTCGTTTCGGGTCCGGTTGAATCCATTCGCTTGGTTGTCCTGCTCGTTTCCCGGAGGGCTTGTTACACTATGGTTACCTTGTGAAATATTGTGTAAAAATATGATTTCAATGTAATTTTACGCGATTTTATGCGGTTTTGCATTTGATGTTTTAAACGCCTGAATGAATTCTGTGTCCGATCCCGTTAATACTTTTACCCTGGCCTACCCGGAGCCAGCCGCCAATTTGGCTGGTATAGTGAAAGGCTGACACCGTAACGACACATAACAAGGTTTGACCAATGATCCGAACGGCCATTGTCCTGGCGCTGACAGTCCTGTGTTTGCTCAACGTTTCCCGGGCGATGGCGATCGAGAGGTCCGAGTTGCAATTGGCATCCGTTAACGCAGCTGTGGCCTATGCCGACGATGAGGGGCTGGTTTACGGCAAGAATGCGGATCGACGGGTGCCCATCGCGTCCATCACCAAATTGATGACTGCGCTGGTGGTGATGGAGTCCGGCGAGCCCCTGACCGAATGGCTGGACTTCCGGGAGCGCCATATTCCCGCTCCGGCGAATGCCTATACCCGTATTCGTGTGAGCTCCGAGCTCAGACGCTCTGACGTACTGCGTATTGCACTGATGTCGTCAGAGAATTTTGCGGCCCATACCCTGGCAAGACACCATCCCGGTGGGTATGACGCCTTTATCGAAGCGATGAATGCCAAGGCCGTTGAGTTGGGAATGCTGAAAACAACCTTCGTGGATCCCACTGGGTTGTCGGTTGACAATCGTTCCACCGCGGCGGATCTGGTTCGCCTGGTCAGGGCGGCCAGCCAATACCCACAGATACGGGAGTATTCCACCACCCGCTATTTCACCGCCCAGTTCCGCCAACCCAGATATCGACTGGCGTTCGGGAATACCAATGTCCTGGTTCATCGTGACAGTTGGGGCGTGGGGATCAGTAAAACGGGCTATCTGTCCGAAGCTGGCCGTTGCCTCGTTATGCTGTTTGAACTGGATGGCAAGCCGTTGGTAACGGTGCTGCTTGATTCTCTGGGCACCCGTTCACCGATGGGGGATGCGGGCCGGATCAAACGATGGCTTACCACCGGCGCCGGTGGCAGTGTTGCTGCGGCCGCGCGTGCGTATGAGCGGAAAAAGAACGCAGCTTATGCCGCTTCGGATGGCGCATCCGTGAGCGTGAACTGACCTCTGGCGAATCGGGAACGCAGCGTATGATTGAGATATTCACCACCGGTGGCACCATCGACAAGGTGTATTTCGATGCCAACAGCGAGTTTGAGATTGGCGATAGTCTGATTGCGGAGCTGTTGGCGGAGTCCAACATCCATGACGGCTATACCCTGCACGGGTTACTGCGCAAGGACAGTCTGGAAATCACGGACGGCGACCGGGAGGTCATCAGAACCGCCGTCAGTCAGTGTAACGCCGAGCGCATACTGATCACCCACGGTACCGATACCATGCCGGAAACCGCCAGAGAGCTGCTGTCGGTGAAAGGGAAAACCATTGTGTTGTTTGGCGCCATGCAGCCGGCACGTATGCGCCGGAGTGACGCGGTTTTCAATATCGGCTATGCATGGGCGGCGGTCCAGCTATTGCCTCACGGGGTTTATATCGCCATGAACGGCGAGGTGTTCGAGGCAGGTTCCGTGCGCAAAAACCTGAAGGCCCAGCGCTTCGAACGCACCTGATCAGCCCAGGCTGTTCACTTCCTCCGTGGTTAGTTCCCGGTATTCTCCCGGCGCCAGTGAGTTGTCGAGTACGAGGGGGCCGACACGCCATCGGTGCAATCCCGTCACATGGTTACCCACCGCCGCCAGCATTCGTTTGACCTGGTGGTAACGCCCTTCCGACAACGTCAGGTCAATTTCCCCGGCATTGAGTAAATGGACATCGGCAGGTCTGGTTGGCCGCGACTCACCGTGCAGTAATACACCCTGTTGCAGTTGCGTGATGGCGAGGTCATCAATGGGTTCGGCGAGCGTCACCCGGTAGGTCTTGGGGCATTTCACCCGGGGCGATGTGATGCGGTGTGACCATTGGCCATCGGTGGTCAGCAGCAGGAGCCCGGTGGTGTCGGCGTCCAGCCGCCCGGCGATGTGGAGCCCGTGGCGGACATCTGCGGGCAGCAGGTCCAGCGCCGTGGGCTGCTGACTGTCGGTGGTGGCACTGATGACCCCGGCAGGCTTGTGCAGCATCAGGTACCGCTCTCCTGGCAGTGACAGCGGCTGGTCATCGAGGGAAACCCGGGTGTCTGCGGCCACCGGAGAAGCGGATTTGCGACAGATCTGCCCGTCCACCCGGATTCGGCCTGAACTGATGGTTTTTTTCGCATCGCGGCGCGACAGCGTGGTCGCGTTGGCAATGAAATAATCCAGGCGCATGCTCAGGTACACCCTTCTCCTGGCGGCGGCAGCGTTAGGCTGGCAAGGCACAGTACCTCCGCAGAACCCGTCATTCGCGACCAGAGCACGCCGAGGAGTTCCCCGCCAATCGCCGGACGCTCCAGCTGTGAACTGGGCTCTGGCTCAAGACTGTCGCCATGGTACTTGGCGAGTATGAAGGTGAAGGGATGCGCCCCGGGGATACCCAGGCGGATATCGGTGGCCGTGAGCTGGTCGCCGTCCATGTCGTAGTGCAGGAAACCACGCGTAAACCAGTCCAGTCGCTGGCCTTCTGGTAATGACGTGGCGGCCTTTGCCAGGCGGGGTTCGCGGGGAAAGTGTTCCACCGTAACGGGGCCGTCGCCATCCAGGAATCCGGTCACGATTTCCACCCGTTTTTCCTCACCCACAACGGTCACTCGCCACAGCACGGTATTGAAAGGCATCGGCTGAACCAGCCGTGGGGCCTCTTCCAGGCCTTCCTTGGCCAGCGTGGGGCCAACCCGTTCCTGGATGATTTGTTGCGCCGTTGCGCTCCACCCCAGATAAAGCGTTGAAAGGAGCAGGCCGGCCATGATGGCGCTGGTTTGTGGCCCGCGGATGAGGAACGCCGTGATGCCGATCAGTAACGGCAGGGTATAAAGCGGGTCGATGATGAAAATGCTGCTGATGGCCACAGGTGGCCCTATAGGCCAGAACAACTGGGTTCCGTAGGTGGTAAAGGCATCGAGCAGAGGGTGCGTCATAAGCACAAGCGCGGTGAGCGCAAACCAACGCCCGTAGCCGAGACGGGGGCGCCACCGATGGAGTGCAAAAGCCAGCAATACGGACAGCGGCAGCAGGACAAACAGCGAGTGGCTGAATCCGCGGTGCTGGGTAAAGTTGGCGACCGCCGTGCCGTAATCAATGATGACGTCCAGATCGGGAAGGGTGCCGAGAACGGCACCGACCAGCAGGGCTGA
>Ga0189286_100485_pt1 | contig 10465 bp, 7 predicted proteins | sample UW69minimetaG_FD_130330 | JGI IMG/M metagenome (GOLD analysis project Ga0189286, IMG submission 130330) | Marine microbial communities from the Costa Rica Dome - UW69 mini metaG | ecosystem: Environmental > Aquatic > Marine > Oceanic > Photic zone | place: Costa Rica: the Eastern Pacific...
CCCCGCTTACCGGATGTACCCATGATTGACTTGAAAGGCTACGGCCCGGCCCTGCTGGAAGGGGCTGTGGTCACCATTGAACTGGCCTTCTTTTCCCTTGCTCTCGCGCTGGTTCTGGGGCTGGTTGGCGCTTCCGCCAAGCTGTCCAAAAGCCGTGTAGCCATTGGGATTGCGACCACCTACACCACTCTGGTCCGCGGCGTACCGGATCTGGTCATGATGCTGCTGTTTTACTACGGTGGTCAGGTCGCTGTGAACAACCTGTCGGATTATCTCTACGACGCCTACGAAATAGACTTCTTCTTCCAGTTTGACCCCTTTATCTCTGGCGTCATCACCATTGGTCTGATTTTTGGTGCCTACATGGCGGAGACATTCCGTGGTGCCTTTCTCGCAGTGGAGAGCGGACAGATTGAAGCGGCCCGCGCCTATGGCTTCAGCCAATGGCGTACCTTTCACCGAATCATCTTGCCGCAAATGCTGCGCCACGCCCTTCCCGGCATCGGCAACAACTGGCAGGTACTGTTAAAAACCACCGCACTGGTATCCATCATCGGTTTGACCGACATGGTGCGCGTCGCTGAAGAAGCCGCCAAGGCCGAACGCATGCCGTTCCATTTCTTTATTCCGGTGGCGTTTGTCTACCTCAGCCTGACAGCCGGTTCCGAGCTGTTTATCAAGTGGCTCAACAAGCGCGCCAATGTTGGCGTGGTACAGGGGAGCTGAACCATGCCTGAATTTCTTGCTGAACTACTGAATCAGAACGATATCTTCACTGGCCCCACGATCATGGAATACTGGGGCGGGCTGGTCACCACCGTTCAACTGGTTTTTCTGTCACTGATCCTGGGCCTGCTGGTTGCCGTTCCCCTGGCGATCATGCGCACTTCGAAGAACCCACTGATCAACGGCCCTGTCTGGTTCTATACCTATATTTTCCGGGGCACACCGTTGTTGATCCAGCTGTACATCATTTACTACGGCCTGGCTCAGATAGAGGGTATCCAGCAAACCTTCTGGTGGGACATCTTCCGTGAAGCCTTCTACCCGGCCCTGCTGGCCTTCACCCTGAACACCGCGGCCTACACCACGGAGATCATCCGGGGGGCCATTGTAGCCACACCCAGTGGGGAGATTGAGGCGGCAAAGGCCTATGGCATGAGCTGGGCTCTGCGGATGCGCCGGATTATCCTGCCGAGCGCGGCGAGGCGGGGTGTGCAGGCGTACTCCAACGAAGTCATTTTCATGCTTCACGCCAGTGCCATTGCCAGCGTGGTGACTCTGGTGGACCTGACCGGGGCGGCGCGGAACATTTATTCCCGATTCTACGCCCCCTTTGATGCGTTTATCTTTGTGGCGCTGCTCTACATGGCTTTGACGTTCATGTTGGTATTCGCCTTCCGCAAGCTGGAAAACTATCTGTTGCAACATCAACGGCCGGTGAGTGGCTGACAAATCCATAGTGCAGGGAAGTCCGGAGCGCAGGTGAAATGATATTTGGTCCTGGCCTTGATTGGCTTTCTCACACGCTCACACGAACAGAGCACGCAACATCTGAAAAGATTGTTGTTCTGGAAGACGGCACGGGGTTGCAGTTGCAGGACTCAGGGCTCCTCTATCTGGAACCCCCTGCTGGCCGCCCCAACCCCAACCATGAATCGCTGATTGTTTCCGCTGGCATCCATGGTAATGAAACCGCCCCCATTGAGGTTCTGAATCATCTATTGAATGAACTGATCGATGGCCAATGGCAACTGGCCTGCCCGGCACTGTTGATTCTTGGCAACCCAAAAGCAATGGATGCTGGCCAGCGCTTTATTGACGTGAACCTCAACCGCCTGTTCGGTGGCGCCCACCGTAAACCGGAATACCGGAAATTTCCCGAGGCGGAAAGAGCCCGGTTGCTGGAGGACGCCTGCAGGGCCTTCGCCACCAGGCACTCTGCCAATGTGTGCCACTACGACCTGCACACCGCCATCCGCCCGTCATTGCGGGAGAAGTTCGCACTCTATCCGTTTGTTGAGGGGCGGGGCATTCCGGATGGGCAGATTGATTTCCTGCTGGAGGCGGAGGTAGAAACCTTGCTATTGCAGCACCGTGAAGGCACCACCTTTGCCTCGTTTTCCTCGTCCGAACTGGGGGCCGAGAGTTTTACTGTGGAACTTGGCAAGGTACGGCCTTTCGGGCAGAACGACCTCAGCCGCTTCACGGGCATAGCCAATGCCCTGCGGCGACGACTAAAAGGCGAAGAGCCGCCAAAAAGGGACAAGGGAGCAGCACCCATAACGGTGTTTGAAGTCGTGCACGAAATCCTGAACACCGGCGACAGCTTCCAATTCCACGTGCCAGACGACGTCGCCAACTTCACCATGTACGACCCGGGCACGGTCATCTGGGAAGACAATAACACCCGCTACACGGTAGGCGACGCACCCGAAGGCATAGTGTTCCCGAACCGCGACGTACCCGTTGGCCAGCGTGTGGGCCTGATGATCAGGCCCACACGCTAGCGTCAGCGTCAGGCCGGAGCGTTCTCTGGCTCTGCCACCTTACAGCTGATCACGTGGGTGCAGACCGACGGCACCACCAGCAACGTGAGTACCGTGGAGGCCAACAGGCCGGAGATAATGGCCCAGGCCATCGGCGGCCACAGGGTGGAGCTGGAGAACGCCAACGGCAACAAGCCGGCTACCGTCGTTGCGGTGGTCAGAAGGATGGGCCGGGTGCGCTGCTCCACCGCCTTGCGAACAGCGTCGCGGATGTCATTGCCTTTTTCCAACTGTCGATCCATCACATCCAGCAATACGATCGCGTTGTTCACCACAATCCCCACCAGGGCGATGACACCCAGCAGCGACTGAAAGCCGAAAGGTGAGCCGGAGAACACCAACCCCGGGAAGATACCCACGGTGGCCAGTGGCACTGTCAGCAGGATGATGCCGACACGCCGGAAGGAATTGAACTGTATCAACAGGAAGAACAGCAACAGCAGCACACCAATGGGTGCCGTGGTCAGCAAGGCGTTGTTGGCATCGCCGGAGCCCTCGGCGTCACCGCCCATGTCCAGCCGGGTACCCGGAGGCAATGGGCTTTCTGCAAGCCTTGCTTCCAGCCCCTCCAGGGCCTGACTGAAACTGTAACCTGCCATCAGATTGGACCAGACGGTATTCATCCGGGTGCCGTTGCGCTGAAACAGGGCCGCCGATTGCCAGGACGTTTCCACCGAAGCAATAGCGGAAAGAGGCACCGCGTCGCCCCGATCATTGTAGATATTCACCGACAACAACCGTGGCAATGACAGGCCGGTGCCTTCCCGGGAGCGCAACACCAGGGGAATCGGATCCTCTTCCTGTCGATACTGTTCAGCCACCACCCCAAAGCTCTGACCATAGAGGCTCTGGGCAACATCGGCGCGGTTCAGGCCGTAGCGGGCCGCGCTGGCATCGTCCACATTGATGGCGATGCTCGGTACGCCGATATCCAGGTTGTGGCGTACATCCACCGTGCCCTTAACGCTGCGTAGCGCCGAGAACACCTGTTCCACGGCACGCGCACGGGTGTCGTCATTGGCGTGATAAACCCGCACTTCCACTGGTGCTGCCCGTGGCGGCCCCTGTCCCAAGATTCCTGCCGTTAGCTGCAACTCCGGCATTTCGCGCCCGGCGTAGTCGCGAATCCACTGTACCAGGCCGGTGGTGTCTTCCAGTGTGGGCGTTGATACCACGATTCGCCCGCGGTTCGGCGCCTGGGGCTCACGCTGCAGATTGTAATAGAAGCTGGGGCCGGTAAAGCCAACAAACCGATGCACCTCCTGGGCCTCTGGTCGAGTACGGATCGCACGTTCAAGATCGGCCGCCACACTGGACGTGCGCTCCTGGTCCGTGCCTTCGGGCATGTACAGCTCAACCACCACCTGGGGACGATCCGCGTTGGGGAAAAACTGCTGCTTCATGAACGGCGTGAGTGACAGGCTGAACACCACCAGCGCCGTACCCGCAAGGATCAAAGTGCCCGGGCGCCTGGCCACCAGATCGCCGAGAAAACGGGAAAGCCCAACCAGCTTGTCTTCCCGCGCGTCTGTCTTGCGGGGTTTAAGGAAGCGAGCCGCCAACAGCGGTACCACGGACACCGCCAGCAGGTAACTGACGGAGAGGGTGAGCATGATCATCACCGGCACACCACGGGTGAAATCGGCCGTCCCACCCTTGGACAACAACAACGGCATGAACGCCGCAATGGTCGTACCCGTGGAGGCTCCCAGCGGCCCCGCCAGTTCCTTTACGGACTGCTTAAGGGCATCCAGCCGTCGCATGCCGTCATCCAGGTATCCCTGAATGCTCTCGACAATCACAATGGCGTTGTCGATCAGGATACCGAGGGAAATCACCATGCCAATGACCGCTATCTGGTGCAGTACGCCACCCCCGAGGTCATAAAGACCGATACTGATCAGCGCCACCATCGGCAGGATCGACGCCACCAGGAGCCCCATGCGGATGCCCATACCGGTGAACACCACGGCCACAATGATGATGACGGACATCACCAGGCTCCAGGCGAGGTTGTCGAGCCGTTCTTCCACCTTGTCGGGCTGGAAGAACATCTCGCGGATGTCATAGGGAGCGAACTCCTCACGGATCGTCGATAACCGCTCCCGCACACGCTCACCAAACCGAATGGCGTCGGTACTACCCTCCTCCATAATCATGGAAACCAGTACCACCCGTTCACCGTCGTACCAGGCCTCCGGCTGTCGTGGTTCCGCCGGGCCGCGCCAGACTTCGGCGGCAGCAGCCAGTGGCACCTGAGAGCCGTCCGGCAGTTCAATGGGCGTCGCGCGAATGGCATCCATACTGGTGAATTCGCTGTTTGGCAACACCGATAGACGACGACCGTCGGCGACAACAAAACCGCCCGGTGTGGTCTGGTTGCGGCGCGCCAACGTGTCCAACACGCGTGCGGGGGAAATGCCCAGCCGGTACATGGCTGCGTCGTCCAGCGCCAGGGTGATCTGTTCGTCCGCGTCACCCTCCAGCTCAATACGGGACACGCCGGAAATGTCCGCCAGGTTCTGTTTCAGGCGCTCCGCCACGTCGCTCAGTTCGGTGACCGAACCAGCACCGCTGACCGCAAGAATAATGGCGGGGATATCAATCAGGCGGTCGTCGAGCACCATCTGGCCAACGTCATCGGGAAAATCCAGACACGCCCGGTCCATGGCCTGGCGTACGCGATCCCAGGCGGAGTCGGTATCGTAGATGGTGTCATTCAGGCGCACGTTGAAAATCGCCACGCCGGTACGGGCAGTGGCCTGGGTATAATCGACCTCCTCCACCTGGCGCAACTCGTCCGACAATGGCTGCAGTACCAGCCGCTCAACGGCTTCGGCGCTGGCGCCTGGGTAGTTAATGCTAATCAGACCGGCGCGATAGGGAAATGAAGGGTCTTCCTGGCGCGGCATGGTACTGTAGGCCGCAATCCCCAGGAGGCACAGCATGGTCACCACCATGCCCAGCAAGCGTTGAAAGTTCAGCAGGCGCAGTGACATCAGCGCACCTCCACGGCATCACCGTCGGAAATACGGGTCATGCCGGCAAAAACCACCTGATCACCAGCGCTAAGATCAGCGGCATCCACCACCACACGCTCACCGATGATCCGCTGCACCGTCACTGGCACCCGGCGGGCAACGCCATCGGAAATGCGGAACACGCTGGCGCCTCCGTTGGATTTCATCACTGACAACAGCGGCACCGTCGTGGCCACGGTTTCACGGGGCGTAATACCCACTTCCACCGGCTCCCCGGGTTCGAGGGTATCTGCCGGCAGGCTGACCAATACCGGATGAAGCTCGCCGCGAACACCTCCGGGCTGGGCAATTTCCACAATGGAGCCGGTAACCGGCGCACGGTTACGATTCTGCACCGACCAAACCGGCAGCAGTTGCGACAGCGACACATGGTTGAGCATGTACGCCGGCACCCGCACTTCCACTTCGCGCCCCTCCGGGGACGACAGACGCATCACCGGCTGGCCGGAGGCCACAAACTCATCCCGTTCCACCAGCAATGCTTCAACCCGGCCGTCGAACGGTGCCCTCAGTTCACTTTCTCGCAGTAAGCGTGTGGCCTCGGCAAGAGATGCTTCGGCCGTTGCCATACTGGCTTTCAGGCTGTCCCGCCGGGAGGCCAGTTGCTCAAGCCCCTGCTCAGACACTACCCCGCGCTCGTGCAGTTGGCGGGAGCGCTCCCATTCCCGTTTGGCCTGATCATATTGGGTTTTTAGTTCGTCCAGCCTGGCGGCTGCGGAATCCCGCGCCGGTTCCAGTGCGGGGTTATATACCCGCGCCAGCAGGTCACCGGTCTTGACAGTCTGCCCCAGTTCAACCGCGCGCTCTCGAAGGGTGCCACTCACCTGGAACGTCAGCGTTGCCCGTTGGGCCGCCCGAACGATACCGGAAAAGCGTAGCGACACGCCCTCTGTCTTGCCGCCCGTCACCTCGGCAGCACGCACCGTCACCAGGGTAGCGCCCTGTTCCGGGGCGGGTTCACTGGATTTACAGCCGACAACAAGCAGGCTTGCAGCGGCTAGGAGGGAAACGATGGCGGAGCGCCGGGCGATGTTCATTGAGAAGTCCTCTCTTCCGTGGTCACGGTGTTTTTTATCATCCATCCGGTGGACAAAAATTCATTATCAGACATAATGTCATTCTTTGACAATTTGTCAATAATCGGATTTCACCGCTAACCATGTATCATGAGAGCGCAGCCTCAATTACCCGGAATCCCCTATGAGTGAGCCGTTAAAAACCCGTAGAGAGAAAGAAAAGCAGGCCAGGTACGACAGCATTCTGGATGCTGCGGAACTGGTGTTTTCGGAGAAGGGCTACGAGCGCACATCCATGGACGACATCGCCCGCACGGCCGCGCTCAGCCGGGCATTGTTGTACGTGTACTTCAAGGATAAGGCGGCGATCCAGCGCGGCATCATGCTTCGTGCCGGCCACAGCCTGTGCCGGCGCTTTGAGGAGGCTCGCCAGACGGCGGATACCGGGCTGGCCCAGATATCAGCCATGGGAGTGGCCTATTACAACTTCTACCGCGAACAGCCGGATTACTTCTCCGCACTGACAACAGCCTCCACGGCGATGTCAGAAGCAGATGATGAGCTGGCAGGAGAGATGTTTGGCTGCAAGGCGGAAACCATGGAGCTGATGGTTGGTGCCATACATCTGGGACTGGAAGACGGCACCATGAACCGCGAGCGCATCCACAACCCGGTCGAAACCGCGCTCTACCTCCGTGGCGCCCTCCACGGCGTCATCATGCTATGCCAGAGCGAAATGGCTGAGAGCGGCCTGGAGGACAACGTTTCTGCGGAATCACTGATCCGCCACACCATGGAGATGCTGACGTCCTCGATTTCGTCCTGAGAAAAAGGACAAGAACCGGATCAAAGCTGAAAATCGTAGATAGACCCAAGCCCAAGAATACCGGTCAGCTCATCCAATGCCTTACGGACTTCGTCAAGCAGCATCGGGTCGCCCAGATCCTCCTGCGACAGCTCCTCCCGGTAATGCGCCTCGACCCAGGTAGTCAGGCGTTCATACAAGGCGTCGGTTAGCAATACGCCGTGGTGCATGGCCTTGAGCTCGTCGTCGTTCAGCACCACCCGCAAACGCAAACACGCCGGGCCGCCGCCGTTGCGCATGGACTGTTTGACATCGAAAACCTCCACCGACGTAATCGGCCCCGAGTCATTCACCAGCTCGTCCAGGTAGCGGCTGACCGACTCGATCTCACGGCACTCACCGGGCACCGCCAGCATCATGCCATCGGGCGTATTCAGCAACTGGCTGTTGAACAGGTAGGAGGCCACAGCGTCCTCCAGCGGAACCTGTTCACTGGTGACACGCACGGCTTCCAGTTTTGCACCCGTCAGGCGTGAGCGGATATCAGCCAGCACGGTTTCTTCATCCAGAAACGCCAGCTCGTGGTAGAACAGCGCGTTGCCATTACCCACCGCGATGACATCATTATGGAACACCCCGGCATCAATCGCGGCCGGGTTCTGCTGGGCGAACACCACGTGGCTGTCTTTCAGGCCATGCAGGCGGACGATGGCCTGGGAAGCCTCCAGTGTCTGGCGTGCAGGATAAAGTTTCGGGGCCGGAGCCTGTTCGTTAAAGGCGATCTGGCCGTAAACAAACAATTCAACTCCCGGCTCGCCATACCCGCCGCACAGACGGGTGTGGTTGGCAGCGCCTTCGTCACCAAACTGGCTGACCGACGGCAGCGCCGGGTGGTGGGCAAACCAGGCTTCGTCCGCGAAGATGGATTTCAGTGCCCTGCCGGTGACCACGTGCTCGATGGAGCGATGGAACTTGGCGCTCAGGTTCGCCGGTGTAAAGTGCACCCGGTGATCCGACGTGTCCGCGCTCGGCGACACCGTGGCGGCGTTGGCCGTCCACATGGTGGAGGCCGACGATGCCGCTGCCAGGATGGACGGGCTCTGTTTGGCGGCAGCGCTGAGAACGTCGCGGTCCGAACCGGTAAAACCCAATGCCCGCAGGGTCGGAATATGCGGGCGTTCGTGGGGCGGCAGAACACCCTGGACAAAACCGCGATCCGCCAGACGCTTCATTTTCGCCAGCCCCTGCAGGGCGGCTTCCTTCGGATTGGACACCGAGCGAATGTTGGACTTGGACGCCACGTTGCCCCACGACAGCCCGGCGTAGTTATGGGTAGGCCCTACCAGGCCATCGAAATTGGCTTCTACTGCGTGCTTGGCCATGACTCGTCTTCCGTCAGTCGAAATTTAACCCGGGCGCCAGGCTCTCCGGCACTTCGCTCCTCTTCGCCTCCAGCGAGGCCATCGGCCAGGCGCAGTAATCAGCGGCGTAATAGGCACTGGGTCGATGGTTACCGCTGGCGCCAACACCGCCGAACGGAGCGGCGCTGCTGGCACCCGTCAACGGTCGGTTCCAGTTCACGATGCCGGCGCGCACTTCGTCCGTCAGCCGCTCGTAAAGTTTGTGGTCATCCGTCAGGATGCCCGCGGAAAGTCCGTAGCGGGTGTTGTTCGCAAGCTCCAGGGCCTCGTCAAAGCTCTTGTAGCGGTAAACCGTCAGCAACGGCCCGAAGAACTCCTCATCCACCAGGTCCAGGCCGGTTGCGTCCACAATGCCCGGCGACAACAGGCCAGTGCCTTCCCGCAGACGCTGCATCTCCAGTAGCAGTTGCCCACCCTGCGTCACCAGGCTGTTCTGGGCCGCCAACAGCTTGTCGGCCGCTTCTGTCGAAATTACTGACCCCATGAACGGTTGCGGATCCGCATCAAAATCGCCCACGGTGATTCGACTGACCACTTCAACAAAGCGCTCCAGGAACTGGTCGCCCTTGGTACCCTTTGGTACCAGTAAACGGCGTGCACAGGTGCAGCGCTGACCCGCCGACAAGAAGGCGGACTGGAGGGCGTGATGCACCGCACCATCCAGGTCATGCACATTCTGGACGATCAGCGGATTGTTGCCGCCCATCTCCAACGCCAGAATTTTCTCGGGCTGGCCACCAAACTGCTTGTGCAACAAGTGCCCTACCGTGGAACTGCCGGTGAAGAACAGCCCATCAACACCCGGATGTGACGACAGCGATTTACCGGTCGGCATCGCCCCCTGCACAAGATTGATGACTCCGGGAGGAAGGCCGGCCTTTTCCCACAGCTTCACGGTCAGCTCGGCGACACCGGGGGTCAGTTCACTGGGTTTGAACACCACAGTGTTGCCCGCCAGCAACGCCGGTACGATATGCCCGTTGGGCAGATGCCCGGGGAAATTATAGGGGCCGAACACAGCCACCACGCCATGGGGGCGATGCCGCAATACAGCATGACCGCCAGCAACGTCGGATTCGGAGTGGCCGGTGCGGTCGTGGTAGGCGGCAACGGAGATTCCGATCTTGCCAATCATCGCCGCCACTTCGGTACGGGATTCCCACAGAGGCTTTCCGGTTTCCGAGCCGATCTGGTGCGCAAGTTCTTCCTTGTGTTCCTCCAATAACGTACCAAATTTTTCCACCAGGACCTGGCGCTCACTGAACGGGCGCTTACGCCAGTGAACAAACGCTGAGCGGGCCTCACGCACGGCGGCGTCCACATCTTCGATACTGGCGCTGACGCCGTCCCAGACCGTCGCGCCGGTAACCGGCTGGAGGGATTCGAAAAAGTCACCATGGCCTTCCAGCCAGAGTCCATCAATAAAGAGTTGACCTGTCAGGTTTGCCATTGTCATTACCTCCTTCCGGTATCTTTCAAAGGGGCCAGCCGCACGAGGTCTCCGGATTCTACTTCCAGCGCCTCGGCCACATCGGCCGGAATACTGACAGTATCGAGTCCTATGCACTCGGCCGGTATGGTGGTTACCCGAAAGTCCCGGAACGAGCGGTTGGATATCATTACCTGTTGCTCC
>Ga0189286_100488_pt1 | contig 10421 bp, 11 predicted proteins | sample UW69minimetaG_FD_130330 | JGI IMG/M metagenome (GOLD analysis project Ga0189286, IMG submission 130330) | Marine microbial communities from the Costa Rica Dome - UW69 mini metaG | ecosystem: Environmental > Aquatic > Marine > Oceanic > Photic zone | place: Costa Rica: the Eastern Pacific...
ACAATGAAGGCGGGACTGGTGATCAGGTCATGTGCTTTCAGAATCCGATATGTTGAAGCCTCTGAAACAAAATAGCTTTGTCGATCCGTGAAGGTCACCGCCAACTCCCGTGGTGACAGCTCCTTCTTGTCGCCTTCATCGATGAGAGCTTTGGGCCGCGCGCCTCCAATTGCGTTGCCGTGCTGCAGGGCCTCAGCCAAATCCCCAGATAAAGGAACACCTTGTTCTATAAGGTCAGATGCCCTTTGCAGCTCGTCCAGAGAGGCACTTGAGCTCAGGCGAGGCACATACTCCGTCGCTGAGGTTTGAAAGTCCAAGGCCCCAATTCGGTCCGACCCAGATTGCAGCATGGCGCTGATCTCATCTAAGTCGACCACGTCAGCAGCATCGCCTCGGATGCTCACCAATCTGTTGATCATGACGCGTCGCCCCCAGGCATCCGGCACCCCATCGCGCAGCGCGCTTGCAAACTTCAGTGGCTCGACTGGGTCAATTTGGCCTGGCCTAAGCGGCAGCTCGGGCAAGTAGAGGGAGACCGCATTCTCACGTCCCAAATACGAGCGACCATAGCTGAAGACGTAGCGCTCACCGTCCCGCTTTAGCAAACCAGCCACCACCGGATCTGCTTCGCCTGCCAGCCAAACCCAAACAAACGCTTGATCCTGTGTGTTGGATCCCAACTTGCCATTTTCCTGCAAGTACCGCTGTACTGCCCTACTGAGTGTCCGCAGGCATCTGCGGCTGTCATAAACCGAGGCCAACGCCTCAACCTCATCGACGGTCAGCTGGAAGAACTCAATACGTAGTCCGCTTGTGTCGGCAAAATCAGTCACCAAGCTCCGGATAATTGGCGGGATTTGCTCCTGCGTTGGCTCGGGAATTTTGTAAATGGTGCAACGAGATTTAAGCGGAGCAGACACCGTCGAAAGGTCATTTGCTGTCAGGATCCAGTTGACGTGACTGGCATCAACGGTTGCCCGGAGATAGCGCTCAAAGTACCGACGGGCCTCGTCAGGCTCCAGCAGTCCAAGCATTTCGCCCTGAATGTCACCATTCCGGCTGGCATGCACTTTGTCGATCTCGTCCAAGAGAATACATGGGTTCAAAACGCGTGATGAAGCAACCGCTTCCGTCACAATACCCGCGTGTGCAGAACTCCACCCTGCGGACAGCCCGAAGAGATGTGACTCCGATGAGCCACCAACATTAGCTTCTTGATAATACAGCCCAAGAGCTTTGCAGATTTCTCGCGCAACTTTGGTTTTTCCCACACCTGGGCGTCCCGCCAAAAGGGTAGGGCGGAAAGAAACAACATCAGATCCAAGGTGCCAGTTCTGCTCCAGCGCCTGCGTCACTCCGTCAATCAGGCGGTCACAATGTGGGAACCGTGTCTTTAGCGCTTTGAGTTTGTCCAGATTTTCCAACGCTGGAACGCGCGTGAACTTGTCTTCGACGGTCACTACTTCCTTGATGTGTTTTGGCATCTCCTTTTTTAGAGAGTTGGGCAAATATTCAAAGTTAGTTTTCTCAACAAGATACCTTCGCGGTGCGCGTTCAACTGGCTGATCCGCGCTCTGATCTTGCGTTTGGTCACAACCCTTCAACCGGCCACCAGCATTCAACTGAGCCAACAAATCCACAATCTCGCGCCAAGTTTTTCGGTCAGGCGCAAGATTGATCATGCTCGCCAGATGAAACTCTGTTGTGCTCACTTTGGAGGTTCTCAGGCTCTCAATTTCTTTTTGGCGCCAATCGTCATCCGGCTCATCATCATAAAGCGACGCCTCGGAGCCGCGCTTCAGTACAATTTCAAACAACACTTGGATCGGCGCCGTTTGCACAACGATGCGCCGAAAGGTGTGCCAGTCAGACCGGTTCGCCAGTAAACACGTCCCGCGCTTTGCGATTGCACGGTTTTCGGGCTCGGTCTCCACAAGACCATCGACGAGATTTTCGACCCAAACATCATCGATGTGCTCAAGCGCTAAGTCGGCCCACTTTCCGGGACTGACGGTTTTCAAGGCGATGTCCCGCAGCCGTAGAAAATCGCGCTCCTCAAGCGTATCGAGAAGCAATTCCATAACCCTGTAGTCATCAGGATCTGTACAGGCGTCAAGAAGGTCTAGATCATCTGGCAGATAGTCTTCAGACATGGCTCCGCCTCTGCGAATGCGTGTCCGGCCAAAGCCCCAAGCGAGCGCATCCGTTGGGACGCTTGGTCAAAGCCAGATTGATGAACGTACGTTGAACCCTCCTTGCCGACATAGGGAGTGCACCGCAGCGCCGGCTGCCACGGCGCTCATGTCCGTCAAGCATCGAAGTTGCTCCAACCCTTCGACTTGCCCTGGGCGATGTTCGCAACGGTTTCTGCCAGTGTGAAGTTTGGTTTCAGACTCCAGAGCCAGGCCGCCTCCTCAAACACATGCTTCGTCTCATTGCGCCAACTTCCGAGCAGGGCTTTCCGGATCTCCTCCAATCGTGCACCAGGAACCGGCACGTGAACCTGACAATCATCCAGTGTAAGCGTCTTGTGGCTTGCCGGGCCAAATCCCGACATCATTGCGTTCCATGCACTAAGATTGAACTGAACAACGGAAAACATTTCTTTCTCGTTCAGATGAAGCACTGCAATGCTGTCTTCCGCTGACGGGATGCCTTTTCTGCGGACCCGGTACCCTGCAAAGAAACCATCCAACCCGGATGTTGATCCGTGCATAAACAAGCGATCAGCATTCCATCTCAGTTCCAGATCTGCGCACTGCATCTCTAGGGCTGCCAAGTCATCCACGACCAGAGCTGCGGAGTTGTCTTTCGCACTCTGGCGCATGCGTGAAGCCAGACGCATCAAACCGCTCGCGCGCAGTTTTGGGTCAACGCCAAGAAAGCGCCAAGATACGCCTTCAGGCGGGTAGAGCGTGGCTTCGCCTTCGTCGGACAGTTCGTTTTCCAACGTGTACACGCCAGCCGATTGCCGGGTGACCTTCTGCTTGATTTGCAGCGCAGATCGGCCATCCGGTGTCTCCCACAGCGAGATGGGGCAGGGGGGCAAGCCCTCTTTCCACGTAACTGCAACCCTTGAGGTCCACTCCAGCTGCGGAGAGTCCTGTCCGCCGGAGTAAGATGACAACTGGAGCTTATCGGCGTCCAATCTCCAGCACGCGCGAAGTAGGTCGGACCAGCTAGCATCTTCCAGCCAAGGAGCGTAGCTCTCAAGCTCGCGTTGGGCGATAAAACTCAGGCTCTGACGGGGGGGAATTCCTGACAGCGCGGCAACGTTTTTTGCGGCACGCTTGAGCTCAACCAGTGTGCGTCCACTGGGCGTAATAATTTCTGTCATAAGGTTCTTTTTTGGGGGGCTAATCTGGCATCCGCATTGGTTGAAACCGTTGTTTTGTTTCGAAGAGCGAGTGCTGTCTCTTTTGAACGTGCCATCAGATGTGCCGTGATTGACTGCGTTTCTGAGAGGCTGGTGCGTCGGTCGATGTTGTCGAGATGAATTTTTTGCTTCTTTTGTTCCTGGCCCTGCCTGTCCGGTTTCAATTTTTTTGCCAAAGACTCGCGGCTCATCATTCGCAAACTCGCTTCCCAGGTAGAAACAAAATTTGGTCCGGCGAGAACCGGCGATTATGGCTCAATGCCACAACATGGCTCATAGCCATTATTGCGTCAAGAAGGATTCATGGCTCTATGCCATCATGACCGAGAGAAAACCTCAGAACATGGACAAGTTTATTGTCCGCCTGCCAAATGGCATGCGCGAGCGGATTAAGGCGTCAGCCTCGCAGAACAATCGTAGTATGAATGCGGAACTGGTGGCGGTTCTTGCAGAGAAATTTCCCGAACCTGAGCTGCAATATGCATTTCTATTTCAAAGAGTTTTGCAGGCCTTGAAGTTGCCGAAGAACGAGCGAAGACTTCAGCTTGATAAGCTCGCAGCTGAATGTGCCGGTTTTGGAATAGAACTAGTCATCAGTCAGGAAGGTAGGGTTTCCTTCCAATTGGACGCCTTGTCGCAAGATGACTGATCTTGAGCACGGCGCCAAAGTCGAAATTTGAATTGAGTTATCCAACAATAGATAAGAACAGAGTTGCGAGTTCTATTGGATTGGGCAGGTCGGAGGCGGCACATGCATTTCGACAATTGATCTTGCCATTTTCGACAACGTGAACGTGGTTTCGGTGGTTCGCTTGCGACGCCTCCGAACAAGATGGGCTTGGAATGGACGCGAAGCGTGTATTACAACCCATGCTTGTTTTTGAGACGCCGCAAGCGAGTCTCAAAAATGGGCTCTCTCCGTCGCAAGCGAGGAGTGAGCCATGACAGCCGGCACGACACTCAGACTCCCATCGAAAACGCGACACGCAATGAACGTCTCAAGTCTTCCAATGCTGAAGAATTTGGTCTGTCTCATGGTTTTGCCTTCAGAGTGTTCAGGTGTATTGATCGATTGCATTTGATTGACGTATGAATATCAGCAAATATACAGCATACTATATAGACGCTAAGCCGGTGAACGATGCCCTGTCAACGGATGAAACAGCCTGATGTTGACGACATACTCATTGGATTTGCGAAGTCACTGCGGCGTCTGCGGCGTGCAAGAAAGCTATCGCAACAAGAATTAGCACTGCGGGCAGGGCGCAGCATGCAATACATTTCGTTGCTTGAAAGCAGCAAGTATCAACCGACGTTGGAAACGATTGCTTTGCTGAGCCATGCGCTCGACATGTCGCTTACCGAACTCGTTAAAGAGGTCGAAGACGAGGTGCGCGAGGGAGTCTGAATCTCTTGCTGCAGGCCAACGTCGCGCCTTTACCGGATACACTAGTGGCAGGGCAGGGGAGCCGCTAAGGCAGTTGCGCAATCGGTTTACTCTTTTGGCGGGTGCGCACTCGAAAATCCGCTGACGACAAAGACCGATTGAACGCTATTTGCGCTAAGTAAAAGTTGGAGTTGACTTTGAATCGCGCGGCCACAATATTTGAAGTATACTTTTAATATTGGAAACTGGAGGAGTGTGATGCATGTCGCAGTCTGATGAGAGCGCCCAAAGTGTTTCCGCTGTTTCAGATCTTATTGAACTGGTGAAACAAGCGATTGAGAACGACACGCGCTACACGTTGATTGCACCTTCCGATCAAGAAGTTTCAACGACTCCGTTTAAAAAAAGGAACACCTTCAATGTGCGGTCGCAAGACGGCGACGTTGTCGAGCTATCTTTGGACATTGCCTTTATGTCCGTCGCGGGGCGTGACGGTAGTGGAAAAAAACGCAAACCACTTTCAGTTGAACTCAGGGAAGCCAGAAATGGCCGCGTCCTACCACTTCTTGAGCCGGGAAAGCCGCGCTTCAATAAAATATAGCGGATCCGGAAGTGGTAGAGCGCTGAATCACAGCGCTCAGATTAGTTTCAAGTTGCATAAGCGCGATTGGTCAAAGAATACGCCCGCAATTCCGTTCAACGACCAGCCGGCACAAGTGGTTATCACCTCGAGACATCCGTGCGCAGTGTAAACGCCCCACTCACGTTTTGGACGTATTCAGTGTCTTAGCTGGTTCCTGCGCAATCCGTTCGCGCCGGAAGTACCACTGGTACAGGCGCTTCCGGAACAAATGCCAGAAAATCAACTTTAGTCGTCGTACAGCGCGCTCGTACAAATCTCGGCGCTCAGATCCGGGCGCTGTGATCTGATAACGTCGACCACATGATTAACGCATCCTGATCGGTTGTCATCAGATGCCCAGGCGCCTGTAACCCAAACGGAAGGCGTTCTAATGTGTTTTGCAATCGCGGAAGCCGCGGCCCCTTGATGATCAAAAACATCCGGAAAGCAACGATCACCGAATGCCTGCCAATCTCCATATGGCCCTTCGCCTGAATCACAACCCCAGAGCCGCAAAGCGGCTGTCTTATGGCGTGTTGCGGTCTGTTCTTCCCTTTTTTGCGCACGTAACAAACAGTCAGCGATGATTTCATCATACCAACGCGGGATTTCGTCCGAAAGCGAGCCGTCGATGACGACGAAATCGCCGGTATGCTCGCACAAATGCTGTGAGATCAATCGTTGATGATACTCCGCCGTATCATACCCTACTCGGCAAAAAGTGCTACCAAAGAGGCCACCTGGGTGTACCAAAATGAGTGTTGAGGTAGAGGCGGAGTTTGAGACCTTTTTGTCTTCTTTTATGGCGATATTCACAGCTGAAATTTTCCTGAGCTACTCGCGATGGACTGTATTGTCTCGCGATGTGCCCATGGTAACGCAGTGAGGTTTCGTCAGGTTTAAACTGGTTAACGAATTTTAGGCTTTTTGATCTAGCCCTTCAGCGGCGCGAAAGGGGGTTTTGGCCAGAGTGGCTCGATGGAAAATTGCGCTTTTGCGGTTTGCTAACTGGAGGGGTGAAGCGCAAACCCACTTTGCTCGGAAACGGCTAGGGGACGGTTTCGGCCCAGAGCCGCCGTTGGTGCGGATTGCCGCGAAAGTCAGCTATGAGCTCATAGCGACCAATGCTGCGCGCACGACAAGCGACGGGTAAGCGCAGTGGAACAGACATTATAAAGCCGCGTTTATCAGCCGAACTCATGATCAATCCGGATCCAGGTCGTTGCTCTCGCACATACGGACCTTCGGCCCGCTGGACTTGCAATTGTTGTCTTAGAACAACTTTTGCACCGAAATGAGTTGTTGCTTTCTTAACTTTTGCCCTGTAGGTGAGTCGCAACGCCGCGTGTGGATGACCTAATCAGCGGCAAAGTATTCTCGTCCGTGATCCCCCGATTGTTGTCTTGAGTAGCTCCATGAGAGCAAAAAACGACGGCGGCTATTTCATACGAGCTTCCCAGAAGATTAGAGAGACCAAGTGCCATCAGCGGTGAACCGCGTTTATGGCACGAGACCAAAACACTTTTGACGACATTTGACACCCTCGGCCTTGCCGAACCCATCCTAAAAGCCATCAAAGCTCAAGGATATTCGACCCCCACGCCCATTCAGGCCAAGGTCATTCCGCTGCTACAAACTCAGCGCGACGTGATTGGCATTGCCCAGACCGGCACGGGAAAAACCGCCTCATTTGTATTGCCACTGCTGCACCGTATTGAGCGTGAGAAATCAAAACCCGCCCCCAAACATTGCACAGCATTGATCCTGACGCCCACGCGAGAGCTTGCGGCGCAGATCGTGGACAACATCCGTGCTTACAGCCAATTCAGCCGCATTTCTGCAACGCTGATTGTCGGCGGTGTGCGTACCGGCGGGCAGATCAAGGCCCTCAACCGTGGTGTGGACATTGTGGTGGCAACGCCCGGTCGCCTGCTTGACCATCTTGGCACGGGCGCTATCAAACTGTCTGAAACCAATGCCATCGTCGTGGATGAAGCTGACCAAATGCTGGACTTGGGCTTTCTGCCTAGTATTCGCAAGATCATGGCCAAGCTGCCAAATACACGCCTTACTGCGCTGCTTTCGGCAACCATGCCGGGCCAGATCAGAAAACTTGCCGATGATTTCCTGAATAATCCAGTAGAAGTCCAAGTGGCCGCCGTTTCAAAACCGATTGAGCGGATTGCGCAGAGTGTCAGGCACGTTGCTAAGCAGGACAAACGCCGCGTGTTGGCGAGCATTCTCTCCGAAAAAGACGTGCAACGGGCTGTTGTCTTTACGCGTACCAAACGCGGGGCAGATAATGTGTGCAAACACTTGATTGCCACTGGGATCAATTCCGCAGCCATTCATGGGAATAAAAGCCAGTCTCAGCGTGAACGCGCCATGGCAGGCTTCCGATCCGGAGCAACAACTGTTCTTGTTGCAACCGATATTGCAGCACGGGGTATCGACATCGACGATGTCTCCCATGTGGTGAATTACGAGCTTCCGAACGTGCCGGAATCCTATGTGCATCGCATCGGTCGGACCGCCCGCGCAGGCAGAACCGGCACCGCGATTTCTCTGTGTGATCACGAAGAAATGTCCCTCCTGCGGGATATTGAAAAATTAATCAGCAACAGGCTGCCAAGCGGCTCCGAAACGCAAGATGCGAAGCTGCAAAAGCTTAGTGTTGCCAAAGTTGCACGGCTGCCGAAACCGCGAACGGTTAGCCACGTAACGCGTAAGCGGAACGGACACCAACAACACAAGATCGACCCCGCTCAGGCGCAGGACGGTCTTATGCGAATGCTCTCCAACATTGGTGAGTTCACTCAACCTGCTGCCTAGCGCAGCAAGCGGCCCGGCCAATTCTGGAGGGCGCATATGTCTTTGAAAGGATATTCTCATGACTACTGGAACAGTAAAATGGTTCAACGAAACTAGAGGCTTCGGCTTCATCGAGCTGGATAACGGAAGTGGCGACACATTCGTGCACATCAGTGCGGTACAACGCGCGGGCCTCAACACTTTGAAAGAAGGCGCGAAAGTCGGCTTCGAAATTATTGAAGACCGGATGCGGGGTAAGTCATCCGCTGAAAATCTGCAGCTGCAGTAAATCCTACTATTGCGCTATCCGGCGGCCGCTCCGGTCGCTGGGTGGCGCAAATCCAAAAGAAGAACGTCTGCCCGCGACAACAATGTTTGCAGAATAGACGCCTGTTTGCCCTAGTTCCCTTTCTCATTCCAGGCAGGCCCAGAGCAAAACCTTCCCCATTGCCAATAAAAGGAAAAACAAAAATGGCTTTGAAGATCAATCAACTCGACGAGCAATCCGTAACCGGCATTCTGGATGGTGCGTACACCTTTCAAGTGACCGCTTCTGAAGACAACATAACGGCGCACATCAGTAACTGGACTTGCAAGCTTGCTGGCCGGGTTGAGTGCAGTGTCGGTGCTATGCGCAGCAGTGCTTATGAAGCTCTGGCGCGTTATCGCGAGGAACAGAAACAATCTCTGAACAATCAGGAACTATCGGTCGCCTGAAAAGACCGGACGACGAGAGTTTGCTTTGAAAGCTCAGAGTCTCTGATCTGAAGGCGACAATCACCGCACATAGTCCAGCTGTTGGACCTACATTCATAGTCAACAACAAGTATCTGCGGAGCGCGGGCATTCGGCTTGATGACGGCTTACGCGCTGACAACGGACATTGAACGCTTGAGAATAAACGGCAACTTTGTCCGCATAGCAGTCCTTTGGACAGGCCTCAGCGAATGACCGCACTAAAACTCAAAGTCGCCAACGTCGATTTCTTCGCGCTTAATTCCCGTCCTGATCTGGGGGAGTGAGCAGCCCCACGCGATCCTGCCGCTTAGACTCAAGCTCGTGAGACGCACATTAGGTTTGATCTGACTCCCGTCGAATTCAAAATTCGTTTTCCAGCCAGTTCGACGTATTCGCGGTTCAAATCAATTCCTAAGAAGTTACGCCGGTGAGTTAGCGCAACCTCTCCGGCTGTTCCTGACCCAGTGAATGGATCCAGCACTGTGTCACCAATTCGAGTCGTGTTCAGAATGCATGGCAAAATCAAATCCGCTGGAAATGTCGCAAAGTGAGCGCCTTTGAATGGCTTCGTGTTTATGGACCAAACGCTTCGGCGTTGCCTCATGGAGGCGTCAATAGTTGCTAAATTCTCAAAATAGTATCGCTCTGACTTCGTGAACATGAAGATGTACTCGTGCGCTCGCATATGGCGATCACGCACCGATTCAGGCATACTGTTCGGTTTGTGCCAAATGAGATCGTTTCGCAAAAACCAGCCGGCTTCCTAGAGTTTGAATGCGAGGCGCCATGGCAGTCCGAATAAGTCTTTTGGTTTCAAACCTTTCGGAGTCCCTGGGCGAGTGGACATTGCTCGCGCCGGGTTCTTTTTGTCGGGCGCACGAGATTTTCGATTTCCGCTTGTGTACCCATCACCCATATTAACCCAGAGAACACCGTCATTCTTCAAAACGCGATGCACTTCATCAAACACGTCACATAATTTTCCAAGATATTCAGGCAAAGTCGTTTCGAGGCCGATTTGGTCGATATTTTCATAATCTCTTACCCCCCAATACGGAGGTGAGGTGACTACCGCCTGAACCGATGCATCAGGCTGTTGCGCCAAAATCGCCCGCGAGTCTCCGCAAAAGATCGTACTTTTGAAAGGGAACGGGTGTGATGCTAAGCTGTTTTGCGGGTTCCACCGCGGGGTCGAATTTTCGTAGTAATTCAAAGTGCCAAGTGTCTATTAGATGGCACGAAGATAACACAGATCGACAACTAGATGGTTAAAAGCCAGTTAAGAAACTCCGGTATTTTAGGCTCGCCCGCCAAGAAATACTTAACTTAACATAACATATGTTATGCGGCTATTCATTTGTAAGGGGGCACATTCTAAACTGGGTTGCGACAAATCCTCTATCTTGCTGAAAAGCAGGGAGAATGAATATGGCGCACACAGAGCTGAATCTGCGTGAGAGACGCGCAATTGAAGATATGTTGAACGC
>Ga0189286_100489_pt1 | contig 10420 bp, 10 predicted proteins | sample UW69minimetaG_FD_130330 | JGI IMG/M metagenome (GOLD analysis project Ga0189286, IMG submission 130330) | Marine microbial communities from the Costa Rica Dome - UW69 mini metaG | ecosystem: Environmental > Aquatic > Marine > Oceanic > Photic zone | place: Costa Rica: the Eastern Pacific...
CGATAGAAACACCGCGCCCCTGGTACCCGCAGCCGGAACCGTCGGAAGAAAGGGTTATTCTCCAGGCCGGTGCAAACCTGCTGCGCAAACCCTTGCAAATGACGTCCCTCGCCATAAGTGCCGCCGAAGCCACTGCTCGTGGGCTCATACAAAAGCAGATGCGAAAGCTGCCGTTGCCGTTCCCCCTGTTTTCCGCGCCTCACAGTCCGTTTAACCGCCAGATTACCGCCAACCGCAAGATCGTTTCGGCCAGCCTGGATCTATCCCGGCTAAAGGCCATCAAAGCAGCACTCGGTGATGTAACCCTGAACGACGTCGTCCTCGGTCTGTGCGCTGAAACATTAAGCCGCTACCTGGCCATGAGTGACGCCACAACGGAACGATCGCTGGTAGCGATGACACCGATTTCCGTGCGCTCAAGCAGCCTTCGCAAGGCCACCGGCAACCAGATGTCCGCCATGTTACTGGACCTGGCCACCACTGAGCCCAATCCCGCCGAACGAATTCGTCGCATACACTGGAATGCGGTGGAATCCGAGCCCTACCGTGAAGCCATTGCAGCAGACAGGCTGACAGAACTCCTGCCCTCCACCATGCTGGCACTCTCTGCAAGACTGTATTCTGAACTGCAGATTGCGCAACGGTACCAGCCGGTATTCAACCTTCCGATCACCAACGTACCCGGGCCGCAAGTGCCGCTGTACTTACAAGGCTCACGTCTGGTGAGGCAATTTAACTCCGCCCCCCTGTTCGACAGCATGGGATTGGTGATTGTCGCGGTGAGCTATCAGGGCAATCTGACGATCAATTTCACCTTGTGCCCCGACGTAGTGGCTGACGGCGACTCACTGCCGGAACTGCTCGAAAACAGCCTGAAATCGATCGAATCGGCGGCCGAGACTCTGCCACCGCATGAAGAAGACACGTGCGAGCACCCCGACAGCCACCCTACTCTGACCGACGAGGCACTGAACCTCATGGAAGGTGCTCTACGGAGAACGTTCAGGCGATTTCGCAACTGAACGACAGTGGCGAGCGGCAGAAACGCCGCCCGTCCGGATTGCGCATTACTCGAAGGCCCAGCGCAGGAACGCCCGCCTCTCTTCCTCATTTGCCTGCCCCCAAAGTGACTTGAGCTCACCCAGAGTACTCATGGAGTCGGTGCTCGCGCCTCCAACACTTTCTCCTTCGCCACCAGAGCCGACCGGTGCCCTTGCAGCAGTTCGGGTGCCGGCGGGCTGACCATTCCAGGCGCTGGCGGTGGCTACAACGTTACCGGACTCATCAACGACATCCGCCGTGAAATTGTTAGCGAAAGCCTCCGCATCGCTCTTGTTGGCGGGAGGCTCAAAACTGAAACGGTAGGTATCACCCGGTTGCACATTGATCATCACTGCCTGGGGCGCTGTTTCAACGACGTGCACTTTGGATTCGCCATTACGGACCACGCCACTCTTGGCCCAGATCGTCTTATAGGTAAACACAACCTGATTTTCGCCCGGTAAGAGCTCGTAATTCAGGGCCAGGTCATCCATTAGAAAGTTACCGAGATTGCGACCATTCACCTGCTGCACCCGAATTTCGCCCGGGGATTCAAGGACGGCGGCCTGTGAGGAGTCCACGGCGTCACCCTCCCAGGTTTGGACGTTGCTCATGGTAGAGCTACAGCCCGCGAGCAAAACCATGGCAACAAGGGCCACTGCACTGAATCGTACTTTTTTGAAAAAGACTAAAACGTGATAGATACTTATGCTATATCCTTGTGCTGGTCGCCAGTTTCTACCGGCGGATAATCACTTGTGGTTGAAAGGCATTTTGAAGAGTGGCCGAGCCAAGGGCAAGACATGCAGCCTGTTTACAGTAACCCGATGACACTCCGGTTACGGGGAAGGCATCAAGTCTACCCAAAAATTGTAAAAAAATGTTGAATTCGGCGGGAATTGATTTAATTTTAAACAGTCAGGAAATCGAAATAGCGCCCACCCGGTGTAAAAGTGCACCGAAGGGCTCAGGAGACAACATGGATACCCAACGTCGGTCCGGAGAAAACGGTCCCGCACCGTTCCGAAGCAGTCGGTTCTTCTGCGTCGGGAGCAAGTGGTATTTCACCACGCGGGAGGGCTTCGACAGCGGTCCCTTTGCCTCCCGGCAACGCGCAGAAACCGGCCTCAGGCGCTTCCTGCATGTTGTGCGACTTCTTCCGGAAGAGCAACAAGTCCACTGATCTGGACTGCCCTCCAGTCTCAGAACGATGTTCAGACAATGACCGCCATCAACCACCGGTCGATGGCGAGCAGGCACAGTAACGCCATGAAACCCGCCACGACATCATCCACCATAATGCCCAGCCCGCCCGGCAAATACTCATCCAACCAACTAATAGGCCAGGGCTTGAGCACATCGAAAAGCCGAAACAACGTGAAGGCCATCAGAATGCCGTAAACGTTGTCCGGAAAAAGTCCCAGCGCGATCCACATGCCCACAAACTCGTCCCAGACGATACCCCCATGATCGTGGACCTTTAGATCTGCGGCTGTCTTGCCACACAACCAGATCCCAACCACGAAGGCCAGCAAGACAATCACCCAGTAAGCGACGGGCGGCAACCAGGCAAAGCAGAACCAGACGGGAATCGCCGCAAGACTGCCCCAGGTGCCAGGCGCCCTGGCAGCAGTACCACTACCAAACCCAAACGCCAACAGATGGACGGGATTACGAAGAAACCCTGGCGGCAGCAGTGCTTCAGTGAACTCCGGTTCCTGGAGGTTATTGTCGCTGCTCATGAATCAGTTCCTGAAATGGTCGTATCCTCCCGCTGACAGGTTCTCAGTATGGTCTCCCCAGTCAATGGTTACACCCTTCCCGGCAACGACCTCGCCAATAACGGTCAACTCACGCCGGATATCTTCGGGGAGATTAGCCCAAACCCGTGGAGGCACTGTAACGCATAACTCATAATCGTCCCCGGCGTTCAATGCCAGGCCGGCAGCAGACTGGCCCACAAGGCGTTTCAGATGTTGCGACACCGGCACACGGCTCGCATCGATACTGGCCGCAACCTCAGAGGCCTCAAGAATATGCCCCAGGTCTGCCACCAGGCCGTCAGATACATCCACCGCTGCTGTTGCGAATCCGCGCAGAGCCGTGCCAAGCGCAAGCCTGGGCTCCGGAAAATGATACCTTCGCAGGACTGCCTGCACTTCCGGCCCGGGGCTATCATTTTCAAGGTGGTCCAATGCCGCTCCGGCCTCTCCCAGCATTCCGGAAACACAGATGTAGTCCCCCACCTGGGCTCCAGACCTCAGGATGGCCTCACCTTTCGGTACCGTACCATGAACCTGCATGCTCAGGGTCAGTGGGCCTCTCGTGGTGTCGCCTCCAGCGAGCGACAGGCCAAAATGTCTGGCAGCGTTTGCCAGTCCGCACGCATAGGCGCTCAGCCAGTCCGGGTCGGCATCGGGAAGCGTTAACGCGAGGGTAAAACAAACAGGATCGGCCCCCATGGCAGCAAGATCACTCGCGGCCACAGCAAGGCTTCGCCAACCCAGCTTTTCGGGGTCATAGTGATAGGGGAAATGCACGCCCTCAACCAGGGCGTCCACGGAAAAAACCAGGTCCAGGCCTGACCCAACACGCTGAATGGCGCAGTCATCACCGGGCCCCAGCATAACCGCGGATGCGTTTCCAACCTCGGCGATGGGAAAGAAATAGCGGCGGATCAGCTCGAATTCACCCATCACTCAGCGGGGACGGGTCTCGGCCAGTCGCAGTCGATGACTGAGCTTGTCCAGAAGGCTGTTGACGAACTTATGACCTTCGGTGCCACCAAACCTCTTGGCCATCTCGATGCCTTCGTTGATCACCACTTTGTAAGGAACATCCAGTCGATGCTTGAGCTCGTACGCGCCCAGGCGCACGATCGCCAATTCAATGGCATCCACCTCTTGGATCGGGCGATCAAGGAATGGCTCCAGCAGGCGGTCTAACTCAGCCTGCTCCCGGTGGACGCCCCGGAGGAGATCGCGAAAATAGGCCGCATCCACTTTCGACATGTCGTTGTCGACGATGAATTCGGATTCGATATCGGTGATCGAGCTTTTGCTGAAGTGGCGCTGGTAAAGGCCTTGCATCGCCAGAGCCCGGGCTCTGCGTCTGTCGCCCGCCTTAGGTTGGCCCGCCGGGGCCGGTTGCGCGGCACTGTCTTCCGATGCGCTCATTATTCACCCAGCTTTTTGAAGAGGCTGACCATTTCCAGGGCCGTGATCGCCGCTTCGGCGCCTTTGTTACCGGCCTTGGTACCGGCCCGCTCTATTGCCTGCTCGATGGAATCGACCGTCAGCACGCCGAACGTCACCGGCACGTCGGTTTCGAGGCTAACCGCGCCCAAACCACTGGAGGCTTCGCCTGCCACATAGTCGAAATGTGGTGTACCACCACGAATAACCGCACCCAGTGCAATAATCGCATCGTGGTTGCCAGTTTCCGCCACACGTTTAACCGCCAGCGGCATCTCATAGGCACCGGGAACCCGCACAATCGTGATATCGGAATCGGCGATACCGTGACGACGCAGGGTATCAACCGCACCTTCCACCAGGCTCTCAACCACAAAACCGTTGAAACGACCGACAACCAATGCATATTTACCGCTGCAGTGAGTGAAATCGCCTTCTATTACTTTAATATCTGCCATGCATGGCTCCTTCATTGGCAGCCCCGCCGTTACGATGCGAGGCTGCCGGGGTTCATTATTCGGGTGTGTAGGGCACGTATTCCACAACTTCCAGCTCGAATCCGGAAATGGCAGAAAACTTGATGGGCGGGCTCAGCAGGCGCATTTTGCCAACACCGAGATCCCTCAGAATCTGTGAGCCGGTACCAACGGTAAAATAAACACCGGAGCTGCCCTTACCCGCGGACTTCTTATCCTGTTCGAAAAATTCGTGGATACGATCTTCAAGATTGTAGCTGTCTTCGGCGCTGTTGAGCAGGACAACGACGCCACGACCCTCACTCGCCACCTTTTCCAGAGCATGATGCAATGGCCAGCTACGGGAATCGGCGCGGCGGGCGCCGAGCAGGTCACGCAGAGTATCCGTGATGTGCACACGCACCAATACCGGATCCTCGGCCGCAATATCGCCCATCACCATGGCCAGATGGGTGGAACCCTGGATTTTGTCGCGATAGGTTCGCAAGTTGAATACACCGTACTCGGTGTCCAGGTCATACTGCTCAACGCACTCGATGGTGCGCTCGTTCAATGTCCGGTAGTGAATCAGATCCGCGATCGTGCCAATCTTGAGGTCGTGAGTTTCGGCAAATTTTTCCAGATCTTCACGGCGGGCCATGGACCCATCGTCGTTCATGATTTCACAGATCACGCCGGCAGGCTCACAACCAGCGAGGGCTGCAAGATCACAGGATGCCTCGGTATGGCCGGCTCGGCTGAGCACCCCGCCGGGGTCTGACATCAGTGGAAAAATGTGTCCCGGCTGAACCAGGTCAGACGCTTTTGCATCGCGGGCAACCGCGGCCTGGACCGTTCGCGCACGGTCGGCGGCAGAGATACCCGTCGTTACACCTTCCGTCGCTTCAATGGACAGAGTGAACTTGGTGCCAAAACCCGATGCATTCTGCTGCACCATCAACGGTAGCCCAAGCTGTTCGCAACGATGGCGCGTCATCGGCATACAAATCAGTCCACGACCGAAACGGGCCATGAAGTTGATGGCCTCTGGCGTACAATGCTCTGCGGCCATCACCAGGTCACCTTCGTTTTCCCGGTCCTCATCATCCATCAGGATAACCATCTTGCCCTGACGGATATCGTCGATAATGTCTTTAATGCTGTTCAGTGCCATACCGTATTTGCATCCTGTTGGTCTGTCCGCCCGAGTATCGGTGCCGGCAGCCATGAATTTAGTAACCGTTACCCCGGCGCGAGGATCAATCGTTGGTCCTCGCCCAGTTGACGGCGATCCAGCACTTTCCATTGCACCTTGTCCGCCATGGATTCCAGCGGCAGATTGGCCGTGGGGCGGCCGGTACTGCCCAGGAACACCGGCGCCTGGTAGAGCCACAACTCGTCGACCAGGCGCTCACTTATAAAGGTGCCGGCCAGCGTTGGACCAGCTTCCACCAACAATTCGTTGATGCCTAACTCCCCCAGTGAGTCGAGCAACTCGCGCACATCAATTCCATTGTCCTTCCAGGCCACACCCGTCAGGCCCACGCCCAACGCGGCAAGGTCCTGTGCCGGCGCCGTTGCCAGTGCTGGGGAGGCACAATACACCTGGACATTGCCACCCTGAAGGATCGTAGCGCCAGGAGGTGTGCGCGCGTCCCGGTCCGCGATCACGCGCAGGGGTTGGCGGGACGGTTCCGTAGCATCGCCAATGTCACCCAACTCAGTTCGACGAACTGTCAGTGAAGGGTTGTCAGCCAGCACCGTGCCCACCCCTGTCAGGACGGCATCGCTGATGGCCCTGAGCCGCTGGACATCGCGGCGGGACTCCGAGCCGGTAATCCACTGACTTTCACCAGAGGCCATGGCCGTCCTGCCGTCAAGGCTCGCAGCCATTTTAAGCCGGACATAGGGTCTGCCGACGTTCATTCGCTTCATGAAGCCGGGATTCAATCGCACGGCCTCTTCCGCCAGCAGGCCTTCCGTTACACGAATGCCCGCCTCTCGGAGCATATCCAGGCCGCGACCGGATACCGAGGGGTTGGGGTCCTTGGTCGCCGCAAACACGTGGGCGATGCCCGCTTCTATCAGGGCTTTGGCACAAGGCGGAGTACGGCCAAAATGACTGCAGGGTTCCAGCGTGACATAGGCCGTTGCGCCACGGGCATCAGGCCCAGCCTGGCTGAGTGCGCGCGTTTCTGCATGGGCCTCGCCTGCTCGCTCATGCCAGCCTTCGCCCAGAACCTTGCTGCCTCGGGCGATGACGCAACCCACCCGCGGGTTGGGATGCGTCGAATAACGACCACGCCAGGCAAGCTGAACCGCCCGAGCCATAAACGCCGTGTCCTGAGCGTCGATCATGCCTGTCCTTCGGAAGAATGGTTATCCGCCAGGGCCTTGGCCACATCCACCGGGTCTTCGCCCGAAGTCGCTGAAAGGCGCTCGATCTCTTCCTTAAACTCGTTGACGTCCTGAAAGCTGCGATACACCGACGCGAATCGCACATAGGCCACTTTGTCCAACTGACGCAATTCGGTCATCACTTCTTCACCGAGTTGCATGGACTTGACTTCCCGCTCGCCGGTAGCCCGTAACCGGAATCGGATGCGATTCAGCGCCGCCTCAATTTCTTCGATGCTCACCGGACGTTTCTCCAGGGCTTTCATCAGGCCGGCCCGGAGTTTTTCCTCATCGAAAGGCTGACGGGTGCCGTCCTGCTTGACCACCCGAGGCATCACAAGCTCAGCCGACTCGAACGTTGTAAAACGCTCACGGCAGGATAGACACTCCCTGCGGCGACGAACCTGATCACCCTCGGCCACAAGCCGGGAGTCGATTACCTTGGTATCCGCTTCACCACAGAAAGGACAATGCATACTCAGGAACTCCTGCAAACCATCGGGCCGGGCAACAAGGCCTGCCCGAGGGCGCAATCAGGCTATTTAGCCGGCGTAAACCGGGAACCGCGAACACAGGCCTTCTACCTGCTCACGAACCCGGTCATTGACGGATTCATCTTCCAGGTTATCCAGGATATCGCACATCCAGCCAGCAAGATCGCGACACTCGGATTCTCCGAAACCGCGTGTGGTGACCGCAGGCGTACCGATCCGCAGTCCGGATGTTACGAACGGCGAACGCGGGTCGTTAGGTACTGCGTTTTTATTCACGGTGATGTGCGCTCGGCCCAGGGCTGCGTCTGCGTCCTTACCGGTGATGTCCTGTTTGATCAGGCTGACCAGGAACAGGTGATTCTCTGTACCACCGGAAATCACATCAAACCCACGCGACACAAACACCTCGGCCATGGCCTTGGCATTCCTGATCACCTGTTTCTGATACACCTTGAACTCGTCGCTCATGGCTTCCTTGAAGCAAACCGCCTTGGCAGCAATAACATGCATCAAGGGGCCGCCCTGACCTCCGGGGAATACGGCAGAATTCAGTTTTTTCTGCAGATCGGCGTCATCGCAGGCCAGAATCAGGCCGCCACGGGGGCCACGCAACGTCTTGTGGGTAGTCGTTGCAACCACGTGTGCATGAGGTACCGGATCCGGGTATACGCCAGCTGCCACCAAACCTGCCACGTGGGCCATATCGACGAAGAGGTAGGCACCGACTTTATCCGCAATCTCACGGAAACGGGCGAAGTCCAGCTCCTGGGAGTAGGCAGAGAAACCGGCGATGATCATCTTGGGTTTGTGCTCTACGGCAAGGCTTTCCACTTCATCGTAATCGATCAGGCCCGTGTCCGGGTTCAGGCCATACTGGACGGCATTGTAAATCTTGCCGGAGAAGTTGACGCTGGCACCGTGGGTCAAGTGACCGCCATGAGCCAGACTCATGCCAAGAACCGTCTCGCCCGGCTTGAGCAGTGCCATGAACACAGCGGAGTTTGCCTGGGAGCCGGAATGCGGCTGCACGTTGGCGTAGGCAGCGCCGAACAATTCTTTGGCGCGGCTGATGGCCAGGTCCTCGGCGATGTCGACAAACTCACAGCCGCCGTAATAACGCTTGCCGGGGTAGCCTTCCGCGTACTTATTGGTCAGCGCGCTACCCTGGGCTTCCATCACCCTGGGGCTGGTATAGTTCTCAGACGCGATCAGCTCGATATGAGCCTCCTGGCGTTTCTCTTCCGCCTGCATGGCGTTCCAGAGCTCGTCGTCAAAGCCGGCGATTTTCATATCACGATTAAACATGGATGCGCTGCCCCTATGTGCTTAGCTGCCCGAAAAATGGGCCGCTATTCTATCTTACAAATGGGTAAAAAATCACCCTTTATGCCGTCCGCAGATACCGACACGCCGCCACCTGCGCTTTTTGCTCAATTGCTATCCCCGGTTGGTTTCGATACCTTACTCGGTCAATATTCATCGGTTGCGGCTACCGGCTGGTGGAGTTTCGGCCGTCGGGCAGGGCGATCCGGGATACGCTGTAAATACGTCCCTGTACGCTCGACAAAATCATCCCTGATTTTGACGATCCCGGATCGCCCTACCCGATGGCCTTAGCCCGACACCTTCGGTAGTTCCGAAACACACTTCGCAAGAAGGATTCTGACAACATGGCCCAGTACGTATATACCATGAACCGCGTGGGTAAAGTGGTTCCGCCCAAGCGCGAAATTCTCAAGGACATCTCCCTGAGCTTCTTCCCGGGCGCCAAGATCGGCGTACTGGGTTTGAACGGTGCCGGTAAGTCTACGTTGCTACGTATTATGGCCGGTATCGATCAGGATTACATTGGCGAGGCCCGCCCCCAGCCCGGTATCAACGTCGGCTACCTGCCTCAGGAGCCGGAGCTGGACGACGCCAAGACCGTCAAGGAAATCGTCGATGAGGCGGTCTCGGGCGTCCATGACGCGCTGGCGGAGCTGGACCAGGTCTATGCCGCCTATGCCGAGCCGGATGCCGACTTTGACGCCCTCGCCAAGAAACAGGGCGAGCTGGAAGCCTTCATACAGGCGTCTGACGGCCACGATATTGAGCGCAAGATGGAAGTGGCGGCTGATGCCCTTCGTCTGCCGGCCTGGGACGCCATGGTTAAGAATCTCTCCGGCGGTGAGCGTCGCCGCGTGGCACTGTGCCGCCTGTTGCTGTCCAGCCCCGACATGCTGTTGCTGGACGAGCCCACCAACCATCTGGACGCGGAATCCGTTGCCTGGCTCGAACGCTTCCTTCACGACTATACCGGCACCGTGGTCGCCATCACCCACGACCGCTACTTCCTCGACAACGTCGCCGGCTGGATACTGGAGCTGGATCGTGGTCAGGGCATTCCGTTTGAGGGCAACTACAGTCAGTGGCTGGAGAACAAGGAAAAACGCCTGGAAGTTGAAGCCAAACAGGAAGCGTCGCGCCAGAAGACCATCAAACACGAGCTGGAGTGGGTACGTAGTAACGCCAAGGGCCGCCAGTCCAAGAGCAAGGCCCGCCTGGCCCGCTTTGAGGAAATGAGTTCCCAGGAATTCCAGAAGCGCAACGAGACCAATGAGCTGTATATTCCACCTGGCCCTCGCCTGGGCGACAAGGTGATTGAGATTGATGGTATCAGCAAGTCCTTCGATGACCGTCTGCTTTACGAAGACGTGTCGCTAAGCGTTCCCCCGGGTGCGATTGTCGGCATCATCGGCGGCAACGGTGCAGGCAAGTCCACGCTGTTCCGGATGATTGGCGACTACGACAAACCGAACTCCGGCACCATCACCGTGGGTGAAACCGTCAAGCTGGCCTA
>Ga0189286_100491_pt1 | contig 10412 bp, 10 predicted proteins | sample UW69minimetaG_FD_130330 | JGI IMG/M metagenome (GOLD analysis project Ga0189286, IMG submission 130330) | Marine microbial communities from the Costa Rica Dome - UW69 mini metaG | ecosystem: Environmental > Aquatic > Marine > Oceanic > Photic zone | place: Costa Rica: the Eastern Pacific...
AGAATCTTGTTGGCCATAAACCGGTCTCCGGGTCTGTTCAGACTGTTTGGCGCGCCGGGAGATCGAACGCGCGTTTAATAATGGGGCGGGAGTTTATCACAGGCTATTGGATTGATGGGTAAGGGAAGGTACCTTTTACAGGGATTCGCGCGGGGGTATGCCAGCCAAAAGTACATGTGAAGTGGAATAGTTTTAGTTCCGTCACGTTTTGACGGTGATGGCTGTGGTGAAATAGGCTACTAAAGTCTAATGCACTGTAGCCCTTACATACTAAAAACACCGATAATTCAAAAATAACACAACGCAAGGAAGGTCCATGGACACTACTGACAAACTCCCCCTGGATATGGTTTATCACTGGGAACACGCCAAGGCGGATTCCCTGTACCTGACTCAGCCCATTGGCGACGGCAAGGTTGTTGAATACACCTGGAAGCGCGCGGTGGACGAAGCCCGCAGGATGGCCTCGTACCTGAAATCCCTGAACCTGCCGGAGAAGAGCCGGGTCGGGATCATTTCCAAGAACTGTGCGCAGTGGATTATGTCGGACTGGGCCATCTGGATGGCTGGCCATGTTTCCGTGCCGCTGTATCCCACCTTGAATGCCGATACTGTGAACTACATCCTCAACCACAGCGAATGCGAGGTTCTGTTCGTTGGCAAGCTGGATGACTGGGACCTGATGAAGTCAGGCGTGCCGGAGTCCGTGCGCTGTATTTCTTACCCACTGAGCCCGCCCAACGACTTTGAAACCTGGGATGACCTTGTTGGCAAGTACCCTCCGTTGGAGGAAAACATCCAGCGAGATGCGGATGAGCTGGCGACGATCGTGTATACGTCCGGTAGTACCGGTCGGCCAAAGGGCGTCATGCTGAGTTTCCACAATATGGCGTTTGCGGCAGTTGGCGGCACTCAGGTGCTGGGTGTGGGTGCGGACGAGCGTATGCTGTCCTACCTGCCGCTGGCGCATGTTTTCGAGCGCACGTTTGTAGAATTGGGCTCGCTGTATTCCGGTTTTCAGCTGTTCTTCGCCGAGTCGTTGGATACCTTTGTTCAGGATCTGCAGCGCGCGCAGCCCACATTGTTCCTGTCAGTGCCCCGCCTATGGGTGAAGTTCCAGCATGGCGTTCTGCAGAAGCTGCCCAAGGAGAAGCTGGAAAAGCTGCTGAAGGTTCCGCTGCTGAACAAGGTGATCAAGAAGAAGGTGCTAAAGGGGCTGGGCCTGAACAAGGTCAAACTGGCGGGCAGTGGCTCCGCACCCCTGTCCAACGATGTACTGGACTGGTACCGCAACCTGGGGCTGGAACTGCTGGAAGGCTATGGCATGTCCGAGAACTTTGCCTATTCCCACATGAACAAGCCTGGCCGTTCCCGTACCGGCTACGTGGGTGAAGCGTTACCCGGCGTGGAAATGAAGATCAGCGACGAGGGCGAAGTGCTGGTGAAGAGCCCCGCAACGATGATGGGCTACTACAAGGATGAGGAAAAAACCCGCGAGACCTTCTCGGACGATAACTTCCTCAGAACCGGAGATAAAGGCGAGATTGATGAGATGGGCCGCCTGAAGCTGACTGGCCGCATCAAGGAAATCTTCAAGACCAGCAAGGGTAAGTACATCGCCCCCGCGCCGATCGAGAACCGCCTGATGTCCCATGAGGCCATCGAGATGGTGTGCGTGTCGGGTGCCAATCAGACGCAACCTCACGCGCTGGTAATGCTGGGCGAGGAGATTCGTCCGAAGATGGCCGATGAAGCATTCCGCAATGACATCGAGGCCAGCTTCACGCAGTTGATCGCGGACGTGAACAAGACCGTGGACCCTCACGAGCAACTGGCGTTCATTACCGTGGTGAGCGATGAATGGTCCATCGAGAACAGCTTCCTGACCCCCACACTGAAACTGAAGCGCAATGTGGTGGAGGATGCCTACCAGGAAAATGTGGACACCTGGTACGCGAAGCGGCAGCCGGTCATCTGGCAGTAGAAAAAACCGACGTAAGTCGCATAGGGAAAGCGCTGAAACGGGCCTAAACTGAAGACATATTCAGGAGGGAATATGACTCAGTTAGCCCGGTTTCAGAAACGCATTCATGACATGATTCCGCTCTCGGAAGCGTTGGGTGTGGAGCTGGTTTCCTATGACGGACACACGTTGTTGGTCAGTGCTCCGCTGGCTCCCAATCACAACCATCAGGGTACTGGCTTCGGAGGTAGTGTGTACTCCGTTGCGGTGATCTCCGCCTGGGGGTTGGTTGAGCTGGTATTGACCGACCTGGGGTTGGCCGGAAACGTAGTGATCCAGATGGGTGAAATCGAGCACATTGAACCGGTAGACACCAACTTCTTCGCCCTTTGCCGCCTTCCCGGCGGTGAAGTCCCTGCCCGGTTCCGAAAGAGCCTGGCCCGCCATGGTAAAGGCCGTCTTTCCCTGATTGCTGAAGTGTACTGCGGCGAACCCACCACGGAGCCTGTCAGAGAACCCGTTGCGGTTTTCCAGGGCCGCTTTGTGGTTCAGGGCGCGCATTCCCGTTCGGTGATCTGAACGGAATTCCCGGCTGCAGGCCTGACGATGGCGAACGTCAGCTAATGGCCCGGGTGTCGGAAATGGACTTGCTCATCAGGATGATCGGAATGATGCCGGCCAGCACGATGATCAATGCCGGCAGGGCGCTGTGGGCCAGCTTCTCGTCCGAGGCAAACTGATACACGTAGGTGGCCAGGGTTTCAAAATTAAAGGGCCGCAGGATTAACGTCGCCGGCAGTTCCTTCATACAGTCCACGAACACCACCAACGCTGCCGTAATCAAGGTGCCCCGCAACATCGGTAAGTGAACCTTCAGCAGTGTGTTGCCCGGTGAATGGCCGAGGGACCGGGAGGCCATGTCCATGTTGGGGGTGATCTTCTGCAGGGCGCTTTCCACACTGCCGGCGGAGACCGCCAGGAAGCGTACGGTATAGGCGAACACCAGCGCAAAGGCACTACCACTAAGCAGCAGCCCGCTGCTGACACCAAAGCTGTCCCTCAGGATATCATCCACCCAATTGTCGAAACCTGCCAACGGCACAATCACACCCACTGCAAGCACGGCGCCGGGCATGGCGTAGCCCAGGCTGGACAGCCGCATCATCACGCGCATACCCCGGGTATCGTGCAGGCGGCGGCTGTAGGCGAGGGTGACACCAATAATCAGCGTGGTCAGCGCGGCGGTTCCCGAGAGGAACAGGCTATTCAGGGTGTTACGGACGAAGTCCGGGTTCCAGCTCTCGTCGAAGTATTCCCAGGCATAGTGGCCAAGAGTGGCGGCTGGCAGCAGGAAACCGAAGATCACTGGAACGGCGCAGACGGCCACGCAGACCCACTGGCGCGGGCGTGACAGCGAGAAGCGGCGGATTGGCTCGCGGTTGTCCCGCGCCGCGAACTGTTGCTGTTTGCGACGGGAATAGCGCTCCAGAGTCACCAGGATGACGACGAAGGCCAGCATGGTTGTGGCGATCTGCGCAGCACCTCCCAGATTACCCAGGTTCATCCAGGTGTCGAACAGGCCGGCGGTCAGGGTTTGTACCGCGAAGAAATCCACCGTACCGAAGTCGTTCAGCGTTTCCATCAATACCAGCGACAGGCCAACGGCAACGGCTGGCCGGGCGATCGGCAGCACCACCCGGAAGAAGGTGCTGATGGCGGAATGCCCCAGGCTACGGCTGACCGCAAACAGGGAAGGGGATTGCTCCAGGAACGCGGCCCGTGCCAGCAGGTAAACATAGGGATAGAGCACCAGGCCGATCATCAGGGTGGCGCCTTCCAGGCTGCGAATTTCGGGGAACCAGTAGTCGGCGGCGTTGCGCCAGCCAAACCAGTCCCGCATGGCTGTCTGAACCGGCCCGGCGTAATCCAGAAGGCTGGTATAGACATAAGCGATGACATAGGCAGGCACTGCAAAGGGCAGCAGCATGGCCCATTCAAAAAACTTGCGGCCGGGAAAGTCGCACATGGTGACTGCCCAGGCGGTGGCGAGGCCGATAACCAGTGTGATGAAAGCCACGCCGGCCATGAGTTGGAGTGTGGTGACCAGATAGCGGGGAAGCGTGGTGTCCAGCAGGTGAGGCCAGATATTTTCTTCCGGAAACAACGCCAGGATAAGCACCGACAGTACCGGAAGCGCCACGATGGCGGTGGTCACTGCGGCGGTGATCAGCCAGCGTTTCGAGGTCCGTTTTGCCAGCAGGGGGTAGCTCGCCCCGGTCTGTTCAATGGCCTCGGACATAGGTTTCCTTTGAGTGAATTGGGAATAGGGTGCGGATTGTACAAAAAAGCCGGGACCTGAGTCCCGGCTTTTTCAACACATGGCTGGTTTAGTTGTCGTAATCGACGCGATCAACCATTTTCACCGCTGCACTGCGGTTCTCCGCGATTTCCTGGAGAGACAGGTCGTCTGGATTGATCTCACCCCATTCGGCCACCATGCCGGAGGGCTTTACGTCGGGGTTGGCTGGGTATTCGGTGTTGGCCTCGGCATAAATCTGCTGTGCCTTGGGCTCTGACAGGAACTCCATCAGGCGAATGGCGTTGTCCCGGTTGGGCGCACTTTTGGTCAGGGCGATGCCGCTGATGTTGATATGCGTGCCACGGCCAGCTGCGTTGGGGAACACCAGGCGGACAGACTCGGCGGCCTCGCGCTGGTTCTCGTCGTTCAGCATGTTGCCGTAGTAATAGCTGTTACCGATGGCAATGTCGCACTCGCCGGCATGAATGGCCTTGATCTGGTCACGGTCACCGCCCTGGGGCTTGCGTGCCAGGTTGTCTTTAAGACCTTCCAGCCACTCTTCAGTGGCTTCTTCGCCATGGTGGGCGATCATGGAGGAGAACAGGGCAATGTTGTAAGGGTGCTTGCCACTGCGGGTACAGATGCGATCATCCCACTTTTCGTCGGCCAGCTGCTCATAGGTGGTGATCTCACCTTCCTCAACACGCTCCTTGGAGGCGTAGATGAGGCGGCCGCGGGTGGTAAGTGCGAACCACTTGCCGTCCGGGTGGCGTAGGTTTTCAGGAATGTTTTCCTGGAGAGTGTCGTTCTCGACACCCTCTACCAGGTCGCGTTCAACCAGCTCGTTGATGCGGGAAATATCCACCGTCATCACCAGGTCCGCTGGGCTGTTGCGGCCTTCGCGCTCCAGGCGCTCGGCCAGGCCTTTTTTGGCGAAGACTACGTTGGCTTCGATGCCGGTTTCTTCCTGGAACGCATTCAGCAGCGGTTCCAGCAGGTAAGCCTGACGGTAGGAGTAGATGTTGACCTCGCCGTCGGCGCTGGCCTGCAGGGGCAGTGCGCAGGCTGCTGCGATGGCAGTCGCCGCAAGTTTCATCTTCATGGTAGGACTTCCTTTTTGGTTTTGGGTAAGAGGTGATTTTTTGAAGTGTAGTGAGACGTAATGGTAGTTAACAATGCCAACTATTCTTATTTGTGTTGCGCTGACTGTCAATACACCGTTGCCAACTTATCGCGGAAATGGTGTTATGCTTCGGAAGACTATAAAAACTATGTAAAAAGTGGTGGGCTTACTGACTATGGCTGGGAATGATCGAAGAGTACACGGTCGCACGGCAATGAGTGCGAAGGTTCGGGTTACTCATGAAGAGCTTGGCGAATTCGTGTTCTCAACCAGGGACATTTCCGATGGCGGCGTTTTTATTGTCGTCGACACCGAACCCTTCGAACCGTCGATCGGTGACAGTGTGCAGGTTCAAGTGCAGGGCCTGCCGGTGCCTGCTCCCGTGCTGGACATGGTGGTGGTGCGCAAGACCAACGACGGTTTTGGCCTACAGTTCGCGGATCAATAAACAGTTTTGGCCGGCATGACGTTCAACAAACCTTTTTTCCTTGTGCGGCTTATGGTTGCCGTTATTCCACTAGCGGTGAGTGGCTGCGCATCCTACTACACACACTATGCGGTATTCCCCGCCGAGAATTCGATGGGCGAGGAGCGCCAGGTCAAGTTGACGTGGCAGACTGCCGAATACCCTGGCTGGTGGGTGGCGGATAACCAGTCCACACCCATTACCGTTGAAACCCAATGCAGCGCCCGTGAATGGCGTTTGGTGGATGACAGTCATCAAGATGCCGCCGTCGAATCCTGCGGTGAGGGTATCCGGGCCTGTGGTCGCGAGGGGCTGGACCGTGTCGCCAGCACGGGGTTGCCCGCGGCTGACAAGCGCTGCATAATGATAAACGCCGTTGATCCAGAGGCTCGCATCGCAGACATTGACTCTTCGCTGGATCTGCTGGTGTCCTGCGAGCCCTTCAAAACCGTTCGTGGCAGTAGCGATGATGCTGAAAACATCGACTATATCCGCGCTTCGACAGTGCCTTACACCATCTATAGCCGTAAATCTCCCCGTGGATCACTCAACGCCCGACCGCCGGAACTGGACGATTCGGTTTGTGACGATGAATAGCCCGGCTAACACACGTCAGTAATGTGAGTGGTGTCACATTGCTACACTTTGTTGCCTGTTGATAGTTTTCGTTACTCCCTGTCGCGTTCCGGTTACTTCGCACTACAAAAATGTAATGGACTCTTTCTGAGCGGGCGTCACAATAGTGATTATCGATTCGTGCACGTGTAGAGGTGTCCCGTGGGAGTCCGCCAAAAGAAAATTGCTGTACACGATCTGCAGATCGGCATGTTTGTGTCCGATCTTGATCGCCCGTGGCATCAGACACCTTTCCCCATCCAGGGCTTTCATATCCGCTCGCAGGATGACGTGCGTTCACTGGTGACTCATTGCAAGTGGGTGATTATCGATGAGGCCGAAGTTCGTGAGGCCATCGAACAGACCAAACCGGGAACGCGCGCCTTCAGCCGTCCGGCCAAACGCCTCGGACATGAGCGCGAATCGGTCCAGTTACCGCCGCTCAACATCAAGGAGCCGGTCAAGTACGAATCCTTAACGACCATGCGTAGAGAACTGAAGGTGTCCAGGAAGCTGATGGTCGATGCGGAAGCGTCGCTGAATCAGGTTTTTGAGGCCATCCGTCAGGACGAAACGCCTGACCTCCGGGGGGTGGCTATCGTCACCCAGAAAATGGTCTCCAGTGTTATCCGCAACCCGGATGCCATGCTGTGGCTCAGCCGCACCCGGCATCACGATAACTACACCTATCGTCATTCCCTCAATATGGCTGTATGGGCGCTGGTTTGTGGTCGTCAGTTGGGCCTGAATGAAGGCCTTCTGAACCATCTTGGGCTGGGCTGCTTGCTGTCCCAGGTTGGTAAGCTGGATCTTCCCGCCCGTATCCTCACCAATGAGGGTAAGCTGGACTCAGACGATTTCGCCGTGTACCGCACTTATGTCGAGCGCAGTGTTGTGAAGCTTGCAGACAGCGGCTTGTCCCGGGCTGTTCTAAGTGTTGTGCAGGGCCACCGTGAACGGCATAACGGGTCCGGTTTCCCGGAGGGTGTCCGGGGCGACCGGATTCCGCTACTGGCCAAGGTGGCGGGGCTGTCGGAGTATTTCGAGACACTGATCAGCCCACGGTATTCAGCGGACGCAATGACGCCGGCCCGCGCGGTGACACTGTTGTACGAGATGCGCAACATTGAATTTCAGGAAGACCTGGTGGAGCAGTTTATCCAGGCGATTGGCATTTACCCCACCGGCAGCCTGGTAGAGCTGAACGACGGGCAGCGCGGCATTGTGGTTTCCCATGCGCCGGAGCGTCGGTTGTGGCCGAAGGTTATGGTGATGACGGACCGTGATCACCGGCCGTTGAAGTCCGCCCGGATTGTGGACCTTGCAAAATACAACGAAGGCCGGGGCGTGCACGATACCCTGACAGTGGCCGAGTGCCTGCCCCATGGCACGGAAGGGCTGAATCCGGAGCACTACGATGTGACTGGTGCGGAATCCCGGTGGAGCCTGGCACGCATTGTGGGCGGCTGATACGGCTCCGATGATTGAGCAATTATTGAATAAGCACCCTGAGCTGTTTCTTCACCCATCGGTAGTTTCCTTCGGGACGGAAGTTCACCAACAGCTCGGATTCCCCGCCAGATTCTCCCGCAACAAAATACTCCACCGACGCTGACTGCCAACCAAAAGAATGTACCACCACATCCTGATCGCGGGTGCTGATGGCTTCGATGGTATCCAGTTGAGGTTGGTCTGCGATCTTGCGTACCTGAACGGTTTTGATGGTGGTATCCGAAGCGGGGAACTCTGCCACATAGTCGTCCAGATAATAACGGTTGCCCAGCCGGGTGGTGATTGTATCCAGCTCCCGCGTGAGATAACCCTCAGCGTCCTCGACGTCGACATCCTCAAGGCTGCGGACAGCGTTGAGGATGCGATCACGTTTGCTCTGCAGGTCTTCCCGATACTCCACGTTTTCGTCACGGTCCTCTTCTTCGTCCGGGCGAGGGTCCGCGTTGGCGATTTCTGATTCGCTGGGTGGATCTTCGCAGAGCTCATCGTCGGCCGGGTAGAAGCAGATGCTTTGAAGCAACTGGTTGGCGGGAGACAGAGAGTCGCCACCTTTGGCGAAGTCGCTTTCGGGGACGTTGAAATCGATAGGTGTGCTCAGATTGGGTAGTGCAGCGTTCAGTTGGGTAATAACCCGGTCGCGAATGTCGATACCCTGCCCGTTGGAAAGGTTCAGGCTCCAGTTGAGCGCCAGAAGAAACCGTGTCAGGTTGATCAGGGTGACGTGGTTCTGGATCAGTTGCTGCTCTGTCAGACGGTGGCTCTGCAATCCTTCGTCGGTGGTGCCTGGTATCTCCAGTGCAGCCCGCACGTCCGGGAAGAACTCCAGTGGGGTGACAACGGGCCGAGCTGGAACCCCCTCCGCCAGTTGCAGGTTGCCGACGCGAAAGCTGAGCCGTTCACCGGGGTAGTAGTTAAAGTGTCCGTTGACGTCGGTGGTGCCGTTGCGGCTGGCTGTGGAATAGGTCAGCCCTGAGATACCCGCCGGCATGATCTGTCCCGAGCGTGAGTCGTCATCTCCGTCGCTGCCGCCGCCACCGAGGCACCCGGCCAAAAACACCGTTAATGCTATCGGGCAAATCAGAGACGGTAATGCGGATGTGAAGTGAACGGATTTCATGGTGGCGCGTACATTCCCTGGCGTTCGGTCGGTGGTACAAGACCTTTTGTAAATTGTTGTAACCGGCATTATAAGGAGCGCGTTGGTGCCATATCGGGAAACCTGTCGCAGTTTGGGGTTTTAGTGGGCGTGGCGGGATCGCGTTGCACTACTTGAATTTCTCTTTCGGGGCCACCACTTATAGTTTTTGTTTTCTATTCCACAATCGGCTGCCGTAACAGGATTGCTGGTAGCCCCTGCAGCTCCGGATTCACTATGACCAACGCACTTGAGATCGAAGGTCTGGTCAAGACCTATGGCGACGGCTTCCAGGCCCTGAAAGGGATTGACCTGCATGTTGCCGAAGGTGATTTTTTTGCCCTGCTCGGACCTAACGGGGCGGGGAAGTCCACCACCCTTGGCATTGTTTGCTCACTGGTGAACAAAAGCTCGGGAAAGGTTCGGGTATTCGGATCTGACATCGATACTCATCTATCGGACGCCAAACTGAACCTGGGCGTTGTGCCTCAGGAGTTCAACTTTAACCAGTTTGAGAAGGTGTTCGACATCGTGACCACCCAGGCGGGCTATTACGGCATTCCCCTGAAGAAGGCATCGGAGTCCGCCGAAAAATACCTGCGCCAGCTTGGGCTTTGGGACAAGCGCAACACGCCGGCCATGATGCTGTCGGGGGGCATGAAGCGGCGACTGATGATTGCTCGGGCGCTGGTGCACGAACCCAAACTACTGATCCTGGATGAGCCCACGGCCGGGGTGGACATTGAATTGCGCCGCTCGATGTGGACGTTCCTGGAGGAAATGAACCGACAGGGCACCACCATTATCCTGACCACTCACTACCTGGAAGAAGCGGAGGCCCTGTGCCGCAATATTGCCATCATCGACCACGGCAAAATCCTGCGTCACACCAGTAAGCGGGCGTTGCTACAGCAGTTGAGCTCTGAAACATTCGTGCTGGACACCGCCGAGCCGTTGACGGAAGCACCGGTGCTCGACGGTTTCTTCAGTCATATGGATGACGAGGGCGCCCTGGTGGTGGATGTGGAAAAAGGCCAGAGCCTGAACGGCATGTTCGTCCAGCTGGAGGCGCAGGGCGTGCGTGTGGTCAGCATGCGCACCAAGGCCAACCGACTCGAAGAGCTGTTTATCCGCATGGTTGAGGACAACAACCCCCGTAACACCAAACAGGGAGAGACCGCATGAGAACGGATGCGATGCTGACCGCGTATAAAACCATCGTCACCCGTGAAATCCGTCGCTTCATGCGGATATGGCCACAAACCCTGTTGCCACCGGCGGTCACCATGACGCTGTACT
>Ga0189286_100494_pt1 | contig 10383 bp, 9 predicted proteins | sample UW69minimetaG_FD_130330 | JGI IMG/M metagenome (GOLD analysis project Ga0189286, IMG submission 130330) | Marine microbial communities from the Costa Rica Dome - UW69 mini metaG | ecosystem: Environmental > Aquatic > Marine > Oceanic > Photic zone | place: Costa Rica: the Eastern Pacific...
GCGGCAATCAGCCCCGCTGCAAACCCAGCGAACAACGCGCTGGTCAGAATTTTGCTGATCATGGTCTTAGTGGCAGGGGAAGCCGGTGGCGTGGCGCACGTCATGGGCGGCGTCATGCAGGGTGTCGGCCTGAACGTGGCCGGCAATGGTCACGATGCCGAGGCCGATCACGGCGGCAACGATGAAGCCTGCCAGGGCCGAAATTTCGCGGGTCTTGGTCGCGGTAACTGTGGTCATGTCTCTGTCTCCTCTTCCGTCATCCCCGACGGATTGGGTTATTGTTCTGCGTATGGCAGGTCTCCTGGCTGGCGGGTCATGGCCCCTGTCGCCTTCCCGGTCCGGCAGATGCCGTTGACCAGTGGCTTGTGACAGGCGCTCACCGCTGACAGTCGCGGGGGCGGCTGCGGCTGTGGGCCCCGATTTGGGTCACCCCTTCCACATTCCCTTTTCGTCCCGGATGCTTTGCATCGCACAATGGGAACCATACAGGGTATTAATCGCGTGAAATGCTGCAATGCGTCAAGCGCGTTTTGCGCGCATTGCCGGGTCAAAAACGACCTTCAGGCCCTTCAATATCCGCGAAGATCCGCAATATTTTGTGGATAACTGCTGGGATAACCCGAAATAAAGGGGGGGACCGTTGACTCAAACGCCACGGGCCTCTCAGGATCAATGAACTTTGGAATCACAACTGGAATCACTCAAGGACGTCCCGTCGCGTGCTGTTTTCGAAACTCAGACTGACCGGCTTTAAAAGCTTTGTCGATCCGACCGATCTGCTGATCAAGGACGGGTTGACCGGAGTCGTGGGGCCAAACGGCTGTGGCAAGTCCAACTTGCTGGAAGCGCTGCGTTGGGTGATGGGAGAGAACCGCCCCAAGGCGATGCGTGGCGGCGGCATGGAAGATGTGATCTTTGCCGGTGCCTCTTCACGTCCGGCCCGGAACTTTGCCGAGGTGTCCCTGCTGATCGACAACGGGCAGCGCTTGGCGCCGGCGGGGTTCAATGATGAGGACCAGCTGGAAATTGTGCGCCGGATCACCCGCGATGTTGGGTCGGCCTATAAGGTCAACACCAAGGACGTGCGGGCGCGTGACGTACAGATGTTGTTTGCCGATGCCTCGACCGGCGCGCATTCGCCTGCGCTGGTGCGGCAGGGTCAGATTTCTGAGCTGATCAACTCCAAACCCAAGGCCCGGCGTCGCATTCTGGAAGAGGCGGCGGGGATTTCGGGGCTGTATCAGCGCCGTCATGAGGCGGAGCTGAAACTGAAAGGGGCCGAACAGAACCTGGCCCGAGTTGACGATGTGGTGGATCAGCTGGCCAGCCAGTTGGCGACGCTGGACCGTCAGGCCCGTCAGGCGGCGCGCTATCGCACGATTGGCGAAGAGCTGCGCAAAGCTGAGGGGCTGTTGCTGTACCGGCGCTGGCGCGAAGCGGATGAGGCGCGGCTGGCGGCAGAGGAGGAACTGCGTAACCGTGTGACCCTTGCGGCGCAGGCCGAAGGTGAGGCGCGCAAAATCGCCAAGATGCGCGAAGAGTTGGACGCCGGATTGCCGCCCCTGCGCGAAGAAGAGGCTATTGCAGCGGCGATCCTGCAACGTCTCTCGGTGCAGCGGGATACGCTGAAGGATCAGGAAACGCAGGCACTACAGTCCATTGAGACGCTGAAGAACCGCATCCTGCAGATGGCCAAAGATATCGACCGCGAGGCGGGTTTGAACCGCGATGCTGGCGAGACGATTGAACGGCTGGAGTGGGAAGCCCGCGAGTTGCAGAAGGCCAGCGAAGGCCATGAGGACAAGCTGGAGATCGCCTCGGAAATGGCGCATGAGGCGGCGATGGTGCTGCAGGACCGCGAGACCGCGATGTCGCAGCAGACCGAGGACGTGGCCCGTCTGGCGGCGCGGCATCAGTCGGCGCAGCGGATGCTGGATGATGTGCGCCGGACGCTGGCACGGTCTGAAGGGGAGGCGGTGAAGGCGCGGGACGCGGTGGCGACGGCGGCGCAGGCCTCGGAGCAGGCGAAGCTGAACTTTGAGGCCGCAGAAGAAGAGGCCGAGATTGCGCAGGCCACAGCCGAGAACGCCGAAGAGACCCTAATGGAGGCCGAAGCCGCACGGGCGGAGACACAATCGCGTGAAGCGGATGTGCGGGGTGAACGGTCCGAGGCGGAGGGCGAGTTGAACGCGCTGCGGGCTGAGGTCACGGCGCTGGCGAAACTCTTGGAGCGTGACACCGCTGAGGGCGGTCAGATCCTCGATCGTCTGCAGGTGGAGATGGGTTTTGAAAAGGCGCTGGGTGCGGCTTTGGCCGATGATCTGCGGGCGCCTCAGGTAGAAGGTGACGGGCCGTCGGGCTGGACCGAACTGCCAGACTATGACGATGCGCAGGCCTTGCCTGTTGGTGTCCCCCCGCTGTCGAACCACGTCTCGGTGCCGGATGTGCTGGCGCGCCGGATGGCGCAGATTGGTCTGATCGATGCCGAAGATGCGCCGCGTTTGCAGCCCTTGTTGCAGCCCGGCCAGCGCTTGGTGTCGCTGGAAGGCGACCTGTGGCGTTGGGACGGGTATCGCGCCTGGGCCGAGGATGCGCCCTCGGCAGCGGCGCTGCGTTTGCAGCAGTTGAACCGTCTGGAAGAGCTGAAACAGCAGTCCGAACATGCCGGCACCCGCGCCGAAGCGGCGCGTGCCGCCCATGAGGCGCTGACTCAGCGGTTGGCGGATCTGACACGTGCCGATCAGGCGGCGCGTCAGGCGCGGCGGGATGCCGACCGGTTGGTGAATGAGGCCAGCCGCAAGCTGTCGCGCGCCGAGGCGGATATGACGCTGGCGGAGTCGAAGCTGGAAAGTCTGGGCATGGCGGTGGAACGCCATGAAGACGAAGCGATGGAGGCCCGCGCCCGCGTGGTGGAGGCCGAGGACGCCATTGGCGATCTGGACGATCTGGACGAGGCCCGGGCCGGGGTTGAGGATCTGAAGCTGACCGTTGAGGCGGCGCGGATGACGATGATGACCAAACGTTCGGCCCATGATGAGGTGCGCCGTGAGGGCGAGGCCCGCCTGCGCCGCAGTCAGGAAGTGACCAAGGAAATCTCGGGCTGGAAGCACCGGTTGGAAACCGCCTCAAAACGCAGCACCGAATTGGCCGACCGCAAAGAAGAGTCCGAGGAAGAGCTGGCCGAGGCCATTGCGCTGCCGGAAGAGATTGCCGAGAAGCGCGAGGAGCTGGGAGAGGCGATCGAAACCGCCGAGGACCGCCGCAAACAGGCCGCCGATGTGCTGGCCGAGGCGGAGGCGGCGCTGCGGGTGGCGGAGCAGACCGAACGGGATGCAGAACGGGCAGCCTCGGACGCGCGGGAAGCGCGGGCGCGGTCTGAAGCGCGCGCCGAAGCGGCCCGTGAAACGGTTGCTGCCACGGTGGAGCGGATCGATGAGGTGATGCAGGTCACCCCGCAGAAACTGTTGGATACGCTGGACACCAACCCAGACGACATGGCCGATGCCGAGGCGCTGGAACAGGACGTGAACCGGCTGAAACGGCAGCGCGATGCCTTGGGGGCCGTGAACCTGCGCGCCGAAGAGGATGCCAAGGAAGTCCGCGAGGAACATGGCTCTTTGGTGGATGAAAAGGCCGATCTGGAAGAGGCGATCAAGGCGCTGCGCTCGGGGATTTCAAACCTCAACAAAGAGGGTCGTGAGCGTCTTCTGACAGCCTTTGAGCAGGTAAATTCCAACTTCTCGCTGCTGTTCACCCATCTGTTTGGCGGCGGTGAGGCCAACCTGGAACTGATCGAAAGTGAAGATCCACTGGATGCCGGGCTGGAGATCATGTGCCAGCCGCCGGGCAAGAAGCTGTCGACGCTGTCGCTGTTGTCGGGTGGGGAGCAGACCCTGACCGCCATGGCGCTGATCTTTGCGGTGTTCCTGGCGAATCCAGCGCCGATCTGTGTGCTGGACGAGGTGGACGCGCCGCTGGATGATGCCAACGTGACCCGTTTCTGTGATCTGCTGGACGAAATGTGCCGTCGCACCGACACACGGTTCCTGATCATCACCCACCATGCGGTGACCATGGCGCGGATGGACCGGCTGTTCGGGGTGACCATGCAGGAGCAGGGTGTCAGCCAGCTGGTGAGCGTGGATCTGAAGAAGGCCGAAGCGCTGGTGGCGTGACCGGCCAATGCTGCAGCTTTGCGGCTCTCTCAATCGTGACAGCGAAGTGATGTTTGGCGGCGGCTGGCCTGTGTCAGAGTGGCCCGGATACTGACGGGTGGAGGATGGGCCTTATGTTGAAATGGTTGGCCGTGGGGCTGTGTCTTGCAACGCCTGCTGTTGCGCAGGACTGGCAGGGGCGTTCCGGTGATCAGGGCTTTGCACCCGAGGCGTTGCAGGCCCATCTGTCGGGGCAGATGCTGGAGTTTTTTGACGGCGGCCAGTCGCGCTATGATGCGGATGGCAGTTACCTGTGGTCCTATGCTGGCGGCGGTGATTGGTATGGCAGCTGGGAGGTCTCGCAGGACAGCACGGTCTGTGTGACATTCGTGACCGAAGTGACCCGCTGTGACCGGATTGTGCAGAACGATGGCCGCACCGTGGTGTTGACGGCAGACGGGCAGCGTTTTCCGGTGCGCCGCATGCTGGCACAGTAAAATCAGGCCCTTTGTTAAAGAAAAACCGGCGGTGTTCCCTCCGGTTTCTTGTTCGATAGATGTGCTGCGCGGGGCTTAGTAGAAGCCGTAGCCGCTGACAAAGCGCTTGCGTTCGCGGCGCTCATAGGCAGCGGGCAGGGGCTTGCCAAAGGGCACGTCGATGCCAAGCGTCAGTTGCTTTTCATCCCAGGCACGCATTTCGTCATAGGCGATGCGCAGGGTTACCGGGCCCATACGGTCGCTTGGTGTGTTCAACTCGTACCAGGCAGCTAGACTGCGGCCATAGACGTTCAGGTCGGAATCCAGAACAATATTGGCGGCCAGACGCAGGTTGTCGTTCACATCATAGAGTAGGGTTGCGGCGACTTGATCGTCTTGCGGGTCGGAATCGTTGAGGTCCTGCAGCGTGGCCAGGTGATACCCCCAGCCGCCCATGTCCTTGCCAACAATCACCCCCAGATCGCCAGAGTCAGATTCGTAGCCGACACGGACAAAATGGCCAAACCCTTGCGTGGCAAGGCCGATTTCCAACTCGTCCCGACGCTCCAGATCGTTGGAGATCGCCAGGTGGAAGTTTTCCAGCGCCAGATCCAGACGCAGGGTGTGGTCCTGATCGTCGGTGGCGTCGCTCATGGTGAAATAGTCTTCGGAAATCATGTTGCCGGCGCCGTACATGTCGCCATAGGTCAGTGTCGCGGGGCCATAAGACAGCAGGAACGTCCGGTCCTTCGGCCAGTCGATCAGCGGATCGCCTTCACCCAATCTGGTGTTCCAGTTGGCGCCCATCGCAACGGTCAGGTCATCCAGCTGGTAACCCAGCGCGATGTTGCCCCGCGACGACGTGGAGTGATCGGTCCAGCCGTCGACCCAGGGGTACTGGTAGGCGCGCCGTTCCAGCTGCAGAAAGCCGCCGTAGATGAACTCTGCCTGTGCGGCACCTGCCGACAGCGCGATTGCAACGGCCGAAGCGGCGAAGGTTGCGGTCTTCATGGGATATGTCTCGCTTGTTTATTCCGATTGGGGCTGGCCCAAGATCGGCGCGTGTTTACGCGGGCGGTTGTGGAATGTCCGCGCGCCATTGTCACAACAGGGCTGTTTGTTGCGGCATTGCCGCGTCTACCCGAAGAGACGCGACAATGCCGTGCTCACCGCGTCAAGGAAATAGCGGGCCGAGGTGAACATGGTGGCCATTTGCAGGCTTAGCGCAAAGAGAAAGGCCATCACCAGCTGCGGGTAACGGGCCATGCCGGTTTCCAATCCAAGGACTTGCAGACCGCGTTTGGCAGGGGTGGTGAGCAGTAGGATTGTGACCGCGCCAATGGCGCCGCCGCTGAGGACATCGCTGGGGGCATAGAAGCCAAAATAGACCCTTGAGACCAGGCTGAGTATCACTGCATGGGCCAGTGCCAGCAGCCCCCAGCCCAGACTTTGGCGCAGCATAACCACCGACAGGGCGATGGTGAGCGTTGCATGGTCCGACGGGAAGGCGTTTTCACCGGCAAGCGTGGCGGGATCTAGGAAAGGTGAAATGATGATGTCCAGATCCGGATTGTGGATCGGGCGCAGGACATGGGGCCCCAGTTCCACCACTGCGCGGCAGAGCAGCACCGCAACCGCCGCCACCAGTAGGCCAACAAACAGATCAAGCCGCCGCGCCGCACTGCGCGCGTCCTCAATCCCCCAGAGCCACCAGAAGATGAACAAAGGCGTCATACCCTTGAACAAAGGGTTGCTGGCGAGGTGCAAAAGCACCTCGTCAAAGGTGGTCGATGTGCCCATCCAACCATTAATGGCGTAAAGAATGGCCTCGTTCACTGGGGCCTCTCCGAGGTCTGGGGGGATGGTTTAGGGTTAGAGCCGGTTGAGTAACTCGCGGGTTGGCCATGCGTCAGCGGGCAGACCCAGACGTTTCTGTTCCGCCTGAGTGGCGGCGCGGGTGCCCGCGCCCAGAATGCCGTCGATCTTGCCCACATCATGGCCCAAGGCGGCCAGTTTCTTTTGCAGCTGCTTCATCTGCGGTCCGTCAAGGCCCGCGTCAGGATTGCCTTCGCTGAACACCGGCCCGCCCATCAGGCGGGTGCCGAAATAGGCGGCGGTCAGAACGTAGGTAAAGCTCTGGTTCCATTCGAAATAAACGTCAAAATTTGGGTAGGCGATAAAGGCCGGCCCTTTGCGACCCTGTGGCAGGATCAGTTTGCCCTTCAGGCCCTTTGCCTCCCACGCGCCGGAACGGGGCTTTACGCCAATTGCCTGCCATTTGCTGATCGGCAGAGCGGCAGCGGTGCCGGACAGGGACCAATCCATATCGGCCGGCACCTTGACCTCTTGCAGCCACGGCTCACCGGCGCGCCAGCCCAGATGGCTGAGCATCTTGCCGCCAGACAGCAACGCGTCCGGGGCAGAGGTTTTCAGCGACACCTTGCCATCGCCGTCACCATCCACACCGTTTTCAATGATGTCGGCGGGCAGCATCTGCACCATGCCAATCTCACCAGCCCATGCGCCGGTGGTTTTGTTCGGGTCAAACTCCCCACGGGCATAAAGTTCGAGCGCGGCAAACACCTGTGGGCGGAACAATTCGGGGCGGCGGCAGTCGTGCGAAAGGGTGACCAGCGCGTTCAGCGTGTTGAAATCGCCCTGATAGCCGCCGTAGTCGGTCTCAAACGCCCAGAAGGCCAGAAGCACCCCGCGCGAGACGCCGTATTCGCGTTCGATCCGGTCAAATACCTTGCTGTATTGCTGGCCCTTTTTCTTGCCGGTGTTGATCCGGTTCTGGGAAATCAGATGGCGGGTGAAATCGGTGAAGTTCTTCTGAAACACCCCTTGGCGGCGGTCTGCGGCCAGCACCTTCTGGTCCTGCTGAACATTGGCAAAGAACCGTTTGGCCAGACCGGCGTCATAGCCCATCGACTGCGCCTCTTTGCGCAGATCTTTGATGAAGCTGTTGAAGCCACCACCGCATTGCGCGGCGAGGCTGGGGCTGGCCAGTGAAACGGTGAGGGCGGCGGCGGTAAGAAGGCGTTTCATGAATTCCTCAGAGATAAAGTTTTGCAAAGGTTAACAGGCAAGGGCCGATCTGCAAACGTCAGATGACAGACGCTAACATTGACAGCAGCAGGGTCAGCCCCAGAACCACACCCCAGACCCGCCAGAGGGCGGTGCAGGCGGCATCGATATGATCGGGCGTGGCCGCGTGGGTGCCATCCACATTAACGAAGGGAAAATCGCGCATCTCACCCTCGTACGAACGGGGTCCGGACAGGGCGACATCCAGTGCGCGGGCCATTGCGGCCTCGGGCCAGCCGGCATTGGGTGAGCGGTGCTGACGGGCGTCACGCACCAGCAAGGGCCAGTTGTGGAACACCTGATGTGTCAGCGCGATCAGCACGGCGGTCAGGCGGGCAGGGGCCAGATTGAGCAGGTCGTCAAATCGCGCGGCCGCCCAGCCAAAATCGCGATGCCGTTCGGTGCGATAGCCGATCATGCTGTCGGCGGTGTTGGTGATTTTGTAAAGCAGCAGCCCCGGCAGACCCATGAGGGCAAACCAGAAGATCGGGGCAATCACCCCATCGCTGAAGTTCTCCGCCGCGCTTTCGATGGCGGCGCGGCTGATCGCAGGGCCGTCCATTTGGGAAGTATCGCGGCCGACGATGCGGGCGACCATCATGCGCCCGTCGCCTTCTGACAGGCGCAGCGCGTTGCCCACGTCCCGCACGTGATCGACCAGACTGCGCTGGGCCAGCAGGGCGGCCAGCACAAGGATTTCCACCAGCGGGCCAAAGGCGGCCAGCAGCTTGCCGAGGATCAGCGCGCCGATGGCCAGTGCCAGCATGGTCGCGATACCGTTGCGGCGGCGGTCTTCGCCTTGATTGAACCTGTTGTCGGCCCAGCCGATCAGCCGCCCCATCAGGACGGCGGGATGGGGGACGCGGTTGTAGAGCGCCTTGGGTTCGCCCACGGCGGCGTCCAGCAACATGGCAAGGATCAGGGTCATAGCAAGGCCTCCAGCCGGTGCCATTGGTCTGGGGCGGGCAGGCCAAGGCGGATGAAATGACGCGAGTAGGGGAAGATGCGGGTCCAGATCCGTGCTTCGGCAAAACGGGTCTGCCACTGGGCCGCATCCTTAACCTCATAGAGGCGAAAGAGCGGCGTGCCACCGTGCAGTGCTGCACCAGCGCGGGTCATCAGCTGATCCAGACGGGCGCTGTCTGCGGTCAGGCGGGTGCGGGTTGCCTCGGCCCATTTCTGATCGGTGAGCGCCTGCCGCCCGATGCGCAATGCCGGTCCGGCAACCGGCCAGGGGCCGAGCATCTGTTCCAGACGCGCGATCAGGGCAGGGTCGCCAATGGCAAAGCCTAAGCGGACACCGGCGAGGCCCCAGAACTTGCCAAAGCTTTTCAGGATCACGGTGCCGGGCTGGGTGGCGTGTTTGATGAGGGAGCGGTCCGGCGCGATATCGCAGAAGCTTTCGTCGATGACATGCAGGTCCGGGCCGGAGGGTTCACCATCATAGAACTGACCGGTGGGATTGTTCGGGTGCACGATCACGCGGGCCTCTGCCTGTGTGTCAGACAGCTGCCAGCCGGCGGCCTCAAAAGCGGCGGCGTGTTCGTTATAGGTGGGGCGCGGGATGTCCACGCGGCCCGTAAGGGCCAGCGCAGGGATGCGGGCAATTAGGGCGGAGGCCCCCGGCGCGGCCAGCACTGCGGCGCCTTCAGGTACCTGCCAGTAATCACGGGCGGCGGCGATCAGCGCCTGTTGCGCACCTTTGTCGGGCAGGGCGGTCCAGGCGTCCATATCGAAGGCGCCCACCGGATAAGGCACCGGATTGATGCCGGTGGACAGATCCAGCCAGTCGGCGCGGGTGCCGCCGTATCGGGAGGCAGCCGCATCAACGCCGCCACCGTGGTCCCGCGCCTCCTGAATCATTCTGCGGCCTCAGCTTTCGGCAAAGGGGGGTGGCGGGTCACAAAGTGCCCTTTGACCCCTTGCGGCCACTGGCGGAACGGCACCTGGCCGCTGTCGCTTTCGGCATGCAGCGTGGCGTAATCCACGATGGCCTCAGCCGCCTCTACACCCGGTTCAAACCGGCCGAGCGTGTAGTTCAGCTTGTCCGTGCCCTGAATGGCGACGTTGCAGCCATGGCTACAGCCCATCAGGCAAGAGACCCGACGGGTCTGCACGTCTGCGCGATCAGCGGCGGCGGCCTCTACCAGTTCGGCCAGCACCTCACCGTCTTTTTGTTCGCGGCCCGAGGCCTCCCAATCGTCGAGTTTGCAGGTGTCACAGACGGTGATCCAGGTTGTCATGTTTCGCGCTCCCATTTGCGGTGACAGAAATCGCAAAAACAGCCCGGGCGCAAGCGCGGGCTGTTTGTCTTTGGTCGGAAACTAGCGGCGAGGGGGGATTAGCCAAGTGCCGCACGGCCATGTGGGGTCATGTAATCCAGCACCGGGTTGATCGGCACAATCCGGTGTGGATTCACGCTTTCGTGGCTGTAGTGGTAATGGCGCACGATGTGGTCCATGTTCACCGTCTCGGCCACGCCGGGCACCTGATAAAGCTCGCGCGTGTAGGCCCAGAGGTTGGGGTAATCCACGATCCGTTTGCGGTTGCATTTGAAATGCAGGTGATAGACCGGATCAAACCGGATCAGCGTGGTGAACAGGCGCCAGTCAGCCTCGGTCAGGTGATCGCCCATCAGATAGCGGTTCTGGCTCAGGCGGTCTTCC
>Ga0189286_100500_pt1 | contig 10267 bp, 11 predicted proteins | sample UW69minimetaG_FD_130330 | JGI IMG/M metagenome (GOLD analysis project Ga0189286, IMG submission 130330) | Marine microbial communities from the Costa Rica Dome - UW69 mini metaG | ecosystem: Environmental > Aquatic > Marine > Oceanic > Photic zone | place: Costa Rica: the Eastern Pacific...
ACGATGATAATATGTGGTATGATTCCCTTTTGTGTAGCTCATAAAACAAAGTTACTCATAAATACTAGAAGTATCTCCCATCTGAAGATGGGGGTTTGATACCATTTGTTGGAATATCAATAACTTATTGACAATCTTAACAGTATCAATACTTTAACAATAATGAGGTATAAAAGGTTCGATAACCTCTTTCTCCGCTAAAATCCTTGTAAATACTTGATTTACAAGGATTTTTTTTTGAGATGTAAATATAGGTGTAAGTATACCCGTTTTTAGCTTCACTTTTTAGCTTACTACACTTCATTATTGTTATCTCAAAAGTATTGTAATTGATTAAGACAAATTTTTAATCTAATAATCTAAGGATTTGATGTGATAATTGATCATTCAAATTTCCCAAATCGCCCCCCATTACGAATATTTTTGTTAGCCACAGTTATGTTATAATCAATTCTATTTTCCCCTCAGGAATTTATTTCTTCAGGTTTTCATGTTTGAAAACATTCGATTATTTCCAAATTGGTTCTTTTTTACAGACTTCCCAGTTTCGATGTAATATTTGAACCCTTTTACAACATCTTTTACATAATTTGACATTTTGGGTAAAAGGTAAAATTCTTTAATTACCCAACGAAAAAACTTCGAGTAGCCTTTTAAAGCAATATCAGAATATATATTTATTGTTATAGATAATGTCGAAATCTCATCTTCTTTAGCTGAAATTTCCCATATAACTTTTGCTGTAGCATATCTACCTCTCCCAATAAGCAATTTATATCCTTTCCCAATATTCCACTCCGTGAATAATCGATGTAATTTAAGTCCATTGTAATATTGAATGCTATCTTGTGCTCCAACTTCACCCCATTTAGTTACTTGATTTTCTTTACAAAATGGATGACAAAATTCAAGATTTCCTGGTGTCGATATTACCTCCCATAGTTTTTCTCTGGAGCAATTTATATCCATTTGATAAGTAATCTCTGATTCGCGTAATTTATTATTTATTAACATGATAATTTGAAGTGTACCTATTTCATTAAATAATTCTAATTGTGCATACCCGATTGGCTAAGCTACCTTTTAATGCAGCTTTTACATAGTGTGCCTGTTGCACAAGTCTAAGATATTGAATAATTGAGTATTTCAGGTTATGCAAGGCAAGATAATCTATCAAGAATAGCTATTCAATATTTTTCATTTAAGTGATCGTATTCCAAATGAGAACTTTTATCGTCGTCTATTAGGAGTTTTATACTTTGATTATTTATGTGAACTTACCAAAGGCTATTATGGAAGAAGCGAACGAAGTCATGCACATGGCAGCTATTGCTTATCACTCTAAGAAATACCCAAATTCATAACAAAAACGAGAAAAAGTGGCACAATGTTACCTCTTTGATCATTTTTAATATAGAGCCATTATGTAAACACTATGTCTTTATTTTAAGCGATCTTTATTTTAGAATTACATGGTTTTTAAAAAAATCCTTAAAAACGCTAAGAATGCCTAGTTTTTTTTAAAAAAATTATGGGATTGTGCAACGGTTATCATTGTTATGCTCTTTTATTTTTTATCTCAATCCATTTACGTCATATCGTGATACGAAATTCCAAACCAATTCAGATGTATTTTGACCTTGAAAAGTTGAATTAAACCAAACATGGTCTCCTCCGATATATTTGTAATGTTCAACTGAGACTAAACTGTCTCCTTGGTCATAGACATAATGTTCAATATTGTTGTCATCTGTAACAGTTGGAGTTAATACTGTATTATTGAAATTAACCCAATAATCCACCGTACTTTGGGAAGAGTTCCAGTCACTACTCCCGTTATAGGGAAGAACACCATCGGAAGTTCCATGAAGATGCACTACCGGCATAGGATGACTGGTAGACCCTGTGCAATCTAACATTGCTCCTGAAATAGATGCTACAGCAGCGATTAGATCACTTTTATAATTGGCAAGTCCGTATGCCATCATACCACCGTTTGAATATCCAGCAGCATAAACTCGCTCCAAATCTATATTATACTGAGATGAAATCTGATTAATCATAGATTCAACAAATCCAAAATCATCAGCATCACTTTTATTGTCACCGCCTGATGGACAAGCATTCCAATGAGAAGAACCATTCAAACAACTACCTTGGGGATAGACCAAAATAAAGGTATCTGATTCAGCCAGTGAACGCATGTCAGCATAATTCATAAAATCACTTGCACTGCCACCAAAACCATGAAAATTGAGCATTAATGGAACTGATGTAGTTACTTCATATGAGTCAGGTATATATAAAACATATTCTCTTGTAATACCATCATGTACGATTGTCTGTGAATTAGTGTTTGAATAGCAACTCCCTGTATTGCTTTTATCATCTCTTTTACAACTACCAAGGGTTATTGATAGGATAGCAAAAAACAAAATTAATTTTTTCGTTATAATCATGTTGTCTCTTTTCTGATTGTGGATAACGTTTAGTGTTACTTTTGCACAAGTCTAAGATATTGAATAATTACGTATCTTAGGTTATGCAAGACAAGAAAATCTATCAAGAAAAATTATTCAACAATTTTCAGTTAAGTGATCGTATTCCAAAGCAGAACTTTTATCGTCGTTTACTAGGTGTTTTAGACTTGGATTATTTACATGAACTTACCAAAGGTATCAAGCAAGCGATCAAAGTCATGCACATGGCAGCTATTGCTTATAATTTAAAGAAATACCTAAAATTCATTACAAAAACGGCAAAAAGTGGGGCAAGATCGCTTGTCGCAATCATTTTCAATATAAAGTCATTATGTAAACACTATATCCTTATTTTAAGCGGTCTTTATTTTAGAATTAAATTGTAGATCTAAAAAGAAAGACATCCTTAAAAGCGCTAAGAATGCCTTGTTTTTTTGAAATTATAGGCTTGTGCAACGGTTACCATTGTTGGCACACGTTTTTATTTTTCTTTAATCCAGTACTTATCATCCCAAATTTTAGTCTTATGGGTTAACCAATGCCATATTTTATTAGACCAAAAACTGCTCATTGTTAAGGTCAATGTATAATTGCTCTCTGGATTTACAACAGACCATTCTCCTGCTGAATTGAGATTTTTTGTATCAAGATGAACCATGGTATTGTCATTAAAAGTGGCAAAGTGTATTAATCCATTATCTAAATTAAATTGACTCAATTTTGAGATTTTCAATGCTGGATTCTTTGTTTCAAGTCCATTAAACTTAGTCCAAAATGCTTGAATAGAATTTGGGATTTTTTGTCCAATCCTTTCTTCTAGTCTTTCTATCTCAGACTTACTAGCACCATCATTTAGGTTATAAGTGAAACTCAAGTTTTCTGCTTTAACCTTGTCAATTCGTATTTTAAAATCTTTTAGTTCCATTTTTAATGTGTGCCAACGGTTTGTGTATGAAACGTAGCGTGTAAATAGACACTACCTTTTCAGATTAATACAAAGGCGAATTTTTATATTTTGTTTTTAATTTCTCATTTTTGAAAGCCAAATTAAAAATTTGGTGTTCTTCGCAAATATGCAAAAAGCTTTTTTAAAGCCTATTATAGCTATGTTTTATATACGTTGTGCCTGTTGCACAACTCAAAACAATCTTTAAATCTTGTAATTTTCATTTTATTAAAAATTTAATAACCTGATTATCAGTTTGAAAATATTTTATTTTACTCCGAAATTTATAATATCCTTAAAGAGGATAGTTGCGCAACAGTCACCGTTGTTGTGTGTAGTGTTTATTTTATTATGCTACTCTCTAAAACGTTCCATTGCCAAGTTATTTGATATGGATATATTTCGTATAAATTTGAATCTTCATTGAAGGTCTTTCCCATGTGATAATTGGATTTACCGATGTCTGCTATTTTCATTGCTTCTTCTTTTTTTCCAAGATAATTAAGACAGATGCTTTTGTAGTATTGTGCATCAGAAAAACCAGGATATTCTTTCAATACTTTGTCAAGTTCAGAATTTGCATTTACATAATCACTTTGCTCATAATATGCAATAGCTAAATAATATCTGTCTAAATAATGCACCCAATCAGTTCCATGTTCTATTTCTTGGGCTTTTACATTCTGATTTAGTGTTTCAAAGGCTTTGTCAAATTGATTTAACTGCAAGTAACATAATCCCATATAGAATTCGAGAGAATGGTCTTGTTCTATAGTTGAACCATATTCTTTAATATAGGTTTTTATATCGGTCAGTGCTCCTTCATAGTCTTTCACAAAGACACATTTTAGAAAAGCTAATCTTGACAACCACCTTTGTCTATCGTATTTAACCGCTTTATCATAATACTTAATAGCTAAAGAATATTTTTTTTGCTTCCAAAAAGGCAATGCCTTTTGTTGCCATAAATATGCAATGGTAGAGTCTGCTTGAATTCCCTTATTTATCCATTCGTTCCATTCCTTTGTTAAGTAGTGATGATTCCATGCTCCATTTTTTAAGTATTTCTCAATAATTTCGTCTTGAGTATTAGTATTTGCTGCATTTTCAATTTGTCCTTTACAACTAACTAGGGACATGAGAAAAAATGCTAAAGCTATATATTTATCCATTCAATTTATTTTTTTTCTTCATTACACATATCGGTTTGGCTAAGCTGCGTTTTAATGCAGTTTAGGTGGTGTTAGATGCTTTTCTTCCAGTCTTTTCAGCTAAGAGTATGTATTTATTTGATTTTAAAAAATCAACAATCCAACCAACTAATTCATTTGTAGATTTAATTACATTTTCATGTTTATCTCTTTGAAAGAAAGATAAATATTCTTTTGAGACGGATAATCTTTCAATTACTGCGCCTAACTCTCTTTCTTCTTCTGAACTAAATTCAATCAGCTTATCATTTAAGTATAATCCTCCTGGCCAATAGCCATCTTTATATGGAGTTTCTTCAAATCCATTTGTTACAATCCTAATCCAGAATTTTTTATTTCCAGTTTTACAATAAAAAGAGGTTCTACCGCCACCCAATAGAGTAAAGTCAAGAATTTCGACTTTCTCTTCAATTTCCCTCATTTCAATGTCATTAATTTTGAATTCCATTACTAGAAATTTATTTCACCAACGTATGAATAACAAGAATTCCTGTTATTTCCACTATAACTGGAGTTCCTGTTATTTCCAAATTGTGTAAAAATTGCTTACTAATAGCGATTTTACATGCTTAAATATAGTATTATTTTACTTACCACAATATGTCAAAGAACATTTTTCAGTTTTTTAGGTATCGGACAACCTACAGATTTTTTAACATTACTATTAATACTTTTCTTATTCGTTTTTCGTTTATTTATTCATTATAAATTTTAAAATCATTCATTATGAAAAAAAGAAATCTTAAAGCTTTAAAGCTTAACAAGCAATCTATTTCTGTAATAGCATTAGAATTAAACGGTGGGTATATACGTCCCAATAGTTATAAGCCTCATTCTGTTTGCTGTTCAGATACTCATGGGATATGCGATCCTAAATAACACCTATCTATAAATCAGCGGCTTTAGGGTCGCTTTTTCTCTCCTTTTTCTTCATTCTACAGTTTAAAATGATAGTTAACCACTCCTATTGGAATGAAATTGTACTTAACAGATTGTAAATAATTATCCACATCAACATCACTTTCTTTATTTTCTGGATTGCTGTTAATTTCCTTTTCTTTAGCTCGAATCTCATCGTATTGAAAATCCTAAACTTTATAAATTTGTTCTTATATTATTATGTGTTTAGCCATAATTTCTACTGTTTTATGACATCACACGATATCGGAAAATACTTAAATTTTAGACGTTAAAAAACACCTTTAATAAGGTGTTTGTGGTAAGTAAATTTGTGTTTAGCGGCTTGATTAAACCATCATTTTAGTTGTGTTTATTTTACAATACTAGCAAAGTAAAAAAGAAAGACATCCTTAAAAGTGCTAGGAATGTCTTGTTTTTTTGGAATTACAGGCTTGTGCAATGGTTACCTTTGTTACACACTATTGTATTGTTATTAGTAGATATTGTTATGGGGTATCCTAAAGTACTAACAAGCTTTTCGTTATCTATATCCCTGCACGTTGAAAGAACCCTATACATCACCAAGATTTTCATTGAATTTTCAATCAGATAGTTTTTTCGACGTAATGTGTCAATTGGGTTTAAATTGAATTCCTTCCGTTCAGAAATATCAAATTCTCCAAACTTTATTTTCCTATGATTTGATAACAATTGTGCAGTTCCATATCCACCATAAAATTTAATATCAGTATCTGAATCGGAATGCCCTTCAACTAAAATCAACCGACCGTGTTTTGAATTAGCCTTTTCATTCTTATCGACATTAACATTTTCTGATATCCAGAGACTTATTTTGCCATCAAGCTTTATTCTATGAGCAATGAGTTCTTCTTCATAGTAAACATAATCTCTTCCTCTATTTAAGTGGTGACTTCTCTTAGGAGAAAATTGATTACTGTTTTTTATGTATTTAGTCACCTGAATAGTTTTTTCATAAAGACTATAACAAGGCACTTCCTTATTAGGATCTTCTATTTTGAGACTTTCTATTACTCTTTTTGGCCAAAGATTAAAAAAATCATTGCTCAAATGTTCACCTCCATTGGAATAAGTCATCTGATCGTAATAAGAATTAATTCTTTTTTTATCAATATAGATGTAGCTCATAAAAAGGCATAATTGTGTGTAACGGTTAGTGTAAAATGCGTTTTAATGCATTTTTACACCTTGTTAGCTGGCGTTTATTTTACTTTCTAATTCAATTACAGACTCTTTTCCATATTCATCTACCTTAGACTTAAGATCTGTTAATTCATATTTCGCAATTTCGGAATCAATATTGTTCAAAATCAATTCACTTGCTTCAAGAAAATGTTCAAAAAACGGCATTCCACGCATGTACAAAAATGTACTATCAGTGATAACAAATTGACCGTAGAATTCTTTCATTTTCCTGAAATGGATAAATGCTTTTTCGAACTCTGCTATATCTCTCAAACCTTGCATATAATAACAATGCATATTAGGAATTGATATATTTTCTTGAGTTCCATTTTCCTCATACAATTTAACAGCCTTATTAAAAGCCGTCTCACTTAGAGGAACATTTTTATTTAAAGTAGCTGATGTTGTAAGATTAAACCAATCATCAGGATTCTCAGAATTAGCTGAAATCTCCTCAAATAATTGTTCAGAGTCAGCGTATTTTCCTTGACGAAATAGTGATAAACCAATGACCTTTTTTGATTCGTGAACAATTCTGATATTAGAGTTTGATAAGTGCGTTTTAGCTTCTTCTATTGATTTGGTGAATTCTCCATTTTTAAATAACTCCCAAGCAGAATCAAGCTCACTCACTTTTTCAATACGAGGTCTTTTTTTCTTGACCTCATTATCCGTATTATCAATGGATTTAGAGTCTGAGTTAAAATTTTTAAATAATCTTCTTATAAAATTCACAGGTTATCGTTTAATGACAGCTAACGTTTATGTGTATGGATAGTTGCGTATGTAAGCAACTAACTTACTAAAAATGGAACGAACCAGAGGGAAATCAGTAGGATTTTCCGAGTAGTCAAGAACCAAGCAATTATTTTTACACGGTGTGACTGTTGCATAAGTCTAAGATATTGAATAATTACGTATCTTAGGTTATGCAAGGTAAGAAAATCTATCAAGAATAATTATTTAGCAATTCTCAGTTAAGTGATCGTATTCCAAAGCAGAACTTTTATCCTCGTTTATTAGCAGTTTTAGACTTAGATTATTTGTATAAACTTACCAAAGAATATTACGGAAGTAACGGATAAAGTCATCCACATGGCAGCTATTGCTTATAATTTAAAGAAATAACTGAAATTCATTACAAAAACGGCAAAAAGTGGGGCAAGATCGCTTGTCGCAATCATTTTCAGTATAAAGTAATTATGTAAACACTATATCCTTATTTTAAGCGGTCTTTATTTTAGAGTTATATAGTTAAAGCTAAAAAGAAAGACATCCTTAAAAGCGCTAAGAATGCCTTGTTTTTTTTGAAATTATAGGCTTGTGCAACGGTTACCGTTGTTAGGGCTCGTTATTTATTCCAGTTATTAATTGTTTCATTTACGAATTCAGAGATATATTCTGAATCACTATTCTCAAAAGTTAGAATATATTTCTTTGCCTTAGTACCTTTCATTTTTGATAATGCCATTAGATAGTAATAACAATTTCCATCACTTCCTTCTCTTTCTTTTTCGCTTATCTCAATAATTCGGTCAATTGAACTCTTGTCATTTAGGTTTGCAAGTCCAATAGATGCATTTCGGTTCATTGAAAATCCCGAATCTTCATTATAGATAACATCGTTGAAAATTCCTTTGTGTTCTTCTTTTGGAAATTTAGACAAATACTCTATTGCAGTTATTTTCCATTCAGAGCTTTCATATGTATTGTAAATATCTGCATAAATAGTTTGAAGAGAATCTACATTATTATTGATGAGGATTTCTGTAATTGGTGAAACACGCTTTCCTGGTTTTTTTAATAATTCTATAAGCTTCGCAATTACTGTTTTTGATTTAGTGTTTTTTAATGCATCTATAGTCCAATATCGAACAGAAGAATCTTCGTTGTCCATGTAGTTCAGAAATATTTCTTCAGAAACGGAATCTTCTCGATTTTCAAGAACTCTAATTAATTCTTTTTGAATAGTTAGATTTTTTGTTGCTTTTAAAGTTGTTTGAACATCATTTAACAATTCGTCAGAGAATAGAAGTGGTTTTCTTAAAGTATTGAAATAGTACTTTTCAGGTATTTCTCTATTTGAAACCAATTCAAGCCAATATTTGACGCTTTCAGGGTTCTTTGATTCTAAAAATCCATTTAAAACGTCTTTATCAACAGTTTCTTGGGAATTAGCAAGTTGTTTTAAATAACCTACATCTTCCTTTGTTGGACTATTTGCCAAAGCCTCTATAGCAATAGAACGAGTTTGTGTACTATCTAATAACGGAATAAATGTCTCCTTAAGATTTCCCATTTCTAATTCTTTCACAGAATATATCGCATAACCTTTTATGTTATAATCCCAATTCTTTACAGCATCAAGTAATAGCTTTTCAGTCTTTTCATTCTTTCCAGTTTTTGAAAGTAGTTGTGCAGAAAGAACTTTAGCTTTTAAGTTTGTACTATTAATTCTATTGTAAGCTGTGTTTTGAAGTGAATCTTTGTTTAATTGGAAATACATAGGAATCATATGACTGTCTCCAAAATTCTCGTTCTTAATTAAAAAGTCAAAAAGAGGTGTAGTATGACTTGTTTGTAAATACATAAGTGCCATTCCAGACCAAATAAGGTTACCTTTAGTTTTTTCTGTTTTCAATTTTTTTAAAAGTACCTCTTCAAAATTCTTATCTCCAGCTCCTGCAATTACAAGGTAAGAAAGCAACCTCTGGTTTGGGTTGTCTGAATTTAGTAAAGTTGGGATATTGTTTTTATAGTCATCAGTTTTTTTAAATTCTGAAAGTGGATATTGAACTATTCGTTCGTTTTTTAGACTTGCAGTTAATTGGGTTATGTCACTATGAGGTGTTAGCAAATTAGAATACGTTCTGAACATTTCATTCAATTCGGATTCGCCAAATTCTGTTTCTGTGGCTTTTATAAAGTCCTTTTTAAATTCGTCAATATTCTGTCCAAACGTAACGATTGAAATTAAAAAAGTTACTAAAATTAAGATGTATTTCTTCATTTCGTTCTAATGTGCCCTAACGAATGAATAACAGGAATTCCTGTTATTTCCAATATAACTGGAGTTCCTGTTATTTCTAAATTATGTAAAAATTTGCTTACTAATAGCGATTTTACATGTATAAATATAGTATTATTTTACTTACCACAATATGTCAAAGAACGTTTATTCGTTTTTTAGGTATCGGAGAACCTACGCTTTGATTAATATTTGTTTTTCAAGCCAATGGACATATTTGTCTTTGAATGATCCATTCGGGAAAAATCCATTTTCAGCAGAGTAAACCTTTTCATCAGTTTCATTATTGTATTTTTTTCTCAAATCGAATACGTCCATGACTACACTTTTTTTGACATCTGTTGATGTCGGTTACACTTAAATTTTAGACATAAAAAAACACCTTTAGTAAGGTGTTTGTGGTAAGTAATTATGTGTTTAACGGCTTGGATAAACCATCATTTTAACAGTGTTTATTTTACAATACTAGCAAAGTGAA
>Ga0189286_100501_pt1 | contig 10200 bp, 12 predicted proteins | sample UW69minimetaG_FD_130330 | JGI IMG/M metagenome (GOLD analysis project Ga0189286, IMG submission 130330) | Marine microbial communities from the Costa Rica Dome - UW69 mini metaG | ecosystem: Environmental > Aquatic > Marine > Oceanic > Photic zone | place: Costa Rica: the Eastern Pacific...
AAAGGCGAAGTCGTAATCGTAACGTCCGAACGCATTCATCAGTGTGCCGCCAATACCGCCCGCGCCGACGATGCCAACCACCGCGGAAGCGCGCAGGTTGCTGTCGAGCTGGTACATGGATAGCCCAATCTGACGTGGCATGATCTGTGGAAACACGCCGTAGATCAGCATTTTCAGATAGCCGGCGCCGACGGAGCGGACGGCTTCCACCTGGCCCCAGTCGATTTCTTCGATTTCTTCGGCCAACAGTTTGGCCACGAACCCGATGGAGTACAGGGTCAGGGTCAGAATGCCGGCCATGGGGCCAAACCCGACGGCCGCCACAAACAGGATGGCCACGATGACCGGGTGGAAGCTGCGGGAGATGATGATAGCGCGCCCCACCAGATAGACCGGCTTCGGAGCCACGTTCTTGGCGGCCATCACCGCGATCGGTATCGACAGAAATACCCCAAGCAGGGTTGCCAGGAATGCAATCTGGAAGCTTTCCTTGAAGCCGGTCCACAAGAGTCCGGCACGCTCAAAGCTGGGAGGAAAGGCTCCACCGAAAATTTTGGCGGCACGGGGCAGGCCCTCGGAAATTCGCGCCCAATCAAAGGGCAGCGTGGAGAAAGCCCAGTAGAGATAGGTCAGGGTAACGGCGATCAAGCCATAGCGAATCCAGGGATTGGCTATGAAAGGGGGCTTCTTCCAGACCCTGCCCGACGTCATCTCGGTTGCAGTTCTGCCGGTGGTCATACGGTCGCCTCCTGGGTTTGGGCGCCGGGGTCAGCCGCATCTTCGTCCGGGGACTCAATGCCGCCGTATATGGCATCGAGCGCATCCTGGTTGAAGTCCTTGGGCGACCCGTCAAAAATCATCTGGCCGTGACGCATACCCACAATGCGATCCGTGTACATTCGCGCCTGAGTGACGTTGTGGATGTTGATCAGCACCGGCAGTGACATTTCGCTGGCCAGGGTTTGGAGCAGGCTCATGATCTGCTGGGAGGTTTTGGGATCCAGCGACGCGGTTGGCTCATCCGCCAGCAGGATTTCCGGCTCCTGCATCAGTGCCCGCACTACGGCTACCCGTTGCCGTTCGCCCCCGGACAACTGGTCGGCCCGGTTATTGGCGTAGTGGGCGATACCGACGCGCTCCATCAGGTGGAAGGCGCGATCGATGTCTGATTGAGGGAAGCGGCGGGTCAGGGCCTGGAACAGTGACACATAGCCCAGACGCCCGGACAGCACGTTCTCCATTACCGTCAAGCGATCAATCAGGTTAAACCCCTGAAAAACCATGCCGATGCGTCGGCGGGAATGTCGCAATTCGCTGCCGCGGAGATTGACCAGCTGGTGGCCATTCAATTTGATCGAACCGGATGTGGGTTCAACCAGCCGGTTAATGCAACGCAACAGTGTGCTCTTTCCCGCTCCCGAAGCGCCGACGATGGAAACGACACTGCTGCCGTCAACCTCGAGATCCAGGCCTTTTAGCACAGGCTCATTGTGCCCGTATCGCTTTACCAGGTTGGTAATTTCTAACATGAATTCACTCCGGCCAGAGCTTCCGGCCAATGGCCGGAAGCGCCTGTTGCTCTTATTTCAGATTGTCGGGCGTGTACTGAACGCCGTTGGACGCCTGGATGGTGCGAATGACGCGCCAGTTGTCTTTGTAGTTGATGGGAATGAAGGTTTCGACGCCCTCGAACTCTTCCCCCAGCTCGGTGCCGGAAAACTTGAAGCTATAGAAGGCTTCACGAATTTTTTCGACCAACTCGGGATGCAGGTTATGGGCGTAGTTGTAGGAGGTTGTCGGGAACCGGTCGGATTCCCACACCAGACGCACATCCTCTTCGTCGTAGAGCCCGGGGGGCCTGGTTGCCAGAGTTCGAGGTGGGGGAGGTGTGTGCGACGCGCTTGCCTTTCAGGTCGGTTATTTCATGGATGTCTGAATCGACATGGGTGTATACCTGAAGCGAGTAGCCGAACTGCCCGGAGTCTGAGCCCATCAGGGCGAAAGGTACCGCACCGGCGAGATTAACCGCGAAAGGCGTTGGGCCGGTGGAGAAGCCCGCCACATGCAAACGGCCGCTGCGCATGGCTTCCACTTGTGCCGCATTGGATTGCACGGCAAAGAAACGGACGTCTTTGCCCGTCACTTCAGACAGATGATCGATGAAGGGCTGCCAGATGTCGGAATAGATGGCGGGGTCTTCAACCGGCGTATAGGCAAAGATCAGAGTGTCGGGATTAACCCACTCGGATTCGTCCGCCGGCAGGTCTGCAACCATGTCGCCGTTTTCGTCGCAGTATTTGGCGTCTAGTGAGCCTCGCTCGCAATCTCCAAATGCCTGAGCGCTGAAACCTGCCAACAGCGCGGACGCTGTCAGGGTGACCGACGGCAGGATGCCGGGAAACACTTTCCTGGAAAGGTTCATTCTTTTCTCCCTTTGGAGCGGTCCATGCCTGAGGGTTCTCGGCCTCGCATTGAACATCCGGGAAGGACCAGCTCGCTAAGCTTGTTTTTTTAGGATGTTCAATTGAACATTCGGCTTAACAGCAAATGTCCATTAGACAAGGTCAGAAAAATCCGCTCAACAATCTCATATAACGTATCGTGAGTTGCTATCAAAACGTTCAACACTTCGGCTAACATCCGTTTTCAAGGATTGAGACAACAACAAGAAGGTAAAAACAGTGATGTTGCTAACCGGCTTCGGGCTTGGCTGCCTGTTGCCCCTGTTTGTGATTACGTTGCGAGACTTCCGGCATTTGCTGGTTGGCCAGCTGTTCCTGCTGGTGACTGTAGCGTCCGCGGCGTTCTTGGTGGATCCCCTGATTCCAACCGAATGGCGCTGGATCACCTCCGACCTGCAAACCGCGCTGCCCGCCCTGTTCTGGCTGCTGTGCCAGCTGATTTTTGCGCCGCGACCGAGGTTGAAGTCGATATGGGGTGCGATGGCGCTTTACAGTTTTCTGGCGCCGGCGTTGGCGCGGCCCTTCGTGGAGCCCGGTGATGCGTGGACTCCGGCGGTGTTCTTCGGATGGCGACTGGGCCAGTTCTTCGAGTACGTGGTGTTATTGCATGGCCTCAGTTTTGTGATTCGGTACTGGCGAAATGATCTGGTCGAAGCCCGCAGGAAGGCGCGTCTGGCGTTTCTGTTGATTGTCGGCAGCGCCGTGGGCGTGGCGACGGTCAGCCTGAATTTCGGGCTTTACCATGAGTACATTCGGGGGATCATCACGGGGCTGGCGGCGTTCGCAACCCTGATCTGCCTGGTCACGGCGCGGGAGGGGATTCTGGATCTGGTGGGTAGCGATCGGCCCGCCGGTTTGCCACAGCCGCAGCCCGGGCCACCTTCAAAGGCTGAGCCCCAGGAGGCCCACGCGGCGCATTTTGCACAACAGGAGCAAGACGCCGCGGTGCTTGGCCGAACCATGGATGCCGGCTTCTATCGCACGGAGAAGCTGACTCTCAAAAAGCTGTCCGAGGCCACTGAGATTCCTGAATACCGTTTGCGCAAGGTGATCAACCAGGCTTTGGGCTATCGAAACTTCAATGACTACATCAACCAGCTCCGGGTAGCCGACGCCGCTGAGCGTTTGCGGAATGAGCCGGACACACCGGTGCTGAACATTTCTCTGGACGTTGGCTACCGTACCCTGAGTTCGTTCAACCGGGCGTTTCGGGATATCCAGAACGCCACCCCAACGGAGTTCCGTCAGCAGTGCCCCGGGGCTGACATCAGCTGATCAAAACCTGCAATTTCAGGAATTGCAGGTTTTGCACAGTGCCCACCCTTTGTCCTCTCAAACCCTTGATGCACAGGCCGTTGCAGAATTTGCACAGGGCATGTGGTTTTCTGCACATCGGTTGTTCTCGCCAATGTGTCGCGTCCTGCTTAGTGTCGTTCGGGACACCGCGTTCTTTTCGGGAACGCCGGAATAACAACAACACGATCAAGGAGAGGTTACGATGCGCCAGGCCAGAACGTTCAAGAAACTATTGTTGGTGACTGCCATTTCAAGTGGGTTCCTACTCGCCGGTTGTGACGGGGACGATGGAGACGACGGCAAGGCCGGAGCTGATGCCGACGTCGTTGCCCAACTTGCGGTGACCACGTCTGGATTTCCCATTCCTGAAGACGCCATCCTTGTAGCGCCGGATGCCGCAGACGGTGATGACATTACCGAGGCGCTGTCTGTAGCGTTGTTCGATCTGCCGGAAGATGCCATGGTGGTTTTGCCAAAAGGGCGGTTTGTGGTGACGGAGAGCATTGTCGTCAACAGTGCCAGCGGGCTGACCCTCACCGGCTACGGCATCAATGAAACTGCGCTGGATTTCAGCACGTCCAATGGTGACGACGCTTTCCGCTTCCAGGGCGGGAATGGCATTACGGTGCGGGACTTCGGGGTGTACGAGGCGCCGAAGAACGGCATCAAGGCCACCAACGTCAACGGTATCCATATGACCTATACCGCCACGGTCTGGGAAGGCGAGCTGGAGGCGGCCAACGGCGCCTACGGACTGTACCCGCTGAAAAGCCAGAACGTGCTGCTGGAGAACAACTACGCCTTCGGGTCTGCGGATGCGGGCATCTACGTGGGGCAGTCCGAAAATATCGTGGTCCGGAACAATACTGCCAAACAGAACGTGGCCGGGATCGAGATTGAAAACTCCACCATGGCCGACGTGTACAACAACATCGCTCTCGGAAACTCCGGCGGCATTCTGGTGTTCGACTTGCCAGGGCTGGACAAGGCCTACGGCGGCAATGTTCGTGTTTTTAACAACCAGGCATACAACAATAACGCCGATAACGTAGGCGCTGGTGTGGTTGGTACGGTGCCTCCGGGAACCGGCGTCCTGGTGCTGGCGACCGGTGACGTGGAGATGTACAACAACCAGATCACTGACAACGACACCACGGCGGTCGCGATCACCAGCTATTTGCTGGTTGATGATGACCTGGCCAGTTACCCGGCCAACTACGGCGCCACCATGGGCAATGGTTGGAGCCCGACACTGAAGAACGTCTACCTGCACAACAACACCATTGCCCGGAACGGCGATAACCCGCGAGGTGCGCTACTTCAGCCGGTTATTGATGGTTACTCCTCGAACATGAACAGCAAGGGGGCACCGCAAACCTTTCCGGCGATCCTGTACGATGGTATCGGTGAACTGCTGTCGAACGCCGGAGAGCTGGCTGGCTTCAATGCCCTGGTTGGCGCCGAGGCGCAGGCAGACGGCGTGAACTACGACCCTTACGGCGCAGGCGACCAGATCTGTGCCAACAGCAACATCAATGGCAACCCGGCGCCAGATTATGACGAAGTGAATACCGGGCTGGTCTATCCGGATGATCCTGCCGACATAACCATGGTCGACGGCGATGGCAACCCGCTGCCCCACCTGCTGATCGATCAGATGGTCAACAACACCTACCTGAATTGCGTCCAGCCGCGACTGGCGCCAGCGGTGGTGAACTTCCGCAACAACATCTACGGCTGCACCGGGGATGATCTGGCCGAAGCGGCCTGCGCGCTGTAAGGGAGGATCTCCAATGAAACATAACCATAAAACGATCGCGGCGGGCGTGGTGACGTCTTTTCTTCTGGCTGCGTGTGGTGGCGGAAGTGGCGATTCATCGGGCAACGAGGGAGCTGACCCGACGGGCAGCGCACTGAATGCCGGTGCGGGCGCGCCGACAGGAGCAGAGGGAAGCTGCAGTGCAACCACGAACGGGGTGAACTGGGACGCCTTGATGACGGAGGTGTGCCCGAAGCTCTCCGACTACAAACTGTTCACCGACGCCAGTGATCCAACGGCCGGGCCGACCCGGGGCGGGGTGCCTTATGACCTCTCCACGGCGTTGTTCTCCGATTACACCAGTAAGTACCGTTTTGTGTTTGTGCCGGAAGGCAAGACAGTGGGTTACAGCCCATCAGAGGCGCTGGATTTCCCGGTTGGGACGGTGATTACCAAGACGTTCGCCCTACCGGAAAATACCGCCATGCCTGACGGTGCGGAACTGGTGATCGAAACCCGCCTGTTGATTCACCGGGCTGACGGCTGGGTGGCATTGCCGTATTACTGGTCGTCAGAGTCCGAGGCGACACTCGCCATTGCGGGGAAACGCCTGACCGACCTGACCACCATCAACAATCAGGGGCAGACTCTGACCTTTGATTATGCGGTGCCCAAAGCTGCGGACTGTAACTCCTGCCACTCCATTGTGCCGGACCTGGCCGGTCCGGATGACCAGCGTGAGCAGGTTTTTCTGCCCATTGGCCCCAAGGCCCGTTATCTGAACAAGGATTTCAGCTACCCGGATGGCACGGTTTACAACCAGCTTCAATACTGGGCGGAAGGGGAGCTGCTCACTGGATTACCGGCGGATTTCAACAGTGTGGAACAGGCGCCGGTGTTCAATGACGAAACCCACATTCCGTCACTGAGCGACGCAGAACTGGACGACAAGGCCAGGGCCTATCTGGACATCAACTGCGCCCATTGTCACCGGGCAGACCTGACGTTGCCGGCCGACTATGCCGGGCCCGCAGGCAGTAGCGGCGTGCAGTTGGAGTACAACCGCAACTATGCTGACTCGCCGGGTAAATTTGGAGTCTGCAAGGACCCGGTGGCTGGCGGAAAAGAGGGGTATCCGTACGACGTGATTCCAGGCAATGCAGATGAGTCTTACCTGTTGTTCCGTATTGAGACGACAGACAGTCGGCACAAGATGCCCGAGCTGGGCCGTAGCACGACGCATCAGGAAGGTGCTCAACTGATTCGCAGTTGGATCGATCAGTTGCCAGGTGCCAGTTGCTCACCGCTGCCGTAGTAGCGTCCCGCCCCGGCGGGTTTATCGGCAATCCGGTCAGGAGAGTTGGTTTTGTGGCGAGTGAGGCTTATGCTCGTCACACACATTTCTTGTCCGGGAGTCGTTTTATGGGTCTGGCTATCGCATTACATGTTCTTTCTGCCGTGATTTGGGTTGGCGGTATGTTTTTCGCCTATATGGCCATGCGGCCCGCAGTGGTGGAGGTCATTGATGCATCGCAGCGCGGTGCGCTTTGGTGTCATACCCTGTCTCGGTTCTTCCGGTGGGTATGGGTGTCGATCATTCTGTTGCTGGTGACCGGTTACTGGATGGTCTTCAGCGTATTTGGTGGCATGGCGGGTGCCGGCTGGCATGTTCATGTGATGCAGGCGCTGGGGATTGTGATGATGCTGCTCTTTTGTCACGTCTATTTTGCCCCCTTCCGGCGGTTGAAGCAGGCCGTTGCCAATCAGGACCCACAGGAAGGTGGACGCCGGGTGGGGCAGATCCGCAAACTGGTAGTCATCAACCTGATTCTTGGGCTGATCACAGTGGTGATCGGTGCCGGTGGTCGGTATCTGTAGGCCGATCTGCTAGCTGATAACGCCTCGTGCTGACGCCCTGCCGTTTTTTCTTTGCGAACCCAACAGGGATTTGCAAGAGCTCATGGCTTTCCGGGATGATTTGTTGATCCACGATAAATCGATCCCGGAGACTGTGATGAACGAAGCCTGGCTGAAAGCCCTACCCAAAGCGGAGTTGCACCTACACCTGGAAGGGGCGCTTGAGCCTGAACTGATGTTTGCACTGGCTCGGCGCAATGGCATTGAATTGCCGTGGAGCGATGTCGACGTGCTTCGGCAGGCCTATTCCTTCAATAACCTGCAGGAATTCCTGGATCTGTATTACCAGGGTGCCAATGTGCTGCGCACGGAGCAGGATTTCTACGACCTCACCTGGGCGTATCTGAAGAAGTGTCAGGCACAGGGCGTTGTCCACATTGAACCTTTTTACGATCCGCAAACCCATACCGAGCGGGGCATTCCCTTTGAAGCGGCCATCAACGGCATCAGTGGCGCCATGCGGGATGGGCGCGAGCAATTGGGCATTACCGGTGGGCTGATTCTCAGTTTCCTGCGGCACCTGTCTGAAGACGACGCTTTCCGGACACTTGAGCAGGCGATGCCGTTTCGTGATCAGTTTTTTGCGGTGGGGCTGGACAGTGCCGAACAGGGCCATCCACCCAGCAAGTTTGAGCGAGTGTTTGCCAAAGCGAGGGCTGAGGGTTTCCTGGCGGTTGCCCATGCTGGTGAAGAGGGGCCGCCTGAGTACATCTGGCAGGCCCTGGACCTGCTCAAGGTGAATCGTATCGATCATGGGGTCCGTGCAGCCGAAGACCCGAAGTTGCTGGAGCGGCTGGCGGATGAGCAGATTCCGTTAACAGTTTGCCCGCTGTCGAACATCAAGCTGCGCGTGTTCCCGGACATGGCCCACCACAACATTCTGGATCTGTTGGAGCAGGGTTTGAAGGTTACCGTAAACTCGGACGACCCGTCCTATTTCGACGGTTATGTGCTGGAGAACTTCGTGGCCCTGCGTGATGGCCTGGGGATGACCGAAGAGCAGGCCCGCCGGTTGGCGCAGAACAGTATGGACGCTCGGTTAGCTCCGTAGATGCGGCTTGTGCAAGGCCGTATCGATATTCGGCAGGATGCGGAATTCTGTCCTACCATTGAACAGTAAATCCCGCGTTCAAGGAATGAGTCATGAGCATGATCAGCAGCACACAACGTTTATTGCTTGGTTCGGTTCTTGCCATCTCAATGGTTGCCGGGGTCCATGGAGCGACACCTGCTCCGGAAGGTGCGTCGGTGTATTTCATTACGCCCGTTGATGGGCAGACCGTGAGTTCGCCGGTCACAGTGAGGTTTGGCCTGGAAGGGCTGGGGGTGGCGCCTGCGGGTGTGGAGCGCAAGGGCACTGGCCACCATCACCTGCTTGTGGATGTAGACGATCTGCCGTCGATGGACCAACCGGTTCCGTCTGATGAACGCCATATTCATTTTGGTGGCGGACAAACCCAGACGTCCCTGGAATTGTCACCGGGCGAACACACCTTGCAGTTATTGGTGGGGGATCACCTGCACGTACCCCATCAGCAGCCTGTCATGTCCGAGAAGATCACCATCACGGTGGAGTAATAGCGCAGGGTGGTTCAGAGGCAGGCCAGAACGCTGTCGCCAATCGCCACCTTGCCCCCTTCAATCACTCGCGTCGTTATACCGCCATGCCCACGCATGGCGTTATAACCGCCGGGCCCAAGGGCGGTCTCCATTTTGCTGCAGGGGTGGCACAGGCCGGTGTATTCCAGCACCGCACCGCCAATTCGGAACGTTTTGCCTTTCAGTGCAAGGAGATTCAGGCCAGAGACCACGATGTTGCGCCGGAAAATTTCCGGGTCAAGAGCATCCCGCCCGAGGCAGGAGGCAATGGCATGCAGGTGTTCTTTCTGGATCAGGGTGACTTGCCGTTTGCTGGTCTCGCGGCCATTGAATCGATCGCCTTCCAGGCCCTTGCCCGGCGTGATCATCACGTTATCGTGCGTTTTCATGGACTCACCGCGGGCAGGGCGGATGCCAATCCATTCAACCCGACCGCGCTGAGGGAGGGTGTCGAAAAGGGTTTGAAGCGGGGTCTGTTGCGCCATGGATGCCTCATGTGAGTTTCAATCCAGCCTGGGGCTGCACGGTTGTATTGGGCGTGGTTACTCCAGAACCGTCGGCCAATTCGCATCCGCCTGGCGAATAAACCCATCGGGGTCTTCCAGCCATTGGTCCTGCACGGACTGATTGTAGTTCAGGTACAGTCGACCGTCCCGGATGTTCCAGTGCTTTGGATCCCCTTTGGCGAGATCGCCCTGGCTGACCGCCCAGGCACAATAGCCGCCGTAGACCGGAGCGAACCGTTCAGGGTTTTCCTTGAAGCGGGCAAGGTTCTCAGCATTGGCAAATCGCCAGGTGGCCCCCTGGTACTGGGTAGTGTACTCACTGGAGCCTTTGGTGGGCTGTCCTGATTCGAAGTAACTGACTGTGTCGTACCCGCCGGCGCCCGTGTTGCTCAAGAGGCCGGTGTAAACGGGCGACTCCGAAGCTAATGCACTGGTTGTGTAGAGTAGGGCAATGGTGACGAACATTAGGAATCTGTTCATGTCGCTCTCCTTATTGATAAAGGCTACAGACACTAAGACACCGGTGATAGCCGTTTGTTACGCAGAGCTATTGTGACGACGCATTGTGATGAGGCCCGAGCTTCATCACAATGCCCTTCTGGGGGAGTCCGGGCTTCCGGCGTGAAGTCAGACCTTTTGTTGCAGTGCCAACAGCATCTCA